>CEPX01186129.1_pt1 | contig 53994 bp, 71 predicted proteins | sample 361361 | NCBI WGS metagenome assembly CEPX01 (sample SAMEA2619974, study PRJEB7988) | marine metagenome | biome: marine biome (ENVO:00000447); feature: mesopelagic zone (ENVO:00000213) & marine oxygen minimum zone (ENVO:01000065); material: "saline water (ENVO:00002010), including plankton...
AAGGATCTAATGGTGGATGTATAGCACATGTAGGAGGAGCAACCTGTGATTGTGTAGGTTATCAATGCTAAAGGTTAATTAAATATGAAACACCAAAAAACTCTTTCCATCATTGGCATAACACTTTTTGTAGTGCTCTTATTAACTTTTTCCTCAACTCTACCAACATCAACAACAGCATTATCTGCTGCTGCTCCAGCATGTAGTGATACAAGTTTTAGTAATAAAATAACTTGTTCAGGAAGTGGAACACACGAAAAAGCTATAAGTAATTGCCAAAATGAATGCATCAACAATTGTAAAGTAACACAAACAGCTCAGTGTGCTCTTTGTAAAAAGAAAGTAGTAAATGGTGTAAGATGTGAGTGTACTGCAGATGATCCAAACCCAGTTTTTTGTACAGTTACGAATGAAAAAGCATGTGTAACTGCTATTTATAAAACAAACAGTAAAGGAGATACAGTATTTGTAAGATTTGAGCAGAAAAAAGATAAAAAGGGAAGAATTATTCCTTGTGAAGCAAAAGGAGACGTAGAATGTGATGTTACTTGTGCAGGTAAAGGCGCTGGAACTAAAGAACCTTGGTGGGAATAATCTTATAACTAAACACTTTAATTTTTTAAAATAACTCTTGCCTTATCCTCATGAAAAAAGATAACTTTATCATACTATTTGCTTTGTTCTTTCTAGTATTATTTCTATCAGGATGTAGTGTTACAGTTCATAGAGAACTAAAACATCAAAACTTTGCAGTAAAATATCCTAATTGGGGAAATTATAAATTAGAAAAATATGATGATCAAACATTTAAAGCAACCACTTCAAACAGTCAAAATACTTGCCAAGTCTTAGTCAGTGCCTATTCTCTAGGCTATCTACCAATAACAAAAATTATCTTAGACACAGTAGAAGAATCATCCATTTATACTCTTTTAGAAAAAGATATTACTCATAATACTGCAAACTTATTGTACACTATAAGAGAATCAAAGAATGAACAAGTTAAAATTAGCATACTCCAATGTGGAGATTTTTCTTATGTAACACAATACACTTGTGATATAGAAGTTTATCCAAAAAAACAATCAGATGTTCTAAAAGTAGTCAATTCAATGAAATGCACTGCACCTCTTGAAAGCCTCTTTTATTAATGCAACCATAAAAAATATTTCTTTTCTACTATAGATAACCTTAAATAACAAAACTTCTTCCGATTCAAAAACGCAATGGGGGAGATAACCGTGCTCTATGAAGAGGATGAAAAAAAAGTACCTGAAAATCAAAAAGAAGATAAAGATATTTACTCCAACACTGGACGTGAAGAACTTATAGATGAAGAAGATGAGATAACAGATGTTGATGAAGGCTTTATGAAAGGCTACGAAGAAGGGGAAAAAACTGCCGTATGCTCAAATTGTCATAAACTCTTAGAAGAAGACTTTGTAGAACAAGAATTTAATGAAGAAACTTACAGATTCTGTTCAAGCGATTGTGCAACTGCTTTTGCAGACAAAAAAACACAAGAAGACTAAATTATTTATCAAAAAAAGAGGTGGAATTTATTGTCAGTACCTATAATTTTAGGGTTCATTTTAGCATTTATACATTACTTTAGTGAATTCTTTCACAATCATTGCAACAAAAAATTAGTAGGGCGACTACTCTCTTTCGTTGCAGGAGTTTCAGTTTCTTATCTCTTCTTATACCTCTTGCCAGAATTAACTCAAGGTACAAAAAACTTAAACATGCTTTTATTCTTTTTTTTACTTACAGGATTTACATTTTTCCATTTAATCGAAAAATATGTTTATCAACATGAAACAGGAAATAAGCGTGCTAAACAACTTAATGAAATTCATACAATCACTTTCTTTTGTTATCATGTTCTTGTTGGTGTTGTATTAACAAGACTAGCTGTACTTGGTATGAGAAATATTCTTCTCTTTTTTGTTCCTATAGCTCTTCATAGTGCTATTAGTAGCTTTTCTTTGAAAGAAGTACATAGTAGTAAACATCATGAAAGTCATATTGCAAGAATTTTCTTATCTTTATCACCACTCTTTGGAGTATTCTTTGCACTTCGTTTTGGATTAGCAGATACTTATTTTTATTCATCCCTTGGCTTCTTAGGAGGAGCTTTACTCTATATTGTTATTCATGATTTAATACCTCGTGGAAAGAAAGGAAAACCTTTTTTCTTTTTCTTAGGAACGTTTTTGTATGCAGTAACAGTTTATTTAACTTTTACTCTTTAACAAATAATTGCATAAGTAATATATTCTGTTTGGTGAAACCTAACTTTTCCATCAGAAAACTCGTTATTATCTCCTTGAGCAATTGCAAACCATCCTTCTGCATCATACCCAGTTTTAATAACTCTATGCACAACTAATCCACCATTTTTTGAAAAAGCAATTATGTCTCCTTCATAAATTTCTTGAGGTGTTTTTGGAACAAATTCTAAACCATTACATCCTTTTCCTAAAGTTGGTTTCATTGATCCACTATCAGCATAAGTTGACCAAGAAGTCTTTCTTCCTTTTAAACTTTTTAAATCAATAACTATTCTATCATCAAACACAGCAATATCTTCTTCTTCAATTCTATTATGAGGTGCTAAACGAGTTATTGTTTCTTGCGCATTTTCTTCTGGATTCTCAACATTTCCTGCAAATTTTGTGCTATAAAAATTTTCAACAAAAAGACCAGCATAGATACCTAAAGCAAAATTAAATAGGATTAAAAATATTGTGAGTTTATTCTTCATTTCACTACCCCATTATTTCAACCATAAAAGACAGTATATAAAGATTTCTATTTGTGATTACTTTAAAGTAATAACTTACTTTAAGCGTATGGCATCCAAATTAGCAGGAGCAATAGTCTCAATACGATTAGCTTTGTAAATAGAAGAAGCAAGATCAAGACAACGACTAACCTCACCATGATTAACAATGACTTTCTTAGGACGAGGAGACAAATTACGAACAAAATTCATCAACTCATTACGACCAGCATGACCAGTAAAAGCATGAAAAGTAGCAATCTCCATATTCACCTTTACATTTTCAGGCCTCCCCTCTCTCAAAGGAACTTGTACTTCACTCTCACCATCTTGCACCTTTCTACCAACAGTCCCTTCAGAAACATACCCAACAAACAACAAAGAATTTTTAGGATTCTCAGCAAGCTGACGAAAATACTCCAAAGAAGCACCAGCATTCATCATTCCAGCAGTAGCCAAAATAATACAAGGTTCACCATCAATAACAGCTTGTTGCTCTTTTTTACTCCCAACCTTTTTCAACAAAGGAGATAAAAAAGGATTTTCATCTTTATGGAAAATAGCCTTACGAATATTTCTATTTAAAAAATCAGGGTAAGCAGTATGAATAGCAGTAATATCCCAAACCATACCTTGCACAAAAATAGGAGCTTCCTTCATCGCACCAGATCTCACAGCATTCTCAATTAATAACATCATCTCTTGAGAACGACCAACACCAAAAACAGGAATCAACACCTTCCCACCACGAGCAATAGTCTTGTTAATTAACTCAACCATCTTTTTTTCAGTCTCTTTACGAGGCTCTAAAACATTAGCACGACCACCATAAGTAGCCTCCATTAAAACAGTATCCAAACGAGGAAATTTAGTACTAGCAGGCTCTAACAAGTGTGTTCTTAAATATTTAAAATCACCAGTATACAGGAAGTTGTGTAATCCATTGCCAATATGTAAATGAGTCATAGAACTACCCAAAATATGCCCAGCATTATACAAAGTAATACGAACATCAGGAGCAATATCAGTAACTTCCTCATAATCCAAACAAATAATATGCTTAACCATCTCACGAACATCAGCAGCGCCAAATAAAGCAGAACCAGTCTGCTTAAAATTAACATCAATCATATCCAAACAAAGAAGCGCAATAATATCACGAGTAGGAGCAGTACAATAAACAGGACCTCTATACCCAAGTTTATACAAGTAAGGGATGAAACCACCATGATCAACATGAGGATGGCTTAAAATAATAGCATCAATATCTTGTAAATTAAAATCAGGAGCATCAAAATGAGGATATGCCTTTGGACCAGAAGCAGCAGCATTCACACCACAATCAAGCAAAATCTTTGATCTAGGAGTTTGCAACAAAAAACAAGAACGACCAACATGACGGCCAGCACCAAGAACAGTCAAACGAACCCAATCCTCTTTTTTATCATCCTTCTGAGCATTATCATCATAAATCTTCAAACCAATCTTATGCAAAAACTTTTTACGATAATCACTATTTTGATAAAGAACACCACGAATATTCTCAATAATCTGAGAACGTAAAGCAGGACTACGTTTAATTAAAGGAATCCAAAAAGTCTTACTCTTAATCTCTCTTAACAATTCACCTTGCTTACCAATAACCAAACCAGGTTTTTCAGCTTCAATAACAACAACAGAACGAGGAGCATCAAAAAGAACATTAGCAACCTTAGCTTCTTTAGGAATCAATTTTTTAATCTCAGCCTCAGCTTTTTCAATATTAAGAGTAATGGCAGGATCAGGACGAAGTTCAATACGCTTTTTAACAATACCCACAACATCCCTAATAATAGTGCTTTGATTTAAGAAAAACTTTTTATTCTTAGTGTACAAAATAATATTAGCACCCTCAAAGCTTGTTTCACTAATATCAGCATCTTTAGGTAAGTGCTTCAATATTTCATCAATAATAGTTGGCATTTTAAAAATATTCTTTTATAATTACAAATTTTAATCAGAATACTAACTCAACCTCTTTACACTCTGACAAATGAATCAACTTTTTTCGCAAAAACTTTTTTTACTCCATCTTTAGTGACAGTAACTACATCAATACCTTCACCAGTAGCAGCATCACGTTGCATAGCAGCATTAATAGCTTGTACTCCTAATTTCACACCATCAGCAACAGGAGCATCTTTTTTGTATAAAGTATCTAAAACTCCTAAAGCCATCATGAAACCAGAACCATCAGCAGTATATCCATCACTTTCAGTAACAGATCCATCAACACCAATATTGTACAAATGTACACCACTTTGGTCAACACCACCCATTAAAAAACCAGTAATGCCCATAATAGTACTAAATTTTCTGATATTATTATACACCATCATACCTAACAAATTAGCAGCTTCTTTAACAGAAGCATCTTTGCCAGTACGAATCTTTTTTAAGTTTAATTCAGCACCAATCAACTTCACCAATAATTGGATATCAGAAACAGATCCAGCAACAGTAATAGCAATATTGTCAGTTAATTTGAGAACTTTATCAATATTCTTTTCAACAACAATATGTCCACCAATAGTAGCTCTCTTATCAGCAGCCATAACAACGCCACCTTTACAAAGCATACCAATAGTTGTGGTTCCTTTTCTTACATGATCTTGTGCATTCATTTAATTAACACCTTCAGAAATCTAAATAAATCGTTGCTAAAACTACTTTATAAATGTTTCTATTTATTTGAAAATAATTAAACTTAAGCGTTTTCTCTTAATAAAAAAACACCAATCAAAAAACAAGCAGCCAACAAAGGAGCAAGCGCCAACTCACTGATTTGTGTTAAGTATCCAACATAGGTAGTAATCTCTGGAATAAACCCAATAAACTTATCATGGAATACTCTATCTAGTCTTTGTATTGTGTTTACGATAAGAATTATTAATAAAAAGAAAACACCAAACATAATAGCATTTAAACTAGATTCTACATCACGTACCTCAAATTCTCTTAAACGGGATATATATACCATGCTCACTAATGCTAGCATGACTGCAACAATATCTACAATTAATAGTGTGTTTTCAATTGCCATTTTATCTTGCTTTAACCTTTATTCCTGATTTTTTATTATCTTTCTCAGCTTTTTTTAATTCCTTAGCTTCTAATTTTAACTCTTCTATTTCACTTTGAGCGATTAGTAACTCACTTTCTTTTTTTTCTAACTGCATTTCTCTTTTGTTCACTTCACTTCTTTCTTTTGTAACCTTTCTTTCTTCATTTTCTAAATTTCTTTTTCTTCTTTCAACGGCATCTTCTCTGCTTTCTAGTACTTGTTCTTTGTCTTTTAATCTCTCTTTCTCTTTCTTTGCACTCTCTATAAGTTTTTCTGCACGTTGCTCTCTTCTTTTTATTTCAGCTTTTTCATCAGCAACATCATCTTCTTTATCTTCTAAAGCTCTTTGTTCTTTTTTTACTCTTGCTCTTTCCTCAGCAAGCTCTTTTTTAGTTGCTTTTTTCTCTTCACGAAGTTCTCTTTTTATTTCAGCTAATTTTTGTACGTGTCTTTCTGTCTTATCTTCAATCTTTTGCAAAGATCTTTTTCTGTCTGCAATGTCCTCTTTCTTGTCTTCAACTTCTCTATCAATAGATGCATAAGACTTTATTTTTTTGTTTACTTCAGCTTCTCTTCTTTCAATATTATCCTCTAATTTATCTACTTCTGCAGTTCTTTCTTTATAATTACTAATGATTGTATTCTTTGCGTTTTTGTACTCTTCTTGTGACTTCTTTAATTGTTCTTCTTTTCTTTTTTTGAAATTGATAGTTAATTCTGTGTGTTTCTTTTCTGTATTTCTTTCTCTTTCATCAAGACGTGCTTCTTTTTTTCTAATTTTATTTAATTTTCTTTCTATTTCAGAATGATTGTCTTCTATTTCTTCTTCTTTCCTTTCAATATTTGCTTTAATTTTGGCAATTTCTCTTCTTTCAACTTTATTTTTTTCTTTTTCTTTTTGTGCACTTTCTTCTTTTTTGTTCAATTTGATTTCTTTATCTTTCAAACTTCTTTCTTTAGCGCTAAGAGTATTCTTCTCTTTTCTCAATTCTTCTTCTTTGTTTTTTAATTTCATAAACTCAGGAGCAACAATGTGACGAGCAAATTCCAACCTAATAGGGTGTTTTTTAGATTCTTTTAGCAGCTCTTTTAAGTCTGCTATTCTTCTTGCTAAATGCGCTTTGTATTCTTTTATAGTAATTACTGTTAAAGCTAGAACAATTAAGAAGAAAATTGCTGTTTGTAAAAGATTACTAATTTTTTCTGGAATAAAATGAATAATTTTAATGATAAATGGTAACATCATTAAGAGTATGATATTAAAAATGCGCTGCGATTTAAGTTTTGCAAGATCTCTTTCTTTGCGTGTTTTATACCAAAGCATCGTTGCTACGACAAGGATAATTGCCGTGAGATACTGTTGTATTGTTGTAAAACTTTCTAGTGCCACTTTTTATCACTCAAATATAGTGTTTCTATTTTACTATTCTAGAGTATATAAATTTTTCTAGTCTTTTCGTTGTTACTCAACCATACCAAGAAAATGTTAAATACTCCTATAAACAGCAAAATAGCATGATTTTTTACTCTTTATTAATATTTCTTGCCTCAATGATACTCTTAATTAAAGGAGCAGACCTCTTTGTAGACGAAGCAGCAAGAATAGCAAGATTACTAGGCATATCAGGATTTGTCATAGGACTAACACTCGTCTCCATAGGAACATCACTACCAGAACTAGCAACAAGTATACTAGCATCATTCTATAAACAATCAACAATAGTAATAGGAAATATAATAGGATCAAACATAGCAAACATAGGATTAGTCTTAGGCATAGCAACAGTTATGACAACAATCATTCTCAAAAAAAATGAATACCTAAAAGACAGCCTTCTCCTCATGGGACTTTTCATATTCTTCTTTATACTAGCTTTAGATAAAACAATAAGCTTTTCAGAAGGTATAATCTTATTACTCTTGTTCTTAGTTTACCTTTATAGATTATTAAAACGCAAACCAATAAGAGGAGAAGAAACACTAAAAAAATTCTTAAAAGAATACATTCATCCTGTAAATGGCAAACTAAATCTTAAAAATTATGAACAAGCAATAGACCAAGGAGTAAATTATAGAATATATGGCTACCTCTTAAGACATGGAGTAGACGTTAAAGGAGATTTCAAAAGTAAATTACTCTGGGATGTATACAAAAAACTCTTTTATTGCACCATAGGACTAACAGCAATCTTTTTTGGAGCAAAATACTTAGTGACATCAGCGATAGACATAGCACTCTTCTTTACAATATCACCAACAATAATAGGAATAACAGCAATAGCAATAGGAACATCACTCCCAGAACTTTTTGTAACAATAACCTCAGCAAAAAAAGGACTAAGCAGCATCTTAATAGGAAACCTCATAGGATCAGGAATAACAAACATACTTCTAGTAGGAGGAATAGCAGCCATAATCACACCACTCACACTTACCACAGCAGACATCTTCTTTTATCTACCAATAATGCTCTTTATGGGACTAGCCTTCATACAATTTGTAAGATCAAAATGGATAAGCAAAGTATTCCAAGGAATATTACTCCTACTCTTTTACACCACCTTTCTCTTCTTTACAATAGTTTTTCAAGTACTATAACCAAACGAAATCTATTTAAATGTCTATTCTGAAAAACATATACTATAAAGCGAGAGAGGAATACTAGACTTATGCAACCAACAACCAACTATGTGCCTAAACATGTAGGAATAATACTTGATGGTAATAGGAGATTTGCTAAAAGATTAATGTTAAAACCATTCAAAGGACATGAATGGGGAGCAAAAAAAATAGAACAACTCCTTAACTGGTGCCAAGAATACGAAATAAAAGAATTAACACTCTATGCTTTTTCTGTAGAAAACTTTGATAGACCAAAAAAAGAATTTGACTATTTAATGAAACTCTTCAAAAAAGAATTTACAGCATTAAAAGATGACAAAAGACTAGAAGAAAACCAAATACGAATAAATTTCATAGGGAGAATTTCTATGTTTCCAGATGAAGTAAGAAAATCTATGGAAGAAGTAATGAAAAGAACAAAACATCATAAAAAACATATCTTAAATTTTGCAATGGCTTATGGAGGAAGAGCAGAAGTTATAGATGCAACAAAAAAAATAGTAGAACAAATACAAAAAGAAAAATTGAATGTGAATGAAATTAATGAAACAACCTTTGCAGATAATTTATATTTGAATAGTGATGTAGACTTACTCATAAGAACATCAGAATCAAGACTCAGCGGATTTTTACCCTGGCAATCTACCTACAGTGAAATAATCTTTCTACCAAACAAACTCTGGCCAGAATTTGAAAAAGAAGACTTTGAAGCATGCCTACAAGAATATGGGCAAAGAAAAAGACGCTATGGCAAATAAGATACGATACCATTAAATACAACTTTTTCTTTCAAACACCTATGAAAAAGACTATAGAGAGGTATGTCTTGCAGAATTTTAGTAAATATGGCGAAGCAACTCCCAATTCAGTACTAGGAAAAGTATTAGGGGAAAAACCAGAACTCAAGAAAAAAGTAAAAGAAGTATTAGTAACAATAGAAAAAACAATCAAAGAAATAAAAAAATGGAACAAAGACAAACAAGAAAAAAAGTTTAAAGAATACGCAAAAACCATAAAGACAAAAGAAAAAGAAACAGTAGGAATAAGAGAATTTAGAGAATTACCAGAACTAAAAAATGTAGGGAAAAAACCCATATTCAGAATAGAAATAGGTCCATCAGGAATGCTACACATAGGACACATAATAACAATCTTACTTAATTCAGAATATGCAAAAAAATACAAAGGAAAATTTATTCTAAGAATATCAGACACAAACCCAGACAACATAGAACCAACAGCATACAAAGCAGTAGTTGAAGACACAAAATGGATAACAGAAGATAAAGTAGACGAAATAATAATACAATCAGACAACATGGATTTATATTATTTACACGCAAAAACACTCATAGATATGAACAAAGCATACATCTGCACATGTGCAACAGAATTCTTTAGAGAAAAAACAACAAAAAAAGAAGCATGCCCATGCAGAGAACAAACAAAAGAAGAAAACTTAGAAAAGTGGAACAAAATGTTCACAGAATACCAACAAGGAGAAGCAGTACTCAGAATAAAAACAGACATAAGACACAAAAATCCAGCAATAAGAGACTGGCCAGCATTCAGAATAAACGACAACGAACACCCAAAAACAAAGAAAAAATACAGAGTATGGCCACTAATGAACTTCTCAGTAGCAGTAGACGACCATGAAGAAGGCATGACACACGTAATACACGGTAAAGACCACACAGTAAACGACGAAAGAAAAACCTATTTGTACAAACACTTCGGCTGGAAAACACCAGAATACATTTCTATAGGAAGAATAAACTTCACAGACATGAAAATAAAAACAAGCCTAACAAAAGAAGAAATACAAAAAGGAAACTATGAAGGATGGGAAGACGCAAGACTACCATTCGTAGGAGCATTTAGAAGAAGAGGCATACTCCCAGCAGCATTCACAAAATATATACACGAATTAGGACCAAGCAAAGTAGACAAAACAGTAAATTATGCAATATTCATGCAAGCAATCTACAGTTACAACAAAGAATTTGTAGACCACTCATCAAAAAGATACTTCTTTGTAGAGAAGCCAACAAAAGTAACCATTAAAGACGCACCAACACAAAAAGTAACGGTACCACTACATCCAGACGAACCAACAAAAGGACAAAGAACTTTTGTAACAGAACAAGACTATTACATAAATGACAAATTAGAAAAAAACAAAATGTACAGATTCATGCACTTATTTAATTTTAAAAATAAAATATATCAAAGTGATGAATACGACCAACAACTACACGCAAAACTCATACATTGGCTACCAGTAACAGAAGAGCTAGTAAGAGTATGGGTACATATGCCAGACGGAACAACAAAAAAAGGACTAGGTGAAAAAACATTAAAGAAAGCAGAAAAGCATGACATAGTACAACTAGAAAGAGTAGGATTTTGCAAAATAGAGAAGAAAGAGAAAGATAAAATAGAATTATGCTATGGACATCGGTAATCTTCTTCTACAATATCATTCACAAGAACTTTTTCATAACTAGAATCAAAATTAGGATGACTAGGTTTAAGGAGCTTGTGCATCACTTGAACCATTTTTCCCATTACTACTTTTTATACCAGTTGCGTAAGCATTATTTCCTGCAGTTCTTCTTATAGATTCTTGATTTTTTCTACTTACTTTACTTTCTCTAATTAAATCATCAATTGACTTAACATCAAAAACCTCTGAAAGGTCAGTAAAAAATCTTGCTCTTACAAAAGTACTACTTGTAGCTCTTATTCCTCTATTCTTATCAGGTGTTATTCTTTGAGGAGTATATCTTTCTTCATTACAATGATAAATTGCAGCTATCCCAACTCTTGCTATTTACTCATCAGGTGCTTCAATATATATCCTTTCTTGTGTTTCAATAACTCTTGCTCTACAATTCTCTATAAAACTCCTTCTTATAAGTCCACCAAAAACTGTATACTCAACCATAGTACTCAAGCCATTCATATTTCCTCTTTAAAAACTTTCCTTTTAAACATCAATTTCCTCTCTGCTAAGGGAAAGCTTTTTAAATCCCTTTTTCGCCACTCTATACAACACCAATGATCATAATTGGGAGGTATAACTATGGCTGAACAATCAGATGAACTTTTAAGAAAAGTATACGAGGCTATTGAATTAGCGCGTAAAACAGGCAAAATAAAGAAAGGAACTAACGAAACTACTAAAGCAGTAGAAAGAGGCACAGCAAAATTAGTAGTAGTTGCAAAAGACGTTAACCCGCCAGAAATAACTATGCATATTAAACCACTCTGTGCTGAAAAAAAAGTTCCTCATGTAGATACTGCAACAAGAGAAGAATTAGGAGTCGCAGCAGGACTCAATGTACCCACAACAAGCGTTGCAATAGTACAAGAAGGCGAAGCAGCAGATATCATAAAAACTCTTGCAAAAGAACTTAATTAAGAACTATGGCTGAAGAACAACCAAAAGAACAACAAAAATCCAAAAAAGAAGCTGCCGCACCACAAAAAGGAACAGCAGTACAATTTACTATAGCCTCACCAGCAATAGTAGAAGAAATAGTAGGTAGGACAGGAACAAGAGGATCAACAATCCAAGTAAGATGCAAAATCTTAGATGGAAGAGATAAAGGAAGAGTTATGCGAAGAAATGTCAAAGGACCAATAAGAGTAAAAGATATAATCATGTTAAGAGAAACAGAAATAGAAGCAAGAAGCTTATCTCAAGGAAAGAGAGGAAGAAAATAGCATGACACAATGTGCTTTTTGTGGAAGTACCATAGAAGTAGGAACAGGAGTTTTATACGTCAAAAATGACGGAAAACAATTCCACTTTTGTAAATCCAAATGCAAAAAAAATCAACTCCAACTCAAACGAAAAGCAATACACACAAAATGGACAACAAAACATAGGAAGTAAAAACAATGATAGAAAAAAGCCTAATAATGATAAAACCTGATGGAGTAATGAAAGGACTTATCGGAGAAGTAATCAAACGATTTGAATCAACAAACCTCAAAGTTGTAGGAATGAAAATGGTACTAGCAGACGAAAGACTAGCAGACCAACATTACTTAATGACAGAAGAATGGGCAAACTCTTTAGGAAATAAAACAAGAGAAGCCTATAAAGCAAAAGGCATAGAAATGAAAGAAACAAACATGGAAATAGCTACAAGAATCCAAAAATGGAATGTTGACTTTTTAAGAGAAGGACCAGTAGTTGCATTTGTAATTGAAGGACCACACGCAGTAGAACTAGGAAGAAAACTAGTAGGAAACACAGAACCAAGACAAGCACTACCAGGAACAATAAGAGGAGACTTTTCCTTAGAATCTTACGCTTTATCAGATGAAAAACAAAGACCTGTAAGAAATATTATTCATGCATCAGGAAGCGTTGAAGAAGCACAAAGAGAAATAGCACTCTGGTTTAGCAATGAAGACCTTTATAAATACAAAGGTGCTCATGATTCACATATTGTTTAATAAACTAATAGAGAGGTGTTAATTAGGTGGTAAAAAAAAGGACTTTAGTGAATGATCTCTTAGAACAAGAAGATGTTAATAGAATTCTAACATTCTTTAAAAAAAATGCTAATTTTGTAAAAAAAAGATTAGGAAAATTTGAAGAACCTTATAGTGAAATATCACAAAATCACAAACAAGTAATGATAAAAGTACTTCTCCCAGATGTTAGTAAAAATAATTTACAATTAAAAATGAATGACAGACTTATTGAAATAAAAGCAGAACAAAAAAAGATTAAATGGCGACCAGCTAAAACTTTCTATAGAGCAATAGATTTACCTTCAAACGCAAACATAAAAAATGCAGTAGCACAATATAAAAAAAATAAATTAAAAATAGTTATACCTAAACTAAAACCTTAATTCTTGAATAGTCTTTTATTATAAACAGGCATAGCTAAATCCATTTTCTCTAATTCTTTCTCACAATCTCTACAAATGTATGGGTTTGTTTTAGCACTCTTTATAATTAAGTCCAAACAAGATATACATTTACGATATTTTTTCATGTACCAACCCCCAATTATTCACAATTTCGTCATGCATACGCTACAATGCATCTTTTTCTAATAGACTCGTCAATAGCAGCTTCTTCATCAAGAAACATCTTAGTATCTCCTTCAGGATTTGACTCACTTTTAATCTCTAATTTAAATTTCATTTTTAGCATCCCCACATGCTTTTTCCTACTCTTTAGGAATCCATGTAGCCTCTCATAAATGCCTCTTCTTCTGTAGAGATTTCATCGTCTTCCAATAAACTTTCAATTTCTTCTTCATTATAGAAATCATTTCTATCTTCATGGTCCTTATACCTTAGCTCAGCATCTTTGACAGGTTCTTTCATTTTTTTACCCCCCGAAATTTTTTCGATACTATAGTAAAGCTTATATATTCATATATACTTACCTGATATAGCATATATTTAGTATATGCGTGCGTAAATTATATTTATAAAGAAATATTTAGAGGGGGATGTATATACATGGATTACAGAAAACTCATCAAATTTGGAAATAATTCTTATGTTATATCACTTCCAAAAGAATGGTTGAAAAAAAATCAACTAGACAAAGGAAACCTTATTTATCTCAATGAAAATAGTAATAACGAAATTGTTCTAGCACCAACACTAAGTGAAACACAACAGGAATCAAAAGAAACAATACTTAACGTTGATAATAAAGATGCTCGTCGTATAAGGAGAGAAATAATTTCAGCATACTTAAATAATTTTAGTGTAATTAAACTTACAGGAGAAAATATACAAAAAAATACTGAAGTTATTAGAGATACAATTCATAGTTTAATGGGGTTAGAAATTATTGAACAAACAAAAGATAAAACTCTTATACGTGATTTTCTTAATATAAGAGATATTTCTCTCAATGAACTCATGAGAAAAATGGATATCATTACAAGATCTATGATGAGTGATATTCCTCTTTGTTTTCAAAAGGACCATGCAATAAACATAGACCATCGCGGTCAAGATGTTCTTAGAATGTCTTTTGTTATACTCCGTGCTATTCGAAGAGGGCTTAAAGACCCTGAATATGCAAAAAATCTCCAATTAACTTCCCTTCAACTTTTTGAAATATGGAATACTGCTTCACAAATTAAATTTATTGCAGACCAAATAAGAGAAATAGCACACTTTTTCCCTATCTTAGAAAAAATTCCTTCTAAAGAAAAAGAACAAATTAAACAATACCTTAAGCAACTCACAGAGCTTTATTCAAATGTCATGAAAGCTTTTTATACTGAAGATATTCAACTTGCAAACAAAATGTCACAAACAAAAAACTGTCTTCGGAAAGAAACAACTGAACTTCTGAAAAAACTTTATACTAATAAGAAAGGCCTTGAATATTTAGCTTACACACCTCTTTTTGACCGTCTAAGCACTTTAGCTAATGAAATAAATAAAATAGCAAGAAGAATCTACAGTTAACTACTTTTAGATAGTTATAAAAGAAAGCTTTATATAGCGTCCTATAAAAAGCCTTTACCTATTCAAACTAAAAAAAAGGAGTGTGATTACTTAAAAAAGTACACCAAGAGAAATATACACCATGCGCACTAACCCTAATATTAAGCTTATCAGTATACCAGAAGAACTTAGGGAAATTGCCTATTATACTACTCCTTCAATGTTAAAGAAATATCAAGATTTCCATTGGCCACCAATAGATCTCCTTAATAGAGAAAAACCACCAGAAGTCGATTCAAGCGTTGTAGGAAGTCTTTTTGCACGCTCACTACTTGCAAAAGTAAGTCTTTATAATACTAATAATCCACCTGGAGAATATGGACGACTTTTTGCAAAAGTAGATCATCCAGGAGTAGAAATTGTACCAGGTTGTTTAAGCAAAAAAAGAATACCAAGACATCTTTCTCCAGATGAACTAGAAGCAAGAGCAAAATATCAAAGACAAACATTAATTTTTTGGAATAAGGCAAAATTACCCTCACCACGTTTTGTTGGCTTTAGTGAACATGAAGTTCTTGTTAAAGGAAAAAAAATAGCAGAAGAACAAAAAGCATATGCTCTTGTTATGCAACGTATAGATGCACCAAGTCATGATAGAGATTTGCTAGCAATAAATAGAACCATAGAAGATTATCAAGCTGGATTAGAAGATCGTCTTTTAGGAGCTGACCATCAGAGATCAACAGTACTAAATATTTCTGAACTTCATGAAGAAAAAAGTAGAATAGTTAGATCTATTATGAACACACAAATTCGCTGCCAACTTTTAGGTACTTATCATCTTGATGATTTAGCACAAGAAGTAGATGGAGCACCATATGAAATTCACTCTTCAGAAGATTATATTCGTGAAGCACAACTTTGTGTATCTCACTACCTAAGAGCTTTTAATCTTTATCAACAACTCGTAGCTAAACCAACACCAACTATTTCATTACAAAATGCTCAAAATGATCATTTTCCTTGGAAACAATGGTTAACACATCAAAGAACAGTAAGAGCATTTCAAAAAGCATTTCAACCATTTTTTGAAGAACTCTATTCAGATGAAAGATCTTTTAGGTATATACATGGAGATGCTTACCCTCATAATTATGCAGGTAGATTTATGCGAGAAGGAGTAGTAGAATTCCTTGAACAAGACCTAGGAATGCAAAGTGTGATGTTTAGTCCAAATCGTGCAAAACGGGGACTTCCAGAAGAAGACTTATCTAAACTTTTGATAAGTCCAATTTTAGATCTTAAACCAAGTGATATAGACTTATTTGTTAAAGAATATCATGCTCACCAATTAGCTACAGCAAAATCAATGGCAAGAGGAAAAAAAGGAAGACCAGGAATTGAAAGTTTGATAACATCTTTTACTTCTGAAGAACTAGTGGATAGAGTTGACTGTATGCTTATGAAAATTGCAATAGAAATGTTAGGTCTTAAAGGAAAAGATGAAATATTCAACAAAAAAGTTTATGAAACAATTAGGACAAAACTACATCCTTATGATTTAAGCAATAGTTTAGTTCGTTTTCCAGAAAGTACAATACCTGAAAGTGTTCCAACAAAACCAAACCAAGTTTATTTTACTCCTTATGCAACAGCAAACACTTTTGAACATGTAACACATCTTGTAAAAGCACGTATGGACTCATTTCTTACAAGAGAACGAGAAAATAACAATCCTTACACTTCACTTAAACAACCAATGAGAACACTTAGAGAACTTTTCGATAAACACTTAACTTTTCCAAAACAGGACTAAATTTTTCCCACTCATGGCTTATTCAAAACGCATTAGTATAGGTGGAGTAGTACGTGCAGAAATAAATACGAAAAGTGGAAAACTATTTGTAGCAAGGCTTAGTCCTAATAGGCAAAAACAAGGTGAATTTGTTTATACAAATTTTCAAGGAGGCTATGACTTTAAAGGAAGAGCTTCCTATAGACTATTATCTTTACTTAGAGCAGAACCATTTACTGGAGAACGCCGAAGAAGTTTACGTCGCCTCATAACAGCACCAACAAAAGAAGAGTTAGCTAACAAACTTAATCTTCTTTATGAATTCTTTGTTGCTCCAGCTAGACATAAAATACTAAAAAAACGAAGAGAAATCTGGCCTAGAGAATGGAATGAAGAAGCCATTGCAGAAACAGGATTATTAACCATACAAACATTTCCACCACTTCGCTATGAAAAAATTCTTACTTTTGAAGAAGAAACTTATAGAGAAGGACAAAAAGGCTTAATGACACATTATTGGTTAGAAGTATTTGTGCCTCAATTTTCGCGTAGAGCTAAAGAAAGAATTAAAGCTGCATTATATCCATTAGGCAAGAGACGCCATAAATCTGCAAAAAAACCAAAAATACCAGCTGTCCGTCTTCTTAATCTAGAAGAAATAGCAAATCTTAGAACAACCGATGGTATAGACATTTACTCATTCTTTCGAAAAAAAGAATTTCTTGGTTTTAATATAGAATCCTAACCTTTTTAAAGCCCTATTCTTCTCTACTTTCTTTATGACCACCATAAGGACAATACAAAATGATCAGACAACCAATAGTCATCTTAGTAGGGCATGTAGACCATGGCAAATCCAGTATACTAGAACATATTAAAGGTATTTCTATCACAAAAGGAGAAGCAGGTGGTATAACACAAACCCTCAAATCCTATAACGTTCCTCTTCTAGCCATACAACAGGTGTGTGGAAACTTACTCCAAACTTTAAATCAAACTTTTACTATACCAGGATTACTCTTTCTCGATAGCCCAGGACACGCAGCATTTAACAATATGAGGAAGAGAGGAGGAAATTTAGCAGATATAGCCATATTAGTCATAGACGCAAAAGAAGGAGTAAAAGAACAAACACTAGAAAGCATAGCAATCTTGAAACAGTATAAAACACCCTTCATCATAGCACTCAACAAAATAGACCAAATCTCAGGATGGAGAAGCGCAAAAACAGGGCTTTTGGAAAACATACAAAATCAAACAGACGCATTACAACAAGATTTAGACACAAAATTATATACTTTAGTAGGAAAATTAAGTGAAGCAGGAATCAACGCAGAAAGATTTGACAGAGTAAAAGACTACACACAACAAGTAGCCATAGTACCCCTAAGTGCGAAAACAGGAGAAGGATTACCAGAACTCTTCATGGTATTAACAGGACTAGCACAAAAATACTTGGAAGAAAGTTTAGAAACAGAAGTCAAAGGACCAGGAAAAGGAACCATATTAGAAGTAACAGAAGAAGAAGGACTAGGAGTTTGTCTAGATGTAGTAATCTATGACGGAACCTTACAAGTAGGAGACACTATAGCTATAGGAGGCGTAGAAAAACCCATCATAACAAAAGTAAGATCACTCTTTACACCAGAAAAAAACCAACAAGGAAAAGTGCAATCAGTAAAAGAAGTACACGCAGCACAAGGAGTAAGAATCTGTGCACCAGATTTGAAACAAGCAGTAGGAGGCATGCCACTAAGAGTAGCAAATAAAAACACAGAAGAAATAGCAAAAGCAATACAAGAAGAAATACAAGAAGTGTTTATAGATACAGACGATGAAGGAATAGTAATCAAAGCAGACACCATAGGAAGTTTAGAAGCACTATTAGGATTATTGAAAAAAGAAAACATTCCAATCAAAAGAGCAAGCATAGGAGAAATAACAAAAAAAGATATCACAGAAGCAACAGCAGAAGAAAATCCATTGTATAGAGTATTATTAGGGTTTAATGTGAAACCAGTACAACAACAAAACTTGAAAATCATAACTCACAGAGTAATCTACAAACTCATAGAAGACCTACAAGAATGGACAAAAGAACAAATAAAAAATAAAGAACAACAAGAACTAGCAGAACTCACAAAACCATGCAAAATAAAACTTTTAAGAGGATGTGTTTTTAGGCAAAGCAACCCAGCAGTAGTAGGAGTACAAGTACAAGTAGGAACCTTGAAAACAGATACAGTACTAATAAAAGAAGATGGAAGTGGAGTAGGGATAGTAAAAGCACTACAACTAGAAGGAAAAACAGTAACAGAAGCGAAAACAGGAGAAGAAGTAGCCATATCCATACCAGGAGTAGTAGTAGGAAGACAAATCAAAGAAGAAGACATATTACTCTCAGATTTAACAGGAGATACCTTTAAAAAGCTCAAAACAGGGAAAAACTATTTAAACGAAGATGAAATCGACATCTTAAAAACAATAGCACAATTAAAAAGAAAAACCAATCCAACATGGGGGATGTAAAACAATGGACATAAAATGTGTCATAAATGACGTCAAAACAGGAAAAAGTTACAATAAACCAATAGAAAGTACAAGTTTAATTGGAAGAAAACTAGGTGATACAGTTTCTGGAAACTTATTTGGATTAGCAGGATATGAATTACAATTAACAGGTGGCAGTGATACAGCAGGATTTCCACTAAAAAAAGAATTAGATAGTGGAGTAAGAAAAAAAATGTTGATGAAGAAAGGAGATGTAGGAGTGAAGATAAAGAGGAAGGGTAGTATTGAAAGGAAGACAGTAAGAGGAAACAATATTAATGAATTTACAGCACAAATAAATTTAGCAATTAAAAAATATGGAACAAAAAAAGTAGAAGAACTCTTAGGAAAGAAAGAAGAGAAAACAGAAGAGAAAGCAGCTGAAAAACCAGCAGAAGCGAAAGCTGAAGCTCCTAAAGAAGAAAAGAAAGAAGTGAAAGCTGAAGAGAAAAAAGAAGAAAAAAAAGAATAAATCTTTCTAATGGAAAAAAATATTTCACTAGTTTATTTGGTTGCAGGAATTTCTTCAAGATTTGGAGGGAAACCCAAATTCTTTGCTAAAATTGGAAAAAATAATGAAAGCTTAATTGAAATCTCTTTAAACCAAGCACTACCTGCAGGATTTACGAAGATAGTTTTTATTGTAAGTGACCAAACTGAAAAATTATTTAAAGAAAAATTCGGGTTAGAATATTTAGGCATTCCTATCTCTTATGCACACCAAGAATTTAATAAAGAACTTAGAGATAAACCATGGGGAACAACTGCTGCACTTTGTTCTATTAAAGGAGTAGTAGATTGTCCTTTTGTAATCTGCAATGGAGATGATCTCTATGGAAAAATAGCTTTTAAAAAATTAGTTGAACATCTTTTAGATGAAAAAAACAAAGGTTCTTGTGCTACAATAGGTTATCAACTTAAAGAAGTTCTCCCTGAAAAAGGAAAAGTTAATCGAGGGATCTTTCACTTAGATAAAGAAGAATATGTTTTAGATATTGTTGAGACCTTTGATATAGAAAAGAACACTTTAACAGAAAAAGGCTTAGAAAGCGATGCTAATTGCAGTATGAATATTTTTGGACTTTATCCAAATGTAGTTGAAGATCTGGATGAAATCCTTAAAAAATTTAAAGAAAGTCATAAAGGTGATAGGACAATTGAATGTCTGTTGCCTGTTGAACTCTCTAGACTAATTAAAGAAGGAAAGATGAAAATGAAACTGTATGAAACCTCTGAAAAGTGCTATGGGCTTACAAATCCAGAAGATGAAGAGGTTTTGAGAGAAACATTGGGGAAATTATGAAGGTTTTAATCCATTAATCTCTATAAAATGTTGCTGTGCTTGATATCTATCTCTTTTTCTTCTTTCGTTTCTTCTTGCGCTTTACAAACATCTTTGAAGGAGATTTCTTCTTCCCCTTCTTCCTAAATATAACCAAACAAACAGCAATAACTAAAATACTTAAACCCCACTTCCACAACGAAGACCCCTCTTTCACTTTTACTTTAGGATTCTTTAAAGCATTGTAAAAATCTTCTACATTTTCATTTTTAACAGAAGCATAAGTTACAAATATAGCTTTTTTGTCCATTACATAAGAATATTTTTTAATTATTGTTGATACATCCTTCTTACAACTATAACTATATGTTTGCTCCTGACAATTTGCTTTTGCATCTTTTAATAATCTATATTCTTTATCTTTCATTTCTGTCATTAGATCATAAACTTGCCTTGTAGACAAATCTGTTGGGATCTTTGTGATTGAAACAAATTCCCTATCTTTTGTATGAAAGTACTGAGTTTTTGAGTCTTCTAATTTTAATTCTCCTAAAAACTTCCAGTTACTTGGAACAGCTATCATATCTTCAGACTTTTCCTTAGTTATCTTATTCAATCTATCTATAGCATCTTGTGTTCTTTTTATCCAAATTTCATCCCCTTTTGTTTTGAATAAAGACAGAGCTTGTTCATACTCTTTCTTTGCATCATCAAAAAGACCCAAATACTCAAAATATTCTCCAGAAAGATAAGTTTTAGCTGCTTCGTCAGCAACTATTGGCTGCGCTATAAAAATCATACACATTATTATCAATATTATTTTTCTAAACATAATTAGGAATATCCTCCAGATCTACATCTCCAAAAATAGTAGTCTCTCCAGTTTCCTTATTAATCACAACAGTACCCTTGCCATCAATAGGAATAATAGCAAACTTATGTTCACCATGTTTTGCCTCACAATTCTTGAACCCGGATAATTTACACGAAGAAAAATCCTCATCATAACAACCAAGATTAAAAGCACACCACTTCCAATGACAATCCTCATATACTTTATCTTTACAATCATTAAGCTCTTTATCAGCATTTGTTTTCTGAATAATCATCTCTCTTAATTTTGCTTCCTCTTCCCTTAATTCCAGATCTCTTTCAATGTTCTGAACAGAATAATATGCAGCTTGAGTAACACCATTCTGCTCTGCTAAAAATTCTAAGCCTTTCTCTGCTAAATCACCCACAGATTCTGATTCCGATACCTTCTTACTTGCATCTTCAATATCTTCTTTGGCTCCTAAAAAGTCAATTCCTGTTTGAATAATTTTGCCTGCTTTACCAGCAGCACCTGTGACAGCAGTAATAAGAACATCCTTTGCTGCATCCATAAGTCCAGTGCTTTCCTTTTCCTTAGATATCCCTAATCTATCTTGAGCTTTTTTTTGTTCACCTATTTGTTGCTCAATTCTAGAATCTTCAAATTTCTTTATATTTTTAATTTGAATTTGTTTACCATCCACTTCAATAAACCTTGGTTTTTCTTCTACCTTAGGCTTTTCAGGTTCTTTTTCTTGCGGTCTGTTAATTGTTCTCTTGACAATCCTACTAGCATCTATTTTTTGTTTAGGAAATAACTCAAGCTTATTCTTTGAAGTAGATTGTTCTTGCTTTACTTTTGGCTTACTTTTTGACTCTCCAGTCCACTTTTTTACAGTCCCTCCATGAACAGTAATTAATGGACCATGTCCACCATCAGTATTATGAGTATACGTAATCACATTCTTTCCCATCTTAACATAACCAGTAATATCAAAAAAACCACTCTTATGATCTGCCTCCCACACCTTATTATTAAGCGCATGAACAAATACCTTTGCTTCCTTATTCTCCCACAAAACTTTCCAAACAGTGTTTCCATTAACTTTTAGAGAACCCTGCCAACCACCAAACATATTAACATTCTTATTATTCGAAGTATACACACCAATCCCCACTTTTCTTACAGCTCCCTGAATATCAACATACCACGTTTTACTTCCAGCAGAAATTAAACCTAGATTTAAAGAGTTATCTCCTTTTGAAAGCTTTCTAATTATAATCCTTTTACTTCCTGTAGTAGAAAGCTTACTTGATTTAAAATTAGTTGCTGGAGACTTAGATGGAGCAGCTTGAGTTTTTTTAGGCACTGTAGCCTTAGATTCGCTCTTTTGTATTTTTATACAATAACCAATTCCGTTCCTAAAATCTCCACACTTCCAAACAGGATTTTTACTATCATAATTACATTTTGATTTCCTATTGCAACACCAAGCAGTAGTTGTACACGCATCCCTCTTTGGATCAACACATACAAATAAACCCCAATCACATTTTCCTGTTGCACATTCCTTATTATCCTCACAAGAATCCCCTTCTTTTTTTGTGCCACCTTCCTTACAATAATGAGGTTGACTATAATCAGTCCTAGGACCACCTAAATTATTCTTACAAACAAACCCTTTAGTACAATCAGATGATAAACCACTTTTTTTACAACATTCATATGGTTTAGGAAAAGCACAACATCTCCCACCATAACCATCCCACCTATCACAATTACCACTTATACAATCAAGATCGTCAGAACAACGAGCATACGTCTTCAAATAACCATTAGTACTCCTACCAGTAATAATTTGGTCTTGGTTTAGTGTACTTCTAAAAAAATCTACAATCTTACTAGAAAAAGACTCTAACTGTTCAGTATTACTCGCCTCAACACTTTCAATAGCCATATAAGCTACTAGTAAAATTAATAGAAGACCTACAATTTTTCTTGATTGTTTCATCCATCACATCTCTTTTAGATAATATAAGCTAATTTTGAGAATATTTAAACTTTACTGAACTTGCTTCTGAACTATTCATAAGCCTTAAAAACATTTATAAAGCCATTTTTCATCAGAAGTGCTACAACTAGGAGACAATCACGTGGTTACAAAAAAAACAACAATAAAGAAAAAAACTCTTTCTAAACAGATAGCTCTCCAACCAGAAGTAAATATTGGATTAATAGGACATGTAGATCATGGAAAAACAACTCTAACAAAAGCATTATCAGGAAAGTGGACAGATACACACTCTGAAGAATTAAAGAGAGGAATAACCATAAGATTAGGGTATGCAAACACTTCATTCTGGGAATGCGAAGATAAAAAGAAAAAAGTTCTAGTAGCAGATGAAAAAGAACCAAAAGGAAAATGTAAGTTCTTAAGGAAAGTAAGCTTTGTAGATGCACCAGGACACGAAAGTTTAATGGCAACAATGTTGAGCGGAGCAGCAATCATAGACGGGGCCTTATTATTAGTAGCAGCAAACGAAGAATGTCCACAACCACAAACAAAAGAACATTTAATGGCATTAGAATTAATAGGATTAAAAAATATAATTATAGTACAGAACAAAATAGACTTAGTGAACGAAACACAAGCAAAAAAGAATTATGAACAAATAACAAAATTTGTCAAAGGAACAATAGCAGAAAAAGCACCAATATTACCTTTAAGTGCACAACATAATGTGAATACAGATGTCTTAATAGCAGCAATACAAGAAGTAATACCAACACCAAAAAGAGATTTAAAACAAGATCCAATAATGTTTGTAGCAAGAAGTTTTGATGTGAATAAACCAGGAACAGAAATAGACGCTTTATGTGGAGGCGTTTTAGGTGGAGCATTAAAACAAGGAGAATTTAAAATAGGTGACGAAATAGAAATTAAGCCAGGAAGAGGAGTAGAAAAAGAAGGGAAAAAAATTTGGGAACCAGTAACAACAACCATACAAGGATTAGAGACTGGCGGAGATAGAGTAGAGCATGTAAGTCCAGGAGGCTCAATAGGGTTGTTAACTTCATTAGATCCTTATTATGTAAAATCAGATAGTTTAACAGGTAATATAGTGGGAAAAAAAGGAAAAGTGCCTCCAGTATGGTACGAACTTAAATTAAAACCACAATTATTACAAAGAGTGGTGGGAACAAAAGAAGATGTTAAAGTAGAAACGATAAAAAAAATGGAAGCATTTATGTTAAATGTGAACTCAGCAGCAACAGTAGGAATAGTAATAGATCTTAAAAAAGATATGGTGCACTTAAAATTAAAAATACCAGTTTGTTGTGCAAAAGAAGATATTATAACAATAAGCAGAATGATAGGTAATAGGTGGAGATTAATTGGAATAGGAACAATTATTTCTTAAAACTTTATTCTTCTTCACTTTCATCAACAGATTCTTTTTCAGAAGACTCATCAACATCATTTTCTTCAATAGGAACTTCTTTTACTTTTTCAACAACTTCTTCAACTTTTTCATCTTGTACAATCTTAGCAATTGTAGTAACTTTATCCTTAGCATCAACTCTCATAACACGTAATCCTTGAGTATTTCTACCAATAGTAGATATGTCTTTAGCAGAAACACGAATGATAACGCCTTTTTGTGAAACAAATAATACTTCATCAGTATCATCTACAACTTTGATACCAACAACTTTCCCATTTCGTTCAGTAGTTTGAATATTAATAACCCCTTTACCACCACGTTTAATCTTGCTATATTCTTCTATTTTAGTACGTTTTCCAAAACCAAATTCAGTGATAGTTAGAATTGAAGCATTTTCTTTAACTAATTCCATACCAATAACTTCATCTTGAGGGCGAAGAAGAATAGCTCGTACACCAGAAGCACTCCTACCCATAGGACGAACGTCTTGTTCACTAAAACGAATAGCAACTCCATCTTTAGTACCAATCAAAATTTCTTCAGAACCAGAGGTTAAACGAGCAAAGACTAATTCATCGTTGTCTTTTAATCCAATACTAATAATGCCACCTTGTCTAGGATTAGAAAACTCTTTTAGACTAGTTTTTTTAACTAACCCCTTTTTAGTAACCATAGTAATAAAATGTTGTTCATCAAATTGTGCAACTGGAAGAATAGTACTTACTTTTTCTCCATCGCGGAGGCGGAGTAAGTTAACCATAGCTTTACCTCTTGCGTATCTTGAACCAGTAGGTACTTCATAAGCTTTTAACCAATGTACTCTTCCTTTGTTAGTGAAAAATAATAATTGGTTTAGGTTGGAAGTAGTGAAAACATTTTGTATAACATCTTCTTCTTTAGTTTCAGCACCAATAACACCTCTTCCACCACGACGTTGTTGTTTATAAGTTGCTAAAGGAACTTTTTTAACATAACCAGAATAAGTTGCAGTAATAACAACTTTCTCTTCTTCAATTAAATCTTCAGTTTGGATAATAGAATCTTCTTCATCTAAAAGTTTAGTTCTTCTAGCATCATTAAATTTCTCTTTTAATTCAAGTAATTCACTTTTGATAATGTCTAAGATCTTTTGAGGAGATTCTAAAATACCTTTTAATTCTTCAATTAATTTGAGTAATTCTTCACGTTCTTGTTTAATTTTAGCAGTTTCTAAAGAAGTTAACCTTTGGAGACGCATGTCTAAAATAGCTTGAGCTTGAATTTTAGTTAATTTGAAAGTAGAGATTAATCCCTCACGAGCAATATCTGCATTCTCAGCTCCTTTAATCAACTTTATGACAGGATCAATATTATCTAAAGCAACAATTAAGCCTTCTAAAACATGAGCACGATCTTCAGCCTTCTTTAAATCGAATTTAGTTCTACGAGTAACAACATCCTTACGATGAGTTATGTAATAAGACAAAATTTGTGTTAAATTTAAAATCTTAGGTTCGCCATCATGAATAGCTAATAAGTTCATGCTAAAAGTAGTACGTAGAGCAGTTTGCGTGAATAATTGGTTTAAAGTAACTTGAGGATCTCCACCTTTTTTTAATTTAATAACAATACGCATACCATCACGATCAGATTCATCAATAATGTCAGCAATATTATCAACACGACGATCTTTAACTTTTTCAGCAATAGATTCAATTAACAAACCCTTATTTACCATATAAGGAATTTCAGTAATAATAATTTTATGATCTTCAATATCAGCCTTAGCTTTAACAACAACTCTCCCTTTACCAGTTTTGTAAGCATTTACAATACCAGCTTTGCCCATAATTAAACCACCAGTAGGAAAATCAGGACCACGAATACATTGCATTAATTCTTGCACAGTACACTCAGGATTATCAACCAACTTTAAAGTTGCATCAATAACTTCAGAAATATTATGAGGAGGGATATTAGTAGCCATACCAACAGCAATACCAGTAGTACCATTGATTAGTAAATTAGGAAGTTTAGCAGGCAAAACAACAGGTTCTTCAGTAGAATTATCATAGTTAGGAACGAAGTCAACAGTATCCTTTTCAATATCAACCAATAATTCAGAAGCAATCTTCATAAGTTTAGCTTCAGTATACCTAGGAGCAGCAGCACGATCACCATCAATATTACCAAAATTACCTTGGCCACGAACTAAAGGGTAACGTAAAGAAAAGTCTTGAGCCATTCTAACTAAAGCGTCATAAATAGCAGAATCACCATGAGGATGCAGTTCTCCCATAACACGACCAACAATAAAAGCAGATTTACGGAAGGGTTTAGTATGGAGTAAGCCTAATTTGTTCATGATGTAGAGAATACGTCTATGTACAGGTTTTAGTCCATCATAGACATTAGGCAAAGCACGTTGAGTAATAACAGACATAGCGTAATCTATGTAAGACTCTTTCATATTTTGTTCAATTAATTTTTGATTAATCTCTTCAGTCATAGTTATACATCCAAATTCTTAACTTCTTTAGCATGAGTTTGAATAAACTCGCGACGTGGCTCAACTTCTTCACCCATTAAAACAGAAAACATTTGATCAGCTTCAACAGCATCATTAATAGTGATTTGTAGTAATTGTCTATCTTCAGGATCCATAGTAGTTTCCCATAATTGTTTAGGATTCATTTCACCTAAACCTTTATATCTTTGAATATGGGAACCTTCTCTTCCACCAACTTCTTCTAAAGCTGCATCTAAATCTTTTTCTTTATACACATACAAAGATTTTTTATTCTTAGAAACTTTGTAGAGAGGAGGTTGTGCAAGATACAAATACCCTTCTTCAATAATTTGTCTCATATACCGATAAAAGAAAGTTAAAAGTAAACAAGAGATATGAGCACCATCAACATCAGCATCACACATAACAATAATTTTATGATATCTTACTTTCTCTTTATTAAATTCATCACCAAAACCAGCACCAATAGCAGTAATTAAAGTAACGATTTCGTTATTTCTAAATATTTTATCGATACGAGCTTTTTCAACATTAATAATTTTACCACGTAATGGAAGAATAGCTTGAGTTTTTCTACTTCTTCCAGATTTAGAAGAACCACCAGCAGAATCCCCTTCAACAATGAATAATTCAGCTTTAGCAGGATCACGTTCTTGGCAATCTGCTAATTTTCCTGGCAAGTTACCTGATTCTAAAACAGATTTTCTTCTAGTTAATTCACGAGCTTTTCTTGCAGCTTCACGTGCACGAGCAGCACCAATACATTTTCCAATAACTTTTTTAGTAATAGCAGGGTTTTCTTCAAAGAAAGTAGATAATTGTTCATAGACTAAAGAATCAACTAATCCTTTCATTTCAGAATTTCCTAATTTAGTCTTAGTTTGTCCTTCAAATTGTGGTTCAGGAACTTTTACAGAAATAATACAAGTTAATCCTTCACGTACATCACTCCCTGAAAGTTTTTCATTACCTAACTTATTCTTTTTAATGTAATCATTAATAGCTCTAGTTAAAGCAGTAGCAAAACCACTATAATGCGTTCCATGTTCAACAGTGTTGATGTTGTTTACAAAAGAATGAATAGTTTCATTGTAACTTTCAGTATATTGCATAGCAATTTCTGCTTCAACACTATCTTGTTTTTTGTGTACGTAAATAGGGGTGTCATGTAAAGTTTGTTTAGTTTTATTTAAGTGTTTAACGAAAGAAACAATACCACCTTCATATTGGAAAACAGCTTGTTTGTTAGAACGTTCGTCAGTAATAGTAATCTTTAATCCTTTATTTAGGAAAGCTAATTCTCTTAAACGAGTTGCTAATATTTCATAACTAAATTCAGTAGAATTAAAAATAGCTTTGTTAGGTAAGAAAGTAATAGTAGTTCCAGTCTTTTGCGTTTCACCAATAACTTTTACGTCAGAAGTTGGTTTTCCTTCCACATATTTTTGATAATGAATCTTTCCATCACGACGAACACGAGCTTCTAGTAAAGAAGATAAAGCATTAACTACAGAAATACCAACACCATGTAATCCTCCTGAAACCTTGTAAGTTTTTTTATCAAATTTTCCACCAGCGTGGAGAACAGTCATAACTAATTCTAAAGCAGATTTCCCTTCACCAGCATGCACATCAACAGGAATACCTCTTCCATCATCAGAAACAGTAATAGAACCGTCTTGATTGATAGAAAGAGTGATCTCAGTACAATTACCAGTTAGGGCTTCGTCAATGGAATTATCTACGACTTCGTATACTAAATGATGGAGGCCACGCTCGCTAACGTCACCTATGTACATGGCAGGACGTCGTTTTACAGCTTCTAAGCCCTTTAAAACTGTGATACTCTCTGCTTTATAGTCTGGTGATTCCATTTGCTCAAAACCCTTTATTTTTGTTTTAATTGTGAAGTGCTCACTCTATAAAAGTCTTTCTTAGCCTGAAACCTTTGAATTCGGCAAGTAGAAGCTCTGTAGTTAGGGAAAAATGTTTGAAAACCACCTTTTTTTGCTTGATTTAGAGGTCAGTGAAAAGAGAAAAGCTTAAATATGATATTGTTGTAGTATTGTTGTAATAATGGTAAAAAGTAACACTTTGAGTTTCACAGTACCAACAGAGTTGAAATTACAACTAGAAGCAGTAAATCACACAGGCTACTACGATTCATTATCAGAATTCTTAAGAGACGCAATCAGATATATCTTGAAAGAAAGGAAAGACTTGAGGACAGCAATGGTATATGAATTGTATAGCAACAAACACATAAGTCTACCAAAAGCAGCAGAATTGCTAGAAACAAACATACTAGAAGCCAAAGAGCTATTACAAACAAGAGAACTCTAGGAGAAAGGTATATAAGTAAAGTAAATAAAAAATGAAAAAGAGGTGAAAAAAGATCTTCTCAACAATACAACAACTCCCCCCACAATTTACTCTAGCACTACAAGTAGACAGAGAAAGACATTTAGAAGCCTATAATATCATAGAATACTTACCACAGAACGCAATAGCAGTATTATTGAACAGACCAGCACACAACCTCTTCGATATGTTACAGAAAAGAAACCTACCAATGCACAAATTAAGCTTCGCAGATCATGTAAGTAAAGTAATAGGATCACCAATAGAACAAACAAATACAGTGTATTCAACAGGCAAATTTACGTTACAGAAAGCAGACCAACTAATAACACACATAGTACAAGAAACAAACAAAGAAAGAAAAATGTTAATTTTAGACGCAGTACATGACTTGTACAAATATTACACAGAAGCACAAATAATTAGCTTCTTAGATCATATAATAGACAGAGCAAGAATACTACAATTAAATCCAGTCTTCTTATTTGATAGAAAAAAAGTAAGCACAAAACTAGTAAAAAGACTAGATATAATAAGTGATAGAATATTCAAAATCTAAAAATATTTCCTACTAATATATGCTTTAACTTCCGAAACATCTCCTTCTTTACAATGAACAATAACTTCTTGAAGCACACCATCAAAAGTAAGACTAGCATAAAAACCTTTTTCCTCTAAACCATACTCCTTATTAATTATCTGAAAACATCTACGCTGAATTCTTCTTTGTTCCCCTAAAGTAAGACTTGTAACTAGTTTATGCCTCAATATATCCTCTAAAGCTCTTGCTCCCTCTATAGAAAGATTAACATTTATTGAATTAATTTTACTTGTTCTAAGTAATTTATCTCTAGCCATAAGGATCTGAAAACTACTCTTCAATAAACTCTTCTAACTTAATAGGCATCTCTTCATCAGACTTAATAACACCATTAGTCTTCAAATATTCACGAGAGAGAATCCAGAAAAATAACCCCAAACTTTTCTTTCCCTTATTATTACAAGGAACAACAAAATCCACATTAGTAGACTCATTATTAGTATCACACAAAGCAACAATAAAAGCACCAGACTTCATAGCATCCTTAATAGAATCCTTATCAGGCCAAGGATCAGCACAAATAACAACCTTAGCTTCAGTAAAACCGTCTAACTTAGGGTTAGTCAAAACACCAGAACGGTATTTTCCAGCAAAACTCTTAGCACCAATAGCCTTAGCAAACCTATTCAAAGCTTTCCAACTATTTTCTCTTTTACCAACAACAGCAATTTCTTCAGGCTTGAAACGAGCAACAAACTTAGCAGCAATTTCAATACGCTTATTGATTTCTTGTACATTTAAAACAGATAAACCATCAGGACGAACCTTGTAAATAAAACGCTCCATATACTTAGTCCTAAATTTAGTGCCAATATGCAAACCAGCCTTAAGGTACATTTCTAAAGGAACCAATAATTGCTCTTCTACCATGGCTAAAGAACGTGAGAAAAGGGTATATAAAGTTAACTATCTAAATAGTATTAAAAAAATAAAAAGAAAAAAGAAAAGAAATTAGAATTGCTTCTTAATTTCTCTGACAAGATTTTCTGACTCTTTGCGTAAACCTAATCCAAGGCTTATACCTAGAGCTAGAGCAAGTCCAATTGCTAATGAACCAATGATCAATAGGAAAGTGTTTTCCAAAATGGACACATCAACGCCAATCTGTTTCAAAGCGAGAATGAGTACCATGATCACGATCACAGCTTTCAAAACGGAACCACAAATGCGAATTCCTCTTTGTTTGGTGTGCTCTTCAGTCTTCATCTTTACATAGTTTGCTACAGCAATACCAAATAATAGTACTACAACTGCAACGATTACATGTGGTAACCAACTAACAAATCGATCGAGTAATATACTCAATGTACCCAAGTTAATTAATGCAACAGCTTGCTGTAAGAACAAGATAATAATATACCATTTAAAAAGTTCTCCCGCTATAGCTGGCACATGGGTATGACCAATAGCCTTTGTTAAGTGAGCTTTCCTCACGTAATCATCTACTCTTAACTTTTCTAGAACAACTCTTAGAGCATGCCCTAAAATAACCGCTACAAAACAACCAATAATAAGTACAACTACTGCACCAACAATTCCTGGTAGTTGATCCACTATAGAATACCAAATAGCACTCAAAGGGTTTATGATCGCTGAGCTCGATTTCTCAAAAATACCTGCCACTGGCAGCCACCTCCGTCTTTTTTTTGTCTTTGCTAATGAATATTAGTATCAAATTATAGGTCTGAACCCTTTAAATAACTTTACGACCACTTAATAAAACTCACTAGTATTAGTTATTTTAAAATGAATCTTTAATGTTTTACTTTATAGTGAATAAAAATAGTAGCATGTTTTATATCTTAAAAGAAAAAAGAAAAAACTATTCCGCCTTTTTAGGAAGCGGACGTTTAATAGTTAAAGGAAGTAACCCTTGATAAAATTCCATCTTAGCAATTTCAATAGGATTAAAATTAATTTTTTGTAAATCCTTCTGAGCTAACTTTACTAACATAGGAGCACCCATAGCAATTTGCAAAGCACGCGCACCAATAATACGTGCTTCTTCATACTTAGTGTATCTTACTTTCATTTTACAAAACCTTCCTTAATTTTTTCACTTGCTCACCAGCAATCTCAACCATCTTACTAATTTCTTTAACACTTAAACTTTTCTCTCCGCCCTTTTGCATAGCACAAATATTACCATTATCTAAAAAACCAACAGTTAAACGAGCATCCAAAGCTTTCCATTCTTCAACAGAAGGATCAAGTAAAAGTTTATCCTTAATTTTGATGACAGTACATTCTAAAGGAGTACCTTTCAAAGGTAAACCAGTCTTAGTACGTTTAGTATAATTTACTTTACCAGTCTTCTTGTCATAATCAGGAAACTTAGCATCCTTCATAGCAGCAATAGCAGCCAAAGACATAGCATCAAATAAATTACCATCATCATTAAGAGGATACATGTCAACAAAAACAGTCCAAACAACTTCACCCTTCTTAATACACAACTTTTTAGTATCAAGACAACCACTCTCACGAATAGCACGATCAACAACACGTGACAATTCAATAGCTACAATACTAGGAGGACCAGATTCAAAATCAGGACTACTGAAAGGAATCAATTCAGCACCAACAATCATAACACCTTCATCAGGAGTGTCAGGGAAAGGAGTACCAACACCAAATTTCACACCAGCGACAACAACAGTGTCACCAATAGTAACTTGTGCAGAACCCTCAGCAGACTTAGGAGAAATACCATACTCTACTTTAATATTTTTCCTGTATTCCAACAATTTACGACCATCCTCACGCAAATCATTATCCAATAATTTTTTAATATGTTCTTTCATTTTTTATACTTCTCCTTCAAAGCTTTTTGTTGGACAGCATAAATCTTTTTACAAGCACCCTTAGCTTTTTCTAATGCCTCCACTAATTGCTTTTGGTTCACATCACCATCAATTTGTAACAAAGAAAACTCTCCACTCCTAGGCAAACAAGCAACAGCAATATCAGTAGCATGCAGATCACAATCTTCAACAGCATTAATATCAACCAACAAAGTGTTCTTTAAGTACCCAACAGAAACAGCACTAACAATATCTGTCATAGGAATACCAGCATCAGCAAGAGCCATAGCAGCAGCACAAATACCAGCACAACGAGTACCAGCATCAGTCTGAACTAACTCAACGAAAACGTCAATAACACTATTAGGATAAGCCTCCATATTTAACACAGGAAGTAAAGCATTCTGTGTAACCAAAGAAATTTCACGAGACCTTCTAGAAGGAGCTGGACGAACACGGTCACCAGAACCAGAAAAAGTCATCATATTATAATTACATCTCAACAAACCCTTTTCAGGATTTTGTAAAAACTTAGGATGCAATTCACGAGGACCATACACAGAAGCCATCGCAATAGTATCACCAATCTTAAACATAGCACTACCATCAGCACGCTTAACTACACCAGTTTTAGCCTCCATAGGACGGAGTTCATCAACCTTTCTACCATCATTTCTTTTCATCTTTGCCACCTTTACATTTCTTATTAATAAATTCTTCAATACGTTCAGTCAACCCATCTTTATGAGCATCCTCATTAATCATAGTAATTGCTTCAGCAGCAACACGTTCATCAGCAGGTTCACCTTGAAGCCAAACCAAACCATTTTTGCCAACAACAATACGACAATTAGTCTTCTCTTTAATCATAGAAATCATACTCCCTTGCTTTCCAATAATACGAGGAACCTTAGAAGTATTAATGTTGATTAATTTACCAACACCCAAACGGCGCAAGCCTTGCTCCTTCATAGTAAGATCAATATTACCACGAGTAACTTTAATAATCTTAGCAACAATGTAATCTCCGAACCTATAATACCGAGAAAGGTCAACACCACTCTCAATAAACTCTTGCGTTTCACGAACAGACAACATAGCACGATTAGCACAACCAATATCTAAAAACCAAGAACTAAAACTCATTTCAGTAACCTTGCCAATAACCATATCACCAGGACGAGGTATATATTTAGCATTCAAAGGAATAACCTTTAGAACTCTACCATCAATAAAAGTTAAACCAATCATATTAGCTACAATATCATCACCATCACGAAAAGTTCCTTGAGAAGGTAAAAAATCCATGCCATTAGCTAGGACTTCACCAGGAACAACAATATCTTTTTCTTTCACTTTTAAATTACTCATCTTATACATTCCTCCGATCAATCTTACTTTCAACTTCACCATGTGTTAACTTATTTACTTCATCAAAAAACTCCTCCTGGATACCAGCAGGGATTTCAACAACAGCCATTAAAGAACCATCACTTTGCCACTCATTCTTAGACAACTTATATTTTTTAAGAACATTCATACAATTACCAGCAAACTTAGCAGGAATTTGTAAAGTAATATCCATAACCTCAACCTTAATAGGAATAATAGGCTTTAACTCATTTAACACTTGATCTAACTGCTTTTCAGCAGACTCATATTCACGAACTTTAATATTAGCTTCACGCATAGCATTCTCAATACGTTGAACAGGATGAGGCAAACCAGTTTGTGCATCCACAGCATTACGGTGAATTAATTCAACAAGCTGTTTTCTAACAACTTCACGCATATTTTCTTTATGCTCTTGTGTTAATTGCACTTCACCATCTTTGATAATAACTTTAGCGACCTCAAGAACATCAGAAGTGTTAAACAAATTTTCAACTTCAGCACTAGAAGCTTTTTCTCCTTTCTTTACATCACTAAAAATATCATCTGTTGCAACAACATCTTCAATAGGAATTTCCTTACCAGCCTTAAAATCCAAAGCTTTATCACAATCTACCAAAATCTCGAAAGTTCTTCCTTCCTTCTTTAATCGTGCAACAATTGCCTTATCAACATCAACCATATTATTTAGCTTTGCTTAGCTCTTCCTTCTTTAATCTCACAAATTGTTTATCCTTACTTGAAATAAAAGCACCATCTAAACGATCAACACTAAAATTCTTACCCATAACACGCTTCAAAGCAGAAACAGCAAGTTTAATAGCATCTTGTCTAGACAAATTGTCTTTATATTCTTTGTTTAAAATTTCTTTCACCTTCACTTCGTCCTCACCAATAGCAGTAGCTTTGTACTCAAAGAAAATACCAGTAGGGTCAGTAACAAAAACATGAGGATTCTCTCCTTGACCAGCAAACATAATACTCACACCAAAAGGACGAGCACCACCAACCTGCGTGTAGAGTTGTTTTAAATTACAAATCTCTTTCACTAAACTTTCAGTAGTAATAGGTTCAGCATAAGTAACTCTATGCTGTTGTGCAGCAACCTGAGCACGCTCAATCAAAATACGAGCATCACTTAAAATACCAGCAGCAGTAGCAGCAATATGTTTATCAACCTGAAAAACTTTTTCAATAGACTTAGGAATAATTAATCTTTCGAAAACACGTTTATCAGTAATCAGTAAAACGCCATCACGACAAACTAAACCAATAGCAGTACTTCCTTGGCGAACAGTTTTTTTAGCATACTCCACTTGGAGTAATCGTCCATCAGGACTAAACATAATACTAGTTCTATCATATCCCATCGCTTGATGCGAAGTTTCATCAGTTGGTTGCATGTTTTTTCAACCCTCCTTTTTTTGCTTGATGTAACATACCTGAAACTTTAACAGTCTTGACAATAACTTTTTGTTTGTTGATTTCTTTAATCAAAGCCAACGCAGTTTTTGCCTGATCAACATATTTTACTTGCACTTTTATAATACCTTTCTTTGCAGTGTTCTCGACCAAAACCACACCAGCTTTAGCACAACCAAAAGTACCCATAAAAGACTGCAATCCAAGTTGAACAGCAGATTTTACATCAGCATTTTGTAATACTTTAGCAGAGGAAACCTCATAAGCTAAGTACCTTTTTTTCTCTCTTAAATTTGGTGCTATAGGTTTGATCTTTCTCACACCCACAGAAAAAAGCTCTCTTTGCTTCCTTCTTCTTACAGTTAAAACACATAAGAAATGTCTTTATAAAGGTTTGGGTGTAATTACTTTCAAATCTCTAGTTTTCTTCTGAAAATTCAAAGAAGCCTTAGCTTCCTTAGGGGTCAAACCAAGAATAGTAGCAAAAGCAAGCAAATCAGAAGCAGCACGCATCTCCCACTTATTTTTAGCAAAAGAAGCAATGATCATCTTAACTTTAAATTTTCTACATAAACGGATGTTTTGCAACATTTGACCAAGAGTCCAAGAAAGATCTTTAGCATGTAATAGACTAGAAAAGCTGAACCCAATAGCAATCTTATTTTTTTTAGCTAACTTACAGAGTATCTGGTTTAAACCAGCATCACGCTGATGCAAATACTTCTTAGACCTTCCTTTCTCAGGAGAGAGTAAAATATCAACCTGCTTATTTTCCACAGCACGACGATTAACAGCATCAGAACCACCTTCAATAATATGCAACTGTTTAGTTAGCAACACTTTTGTAAAACCTAAAGGGAAAGATTCTCCAGAAAACTGAACAATATCAATCATTTCTTTTTCCTCTTACAAGAATCAACAATCTTAATCTTTTTGTGCTTATTTACATAAGCTTCTAAAGCACATACATCAAAAATTTCAGCATCCATATTTTCACGAACCTTTTTCTTAGAATACTTACGCTTCTCTAAACGACGCTTTAAAGTAAGAAGTTTAGAACACTTAGTGACAATACACTCATCAACAACACGAGGAGGCAAGTAATGAGACAAATGAGAATCAATAATAATATCCTTCTTCTCTTTTTGTAATTCTTTAATAAGTTTTAGTAACTTCTTATTCAATTTTTCAATATCTACCAAAGAAGTCTTCAAAGAACGATCATACCCATCAAACAATTTCTCTTTTTTTATTAAAGCATTCACATCAACAACAATAGCCTTACGTTCTTTAGCCAACTTTTTAGCCAAAGTAGACTTTCCAGTACCAGGAGTGCCAGTAATAATAGTAACCTTAGGCTTTTTCATAGAAAATGTTTAAGAAGAAATCCTTATAACTCTTTGTATTTACTGAATTATGGTGCCTAAGAACTTCTTTCCTTGTAAACAATTCTTTAAATTTCGTAAATTCTTATCCAAAATAACAGTCTTTACTTTATGCTTCTTAATAATCTTAGCAGCATGTTGATCCAAAATAAAATGCTGACCAGGAGAATACTGCATTTTACTCATAATCTTATTAAATTCTTGAAAACTAATAGTTCTTATTAATTTCGCATCCTTGTATTTCTTTGGATCTTTATTAAATAATCCTTTTACATCAGTAACATTAACAAAAGAAGTACGAAAATAATTTGCAATTTTAGCAGCAGTACCATCACTAGTATTATCTTCTTCATATCGAAGAGCACCAGTGAAAACAACTTTGTACTTTTTAACTAACTTTCTAATATCTTTCAAATTAGTAGGATTCTGAGGAGCAGCACACTTTCCAAAGAAATAAGTAAGTAACCTAGCATGCAAACGAGTCAAAGCAATACCAATCAAACACTTACTCTTTTTTTCAACACCAATAGATCCTAAAGCCTGCATATATTTCCTAGCAGTACTACCACCACCAGCAACAACAACAAAATTCCTATCTTTAAAAGAAAGAAGAATCTTTTTGAACTCTTTCAAAAACTTCACATCAATATTGTCAGTAGATTTAGGAATAATAACACTACCACCAAGACTCAACACCTCAACTTTCATACAAACATAGAAAGACTAATAGTTTAAAAAATTATGTTTTCTTTTTAGTTTTAGCATCACGAGTAAATAAAGCATTATCATCAACATCCCAAAGGCCAATAACAGCACCAGCATCAAGCCAACCATGAGCATAATTAATAGCAGCAAAAGCATCAACTTTTTTCCTATTTTCATTAAAGTGCTTAGCATCAGACAAATAACGTTCAACCATGTCAAGAAAACGAGCACGAGCACCAGTAATATCAAGATTTTCAGGAGTCTTTTTAGCCTTCTCTAAAGCCTCTTGAGTAACCTTAAAATAACGCTTTAATCTAGTTTCAGATACATTATCCATACAGTTCAAATCAAGAACAAATTTATAAAGGTTTCTCACCTAAATTTTCTCATGAAAACAATACTTTTAGATACAGATTTTCTACTCCAAAGCTTGAGATGGAAAATAGACTTAGAAACAGAACTAAGAAGAATCTTGGATTTTTCTTTTACCCTTTGCATACTGGACAAAACACTAGAAGAACTAGAAGGGAAAAAGGACGAGCAATTAGCAAAAACCTACATAACAAGACTGGAAATTTTACCAACAAAAAAAGACAAACCAGTAGACGACCTACTCTTCACTTATGAGCCAAAAGAAGACCTTATAGTAGCAACACAAGATAAAGAACTGAAAGAAAAGCTTAAAAAGAGGAACATTCCTTTAATCACCATTCGAAATAAGAGTCATTTGGAGCTCGTTTAACCATGTTTTATGAAGTAGCAGTAAAAAGTCACATTAGAGTGCCCCCAGCAATATTTGCAGAGGACACAGAAAAATCAGTTCTAGAACAACTCAATAGCCAATTTGAAGGCTTTGTCTCAAAAGATCTAGGAGTAGTTATAGGAGTTATAGGAGTAAAAAACATAGGAGAAGGAGTAATTATTCCAGGAGATGGAGCAGCTTATTATGACACAACTTTTAACTTAATCACTTATAAACCAGAACTCCAAGAACTAGTAGTCGGAAAAGTAACAGACATAAGCGACTTCGGAGCATTCGTAGAAATAGGACCATTAGATGGCATGGTGCATGTAAGTCAAACAATGGACGACTTTGTGAGTTTTTCGAAAAGCAATGTTTTATCAGGAAAACAAAGCAAAAGAACACTCAAAATTGGAGACACTTGCAGAGCGAGAGTCATTGCAGTGAGTTACAAAGATTTACACAACCCAAAAATAGGATTAACTATGAGACAACCATTCCTAGGAAAACTAGAATGGATACAAGAAGATGCAGCAAAAAAAGTAGGGAAACCAGAAGAAGATAAAAAAGCAACAAAAGGAAAAACTAAAAAATGAGCAAAAAAGTATGTAGAAATTGTAAACTTTTTGTAGATGGACCAAGTTGTCCCATATGTAAAAGAAACCAATTCACAGATAATTGGAAAGGAAGACTCACAATTGTAGACGTAGAAAGATCAGACATTGCAAAAAAGATGAATATAACAGTAAAAGGAGAATACGCAATAAAAGTAAAATGAAACTTCAATTAGTAACAGAAACAAAACAACCATTACTTTCCAGAAAGGAATTAGTGTACAACATAGATCATGCAAAAGAAAGTACACCTTCTTTAACAGCAATAAAAAAAGCAGTAGTAGAACAAACAAAAGCAAAAGAACCATTAGTAGTGCTTCATGGTTTACAAGCATCATTCGGAAGCTCAACATCAAAAATTGTAGTTAATATTTATGATACAGAAGCAGCACACAAACAATTTGCAATAATTGACAAAAAGAAAAACAGGAACAAAAAGCCTGAAGAAAAGAAAGAAGAAGCTAAACCAACAGGAAAGCCTGCAGAAGAGAAAAAAGAAGAGAAACCTGCAGAAGTAAAAGTTGAAGAAAAGAAAGAAGAAGTAAAAACAGAAGAGAAGAAAGAAGAATAATGGCAAAAACACAATTCAAAAATAAGAAGCCAAGTAAGAAGTGGGAGAAATACACAGTATCAGGAGATACACTACAAAGAAAACCAAGTTGTCCAAAATGTGGACCATCATACTTTTTTGCAGAACACAAAGACAGAAATTATTGTGGAAAATGTCATTACGTAGAAATAAAACAAACACAATGAGGTGATTGAGTTGAGTGAAGAACAAAAAAAAGAGGAACAACAAGAAGATATTCTAACAAAATTAAGTATGCCTGGAAAAACACTAAGTGAAGCAACAATTCAAAAACAACAAGAAGCAGAAACAAAAAATGGAGATGAACCAACAAGACTAGGTGCAGTAAAAGAACAAAAAGAAGTTGTTGCACAACCAATAGAAGAAACTCCTATTGAACCAGAAGTTGCACAAACTTATCCAGAGCCAAAAGAAGAGACAGAAGCAATGACTTATGATCCGCAACTAGAAGAACAACCAACAACAGTAATAGAAGCACTAGAACAAAAACCAGAACAAGAACAGCAGGAACAAACAGAAAACATACTAACAAAACTAACCATGCCTGGAAAAGAAGTTACTAGTACAACTGTAGAACCTGAAAAAGAAACAACAGAAAGTCTAACAGCAGGACTCCCCCATGACTTAGACGTGGATAAAGTAAAATCCTTAGCAGAAAGTATTTTTAATTCTGATTATATTGAAAAAAAGAAGAAAGATTAATTCTGTAGAGTTCACTCTCAATGTAGTAAAACCCAAGGAAGTCTAACAAGTTAGCCTTCCAAGGGAAAAAGAGGTGATAGAAAATAAGTGTTAATACTCATATATAAATCTTTCTATCTGTAACTATTAAAGAATAGTTACAATTTCTTTTCTCAGAACCTTTATAAAGCTCAAAACAACTCTGAAACGTATGCAAGACAAGCTATACAACATTTTAACACAAAAAGACTCAGTAACCTGGCAAACCATAATCCAAGAACTAGTCAAAACAGAAGAATTAGACCCCTGGAACGTAGACGTAGCAGTATTAGCAAACAGATACAAAAAAGCGCTAGACACTATGAAAGAACATAATTTCTTCATATCAGGAAAAATGGTCTTAGCACTAGCATTCTTACTAAAAATCAAATCAGACAAATTACTCAATGAACATATAGCAGCATTTGACAGCCAACTCTTTCACCAAGACGAAGAAGACCTCTTCGAAGAAGACGGAGCATTCATAGAAAACCCACTAGCAAACGAAACAATACCCCAACTCTTAATCAAAACACCACAACCAAGAAAAAGACAATTAACTATAAATGACTTAATGGACGCACTAGAAAAAGCACTAGAAGTAGACGTAAGAAGAACAGTAAGAAAAATACAAGATGACGTATCCATAAATGAAGCAGTCATACCAGAAAAAAAAATAGACATATCAGAACTAATAAAAGACGTTTATGACAAAGTAAAACAATATTTTAGTACAAGAGACAGGATAACTTTTGATGAATTATTAAACAATAGTACAGATAGGTACGAAAAAATATACACCTTAGTACCATTATTACACTTAGACTGTCAACAAAAAGTCAACTTAGAACAAGAAATACCCTTTGGTGAAATACACATAAACGTAGTCAAAGATTAGTTACTTTTTTAATCAACTCTTTAACAGTAATCAGTTCTTCCTTACCAGATTTCATATCTCTTAATTTCACTCTTTTCTTTTTTAATTCATCATTTCCAAAAAATACTACAAAAGGAATAGACTTCTTATTAGCATAATCCAAATTCTTAGAAATGTTTTTATCCATCAAATCAACCTCAGCATTAATACCATTACTTCTTAATTCTTGAGTAACTTGTAAAGACTCTTTAAAAGTCTTAATAGGAATAATAAAAACTGTAGTAACAGATTGTTTAAAGTTCTTTACCTTCTCTTTCAACACATCAACAATAGTATCCAAACCAAAAGAAAAACCAGAAGCAGGACAAAAAATATTCCCTTTGAAAGAACCAATCATATCATCATACCTACCACCACCACCAATAGAAGAAGAAATCTTGCTCTTCAAAGCAAAAGCCTCCATAACAAAACCAGTATAATAAACCAAACCACGAGCAAGAGAACAATCAAACTCAACACGAGGAGCAAAAGCCAATAACTCTTCAACCTCCTTAATACCCTCCTGATTCTTCAAAGCAGTTTTTAATACTTTTACTTTCTCTTTATTAGAACCCTTAATAGAAATTAATTTAATAACCTTAGCAATAGCCTTAGCATCAACACCCTTAGCTTGTAACTCTTTTTTCACAGAAGCTAAACCCAACTTAGCCAACTTATCAATAGTTAAAATAACAGAAACCCACTGACTCTTTTTCACACCAGCCTCCTCCAAAATAGCATCCAAAACTTTACGATTGTTCATTTTAACAACAGCAGGAATTTTTAATTCTTTAAAAACAGCAACAGCAATATTAGCCAACTCAGCATCAGCCTTAACAGAAGAAACACCAACAATATCAACATCACACTGAGTAAATTCACGATAACGACCAGGCTTCAAAGGACCATCACGAAAATTCTTACCAATCTGATACCTTTTGAAAGGCAACTTTACTTGAGGATTCATAGCAACCAAACGAGCAAGAGGAACAGTAAAATCATAACGCAACCCTAATTTTCTTTTCCCTTGATCTTGCAAAGTAAACATTTCCTTAAGAATCTCTTCACCACCAGCAAACTTAGCAGTTAAAACATCAAAACGTTCAAGAACAGGAGTCTCAACAGGAGAAAAACCATAAAGTTCGAAGATGTTACGGATAGAATCCTCTACCTCTAAACGAAGAATCATTTCATTAGACAAAAAATCCTGAGTTCCCTTAGCTCTTTTTAGTTCCATTGTGCCTCCTTTTTAAGAAAGGGCGAATGGGGAGAATCGAACTCCCGCCACAGACGCCACAGGTCTGGATTCTACCATTAAACTACACCCGCCATATTTTATATATCTATGTTTTTTGCTAACATAGGATACTTAATTTTCCACTCTTTTAGCTTTCTTAAATGTTTTGGGTTACTCCAACCAATCATTTCATAGTATCTTTCTAGTCGTTCATAGCCATTTAGGACAATTACCCAGTATCCTAATTTATCTTGATATCTATAAGGCTCAAAACCAAGCATGGTTAGCATTTCTGCTGCTCCAAAGATAATATTCTTGGAAATAAGTGCTATAGATATAACAGGGTAATATTTTTTAATTTTGTTTTGACTTTTAAAACAAATGCTTCCATCAGTATCGAAAAGGCCTCTTATAAAAGAACACAAAATTTCCTTGTCATTTACTTTGAGAATACTAGGAAAAGTCATATTATCTTTTTTTCCTGCTTCTATTCCTAATGCCTTAGTTTTGAAATTCCAAACACCCTGAGAATATAACTCAAAACCATATGACTCTTCATACTCCTTGATTTTTACATTAATATTGTAAAGCATTTTGTACAATCCTCTAATAAAATTGTTATAGTATTCTCTTTCCTTTTCTTTGTCACCCTTAACTCGAAAATCATGCTTTTTATCAGATAGAAATCCATCTCCAATATGTATGCCTATTTCTTCAGCTAGGTTAGGTGTTAATCTCTCTGGGAATATAAGACATTTCTTTTGATCACTTTTGCTTGTTTTGATAGTGCTATTGTCTATTGTTGAGACTTCTTTTTTATAAAGAATATTTGTTTCTTTAAGTTTAGCCCTATGCTCTCCTAAATATCTTAATTTTGTTGCGTCTGGAATAAAATCTACTACTTTAACTTTGCACTTGTCAATAAGCTCTTTTTCTTTAATGTTCTTTAATTTTGCAATTTTTGAAAAAACTTTTAGTGGTAAACTACAATTTTCATATCGATAAGCTTTTTCTAATGTTTTCCTCTTCACACCAATCTTTCTTGCAAACTCTGGCCAAGTTAACTTAAACTCTTTTCTTGTATTGAGCAAAAATTCTTTTTGTTTTCCTTTTGGAAAAATAACTCTTTTATCCATCTGCTTTAGAATTTATTTCTTCTTATAAGCTCTTGGAGGCTATGTGAGAGATAAGAATTGTTTTTAATATATATTTAGAGGTTTTCCGAGAAAATCGAAAAGTTTACGAAAATAAAAAAAGAAAGAAAAAATGTATCCTTAGATACATCTACCGTTCCAACACGAAGTTGCGTTACCAGTTGCATTACAGTCTTCCCAAACTAGTGCTGCAAGTCCTCTATAATTGTTACTTACTGAACTACCACAGACAAATTCAAAAACTGTTGTATTAGAAGCACAAACATCTGTAAAAGTAACATTATTAGTGGCATTCATACCAGGTGCTTGAAAACTACCAGAAATTGAACCAGCACTGAAAAAGTCCAAACCAGCATCAGTTTCTACACAGTTACCAGGTGGCACGACATTCGCAACAACTAGTATAATGAATGCATATGCTCCAGCAGCCACTGCAATAAATGCAATGAGGAACAACCACATTTTTTTTGACAGTTTGTTTAACATGATCTTTTTTCCTCCTTTTTTTGATACATAATGATTATTAGTTAGCTCTTCTTAGAGCATCTGCGAAACTTCGATGAGATTCTTCTCCAGGAGCATTTGATCCCATACTAAAAAAAGATTCAACACTTTTTGTAGGTGGGGTGTATTTTGGAACACTATCTTCTAAAGCTTTTCTAAAATCACTATGACCTCTATAAGCTTGAACTCCTCTACTAAAAACTGTAGCTCCATACTTTTGATTATAAGTTCTAGTATCAACAGGAGGCTCAATAATTACATCAGGCTTTATAGGTTCAACAATTATATCAGGCTCAACAATAATAAAATCTTCAGAAGGTGTAGCTTCAGGAAATTCAACCACATCAAGACCTTGACCTTCTAAATATTCTTGAAAAGCCAAACCAGTAGCACTACCACCAAAATTATGAGCAAAACTAGCAAACAATAAAATACTAACAACAGTAATCAAAAATTCTCTCTTTTCCTTATCCACCTTACTTACAACTTTAAAGAACTACTATATAAATATTTCTTTTACTTCACACCAAAAGACCACTTCATGAACCTAAAAAACTTACCAATCTGTTCAGGATTAAACTCATGACCCATTAAAAACTTTCCCAAAGCAGAATAAGCCCTAGAAGCAGGAGCATTAGGAAAAGCATGCACAACAGGCTCACGCTGAATTAAAGCTTTCTTAATAAACACATCCTCAGGAATAACACCAATAACAGGATGTTCAAGAATAGTTTCAACATTCTTCACCTTTAAATCTAAACGATGACCAGCACGAGTTAACACAACACCACGAACAGGAACATCAAACTTTTGCGCAATCCTTACAGTTTTCAAAGCATCAGCAACAGCAGGCAATTCAGGATTAGTAACAACCAAAATTTGGTGAGCCAAACGAATAGAATCTTGCGCTTCCTTATCAATACCAGCAGCACCATCAAGAATAACTACATCAGATTTTACTTCGTGTAAATGATGCCTTAAATCTTCCAATTTTAACTTCTCAAAATTACGCATGGAAAGAGAACCAGGAACAATCTTCGCACCAGAATCATGAGTATAAGTAGCATCAGCAATCTTAGCATTACCACTTAAAACATGATGGAGAGTAACAGGCAAACTAGGAGCACCCAAATACATACTCAAATTAGGAGTAGACAAATTAGAATCAATAACAGTAACATCACGACCCAAATTTGCTAAAGCAACACCTAAATTAATAGAAGTAGTGCTCTTACCAGAACCTCCTTTTGATGACGAAATAGAAGCAACTAAAGTCATACAAGAATATAACTGTAACCTCTATTTAAACATTTCTACACTTCTTGTTTAGCAGGACATTCAGAACACATACCTTTAGCAGCAACAAAGTGAGTATCACAAACAACACGACCACAAACTTGACATTGATGAATAGCAAACTCCTTAGAACAAATTAAACACTCTTTAGTAATTCTCATTTGACAGTGCCAGCTTTAACAGCATCAACAAACTCAACAAACTCCCCAGTCCTAGCAAAAAAGTTGCGAAGAACATCCATATTCACTTCCCTAGTTTCTTTCAAAGAAACCTTAGCAATCAAAGTAACATGTTTCCTATATTCCTCTCTCTTAGTAAAAGGAGCAACATCAATCTTTCTCATAACCAAATAAGCCTGCATATTTTCCTTAAGCTTAGGAATCTTTTTAACTAACAACTCAGTCTTAGCACGCTTACTAGAAGGAACATTCTTTAACTTCTTTTTCTCAACCAAAAACTGGATGAGATCTTCCATAGCAAAATCAAAAGCAATAATCAAACGCTTAATGATATTCTTAATAACATCAGCAGTTTTAGTATACTTTAAAGTAACATAAATAGAATGGTCTGCACGCTTTAATTCTTCTTTTGCATCAGAAACTTCAACTTCTTCTATCACTGGATTTGAAAAGAAGATTAGCCTTGTTTATAAACATTTTGGTCTTTTCCACAAAATCCTTAACTTTTTTGATGTCTAAAGTGCGTAAACGATAATCTTGAGAAGCAATAACAAATTTATCTTTACGAACAAACTCCATAGAACTAGCCTTATGCTTTTCTACAAGTTCTTGAAGATCTGCAATTAAAATAATAGTTTCTCTAGAAATAGTGTAGCGTTTAGCAGTAGTCTCTTTGAATAAACGTAACTTTTCTTTGAAAACTTCAGGAATATGAGGAATACGTTTATAGATATAATCAAATTGTAAGAGGGAGTTCATGCAATTTATAGCAGCTTTATGAGTATTCTCTAAAGCAACCCATAAGAGTTTAGGATCATTGATTAATTTGAAAGTAACAGAAGCTAAATGGTCAGCACGTTTTAAAGATTCATTAGCTTCATTTAATAATTTTTTAGCATGTTCCATACTATTCTTAAGTGGTAGAACTTTTTAAAGGTTTAGATGGAGAAGAGTTATTTTTGTAAAGCAAGAATAGCTTGGGCTAAATCACCATCAGCAGCTTCCAAAGCAGCACGAGCCTCATCTTCAGAAACAGAAGCCTGAGAAGCAACAGTTTTAACGTCATCCTCAGAAAACTTTTCAGTAGAAACTTCTTCAATTTCACCAGTTACTTGCAAAGACTCTTGACCCATAGCGTTGATCTTAACAACCTGAGGATTACGGATAACTAAATCTTTAGAAGGAGTTTTGATAATAACTTCAGTAGCATCAATGTCTTCCTGCTTCATACCCATCTTTTTCATAGCTTGTTTAAGCATCTTAGGATTCATACCAGGCATCATTGTAAAAAGAAGGAAAGAAGTAGTGTTTATAAATTTACCTTTTATTCAAATTTTGCTCTAAATTCTTTAGAAAACTTTTCTTCTTCACTCTTCAAAAACTCTCTTAAATAAGCGAAAATTACTTCTATGGGAATATTACGATTTACTTGTGTGAATTCATACTTACTTGGTTTACTTCCAACTTCACTTTTTGTTATGATTAAACCAAATCCTTCTGTCTTCTTATTTTCCTCACTCATCTTTATTTTTTTCAACAAACTTGATTATCCAATTTAGATCTTCATAACAAGCATTCTTGCTTTTAGACCATCCTTCATGGATTTCTTTCTTTTTTGTATCTTTTATTCCCACTTTCTTTTTCATACTATCCTTAAAATAAAGCTTCCTTATATAGTTTTAGGCATATTTCCCGAAAAGATTTCGTGTTGAGTCTTAAACACTTCTCATTAACCCACACAATCTTTATAAACAGTATTTCTTGCAGAAGAATAATGTCCTGGAATTTGTATACACAAGAAGGCAAAGCCCTCGAACCTCTAGAATTCTCAAATGGGAAGACGCAAGCAGATGTAGTACAAGAAGTATTAGAAGCAATAGAAGAAGGGCACAAAATAATTTTTATAAAAGGAATGTGCGGAACAGGAAAAAGTGCCATTGCTTTAAACATAGCAAAAGATTTAGGGAAATGTTCAGTAGTAGTACCAGTGAAATATTTACAACAACAATACCAAGTAGACTATGGAGAAAATATGCACATAAAGAAAAAGAATGGAGAGAAATTAAACATAACAGTTTTTACAGGAAGAAATAATCATCCTTGTAAATACAATAAAATGGTAAACGCAGATGATACAAACTTACCTTGTACAATAGATTTGAAAAAAGAAAATATGCCTTTGATCCAACAATACTTAAAAGAAAATTCTGCAGTAGACGAAGGAGATTTTGAACACATAGATGATGTAAGAAGATTATCAGTAGCAGCAGCATGTCCTTATTGGAGTCCAGTAATAGGAAAAGATTGGTTCACAGGAGAATACGGATTAAAAGATGCAAAAGAACATACTTATGAAGGACTCAAAGGGCAAGACTATACTTGGTTTGAAAGAAAACCAGGATGTAGTTATTACGCACAATTCAAAAGCTACCTCAACGCAGATATTTTGGTATTCAATAGCAAGAAGTATGAAATAGAAAATACTATGAATAGAAAACCAAAAACAGAAGTAGAAATAATAGACGAATGTGATGAATTCTTAGACAACCTTTCAAACGAAAAAATACTGAGTTTAGACTATTTACACTTTAAACTAGATCAATTAATAGGGCAAGCCAAAGAAGAGAAAATGAAAGATTTGTTATTAGAAGTAGATGATGCAGTATTAAACATTTTAAATGATGGGAACTTGCAAGACGACATACAAAACCAAAAAATACACACTTTGAAGAACTCAAAAGTCTTAGCATTCATGAGAATATTCTTACAAAATGATCAACTCAATGTTCATGAAGCATTAGAACAACCTTACTTAGTAGCGAAATATTTTGAAAATTTATATGATGATAGCTACTTAATGTACTACAGAAATACCAAAGAAAATACCATGGTTAGAATAGTGAATGTTAATTTAGAGAAAAAATTAAAAGAATTATTAGACAAAAACAATGTGTTTTTAATGATGAGTGGAACACTACATAACAAAAAAGTATTAGAAACAATTTATGGACTAAAAGAATTTAAAGTAATAGATGCAGAAGTGAAACAACCAGGAACAATAAGAAGAAAGTTTACAACATTAGAAAAGAATTTTAGATACAAAAACTTTGACACAGGAAGAGTAACAAGAGAAGATTACTTGAAAGCATTAGTGAAAAGTGTAGAGCAAGCGAAAAAACCCATCTTAGTACACGTCAATAGTTACCAAGACTTACCAACAGAAGAAGAAATAGAAAAATATGGATTAAGTAACTTACAAAGCAGAGAAAGATTAAGAGAACAACAAGAAAAATATAAACAAGGAGAGCTGTTGCAGTTATTTAAAGAAAAGAAGTTAGACGTTTTCTATTCAACCAAATGCTCAAGAGGAGTAGATTTACCAGGAGACATATGTAATAGCATAATTTTTACAAAATATCCCTATCCAAGCATGCAATCAGTCTTTTGGAAAGTATTACATTTAAGTAGGCCAGATGACTTCATGGACTTTTATTTCGACAAAGCAAAAAGAGAATTTTTACAAAGAATCTATAGAGGGTTGAGAAGTAAAGATGACAAAATAGAATTGTTAAGCCCAGACATGAAAGTACTAGAAAGCATTTAGAACAAACCAAAACCACGAGTGTGGAGCAACATAGAAATAAAGATAACAACAATAATCAAAACAACAACAGTAACAGGAGTTAAAACAATCTTACTTCTTTGTTCAGAATCATACCTCATTAATCCACCGCCACCAGAAGGCATGGAAATTTTGTCTTGAGCCATAAGAAACACTTTAGAATAACTGTTTAAATATCTTTTGGATTAGAAAAAAAGTAGGTAGAAACGCATAAGCCGCCTTCTGTATATCTCCACATTAGAACCTACGGTTCCAACACCTTCCTAAAAGAAAGGCCGGACAGATATCGCTTACATTCTACTAAGCGTCCACAAAGGACTTGCACTAGTCAGGGCTCGTCGTTTCAACGCATCCTTGCAACAAACTCAAGTGGTTAACTCATTTCTCTCACGAGAAACTTCAAGACATCAAACAAATGACATCCAAACGTCTTAGCGTTTGCACCATCATAGCGCAACAAGGCCGTGTCGTCTCTACACGGTTGCCTCCAATTTCTTGGACTCAAAAAAGAGTGACTCCCTATGGTGTACCTTTACAGATACAAGTGGGCGGACTTTCCTCAGCGCAAAGCACCGACAGTAAGCAACGTTCCTACCTAAAGAAATAGTGATTTAAGCTATTTATAAATGTTTTTACTTGATCATAAGTGCTTCTTTTAATCCTCTGAAATCTTCATCACCTGTAACTACTTTAGATTGTAATTCTCTAGCTGTCAGTAGTACAAAAATATCAGCAAGCCCCATATGCTTTCTTTCTTTTCTTAATTCTGTGTGTAATTTACCAGCTTTTTCTGCAAATTCAATAGGAATATGGTAAATTGAAGATAAAGAAAGTACAATCTTTTTTACTTCATCGAAATTTTTGTTATGTCTACTAAAATAACTTGCTAATTCTGCGATCGTGATTACATTAGAGGTTATTTTGTTTTTCTCATTTTCTACAATTTCTTTTACTTTTTCACCTATTTGAGTACCATTGAAATATTCTACCCAAGCAAAAGCATCAATAACAAAAGCATTCATTCTTCTAATTGCCCTTTAAATTTGTCCTTTTTACTTAATGGACCTAATCCTTTAAACATACCAAAACCACTTTTCTTGATTTTTTGTATATCTATTTTTACAGCCTGATTTTCAGTTAATCCCTCCTCCTCAACAATAGTTCTAGGAATAGTTACTATGAGTGAACCGCCAATTTTTCTAGTTCTTGTTAAAGTTTTCATTTGTATAACTAGGAGTATAACTTTATTATATATAAGGTTTTCTATTTAGGCTAAATCGTAAATAATCCGAATTTTTTTCCAGAATCTTTTTAAAGAAAGTTACCCACTAAGTATTATGCTAATAGAAAAAATAGACAAATTCTACGAAAAACAACCTTATAATAAAGAAAGAACAGCATTCTATGTAAGCGAAGCAGACACATGCCCAAGACAAATCTACTATTCCTTTAAAAACAAACCAAAAGCACAACTAGAAGCAAGAACAAGAAGAATCTTTGAACAAGGAGATTATTCACACATGAGATTAATGAGCGCACTCTTTAGCATGGGCATAGTAAAAGCAGTAGAAATAACCATACCACTAAACGAACAATTTAATGGAAGAGCAGACGCAATAATAACACTAGAAGAAGAAAGTTATGTCTTAGAAATAAAAACAACAAAAGATTATGCGTTTAAGATATTAGAAAAACCAACACCAGCAATGGAAAAACAACTACAACTCTACCTACATTTTTTCAATATACAAAAAGGAATACTAATAGTAGAAAATAAAGATACACAAGAATTAAAAGAATTTGTAGTAGAAAAAAATGAAGAACTAATAAACAAATTATTACAACAATTCGATTACTTAAGAGATCAAATAGGGAGTACAGTAACGCCGCAAAAACCAGAAAACTTAGAACCCTGGAAATGTAAGTTATGTCCCTACCAATTCTGTAAATATTTTACAGGAGAGAAGAAAGAAGAATTTAAAAATTTAGATGAAGAAGGGAATAAAAAATGATCTGGATATATGTACTAGGAACAATAGTATTAATTTTATTTATACTCTACTACAGAAACAAACTCTTAAACTTTCAAAAACAACTAGAAGAGCTCCAATTCATGCATAGAAGTCAATCAGTAAAACACGGCAAAAACTGGGAACACTTCGTGCCATTCATGAAAAACTTTGAAGAAATAGCAGACAAAAATAACTTTGTGTTTATAGGAATGCCAATAGATGGGATAGCATTCGATGAAGACGCAATAAAATTCATAGAAATAAAAACAGGGAAGAGTAGTTTAAACCAAAAACAAAGACAAGTAAGAGATTTAGTGAAAGAAGGAAAAGTACAATGGGTGGAGTTAAAGTATTAAAATGGCTATACCTCTAGAAATAATCATTTTAGCAGGATTAATTTTCTGTTTGATAATATTATAGCCTACTTTGTACATCATAAAATATAAAATTAACAAAAGAAAAATCAAAAAAAAGGAATAAGCGAAACAGCAGATGCTAGATTTGACGAATTAGAAACTAATCCAAATTAATTATATAGAAAAAAATAATTGGATACATAGGTGGAGTTAAACAAATAAATCGTTAGGTTTGAACTATTAGTAGTCGCAGACTCATGCCTCGTTGCCTCGGCACGTACATCCCGACCCTATCAACCTCGTGTTTTACGAGCGTTCTCGATCTCTTTTTGAGGCAGGTTTCGTCCTTAGATGCTTTCAGGACTTATCCCTTGGCGCGTGGCTGCTCGGCCTGCCTTGTCAGACAACCGATCGACTAGTGGCGCCGAACCTTTGTTCCTCTCGTACTAAAAGATCCTTCCTCTCAGATCATCAAAGCATATCCAGTAGATATCATACAAACTGTCTCACGACGTTCTTAACCCAGCTCACGAACCGCTTTAACCGGTGAACACCCGTACCCTTGGGTGCTTCTGCACATCCAGGATGCGATGAGCCGACATCGAAGTAGCAAGCAGCGCCGTCGATTTGAGCTCTTAGGCGCTACCACTCAATTATCCCCGAGATAGCTTTTCTGTCATCCCTGGCCCTCATCAATAAGGACACAGGGGTTCGCTAGACCCGACTTTCGTCTCTGCATTCCGTGGTGTTGGGAATACAGTCAGGCAAGCTTTTGCTCTTGCACTCTACTCTGAATTTCTAAATCAGATGAGCTTACCTTAGGGCCCTGCTGATACCTTTTCAGCAGGGTGCCGCCCCAGCCAAACTGTCCGCCAGCTGCTGTCCTCACCATAAAAGATAAGTCAGTGGTGCAAAAACAAATGAGTGGTGTTACACTTTTGTCTAGACAGTCCCTGGCGAAACTGCCATCAAACGACTCCCACCTACGCTATACACTCATTTCTACATCACAACAACAAGCTACAGTAAAGTTCTACGGGGTCTTCGCTTCCCACTGGACATCTCTGGCCTTCGCACCAGAATAGTATATTCGGAGGATTCTAACTTGGGACAATAGAGGTCTCGTTACACCATTCATGCACGTCGTCAATCAAACGACAAGGTATTTCGCTACCTTAAGAGAATTATAGTTATTCCCGCCATTCACCAGTCCTTAGCCTCCTTGAAAAGAGGTTTTAGATACTGGCATTGGGCAGATATCACATCCCATACACACCTTTGCAGGCTCGCGAGATGTTAAGTTTTTGTTAAACAGTCGGACCCCCCTAGTTATTGCACCCTGTACTCGCACACAAAAGTATACGAGCGCAGGGACTCCTTCTACCGAAGATACGGAGCTAATTGGTCGATTTCCCTAAGTTAGATTAATCCTGCATACCTTAGCCTTCTCAGCTAGGGACACCAGTGCCGGTTGTTGGTACAGATACATTTGATCCTTGCATATTTTCTTTTCAGGGGCTCTTGGCATCAACTGAACAATTCTAAAGAACTACTATTCCAAAGTTTAATCAGGTTCTCATCGTTACGATACTCCCCTCATTTATCTTTGTTAACACACACGATAGTATGTGTCAGTCTAGCCGAAAGCGTCAAAAATATACCTTGTGTTGCCACACGTACAAATGTAGTAATGGAATGTTAACCATTTTCCCCTTCCTGCCCTTCCAATTAGGAATGCAGTTAGGACTGACTGACTCTTAGATGATTGACATTGCTAAGAAACCCTAGCCCTTACGGTATTACAGATTCTCACTGTATTTATGTCCTACTATTACCAGGATTCTCATTTCCACACGGTCCACATATCTTTACAAACATGCTTCTGTCCGAGCAGAACGCCTGCCTACCACTACGCACCTAAATGCGTGTCTTATGTATCGGTAGCTAATTTAGTCCCGTCCATTTTCGGGGCATATAACCTCGACTGGTGAGCTATTACGCTTTCTTTAAAGGATTGCTGCTTCTAAGCAA
>CEPX01069984.1_pt1 | contig 53618 bp, 39 predicted proteins | sample 361361 | NCBI WGS metagenome assembly CEPX01 (sample SAMEA2619974, study PRJEB7988) | marine metagenome | biome: marine biome (ENVO:00000447); feature: mesopelagic zone (ENVO:00000213) & marine oxygen minimum zone (ENVO:01000065); material: "saline water (ENVO:00002010), including plankton...
TACATCGTTTATGTCTGTTGCTTGTGCTAAGTATTTGATTAAGTTTGTCCAGAAGATTGGGTAGGATGGGCTAAATTTGAAGTCGCTTTGGTCTTCTAGTATGCCATAATAAACTATGTTTCCTTGTCCTTGTGGTGTGAGTGTTACTATTGCTCCTTCTTCTGCTTTTGCTATGCTTATTCCTTCTAATGTTGTTGTTGCATAATATCTTTTAACACTTCCGAAGGTTATGTCTTTAGTGAATTTTGTTAAGTGTTCTATAGTTACTACGCTTTCTCCTCTAATTCCTCCTAAAGTGAATGGTAAGAGTTTTCCATAGTTTATTGCTGCTGAGTTTTCTTGCATGTAGATTATGACACTTGCTCCTTGTTCTACACTTTCTTGTAATTTGTTAGTCAGACTTGTTCTTAATTCTCTTACTGCTCCGATTATGTATATATCATAGCCACTTATGTAAGAGCTTGATCCTGTTACATCTAATTGTATGTTTGTTGCTGCTGTTAGTGCTGTTTGTAGGTAGGTTGAAGGACTATCACTTATTAGAAGAACTTTTACTTTTTTTACTTGTGGGAAGGTGATGTATGCTTCATTGTCTGGTAAAAAATCGTCTTTTTCTATTAAGGTTAGTGTTGTGGGTTTTTGTGGTGTTTCAATTGTTGTTGTTTGTGTGCTTTTTGCATCTATCACTAGTTTTTTTTCTTTGTTTCCAATGATTAGAGTGGCTTTTTGTGCTTCGTTGTTGTAGTTTTTTACGCTTATGATGGTTTTTTCTTTGCTTACGTCTAGTCCTACTATACCTATATTTTTTACTTCTTCAAGTATTATTGGTCTGAATAAGACGGTTATTCCTTTGTCTTCTAGTGTTTTTTTTGCTGTTTGTACGTTTACTGTGCTTGTACTCAAAAAATCACTTAGGACTATGATTTTGTCTTTTTTTCCTGTTACATGTTTTTCTGCTAGATTTATTGCTTCTCCTATACTTGATCTACTGTCTGTTGGTTTCAATTTATTCAAGTATTTTGTTGCTTCTCTTTTTGTTGCTTTTTTGAGTACTGTTCTTGGTGTGTTGCTTATTATGATAATTGTGTTTGTTTTTCCTAGGTTTTCTTTTGCTTCTGTTATGATTGCTTCGAAGACTTCATTGTTGTGTGCTTGTGTGCTTGCGCTTGTGTCTACTAAGAGTATGGCATTTTCTGTTAAAATACTTCCTCCTAGTGTGGTGTAGGGTTCTAATAAATAGAGTGAAAGGAGTAACAATATCAATAATTGTAAGAGGAATAGCCAATTTTTTACTAATTTTTGAAAGAAGGATTGTTTTGCATGACTTGTTTTTGATTTCATGAAGAACATCAATGAGGGTACTTCTATTTCTTTTTCTTTTGGTCTTACTATGTAGAGTAAGATGAGTGGTATAAAACTAAGAAAAGCTAGCCAGCCTAGTGGTTGTTCAAATCCAAATAATGCCATAACTTTTTAGTGATAAGTCGAAATTTATATAGATTATGTTGCTGGAGAAGAAGGTTATAACAAATCTCTGATTTTTTCTATGTGTTCTGCTACTTTGTGTCCGTTATCTGTTAGGCTAATTGTTTTAATTCTTCCTTGTTTTTCGAAGTCTACTAATTTGGAATCTTGCATTTCTTGGAGAATTTTTACTGCGTGAGAATATGTGCAATCAACTTCTTTTGCAAGCACTGAACCGTATCTGTTTTTGTTGTTATTTCTTAATGCGACTAACATCATTGCTGGTTTTTTTCTAAAAAATACTTCAAAGATATCTTTATTTTTGTTCTTCAATATTTTTGCCCCCGATATTTCAATATTTAATGATGTTATTCTAACTGATATTTAAACCTTTGCTTTTGAGTCTCTATATCGTAATCTATAGTTGCAAAACACGTCACTTTTTTGATTTTGCTTAATACTTTTAGACAGGAAAGGTTTATATAAAAATGTTCTGTTATCTATTATACTATGTTAAGCATAAAATTCATCAAGGATCAAGATAAAAAAATCAAGGCTGATTTGAAGAAGAGGTTTCAAGAAGATAAAAGTAAATTGGTTGATGAAATTATTGTTGCTTATGATAAATGGTTGCCTCTAAAAAAAGATGTTGAAGCTTTAAGACACAAACGTAATGTGCTTTCTCAAGAAGTAAATCAATTAAAGAAGGCTGGTAAGGATGCTTCTAGTAAATTAAAAGAGGTTAAAGCTATTCCTGGTAAGATTGCTGCTTTAGAGGTTAAACAAAAGAATTTGCAAGAACAAATGGATAATAATCTACTTCAAATTCCTAATATAATGCATCCTAAAGTTCCTACTGGTAAGGATGAAACTAAAAATAAAGTGTTGCGTAAGTGGGGGGTTATTAAAAAAGTTGATTTTAAGTTAGTGAATCATGGTGAGTTAGTTGAAAATTTAGGTCTTGCTGATTTTGATGCTGCTAGAAAAAATAGTGGTCATGGATTTAATTATTTGTTTGGTGATTTGGCTTTACTTGATTTTGCTTTGCAAAAGTATGGTTTAGATTTTTTGTTAAAGAAAGGTTTTACTCCTGTCATCCCTCCTATGCTTCTTCGTCATAAAACTTTACTCAGTGTTTTAAATGGTTTGGAAGATTTTAAAGATGTGGTGTATAAGATTGAAGATGAAGATGCTTTTTTGATTGGTACTGCTGAACATCCTTTGGCTTCTTTGTTTGCTAACAAAACTCTTTCCCTTGAACAACTTCCTTTAAAATTATGTGCTGTTACTCCTTGTTTTAGGAAAGAAATTGGTAGTACTGGTGTGGATACTAAGGGATTATTCAGGATGCATCAATTCAATAAAGTGGAACAAGTGATTTTTAGTTCTGCTGAAGATTCTTTTAAACATCTTGAAGAGATGCAATTAATTACTGAGAAGTTTTTTCAGTCTTTAAAAATCCCTTATAGGGTTGTTGAAATTTGTTCTGGTGATTTAGGTGCTAAGTTTGCTCGACAATATGATATTGAGGCTTGGTTTCCTAGACAAAAGGCTTATCGTGAAGTGACTTCTGCTGGTAATTGTACTGATTTTCAAGCTCGGGCTCTAAACACTAAATATTTGGATAAAAAGAATGAAAAGCAGTTTGTGCATATTTTGAATAATACTATGGTTGCTACTTCTCGTGCTATGGTGGTTATTTTAGAGACTTATCAACAAAAAGATGGTTCTATTAAGGTGCCTACTGTGCTGCAAAAGTATATGGGTGGCTTAAAGAAGATTGGTAAGAGATAATTGTTGCTAAACATTTTTATAGTATTTTCTTTATTCTTGCTTTACAATGCCAAAGAACTGTGAGTTGTTGATTGCTGAGAAGCCTACTAGTGCTAAGAAAATAGCTGAGGCTCTTGCTGATTCTAAGCCTACGAAGCATGTGAATCAGAAGATTGCTTATTATGAATTAATGCATAAGGGAAAAAAGATTTTTGTTGCTTGTGCTGTTGGTCATTTGTATGGTTTAAAAGAGAAAGAGAAGAATGGGTGGAAGTATCCTACTTTTAGTTATGAGTGGAAGCCTATTTTTGAGGTGCAAAAGTCTGCTACTTATACTAAGGCTTATATTGCTACTTTGAAAAAAGTTTCTAAGGAAGTTGATGAGTTTACTGTTTGTACTGATTTTGATGATGAGGGTTCTGTTTTGGGTTTTAATGCTGTGCAGTTTGCTTGTGGTCAAAAAGATGCACATCGTATGAAGTTTTCTACTTTAACTAAACAAGATTTGATTGATTCTTATGAACATAAAATGAAGTCTTTGGATTGGCCTCAAGTAAATGCTGGTGTTACTCGTCATGAATTGGATTGGATTTATGGTATTAATAATTCTCGTGCTTTAACTCTTGCCATTAAGTCTGCTGGTACTTTTCAAATTCTTTCTACTGGAAGAGTGCAAGGTCCTGCTTTAAAAATTATTGTGGATAAAGATCGTGAGATTAAAAAGTTTAAGCCTGTTCCTTTTTGGCAGTTAGAATTACAAAGTACTTATAAGAAGGCTGTTGTTGTTGCTTGGCATAAGGAAGGAAAGTTTTGGGAAAAGAAGAGTGCTGATACTATTTTCAAAAAAACTCAAGATAAGAAGGCTGTTGTTGCTGATGTTAAGAAAAAAGAATTAATACAAGCTCCTCCTTTTCCTTTTGATTTGACTACTTTACAAACTGAGTCTTATCGTTGTTTTGGTATTTCTCCTAAAGAAACTATGTCTTTAACACAAAGTTTGTATGTAAACGGATACATTAGTTATCCTCGTTCTAGTTCTAATAAGTTACCTTCTTCTTTAGGATACAGAAATATTATCTCTAATTTGAGTCGTCAAGAGAAATATCAAGAGTTCTGTATTCCTTTAATGAGGAAAAGTAAATTAGTTCCTAATGAAGGTCCTAAATCTGATCCTGCACATCCTGCTGTGCATGCTACTGGAGAAATTCCTAAGAAATTAACTGAGCGTGAAGCTAAAGTGTATGACTTAATTGTTCGAAGAACTTTAGCTACTTTTGGTGATCCTGCTAAGAATGAAACTATGACCGTTACTATTGATGTTAATTCTGAACCTTTTATTGCTAAGGGTCAAGTAAATATTGTTCCTGGTTGGTATACTATTTATGGCAAATATGTTAATCGTAAGGATGAAGAACTCCCACCTTTACAAGTTGGTGATGAACTAAAAAATCCTAAGATTACTTTGCACGAAGACGAAACTAAGCCTCCTAAACATTACACTCCTGCTTCTATTATTAAAGAATTAGAAAAAAGAAATTTAGGTACTAAGGCTACTCGTGCTACTATTATTGATACTCTCTATCAAAGAAGTTATATTAATGAAAAATCTATTGAAGCTACTAAACTTGGTGTGACTACTGTTGAGACTTTAGAAAAATTTTGTCCTGAAATTCTAGATGAACAATTGACTCGTCATTTTGAGGAAGAAACTGAATTAGTGCGTCAAGGTAAGAAAGAGAAGAAAGATATCTTAAAAGAGGTTGAAAAGGTTTTAACTAAAGCTTTAGCTCACTTTAAAGAGAATGAAAAAAAGATTGGTGAAGCATTATTAAAAGCTACGCAAGAAACTCGTACTACTTTGAACAAGATTGCTCCTTGTAAGACTTGTAATAAGGGTGACTTAATGATTCGTTACTCTCCTCGCTTCAAATCTCGTTTTGTTGGTTGTTCTGCTTATCCTAATTGTAAAGCTACTTATGGGCTTCCTCAAGGATTACCCAAACCTTCTAAAAAAGTTTGTAAAGAATGTGAATTTCCTCAAGTTACTGTTATTCGTCAAGGCAGACGTCCTTTTGAGTATTGTATTAACAAAGAATGTAAGTTAAAGTTGGATTGGGTGAAAAAGCAACAAGAGAAGATTGCTGAAAAAGAGAAAACTCCTAAATCAAAAAAGAAACCCTCTGTCAGTAATCGTAAAAAGTGATTCTTTTTCTTCTGGTTTTCTTAAGATAATTTTTCTTTGTGGTTCTTTTTCTAGTTCTATTATTCTCTGACTTCTATTTACTAATATTTCTCCTCCTACCATTTTTATTTTTTTCTCATCAAAGCTTGAGTATACTTGGTTGCTTACTAATACTGGTATGGTTCTAGAAATTTGTTGTAAGTGATTTAGTTGATTCATTAACATTCTGTTTCCTAACTCTGGTCTATTTTTCATAAACCTTCTATAGTAATAACCTATAGTGTCTACAATTATTAAAGAAATATTTCCTTTTTCTACTAGTTCAGCTAAATTTTGTATTTTAGTATGTTGATCTTTAAAACTATTCGGTGTAAATATAATTATTTTTTCTAAGTATTGTTTATAATTTTCCCCTGCTAATTGTTTAAACCTTTCTATAGAGAATCCTTTTTCTGTGTCTATGAAGATGACTTTTTTTCCTTCTTTTGCGTGTTTAATTGCTATTTCTAAACAAAGGCTTGTTTTTCCTGAGCTTGGTACTCCATAGATTGCTGTTAATTCTTTTTCTTGAGTATTGAAGAATTGATTTAAATTTATCATAAGTATATGATTGGTCAGTTGTTTAAATGGTTTTGCTCGTTTTTCCAAAACCAATACATTTATATACACTTCATATACACATCTCTGTATACACAATGGCAGATATATTTGGAGCATCTATTGTTTGTGATGCTTGTAATCAAAAGATGGAGAAGGGATTTATAGCTCGTCAAGGCTTTAAACTAAGAGCCTGGAAGTGTAATGATTGCACTAAGCAATGGATCCATCCAACAGACCAACAAGATTACGAGAATTTTTCTCGTTTGAAGGACAAGCAGTTCCAAGTGAAACTCCGTTTAGTGGGTAATTCCTACACAGTTTCCATTCCTAGGGAAATTATTGAGTTTGAAGAAGAAATGCAGAGAGAAATGAAGGAAATGAACAAGTTAATTAACATGTCTTTGGAAGGTCCGGACAAATTAAGTCTTTTTTTCTCTAGAAAAGTAAAAAGGTTTATTAATGAAGACAAAGAGGAACAACAACAATGACAGAAAAAGAAGTTAATTTGAAGGTACAGGAGGCTTTACAGGAAGAAGCTTACAAGGGTATTGTTAGAATTGACTCTCAAACTATGCGCCAAATTGAAGTGAAAGCTGGTGACATTGTTGAGATTGAGGGTACTAGAAAAACTGTTGGTATTGTTGATCGTGCTTATCCTTCTGATATTGGGCAATCTATTATTCGTATGGATGGTATTCTTCGTCGTAATGCTAAGACTGGTATTGGTGAATCTGTTATTGTTAGAAAGACTGAAGTAAGAGAAGCTAAGTCTATTATTGTTGCTCCTGCACAACAAGGTGTTATGATTCAAGCTAATCCTAATATTTTCAAGCAAGGGTTGTTAGGACGTGCTGTTGTTAAGGGTGACATTATTTCTTTAGGTGGCGCTCGTCGTAGAAGAAAGACTATGTCTGGCTCCCCATTCGAAGATATTTTTAATGTCTTTGCTGAAGATGCTTTTCTCGGTAACTTTGGTTTTGGTAGTTTAAAGTTTGTTGTTGCTGAGACTAATCCTAAGACTGCGATTATTATTACTGAAAATACTGAGGTTCGTGTTTCTTCTAAGACTGTTGAAGTTTCTGAAGAGAAGGCTATTGATGTTACTTATGAAGATATTGGTGGGTTAGAAGACGAACTAAAAAAAGTTCGTGAACTTGTTGAACTTCCTTTAAAGAATCCTGAAATTTTTGAACGTTTAGGTGTTGAACCTCCTAAGGGTATTTTGATGTATGGTCCTCCTGGTACTGGTAAAACTTTACTTGCTAAGGCTGTTGCTAATGAGTCTGATGCTAATTTTATTTTGGTGAATGGTCCTGAACTTACTTCTAAGTTTTATGGTGAAACAGAAAAAAGAATTCGTAACTTATTCGAAGAAGCTGAAAAAAATGCACCTTCTATTATTTTCATTGATGAAATTGATGCTATTGCTCCTAAGCGTGAAGAAACTTATGGTGAAGTTGAGCGTCGTATGGTTTCACAATTACTTACTATGATGGATGGTTTAAAGTCTAGAGGCAGAGTTGTTGTTATTGGTGCAACTAATCGTCCTAATTCTTTAGATCCTGCTTTAAGAAGACCTGGTCGTTTTGATAGGGAAATTAGTATTGGTGTGCCTAACAAAAAGGGTCGTTTAAAGATTTTAAAGATTCATACTCGTAACATGCCATTAAAGAATGTTAAATTAGAAAAACTTGCTGAAGTTACTCATGGGTTTGTTGGTGCTGATTTAGAATCTTTAGCTAAAGAAGCTGCGATGGTTGTTATTAGAAGAATTCTTCCTCGTTTAAAACAAGAAGATGCTGCTATTCCTCCTGAAATTTTAAAAGAACTCCAAGTTTTAGATGATGATTTCAAAATGGCATTAAAGTCTGTTCGTCCTTCTGCATTACGTGAAGTGTTAGTTGAAGCTCCTAATGTTAAATGGGAAGATATTGGTGGTGCTGAAGGTTTGAAACAACAATTAAAAGAAGCTATTGAGTGGCCTCTAAAAAGTCCTGAGATGTTTACTCGGTTAGGTATTAAACCTCCAAAAGGAATCTTAATGTATGGTCCTCCTGGTACTGGTAAAACTATGTTAGCAAAAGCAGTCGCTAATGAATCTGAAGCTAACTTTATTTTAGTGAAAGGTCCTGAGTTATTGAATAAATTTGTTGGTGAGTCTGAAAAAGGTGTTCGTAAGATTTTTGAAAAAGCTAGACAAACTGCTCCTACGATTATTTTCTTTGATGAAATTGATGCTTTAGTTCCTATGCGTGGTCTTGATACTAGTTCACAAACTACTGAAAGAGTTGTTAATGCTATGTTAACTGAAATGGATGGTTTAGAAGAATTAACTGATGTTATTATTTTGGGTGCTACTAATCGTCCTGATTTAATTGATGCTAGTTTGCTTCGTCCTGGTCGTTTTGATAGGATTATTGCAACTACTGTTCCTAATAAAAAATCTAGAAAAACTATTTTAGAGATTCATACTGCTGATATGCCTTTGGCTAAAGATGTTGAATTAAATAAATTAGTTGAAAAAACTGAAAGTTTTACTGGTGCTGATCTTGCTGGCATGTGTAAGGAAGCTGCTATGCTTGCTTTAAGAAAAAATAAGGAAGCTAAAGAAGTTAGTATGGAACATTTCGAAGAAGCTTTGAAGAAACTTCGTCCTTCTTTACATGAAGAAGACATTAAGAAGTATAAAGATATTGAAGAGAGTTATTTGAGAAAAGCAAGAGCAAGTAAAGTAATTCCTGCTCCTACTTATTTAGGTTAATCTTATGTAGTCAACACACCTTTTCCTACTTCTAGTGTGTGTTCTTTTTGGCTTACTAACCCTCCGGTTTTTTCAGGCAACTCAGGATATTGTCTTATAACTCCTTCTTTTTCTAAGTATCTCAACACAAAGTTTGCATTTTGTAGGTGTTGTACCCATCTTCCTGAGAATGGTAGTGTTTTGTATTCTTCTTGTAAGTGTGCTATCATTCTTCTTGCACTGTCTAGTCTTACTGGTTTTAAATTAATGAGTCCAAATATTCCTGATGGTTTGCCATCTTTAACAAATCCTTCTCCATCTGTTGCGAATGGTTCGATTGCTATGTGTTGTCCTTCTTCTAATTTTGTTTGATCTCCATTGTCAAAGTTTGGTATGGTTGGTGCTGTGTGTACTGTCCACATGTCTACTCCGTGTCCTGATAAGTTTCTTATTGGATTAAATCCTGCGCTTGTTATTACATCTTCTACTGCTGCTCCTATTTGGCATAATTTTACTCCTGGTTTCACGACATCTATTGCTGCTTGTAATGCATCTTCTGCTGCTTTGATTAATTTTGCGTGTTTGTTAGTTCCTATTTCTACTGTTATTTCTGTATCTGTTACAAAACCATCTATGTGTGCTCCTAAGTCTAATTTTACTATGTCTCCTTTTAGTAACACTTTTGTATCGTTTGGGAATGGTGATGCGTGTGCTGCCATGTTGTTGACGCTTATATCTACTGGGAATGAGGGTTTTCCTCCTAGTTCTCTTATTTTTGCTTCTACTTTTTCTGCTATATCTAGGTGTTTTGCTCCTTCTTTGCAAAGTCCTTTTCCGTAGTCTCTTGCTTGTGCGCTAATTTTTGCTGCTTTTTCCCAGTTGTCCATTTGGTGATTTGATTATTTGTTGGTTTATATAATATTCTATAGCTTAATTTTTACCTTTTTTTAGGCATTTTTTAGTAATGGGCACTACTTGGAGATTGTAGGTAATTCTATCTTTTCTTGTGTTTAGAGTGGTTTAAGCATACTTTTTTATATGAGGGGTTTTTCTTCTAGATAGAAAAGTTTATAAAGTAATTAACTACTTATAAGTAATCAAAATGACTAAGTTATTAAGAGATTTGGGAATTGCTGCAATTGCTGCAATAGCTGGCTTAGGAATAGCTTATGCAATAACTCGTGCGCCTAAAAACCCAGTTAAACAACCTTCTTCAATTCAAGAAATCCTTACAGAAAATCCAACTCCTCAAGTTCAAGAACCTGTTGGTAACTTCACTCCTACTCGCATTCACCAAGCTCATGATTATAGGGCTGGACGAACAGCAAATGTTGACGAAATTGTTTTACATACTACTGAGGGAACTCCTCTTGGTGCTGAAACATGGTTAACTTCTGCAAGTGGATTAGAAGTAAGTGCTCATTATTTAGTTTGGCCAAATGGAGATATTGTACAAATGGTTAATCCTGCCGATACAGCTTGGCATGTTCGTGGACATAATGCAAGATCTGTTGGTATTGAAATAGCTGGATATTTTAACAGACCTATTACTAATCAACAAGTAACAAGAACTGCTGAACTTGTTTCTCATTTGTTAAATCAATATGATTTACAACCAACTGCAATTCGTGCACATTCACAACTTGATCCTTCAAGAAGAAGAGATCCTGGAACTGAAAATTTTAATCGTGTCATCACAGCAGTTAACCAAGATAGAAATCGTTAAAACTTTTTTAAATCTCCGTTCTTAGGAATAATGTTATGTTCTGGTTTAAACACATAAGTGTGATTATGATCAAAGTATCCACATCTAAAGTTTTCTAATGGTATTCCTGTTCTTATGCTTAACATGATTGCATAAAAATATACTTGTGTTGATGCATATTTTTCTTTATGTGCATTAGGTTTGTAATCCCATATCCAAATATGTCCATTTTCTATTCTTACTAAGTCTATATGTCCTGATAAGGTTTCTTCACTATTAAAAATTGTTTTGTACCCTTCTAATTCTTTTGCATGCAACCAAATAGGAACTTCCATTGCAATAGTATTGCTATCATTCTCTAGCATAAACACTTGCACTTTTGAATGTGCATCTTTATATCTTTCTTTATTAGTTTCTAATCCCCATCCTGCTAAACTTGCTACTTCATGTCCTTGCACATAACTAACATCAAAAGGAACTTTAAACTTTAGTGCACTACTCCTTGGCCCTCCATTATTAAAATGATTATCTGGACAGTCATGGAAGACTTCTTGCATATATTTGTGCAACCCATCAAATCCATTACAGAGCTCTTGTATCTTCTTTTCGTGTACTCTATAACAATAAAATCCACCGCTATGATTGAGAACTGTTTGACTTATCACCACTTTTATTGTTAGTTTTAAAGAAGGGAATATAAGGTTTTCTAAACTGCAGGGTTTATATAGGATTATCTTAATTTCTTCAATATGAAAACTGAAGTAAGAAAAAGCAATGCTAATGTTATAGCTAATGCAGCTAAACTGCTAAAAGATGGTAAATTAGTTGCTTTTCCTACTGAGACTGTGTATGGTTTAGGTGCTAACGCTTTCGATGCAAAAGCTGTGAAACAAATTTTTAAAGTAAAAGGAAGACCTGTTGATAATCCTCTAATTGTGCATGTTGGCTCTAAAGCAGATATCAATCTTGTTGCTAAAAATATTCCTTCTGTTGCAAAAAAACTGATACAGGAGTTTTGGCCTGGCCCTTTGACTTTGGTTTTAGAAAAAAGAAAAAGTATTCCTTCAATTGTTTCTGCTAACTTACAAACTGTTGCTATTCGTATGCCTTCTAACAAAATTGCTTTGTTTTTAATTTGTAAAGCTAAAGTTCCTCTTGCTGCTCCGAGTGCTAATTCTGCTGGAAAACCTAGTCCTACTTCGGCTACACATGTACTACAAGATCTTAAAAATAAAATTCCTTTAATTGTTGATGGTGGTTCTACTCACATTGGTTTAGAGTCTACTGTTTTAGACTTAACAACTTCAACTCCTACTCTACTCCGTCCTGGAAAAATAACTTTGCCTCAGTTAGAAAAAGTTCTTGGTGTTATTAATTTGCCTTCTTCTAAAAACACTCTTACTAAGTCTCCAGGAATGAAATACAAACACTATGCTCCTAAGGCTAAAGTGATTGTTTTGCATGGATCTAAAAAAAAGGTTTTGAAAGAAATACAACTAACTAAAAAGAAGTTCAAGTCTGTTGTTATCCTTGACGCTACAAAAAATCAATCTAAAGTTGCTAATCAACTCTTTGCTTTCTTTCGTAATTGTGATAAAAAAGGAATTAAAAACATCTTAGTTATTGGTTCTTCTCATCAAGGGTTAGGTCATGCTTTGATGAATCGTATTGAGAAGGCTGCTAGTAAGATTATAAGAGTATAATTTATATACCTCTATTAGTTATTTTTTCTTATGGGAGTTAAACTTTCTGATTTAGTGCAAAAGAAGCAATTATCTTTTGAGCAATTAGCTGGAAAAAAGATTGCTGTTGATTATTCTAACTCTGCTTATCAATTCTTATCCTCTATTCGTCAACGCGATGGTACTCCTTTGATGGACTCTCAAGGGAATGTTACTAGTCATTTGATGGGTACTTGGAATCGTTTTAGTAATTTAATGCAACAAGGTATTCGATTAGCTGTTATTCTTGACGGAAAACCTCCTTTGTTAAAAGTAAGAGAACAAGAAGATCGTGCTTATCGGAAACGTATTGCTCAAGATAAGTTTGAAGAGGCTCAACAAGAAGAAGATATTGATTTAATGGCTAAATATGCTAAACAAACTTCTAAATTATCGCGTGATATGGTTGCTGAAGCTAAAGAATTAATGAAGGCTATGGGATTGCCTGTTATTCAAGCTCCTTCTGAGGCTGATGCACAAATGGCTTTTATGGCTGAAAAAGAAGATGTGTTTGCTTGTGCTTCTTCTGATTATGACTGTTTGCTCCATGGTACTCCTCGTTTACTTACTAATTTGACTCTTTCTCAAAAAAGAAAGTTACCTAGTGGTGCTTATGTAAAAACTACTCCTGATTTGATTGATTTAAAAAAGACTTTAACTGATTTAGATATTTCTCAAGATCAATTGATTGTTATTGCTATTTTGGTTGGTACTGATTATAATGCTGGTGTGAAACGTATTGGTCCAAAGACTGCTTTAAAGTTAGTGAAACAACATTCCTCTTTTGATAAATTGTTCAAGGAAGTTAAGGCTGAATTTAATTGGAAAAAAATTTATGCTGTTTTTAAGTCTATGCCTATTATGAAGAATTATCAATTAAAATGGTCTGCTCCTGATGTTGACAAAATTAAAGAGTTGTTAGTTGAAAAACACGAATTTTCTGAAGAGCGTGTACAAACTGTTTTGGATAGGTTGACTTCTTCTAAAAAAAGAGAACAAAAAGGGTTAGGAGATTTTTTTTAATGACTAAGTTTAAAGATACTTTAAAAAAATTAACTAAGAAGGAATTAGCTTTAGTTCCTCGTGCTTTTGATACTGTTGGTTCTATTGCTATTTTTAATGAATTTCCTCCTGAGCTTAAGAAAAAGGAGAAATATATTGCTCAAACTTTGATGCAACTCCAACCTAATATTAAGACTGTTGCTAAGAAGGTTAAACAGTATTCTGGTCGTTTAAGAACTCCTAAGCTTGTTTTGATTGCTGGTTCCAAATCTAAAGAAACTTTGCATGTTGAAAATGGTGTTCGGTTAAAATTGAATGTGGAGTCTTGTTATTTTTCTACTCGTTCTAGTAATGAAAGAAAAAGAATTGCTAAATTAGTTAAAAAAGGTGAGTCTATTCTTGTTTTATTTTCTGGTATTGCACCTTTCCCTTGTGTTATTGCTAAAAATACTAAAGCTAAAGAGGTTGTTGGTATTGAGTTGAATAAAAAAGCTCATAAATTTGCTTTAGAGAATATTAAGTTGAATAAGTTGCTTAATGTTTCTCTTTTGCATGGTGATGTTAAGAAAATACTTCCTTGTTTGAAAAAGAAGTTTGATCGTATTTTGCTTCCTCTTCCTAAGTCTGCTGATAAATATTTAAGTCTTGCTTTAAAGAAATTAAAACCTAAAGGAACTTTACATTTGTATTTGTTTGCTGAAGAGAAAGAATTTAAGGAATTAAAAAAAGAGTACAAGAAGAAGTTTAAATCTGTTAAATTACTTAAATGTGGTATGTATTCTCCTGGTGTGTATAGAGTTTGTTTAGATTTAAAAATTTAATTTCAACTCTTTCTTATACTTTAATGCACTTGGTGCTTCTCCACCGTGCCAGCTTTTCTTTGGTCTTACCATAAGTGGATAGATTCTTTCTGAGTTATCGTCTAAAAGTATTGCTGATCCTTTTCTTTTTGGTAGATTATTCAAGTAGGTTTGTAATTCTGTTACTAAGTAGCTTTGCATCATACTATTTAATGCTTCTATATCTCTTTTACTTGTGAGTTTATGGCTCAACACTATGTCACTTTGTGTTAGCACATCATGATGTATTTCTCCTGGTTGCTGCGTCACTAAACATAAACTTATACCTGGTTGTCTTCCTTCTCTTAGTAATTGCACTAATGCATCTGTTGCTGGTGTTTTTCCTGTTTTTGGTAGGAATTCGTGGCATTCATCTAGCATAATCCATACTAATGGTTTTTCTTTTATTTTTTCTTCGAAGAAATAACTCTTTCTTTTTCCTATATCTTGTAATTCCTCTACTTTTCTTGCTTTGATTCTTTCTTCTAATAACTTCCTGCTTATCATCCCTATTACTAGTCCTTTGATGCTCCAATTTCCTGAAACGTTTGTGTAGACGCTTATATCTAGTACATTTACACTTCCTGGTTGCATGAGTTCTTGTATGCTTGTTCCGTGTTTGTCAAATAATCCCCATTTGTCTGCTGCTAAGAATTTGTTTTCTGTTGCATCTTTTACTTCTCTTGTTGTTTTTTTGTTTGCTATGATTAATTTAATGATATCTTTTATTGAGTATTCTTTTTTTGTGTCTTGTAAGATTCCTATTACTCTCTCTATTAGTATTCCTACTGGTTCTGTTGGTCTTACTTCAAAGACATTGCACCATTCTCCTGCGCTTAGTTCTGATGTCTTCAACGCAAATGCTTTGTCTACTGGAATCCCTTTCTCTTTTTGTTCTGCGTAGTGTCCTTCTGGGGTGAAGATATTTATGTCAAAGGCTTTTGTTTTTAATCCCCATTTTGTTACTAAGTCTTCTTGTCTAGTGTTTGGATATTTCATTGTCCAGAATACTCCTAGTGTGTCAAAGAATAACACTGTTATGTTTTGCTTTACGTCATCTGGTAGTTCTGCTATTTCTTCTGCTATTACTGATGCACTGTAACTGTTGTGGATAAGAATGTCATTTGCTACAAAATTGTGGAATTTTGGAACACTAATATCATAGACTTCTGTTTCTTTTTCTATAGCTTCAAGACTTGTAATCTCATCCCAGAAAATATCTGATTGTGCTAAGAGTGTTATTGAGTTGTTTTGATCTGCTTTTGCAACTTGTAGTAATGTTTGTCTAGATGGGGCATATTTTATTCTTTCTCGCATTGCTTTTGGATGTGCATAACCTGCTACTCTACCAACTTCTGCCCAATTTTTTGGTCTATAAGTTTCCCAGAGTTCTTTAGGAATGGTATCAACATTAGGATTTCTAACAATATTTTCTATTTCTTTAAGGCATTGTTGGCTTTTCTTCTTTTTTTCTGGGTGAAAGAACCCTATCTCTTTAATATATTTGGTTATGTTATCTGATCCGATGATTATTTCATAACTAACGAATTTTTTCCCATCTAGTTTTATGTTTTTTGTTCTAATTCTTGAAAGAATGCCAAAACGTAATAAGAGGTGGTGTACTTGGTGTATTAAGATTTTTGAAGATGAGCTATAATCTATCTCCCACCCACTTCTATTACTGTTGTAGTAAATACTCCCATCACAACTAAAAAGCCTATCAAGGAACACTCTTAAAAAATCTTTTTCTAGTTGCAGTATTCCTGGTGGGATAAATTTCTTTGGAGCAAGCTTTCCTTGTATTTTTAAGTCAATTAACCAATCTTTCACATAGTTATTTTTCTTTCCATGTGGATTATCTTTTCTGCTAATACGATAAGAACTTGATTTTCCATGCAGATCTATTTTTAAATCTTCATCAAATTGTTTTACTGTTTCTTCAAATTCTTCTAAAATTGTTTTATCTTCATTACTAAAGAGAACATAGTGTCCTTTTGTGTGTCCTTCTGCTATTAAATATGCAAGAAGTTTTAATTTGTGTATATCCATTTTTCCTTTTCCAAAGTTATCAATTTTTCTTGGCGTTCCTATTCTACTCCCTATTGTTAATTCTTCAACAGGTTTCCAACCTTTTATTGTTAATAAAGGATGTTCTGGTGTGAGTGTTATTTCTTTTCCACTTCTTAACTTTACTTTTAAAACTCTATTAACTTTACGTTTAAAGAACTCATCTTTTTTCAAAGGGACAACTTTCAATTGATCATTTAATCCCATAATTTTTTCATTTCTTTGTTCAAGTTCTTTAATCGGACAAACAGTTCCATCAGCTAAAGTAATAAGTGTGTCTCCTACAACACACTTTCCGCTTCCTCTTTTTCCTGCTATTAAGACTACATGTGTTCTTGCTACATCCATCATGATGTTATTACTCAAAGAAGTTGTTTGTCCCATAGTCACGAAAAGCTTTCCTAAGTTGATTGTGCCATGTTCACCGAACTTTTCTTTGTCTGCTTTATTCCTTCCAACTACTATATTGTATGCCATGTCTGTTAATGCAAACCTTTTTAAACATTTAAATGTTTCCTTACTTTTGATGAAGAAAAGTACTAAAAAAACACATAAAAAAAAGGTTGTACATAAGAAAAAAGAGCTTGAAGAAGTTCTTCCTGTTTCTAAAAAAGATGTAAAGAGGGTTATTGAGCTTACTAAAAAGCAAGTTGTTGGTGTTGTTTTAGGTATTGCTTTTTTAATTATTTTATTTTTAATTATTTTTAATCAACAAAGTGGTGATAAAGGTGATGTTGTTGCTAAAGTAAATGATGAAGTTATTACTCAACAAGAATTGGATAAGACTTTTGAACAATTAGCTCAACAGAATCCTACAATCACTAAAGAAATGGTTCTAAATCAAACTATTATGCGTTATTTGATTTTGTCTGAAGCTAAAGCTAAAGATATTGTAGTAGCTGATGAAGAGGTTAATAGTTACATCAAAAATTTGGAAAGTTCTTTCAAACAAGATTTAGCTCCAGTATTAGAACAATTAGGTGTTACTTTGGAAGAATTGCAGGAACAAGTAAAAGAACAATTAATGATTACACAATTACTTATTGTAGAAGCAAGTGTGGAAGATGTAAGCATTACTGATGAAGATTTAAAAAAGTTTTATAGGGAAGCTAAAGATTCTCTTATGGTTGGTGAACGTGTTGAAGCTTCTCATATTCTTGTAGAAACTGAAGATGAAGCTAAGGCTATTGTTGCTAAATTAAAAGCTGGTGCTGATTTTGCTGAATTAGCTGCTGAAAGATCTATTGATCCTAGTGCTAAGACTAACAAAGGAAATCTTGGTTTTTTTGAACGTGGACAGATGGTTAAGGAGTTTGAAGATGTTGCTTTTGCTTTAGATCTTAGAGTAGTTTCTGAACCTGTTAAATCTGAATTTGGCTATCATGTAATTAAAGTGTATAAGAAGGAGTCTCCTAAACAATTAGCTTTTGATGAGGTTAAGGATAATATTAAGCAAGTGTTGTTAGAACAAAGACAACAAGAAGTTTTAGCTTCTTATATCGAAAAATTGCGTGAAAAAGCTCAGATTAAGATTTTTTAACAAAATCTTTTTAAAGAAGGGTTTCTTTTGATGTTCTATGTTTAATCAATTCAAAACAATTATTTTATTAGGTGTTTTAACAGGTATCTTGCTCTTAATTGGACAAGTGGTTGGGGGTACTTCTGGGTTAACTATTGCTTTTCTTTTTGCTATTATCATGAATGTTGGTTCTTATTGGTTTTCTGATAAGATTGTTTTACGTATGTATCGGGCTAAGGAAGTTTCTAAAGTTCAAGCTCCTAAAATTCATGCTATGGTTGAAGATATTTGTAAAAAAGCTCATTTACCTAAACCTAAAATTTATATTGTTCCTACTGATAATGCTAATGCTTTTGCAACTGGTCGTAATCCTCAAAATGCAGCGATTGCTTTTACTGAGGGAATTTTGCGTTTGTTAAGTGAAAAAGAATTGAAAGGTGTTGCTGCTCATGAGCTTGCGCATGTGAAGAACCGTGATACTTTAATTTCTACTATTGCTGCTACTATTGCTTCTGTTATTTCTTATATTGCTTTTATGGCTCGTTTTGCTGCTATTTTTGGTGGTCGTGATAATGAAGGTATGGGAAATATTTTAGAATTGTTGTTGTTAGCTATTGTTGCTCCTATTGCTGCTGTTATTATTCAATTAGCTATTTCTCGTAGTCGTGAGTATTTAGCTGATCAAAGTGGTGCTTCTTACTTAAAAGATGGTAGTGGCTTAGCTTCTGCGTTAGAAAAGTTGCATTCTCACAAAACACCTATGCGTTTAGGTAATCCTTCTTCTTCGCATTTAATGATTGCTAATAATTTTTCTGGAAGGGCTTTGTTGAGTTTGTTTTCTACTCATCCTAATCATAATGATAGGATTTCAAAATTAAAGAGTTTGAAGTTTTAAGCTTCTACTTTTTCTATTTTTCCAAATTTTCCTGCTGTTAACTGTTTGTCTCCTTGGAATTCGCCTACATATCCATTAATTATTTTTATTTTGTCTCCTACTTGAAATTCGTCTGCTTGTTCATTCCAGAGTGTTAGTGTGATTTCTCCTGTATCATCTTTTAATTTTGCATTACATACTTTTCCTTCTTTACCGAATTTTTCGAAGGTTCTTGCTTCTTCTTTGCTAGTTATTTCTCCTTCTACTTCGATGTTTCCTTGTCTTACTTCTAATTCACTGATTTTCATGTTGTTTTGTACTCCTTTTTTGATTGAATTAATTGATTTTAAAATAGTTTATAAGTTTATCTCTTCTCTAGAAAACTATTTACTTTAGTAACCACATAATCTCTTCTTTATCTAATCCAAAGGTTTCTTTTTTATTATGTCTCAACATTACTCTTACATAGGGCAAGATTTCTTGTGTTATTCTTCTTGTTGATCCATGGAGTCCTTCTCCCATTTTTTCTGCTAATGCCTTTTTCTTTGCTCTTCTTTGTTTTGCCATCCACATTTTCAGTATTCTACTAGTTCTTTTGTATTGGACAAATCCTGGTGTTTTTTCTTCTTTTGCTAATGCTATGCCTGCTGTCATTAAAGCATTCATGTACACTAAAAATCTCCAATGTTGCCATCTTCTTATTCTTCCTTTAAACACATCTGCTTTGCTTAATGCTCTATAACCCTTCACTAAATCTTTTCTTTTGTATTCTTGTGGTAAATTTTCATCTAACCATAAGAGTGCTTCATCCAAATTTATATTTACTCTATCGAATGCTTGTAAGACATCTTGTGCTCTCTTACTTTTAAAGATTAATCTTAATGCTGCTTGTATGTCTTGTTCTCTTTCTCGATCACTTAATGTTTCTAAGTCTTCTGTTGTTATTTCTTTCTTCCCATCTCCTAATTGTTGTAAGTCATTGATTGCTGCTCTTAAATCTCCTGCTGTTCTTCTTGCTATTGTTTTTAAGATTCCTTCTGCACATGTTACTCCTTCTTTTTTACATATTTCTTGTAAGTAGTTAGCCACTTCTTGATTGTCTATTGCTGTAAATTCTACTAATTGTGTTTTTTTTCTTAGAGTACTAAATTTTGAATTCCATGGATCGTTTGCTGTAAAAATTATTGGTTGTTTTGCTTCTGTTATCAATTTCACTAATGTTGGTACTCCTCCTCTATCTTTATTGCCACTTATGCCATCTACTTCATCTACTAAGATTATTTTTCCTTTATGGAATAAACTTTGTTGTTGTAAAGAATTGCCTACAATTTGTTGTATACCGTCTTTATTCCTTACATCTGATGCGTTAATCTCTATAACTTCATAACCTAAATCACTTGCTAAAGCTAGTATACTACTTGTCTTTCCACACCCTATTGGTCCATGGATAAATGTTGGTCTTTTTTCTAGAACTAGTTGTTTGAGCTTATAGAGTGCTTCTTTATTTCCTTTTAGTGCTGCTAGTGTTTTAGGTGTATATTTTTCTGTCCAAGGTAAGTTATTTTTCATGGTTTGTGGAGTGCTATTGATGCTAGCAAACTTTCTAATTGTACGAATTCATCACTTCCTTCTACCATTCTGAATTCGGTTTCGCCGCATTGTGCTACTATTTGCATTTTACTTTCATCTGTTACATCTAAATTCCATATTTCTCTTTGTATGTGTTTAATTATGTCCATTCCTGATAAGCCATGTTTTAACATTAAGTCTAATAATTGACTTCTTGCTTCTAGAAATCTTTGTGCGAGTGCTGTTTCTAAAACTCCTTTGACTTCTTTTGGTCTTGCTGCACTTACTATTTCATAAATTCCTTCTTCTGTTATTTCTTTTCCCATTGCGCTACAACTTTGTAAAATGTTTTCTGCTTTCCTTACATCTCCTTGACTCACATCATAAATTGCTTCTAATGCTTTTTCTTCAATTGTTAATCCTTCCTTTTCTGCTAAGTGCTTTATTACTTTCACTAAATCTTCTTTCACTAATGGTTTAAATCTAAAGACTGTGCATCTACTTTGTATTGGGTCTATGATTTTGCTTGAAAAATTACAACTCAAAATAAATCTTGTTGTTCTGGAATATTGTTCCATTGTTCTTCTCAATGCTTGTTGTGCTTCTTTTGTTAGTGAATCACATTCATCTAAGTACACTATTTTTGGTATGTCTGTTCCTATTGATCGTGTTCTTGCAAAGTCTTTTATTTTCTGTCTAACAACATCTATACCTCTCTCATCAGAAGCATTTGTTTCTAGAACATTTTGTCTCCAAATGTCTCCAAAGAGTGTTTTTGCTATGATTAAGGCTAATGTTGTTTTTCCTACTCCTGCTGGTCCAGAAAAAAGTAAGTGTGGTATATTTTTTTGTTCTACAAAACTTTTTAGTCTTTTAACTATTGCTTCTTGACCATATACTTCATCGAAAGTTTTTGGCCTATACTTCTCTATCCATAAAGAGTGTTCTTCTTGAGACATAGAATTCTAAGAAAAGATTAGTGTGTTTATAAGTTTTATGAGCCTAAAATATAAATAAAGAAAAAGAAAAGTGAAGACTTAGAAGTCTTCTGAATCTTTTGGTTCTTCACCTTCGTCTACTGGAGCTTCTTCTCCTGCATCTTTTGGTTCTTCAGCTTCTCCTGCTTCTTCTGCAGGTGCTTCTTGTTCTGCTTCATCGCCAGAATCTCCAGCTTGGTCATCAGCTTGTACTGGGCCATCTGTGTCTCCAACAACTTCGCCGAAGCCTACTTTCTGAAGTACTTTAGTAATCTTGACTTTGACCTCATCTCCTTCTTTCACACCTGGTACGAATATAACAAATCCTTTAATTTTTGCTATTCCGTCTCCTTTCTCCCCAACTGCTTCTATTTTGAGGTCTATTACGTCCCCAACATTTACTGGGGCAAAACTTCTTCTGTTATTAAATGGTCTATCATAGTTCATGGTATATCTAATCTCCTATATATCATATTTTTTTACCTAAAATTTGAGAAATAGTATCTCTTATCTTAAGTTGAATTGTAGCCAGCAGTTGTCCTATATAAACCTTTTCTATGTATAAAATGGGCTTTGGTGTGGATAAGAAAGGTATTTAAACGTAGAATTTAGCTTCAACTTCACTATGTATAATGTTGAAGAAACTGAAAAGAAATGGATTGATTTTTGGGGAAAAAATCGTATTTTTGAGAAATCTGTAGATCTTCATCCTAAGGAGAAGCAGTTTGTTTTCTATGATGGTCCTCCTTTTGCTACTGGATTGCCTCATTATGGTCATATTCTTGGTTTGACTAGTAAGGATGTTTTTCCTCGTTTTTGGACTATGAGGGGTTTTCGTTGTGAGCGTCGTTGGGGTTGGGATTGTCATGGGTTGCCTATTGAAAAAATTGCTGAGAAAGCTTTGGGTATAAAAGAAAAAAAAGACATTAAGGAGATGGGTGTTAAAAAGTTTAATGAGTTTTGTAAATCTCAAGTGTTGCAATTTGTTTCTGAGTGGGAAAAAACTGTTGTTCGTATGGGGAAATGGATTGAGTTTGGTGATGCTTACAAGACTATGGATAATTCTTATATGGAGTCTGTTTGGTATTTATTAAAAAAACTCCACACTGAAAAATATTTGTATGAAGGAAAGAAAGTTTTACTTTTTTGTCCTAAATGTGAAACTCCTTTGTCCAATGCTGAGATTGCTATGGATAATAGTTATCGTGATATTACTGAAAAAACTGTTACTGTTAAATTTAAAGTAAAAAATGAAGAAGATACTTTTTTCCTTGCGTGGACTACTACTCCTTGGACTTTGATTGGTAATGTTGCTCTTGCTATTAATCCTGAATTAGAGTATATAAAAATTAAAGTTAATAATGAGCAGTTTATTTTGGCTAAAGGTCGTTTGTCTGAGATTAAGGAAGAACATACTGTTGTTGATTCTTTTAAAGGAGAAAAGATTTTGCATAAAGAATATGAACCTCTTTACCCTCAACCTTCTGATAAAAAAGGACATTATCTTATTAATGGTGGTAATGAAGTGTCTGCTGAGGAGGGTACTGGTATTGTTCATATGGCTTTGTATGGTGAGTTTGATTATGCAATGATTAAAAAGTATGATTTGCCTGTTATTCAACATATTGGGCATCATGGGAAAGTAGAGTCAGGTCCTAAAGATTGGAAAGGCTTATGGTTTAAGGATGCTGATAAAAAAGTTTTAGAAGATTTAGAAAAAAGAAATTTGTTGTTAAAGTCAGAGGATTACAAACACTCTTATCCTTTTTGTTATCGTTGCGACACTCCTCTATTTTACAATGCTATTGATTCTTGGTTTGTTGATATTCAACGTGTTAAAGAGCAATTATTAGAAAAAAATAAACAGATTAATTGGTATCCTGCTCATTTGAAAGATGGTCGTTTTAAACATATTTTAGAAACTGCTCCTGATTGGAATATTTCTCGTAATCGTTTTTGGGCTACTTCTCTTCCTATTTGGAAGTGTGCTAAAGAAGAGTGTATTCATATAGAAGTTATTGGTAGTATTAAAGAACTGCAAGAAAAAGCTATGGAAAAAGTTTCTCATGATGTTGATTTGCATAAACATGTAGTTGATGACATTCATTTAAAATGTAAGTGTGGTGACACTATGAATCGTATTCCTGAAGTATTGGATTGTTGGTTTGAATCTGGGAGTATGCCTTACGCTGCTAAACATTATCCTTTTGAAAATGAAAACTGGTTTAAGGATAATTATCCTGCTGATTTTATTTCTGAGTATATTGCACAATCAAGAACTTGGTTTTATTATATGCATGTGCTTGGGGTTTTGATGTTTGGTAAACCTTCTTTCAAGAATGTTGCTGTGACTGGTACTATTTTGGCTTCTGATGGTTCTAAGATGTCTAAGTCTAAAAATAATTTTCCTGACCCTAATATAATTTTTAAACAATATGGTGCTGATGCTCTAAGATTTTATTTGATGTCTTCTCCTTTGATGAAGGCTCAGGATATTTGTTTTAATGAACAATCTTTGAAAGAGGTGTACCGTAAAATCGTTATGCTCTTGTCTAATGTTAAACAATTTTATGTTTTGTTCAGTGAAAAACATGCTGATATTACTCATAAAGATTCTGATAATATTTTAGATAAGTGGATGGTTAGTAAAATTAATTCTTTAACTCGTGATGTTACTAATGCTATGGAGGTTTATGATTCTCCTGCTGCTTGTAGTTTACTCCAAACTTTTATTGATGAATTATCTACTTGGTTTGTGAGAAGGAGTAGAGGTCGTTTCAAGGATGAAAATAAACAAGTTCGTTTGCAGGCTGTACAAACTTTAGCTTATGCTTTGTATACTGTTGCTAAACTTCTTGCTCCTATTACGCCTTTTATTTCTGAAGAAGTTTTCCAAATGTTTAAACAACACAATAAGGAATTGCCTGAGTCTGTACATTTAGATTCTTGGCCTCTATTTGATGAAAAAATTTGTTTTAAGGAAGTGGAAGAGGATATGATTAAGACTAGAGAGTTAGTGAGTAAGGTTTTAGAATTGCGTGAAAAAGCTAAAATACCTATTCGTCAGCCTTTGGCTAAAGTTACTTTAACTGGTCTACAATTAAGTCAACAGTTCTTAGATATTTTGCTTGATGAAGTGAATGTAAAGGCTGTTGAACTCAAGAAAGGGACTAATTTTGCTGTTGATTTAGACACCACTTTAACTCCTGAATTAGAGGCTGAAGGTGTTTATAGAGATTTATCTAGAGTAATCCAGTCTCTAAGAAAAAAGGCTGGTTTGCAGCCTACTGATAGGATTACTCTAACTATTGCTGCTAATTTTGACTTAAAGGACTTTTGTAATGATTTGCAGCAAAAAGTTGGTGCGAAAGATTTAAATGTGGTAAAATTAGGTGAGGATGTAGGTAAGGGTAAGTACACATCTGATGAAAAAATTAAAGGAAAAGAACTCAAAATATCTTTTGATGTGGTAAAATGATGAAACTTAGCAAATTGTTTGTTGTATTTCTTCTTATTAGTAGCTTGCCTTTTGTTCTTGCTCAGGAAGAAAATACTCAACATAATTTAGTTCTTTCTCTAAAAGATGCTACTAATACTGCTGTGGATAATGTTTTAATGCAAGTGACTATTGCCAATAAGGATTCTGGTGATAAACGTACTATCTCTACTTTTCTTAGAAAAAACTCTTTTAATTTAAAGTTAGCAAGTGGGAATTATGATATCACTTTATTAGTTGATAATCTACAGACTAAAGGAAAAGACTATTACGCTCTTTATTCTGTTGGCTTACAAAAAAACACTCAAGAAGAAGTAACTCTTCTTCCTGTTGGTTCTATTCAAGGTGTTGTTCTTGACAATTTGGATAATTTAGTAAGGCAAGCTTCTTTGAAGGTTGAGTGTGATAAAGAGTATGGTGAAATTACTTCTCTTATGACTGATAAGTTTGGTTCTTTTAAAGGATTGTATTTGCCTGTTGGTGAGTGTAAAGTAATTGCTACTTTTCGTTCTGCTGTTGGTAGTGAAATTGTGACTATTGAGCAAGGAAAGTCTAGAGATGTAGCTATTAAACTCAATAAATCTGCTATTGGCAGTGGTGGTAATAGTTGGGTTAGTATTTTCTTAATTATAGTTGTTTTAAGTGTGTTAAGTTTACTCATTCGTTTTGTCTTGAAGAAGAGACATGCTATGGAGTCTGAGCTTAAAGAGGCTTTAACTAAGTCAACTCCTCTTAAGGCTGAAAAAGTAAAAGAAGCTCCTAAAGAAGAAGGATTAAGTAAGAGACAGGAAGATATTTTGAATACTTTAAATGAGCGAGAAAAAGAGGTTGTTGATCATCTTTTGGCTAATAAATTCGAGAGTTCTCAGGCAAAGATTAGACATACTACTGGTATTCCTAAGACTTCTTTAGTGCGTATTTTTCAATTATTGGAAAGAAAGAAAGTATTGCAAATTAAGAAGTTCGGAAAATTGAAAAAGGTAAAATTAACTGCTTGGTTCTTAGGGGATGAATAAACTCTTTTAATTTAAGAAAGGTCTGAAATTTCTTTGTTTTTTATATGTCGGACTAAGATTTCTTGTTCTTTTGTCTTTCAGACCACTAAATGTATATATAATGTTCCAGGAATAAAGGTGTTTGTACTCAACCTAAACCTCTCTATGGATCAAGGGTGTGTCGGAGTTAATCTGACTGCACCCTTTTTTCCATACCTTTGGAGTGTTGGTGAAGTGCTATATGATAAAATTTGAAATGGAGAAAACCTAAGATGAAAAACCTAATAAAAAGCGTATTTATGGTATTATTGCTTTTATTTGCAACAGTACCTAGTTATGCTATAACTTATGAAGGTGATGGTATTGATAGTGATAGTCTTTTTGAACCTATCGCTGCTTTCCTTGAAGAAGGACAAAAACAAGTATTTACAATAGAGAGAATTAATGGTGATATACAAAAAGTTGATTTGGAAGTTTTAATTATTGAAGATCTAAAAACTCTTAAGGTAACTTTTGCTGTTAATGGGATGCAAATAGCTCCTTTAACTGAAGGAGATTTTGAGTCAATTGGATATGGTTTAAGACTTATGATTTACCAAATTAATGTTGGTGAGGAAAAAGCTGGAAATCCTGATGGTGTAGAATTTTCCATTGAAATGGATAATGGTGAACCTACTTTTGATGGTGATATAGTTTATGCACCTCTTCCTGTTGCTATTCCTTCTCATGACACTGATGGAGACTTATTTCAACAGTTACAAAGACAGAAAGACGAATTACGTAATACTGCTTTTTGGATGAGTGTTGGTGAAGAAAGATTTGTAGATATTGATCAAGAATTAGAAGTGCAGATTGAGTATGAAGGAACTGACCATAATGGGCCTCATGCTGTATGTGAACTCTTTACTTTAGATTTCAGAGGAGGTCCTGCTTATGAAGTATTTGCTCCTGGCAGCCCTGGTGTTGCTTATGTTGAAGTTGAATCTGCTTTTGTAGCAGACGAAGAAGCTGACTCTTATGAACAAGAAGTTATTCTTGATGCATTTGAAGTTCCAGTGAAAGAAAGACTTGGACAAGCTGTTGCAACAATTCCAAAAGATGAAATTGCAGCAATAGAAGAAGAAGGTGCTATGGCTATTGAAACAATGGAAGCAACTGTTGACCCAGTAAGTCTTGATTGGCGAGAAGAATTGAATGAGATTGCTCTTGTTATGGGTGCAGGACACATTAAGTTGTTTATCTCAAGTGATAAGGCTGTTGTAGAAGCAGCAATTGATTTGTTAAAGCGTGATTTCAATGTGTACACCTCAACTGATGTTGATGAGTTTATCAAATTAAACAAAATTGACAAAGATATGTTTGGTGAGATTGTGCAGAATGCGCGAGACGCTGGGCGACATACTTGGTATCATGGCTACAGTGCATACTTGGCATTAGATAAAAGCGATGTTGCTCTTGCAAAGAAAGAGTTTGAGCTAACAAAAATTCATTATGCTGAGTATGAACGTTGGATAAAAACAATGACTCGGGAAGTTAATCGATGGGACCCATTGAAGAAAAGTGGTTTCATTTATGTTAACTCTTTTGAACCGAAGAATGTTAATCCTAATGCGCAAGGATATACTTTTGTTGATGATGGAACTGTGGTAGAATTCAGAGCAGTTATTGAATCTGAAATTGACCAAAATGATGTTCCTTGGATTTTGTACAACAATGGATACCCTGATGGCAATGGTGCTACTAAGAAAGAGACTGGAAAAATAGATTTGAAAAAAGGTACGAACAATTTAGATTTAGATATGGATTTCTTTTACTATGAAGACAGTCTCTATAATACTGGGTCTTTTATTACTGCACTTCGTGTAGGGGAAGAAGCTTATGGTGGTTTCACTATTTATGTAAACTATCCTAAAGACAAATCTGATGATAAACAATCTGACGGCACTTCTTGGACTGAGTCTCTTTGTTTACGTGAAGATGACTTAGGCTTTTCTATCTTCTTGTATGAGAAGAAAGGGGATGAAGTCTTAGTTGCTTACAACCTTTACAACCATGGCTATGGTGGAAATGTTCTTCCTTTACCTGAACCTTGGGATGGTAGTGGTAGTGATGGTATTTTGATCACTGACATTGTTAAGCCTTCTGATAAAAAGGTAAAAAAATCTGATGGTCAAGGTTGTCGTGTGAATGGAAACACTATGCCTATTGGTACTCGGTTCATTGCAACTAAAGGTAATGAAGAAGTTGCTATGTACTGTGATTGGACTAAGGAAACTATGGAACAGAAAGCTGATGGAGAAAAAGCTAGTAATGGTTATGAGTGTTTAAGTGCTGAAGAGCGTAATGGTGAATGTACTAATACTCTCAATTGGCTCCAAAAGTTTTTTAATTGGATTTTTGGCTAAATTAGCCAATCCTTTTTTCTTTTTTTCTTTTTTAAGCAAGACTCAGGCTCTGTAGAGTAAGATTTCATTTTTGGAGTTTTCTTTTTTTCTCTTTTGCTTTATAAATACCTTTATATACTACTCTTTATTTCCTTTATAAATCAGCAAGACTGATAGAATTCATACTGGGGGGTTTTAAGTATGCCGATTAAGAAGCCGAAGACTGAAATTAAGATAGTTAACATTGTTGTTTCTACATCTTTAGAGAAAGATATTCCTTTAATTAAGTTAGCTGAAGCGTTGCCTAATACTGAGTATAATCCTGAGCAATTTCCTGGTTTAGTTATGCGTATTAAGGATCCTAAAACTTCTGCTTTAATTTTTAGTTCTGGTAAGATTGTTTGTACTGGTGCTAGATCTATGGGTAAAGTTAAGGAGTCTATTAAAAAAATTATTCAGAATGTTGAGAAGATTCGTATTAAGATTACGATTACTCCTCAAATTAAAGTTCAGAACATGGTTGGTTCTGGTTCTATTGGTATTGATTTGAATTTAAATTCTTTAGCTATGGAATTAGAAAATACTGAGTATGAACCTGAGCAATTTCCTGGTTTAGTTTATAAATTACCTGATACTCGTGCAACTTTTTTATTGTTTAGTAATGGTAAGATTGTTTGTACTGGTACTCGTTCAGAAACTAAGTTGAAAGAAGCTGTGCAATTGTTAGTGAAAAATCTTGCTAAGTTGAAAAGGAAGAAATAAGTATCTCACAGTGCAACAAAAAATTAAGTCTAGAGATGAAATTAAAAAGATAGTTAATATTTTAAGAGAGCAAAATAAAAAGATTGTTACTACTAATGGCTCTTTTGATATTTTGCATGTTGGTCATATTCAAAGTTTGGTGGATGCAAAAAAGCAAGGTGATGTATTAATTGTTGGGTTAAATAGTGATTCTTCAATTAAACAATATAAATCTCTTAATCGACCAATAAATCCTGAACAAAATCGTGCTTTAATGCTTGCTGCTTTAGCTTGTGTTGATTACGTTTCTATCTTCTCTGAACTTAACCCTAATGCTTTACTTAGAATAATTAAGCCTGATTTTCACATTAAATCTAAATCTGGGTTTACTGGTGTTGAAAAAGAAGCTGTTGAAGAATCTGGTGGTAAAATTATCTTGCAAGAGGATATTCCTGGACTCTCTACTAGCAATATTATCAAAAAAATTCTTGAAGCATATTCAAGAAAGGAATAACTTCTCATCTACCACCTTCATCTTTATATACTCTTCCTTCTTTCTTTAATTTCCCTGGGGGATTAAGGTGGTTGATGCACAAGATCAAATCGAAAAATTCAAGGATTTTATTGAAGCAAATTACTTAAAAGATTTACATGAATTGGCTCGTACTGGTCAGAAAGCTTTGTTAGTTGATTTTAATGATCTCTCCAAGTTTGATTTAAGTCTCTCTGAGGAACTTTTGAATGAGCCTGAAGAAACTATTCATGCTGCTAAGGTTGCTTTAGAACAGTTTGATTTAGACGGCAAAGAGCTATTAAAAGTTCGTTTTTTTGGTCTTCCTGAGTCTGAAAGGGTTAAGATTCGTGATATTCGTAGTGCTCATTTAGGTAAGTTTATGCTTATTGAGGGTACTATTCGTCAGGCTTCTGATGTTCGTCCTCAAGTTATTTCTGCTAAGTTTGAGTGTCCTGCTTGTGGTAATTTACTTACTATTCCTCAAATTGAGCAAAAATTCAAAGAACCTTCTAGTTGTTCTTGTGGTCGGCGTGGTCGTTTTCGTATGGTTGATAAAACTCTTGTTGATGTGCAAAGATTAGTTCTTGAAGAAAATCCTGAGTCTATGGAAGGTGGTGAACAACAAAAGCGTATTGCTCTGTTTTTGCGTGAAGATTTAGTTGAACCTAAGATGGAAAAAAAGACTACTCCTGGTTCTAAGGTTAAGGCTTATGGTGTTTTGGAAGAGATTCCTATTCCTTCTAAGTCTGGTGGACAATTAACTCGTTATGATCTTGCTGTTGCTGTGAATTATATTGAACCTTTGGAAGAAACTTTTGATGATTTGGTTATTAGTCCTGAAGATGAAATTCAAATTAAACAATTAGCTAAAGATCCTAAAGTATATCAAAAATTCATTAATTCTATTGCTCCTTCTATTTATGGTCATGAAGATGTGAAGGGTGCTTTATTCCTACAAATGATGGGTGGTGTTCGTAAAGAGAAAGCTGATGGTACTATTACTCGTGGTGATATTCATATTTTATTAGTTGGTGATCCTGGTGTTGCTAAGTCTACTATGCTTACTTTTATTGGTAAGGCTGCTCCTCGTTCTCGTTTTGTTGCTGGTCGTGGTGCTTCTTCTGCTGGTATTACTGCTTCTGTTGTTAAAGACGAATTCCTTCGTGGTTTTGCTTTGGAGGCTGGTGCTATTGTGTTAGCTTCTAATGGTGTTCTTTGTTTGGATGAGATGGATAAGATGACTGTTGAGGATACTTCTGCTTTGCATGAAGCTATGGAACAACAACAAGTTACTATTACTAAGGCTAATATTCAGGCTACTTTGACTGCTCGTACTACTGTTTTGGCTGCTGCTAATCCTAAACTTGGACGTTTTGATCCTTACCAACCTATTGCTGCTCAGATTGATTTGCCTCCTGCTTTAATTAATCGTTTTGATTTAATTTTTCCTTTTAGGGATATTCCTGATAAGGATAAGGATGCTCGTATTGCTTCACAAATTTTAGAAAAGAATGTTGGTAGTCATGAGCCTGATATTTCTGTTGAACTCTTAAGAAAATTTGTTGCTTATGTAAAACAACATGTGTTTCCTGTTTTAACTACTGGTGCTGTTGATGAAATTAAAAATTTTTATGTGAGCTTAAGAAATACTGGTACTAGTATGGGTGATGATGCTGTGAAACCTATTCCTATTTCTGCTCGTCAGTTGGAAGCTTTGGTTCGTTTAGCTGAGGGTTCTGCTAGAGTTCGTTTAGCTACTAAAGTTACTCGTAGTGATGCTAGAAAAGCTATTTCTGTTTTGAAACATTGTTTGATGCAGGTTGGTTTTGATCCTGAAACTGGGCAGATGGATATTGATCGTATTACTACTGGTATTCCTGCTTCTACTAGAAACAAAATTTTGGTTGTTCGTGAAATTATTAAAGAATTAGAAGCTACTGGGAAAAAGACTATTCCTATTGAGGATGTGCTTGCTGAGGCTTCTGAGAAGAATTTAACTGAATCACAAGTTGAAGAGATTATTGAGAAATTGAAGCGTGAAGGAGAAGTGTATGAACCTAAAAGAGGGTGGATTGCACGTTTATGATGCAACAAAAAAGACAGACTGCTTTTAAAATTTGGATTGCTAATTTAATTAATGGTCAGTTTATTAAACAGCCTGGTGAGTGGGATCCTAATTTTGTGTTATGTAGTGATGTAAAAGTTTCTCGTGTTAATATTTTGGCTATTGTTATTAGTTCTGAGTTTGGAGAAAATGTTGGTAGTGTTACTTTAGATGATGGTTCTGCTACTATTCAACTTCGCGCTTTTAAAGAAGATGTTGGTGCTTTGCGTGAAGTAAATATTGGTGATGTTGTTTTAGTTATTGGTCGTCCTCGTGAATTTCAAGGAAGTTTGTATATTACTCCTGAGATTATTAAGAAGGTTGATAATCCTGCTTGGATGAATGTGAGAAAGTTAGAGTTAACTAAATTATTTGGTGCTCCACAAACTGTTGTTAAACAACCTGTTCCTGTTGCAACTCCTCCTGAACAAATTGTTGTTAATACAGAAGGTACTTCTACTCCACAAACTCCTCCTCAAAACCCTGCTACTGAGAGTGGTAGACAAAAAGTTTTGAATATTATTGAAAAAGCTAGTGAGGCTGGCATGAGTGTTGAAGAAGTTATTACTGTATCTCAATTATCTGATTCTGAAGTTGATGGTATTGTGCAAGAGTTGTTAAAAGATGGAGAAATTTATATGCCTAAACCAGGGCAAGTTAAAATTGTCTAAATACCCACCCAAAGCTTTAAATAACTGATTCTGAGATAGTTGAATATGACTAAATTTGATTACTCTACATTATTGAAAGAAGCTAAGGCTAAACTTCCTGAGATCAAACAGACTACTGAGAGGTTTGAAATACCTAAGGTTACTGGTCATGTGCAAGGTAATAAGACTATTATTGTTAATTTTTCTAAAATTTGTACTGTTTTAAGAAGAGAACCTTCTCAAGTAATTAAATATCTGCAACGTGAGTTGGCTACTCCTGCTTCTGCTGATGGGCAGCGTTTAGTTCTTGGAAGGAAGATTACTTCTTCTGTTATTAATGAGAAGATTGCTAAGTATGCTAAAGAGTTTGTTCTTTGTAAGGAATGTGGTAAACCTGATACTAAAATTTTAAGAGAAGAACGTATTTCTTCTTTGAAGTGTCTAGCTTGTGGTGCTAAACATCCTATTAAGGCTAAGTGAGATGAAAAAGAAACAACAACATCGTGCTAGTAATTATTTTGAGGCAACTATTCAATTACGTCCTAAGTCTCCTGTTTTGTTAGAATTTGTTGTTAATGAGGTTGAGAAGCGTAAGGATGTTTTTATTAGTGAGGTTAAAACTTGTAAGACTGGTTTTGATGTGCTTATTTCTTCTCAACGTTTTGCTCGTTCTTTAGGAAAAAAGATGAAAGATAGGTTTAAAGGTGAGTTAAAAGTCACTAAAACGCTTTTTTCTCGTGATAGGCAGTCTAGTAAGACTCTGTATCGCGCTACTGTTCTCTTTCGTCTAGAAGAGTAAGGTATTTAAACAAGATTTGTCTTTCTATTTCAGGAAAAGTTGGTGATAATGATTAACAGACTATATTACTTTGGGATTATTTTCATTTTGTTATGTTCCACAGCTTTTGCTTCTTCTTTTGTTATTAAAGGTACGAATGATAAGTTAGAGATTAATGAAGAGTTTGGTGATGCAACTGGAGCTTTAACTTCTTCAAATCTTGCTGAATTAAAGAGTGGTTCTGTTAAAGCAAAGGAAGGTACTACTACTTATAATCAATACATTAGGTTTAAAGATACAAAGACAGCCATTGCAAGTCCTATTATTTTGTTAGATAAGTCTGATGCTGGTGATGTTGAAACTTTTTTGAGGATTGCTGAAGGTAGTGCTGTTACTAATGCTTTTTTTGAGTATCATTTAGAGTTTGAGGATGGTTTAAAATCTAAAGTGAAAGATGATGTTTTGACTAGTATTGATGGTGCAGAAGTAAATATTTTTGGCAGGGATTATTTGCTTGTTGAGGGTACTTTAAAAAATAATAGGATAAATTTAATTTTTGCTGCTGGTGCTATTGTTGATTACTTAAAAGAGGGTGAACAAAAAGAGTATACTATTGGTGAAAAAACTTATGTGGTTAATATTAAGACTATTGATGCTACTTCAAAGTCTGCTATTTTAACTGTTAATGGAAAAGATTTACAAAAGTTGTCAAAGGCTGAGACTGTTGATTTGGGTGATGGTTTAACTTTGGGTGTGACTGATGTATTAGTTAGTGCTGGAGATAATAATTTTGTGCAGTTTTTTATTGGTGCTGAGCTCTTAGAGTTTGAGGATACAAATTATGCTGATGATTCTTTTAATAAGGGTGTAAAGCTTAATAAAGAAAAAATTGCTGATGCTTTTGTAAAAGTTTCTGCTAGTTTAGTAAATGATGTTTTGAAGATTTCTGATATTAAATATAGGGCTCTTGTGAAGACTAATATTCATCTTAAGATTGGTGAAAAACTTTCTAGTTATATGAAAGATGTTAAGCCTTTGTTAGGTGTTTGGGATTTAACTTTTGATGGTTTAAATTCTGTTGCTTCGTCACAAATTTCTTTTATTCCTTCAGGTAATGAGGATGAGTATACTCTTTCTTTTAAGAACCTTGATAGTCTTAGTATGAATGTTCCTTTTGTTTCAAACAAGGGATCTTTTAAATTTGGTGATGATGATCAAGATGTAGTTTTTGTTGAAGCAAGTTCGCAAACAGGGTATAATATTGATCAAAGTGATTATTTTGTTTTAACTTCAAGTAATGCTAAGACTGGAAAGACTTACATTATGAAATATGATAGTATTGATACACAAGAACAAACTTTGCAATTTGAACAGGTTGGTGGTGGTTCAAAATCTGTACCTTATACTAATGCTACTTCTGGTATTTTGGGTGAAGCTGAATTAACTGTTGGTAGTGTTACTGCAAAAATAAATATTGAAGATGCTTCTGGGAATAAATTGGCTATTGATCAAAATGGTGATGGTGATCATGCTGGTGATGAAATGAATCTTATTGTGGAAGGTGGAGGTATTCTTGATATGGGAAGTTCTAATTCTATTGCTGGTTCAACTCACTCAATCACTTTAACGACTCCTAATAGTAAATTAGAAGAGTCTTCTACTGATGAAACTATTACTATTGTTTTTGATACTACTCTTGGTCCTAAAGCAAGTATTCAGTCATCTTTTTCTGGTTTAACTACTTATCGTACTAGTGGTAATCATGTTCTTGGATTAACACCTTATGGGTCTTTTTATGATTTAACTGATACTCAAGGTAATGCTGCTGTGTTAAGTATTCATTATCCTAAAGAGCAAGTGTTTACTTCTGCAACTATTTCTTTAGCTGCTGGAAAGGCAGGTCTTTCTACAAATATTAAGAATATTAAAGTAACTACTTGTTCTAATGGTAAACAAGATGGTGATGAGACTGGTGTTGATTGTGGTGGTTCTTGTGGTGCTTGTGCTTCTTGTTTTGATAGACAAAAAAATCAAGATGAGACTGGTGTTGATTGTGGTGGTTCTTGTGAAAAAAGATGTGAACCTAAAAAAGACGAAAAGAAAGGTGAGTGTGCTGATGGTTGTTTACAATCTTTGTCTGGTAAAAAAACTGTTTGTTTAAAAGTTGGTGATATTGTGAAAGAGCGGTATTGTGCAGTTGATCAATCTATTAAAGCTCAAAAACGTAATGGTATGGTTTGTAGTGCTGATTATGAGTGTTTAACTAAGAAGTGTGTTGATAGTAAATGTGGTAGGAAAGTGACTGTTGTGCAGTGGGCTGTGAATGGCGTGATTCTTTTGATTATTCTTGGTGTTTTATGGTATGGTTTTGTTTTGTTGAGAAGGTAAGTCTCCATAACCTTTATAAATTGCTTTTGTACTGGATTCTTCACTATGTCTAAGAAAAAAGAAGAACTAGCAAGGCAAGAGCAGGTTAATGAAGAGATTCGTAGAGTAAAGCTTCCTCGTGATAAGCAAACTATTGGTATTCTTGATCAACGTTTGGGTGCTTCTCGTATGCGTGTTATTTGTTTAGATGGAAAAGTGCGTTTATGTCGTATTCCTGGTCGTTTAAAGCGCCGTTTGTGGGTTCGTGCTGGTGATATTGTTTTGGTTGAGCCTTGGGAGTATAGTGGTGATGAGAAGGGTGACATTATTTTCAAATATAAACAAACTCAGGTTTCTTGGTTACGAAGAAAGGGATATCTTAAGAAATTAGATGAGTTTAAAGAGTTCTAAACAATGTATGAGTCTGAATTGAAAATTCCTCAGGATAGGGTTGCTGTATTGATTGGAGTGAAAGGTGCTACTAAGTATGCTATTCAGAATGCTACCCATACTAAGATTGAAGTGAGTAAAGATGGTGATGTATTAATTAGTGCTGATGAAGCTGTTGCTCCTTTTATTGCTACTCCTATTGTGAAAGCTATTGGTCGTGGTTTTAATCCTGTTATTGCTTTAAAATTAATAAAAGATACTTTTTGTTTAGAAATTATTAACATGCAAGATTTTACTAAACGTTCTGTTAAAAAATTAGTTCGTATTAAAGCTAGGTTGATTGGTACTAAAGGTAAGGCTCGTCGTTTAATTGAAAGGATGACTAATACTCGTATTGTTGTTTATGGAAAAACTGTTGCTCTTATTGGAAAAACTGATGATGTTGCTATTACAAAACAAGCTATTGAAAAGTTATTAGGCGGTTCTCCTCATGGTAATGTGTACAAATTTATCAATGATCAATACCATAATTTAAAAACTGCATGAGCATAAACTTTATAAACCCATTACTTTATTTTGCTTTTGGATGGCAACGACGAAGAAAAAATCTTCTATTAAAGCTGAAGAGTTAGCAAAGGAACAAAAACAAGTTAGTGTTAGTGAATTTTTTCTAAAAAATAGGCATTTGTTAGGTTTTGATAATCCTTTGAAAGCTTTATCCACTACAGTAAAAGAGCTTGTGGATAATGCTTTGGATGCTTGTGAAGAGATGCGTGTTCTTCCTGAGATTATTATTCAAATTAAGCCTGCTGGAGAAAATAGGTTTGTTATTGTTGTGGAGGATAATGGGCCTGGTATTGTAAAAAAACAGATTCCTAATGTGTTTGCTCGTTTGTTGTATGGGAGTAAATTTCATTCTATGAAGCAAGGTCGTGGACAACAAGGTATTGGTGTTTCTGCTTCTGTTTTATATGGTCAACTAACTACTGGAAAGTCTACTAAAATCACTTCTCGTATTGATCCTAAACATAAAGCTCATTATTTTGAATTAAACATTAACACTTTAAAAAATGAACCTGAAATTGTTACTGATAAAGAAATTGAGTGGATGAATAAAGATCATGGTACTAAAGTTGAATTAGAGTTGGAAGGGAAATATCAAAAAGGTAAATTAAGTGTTGATGAATATGTTAAACAAAGTGCTATTTCTAATCCTCATGCACAGTTTACTTACATTAGTCCTCTTAAAGAAAAAGTTATGTATCGAAGGGCAACTAAAGAGTTACCTAAAGAACCTAAGAAAGTAAAACCACATCCTTATGGTGTTGAGTTAGGTATGCTTATGCGTATGTTAAAAGATACTTCTGCAAAAACTTTAGAAAAGTTTTTTACTAAGGAATTTTCTCGTGTTTCTCCTAATGTTGCTAAAGAAATTTGTAAAAAATCTAATCTTGCACAAAGTATGAAACCTAAAGAAGTTAGTCATGCTAATGCTGATGCTATTTTCAAAACTATTCAAGAAACTAAATTAATGGCTCCTCCTACTGATTGTTTAAGTCCTATTGGTGAAGAAATTTTAGTGAAATCTTTAAAGAAAGAAGTTGATGCTGAGTTTTTTACTAGTATTACTCGTCCTACTGCTGTGTATCGTGGTGTGCCTTTCCAAATTGAAGCTGCTATTGCTTATGGTGGTTCTTTGCAAGCTGATAATTTAGTTCGTTTATTGCGTTTTGCTAATAAAGTTCCTCTCCAATACCAGCAATCTGCTTGTGCTGTGACTAGTGCTACAGTGAATACTTTGTGGAAGAATTATGGTATGCAACAAAGTAGAGGTGCTTTGCCTTCAGGTGCTGCTATGTTAGTTGTGCATATTGCTTCTGTTTGGGTACCTTTTACTTCTGAATCTAAAGAATCTATTGCTCACTATCCTGAGATTATTAAAGAAATTAAACTTGCTTTGCAGGGTTGTGGTAGGTTACTTGGAAGGTATTTGAGTAAAAAAAGAAAGGTTGCTGATGCTGAGAAAAAGAAGTCTTACATCACTAAGTACATTCCTCATATTGGTGAGGCTTTGAAGGATTTATTAAGTTTAAAAGAAACTGATGAAAAAAAGGTTATTATTTTATTAACTGAAGAATTAGAAAAGTCGAGGAAAATGTAATCATGACAAAAGAAAAGAATAAAGCTATTGAATTGATTCGTGATCAAGCTAATAATATTTATCAAAAAATCTTGAAGAGAAAAAAGCCTGAGATGAAGTTTCCTTTACGTTCTTTGAATAATGTTAAGTATGATACTAAGAAAGGGTTTTTTGAATTAATTGGAAAACATAAAGTTCGTGCATTAACTGTGAATACTGTTAAAGGCTTCGCGCAGACTTTACGTATGATGACTTTATCTAAGCAATTAGTTGGTGCTAATGATATTGCTACTAAAAGAGAGGCTTATTATGTTTCCAAAAATTGGGGTGATGCTCGTTTTAGCGAACAAGTAGAGTCTGATACTGTTTTAGACGATATTGAAGCTATGTTTATGTTAAACCGTGAGCAACTTGGTTTTATTCCTGAAGAAAAAGGTGGAGATATTGCTGGTGAATTAATTGTTGTTGATAAAGATCCTAATACTGGAAAAGAAATCAAGATTGATTGTACTAAGTTTGGTTCTGGTGCTTATTCTATTCCAACTTCTGTTGAACAATTAAAGTTTGAAACTAAGGCTAAGTTTATTTTGGCTATTGAAACTGCTGGTATGTTTCAGCGTTTAGTTAAGCATGGGTATTACAAAAAAACAAATTGTATTTTAATTTCTATGGGTGGTGTTCCAACACGAGCTTGTAGAAGATTTATTAGAAGATTGTCTGATTCTAAAAAATTACCTGTCTACGCTTTTGTTGACGGTGACTTTTATGGTTGGATGAATATTTATCGTACTTTGAAAGTTGGTAGTGGTAATGCTGCTCACATTAATGAATATTTTTGTGTTCCTAAAGCTAAATTATTTGGTATTACTGCTGAAGATATTACTAAATATAAATTACCTACTCATCCTTTGAAAGATGTTGATATTAAGCGTGGCAAGGATGCTTTGAAAAATGATCCTTTTGTACATCAACATCCTGAATGGCAAAAAGCTATTCAAGATATGATCAAGTTAGGGAAAAGAGCAGAGCAGCAAGCGCTTGCAGCTTGGGGTCTAAATTATGTTATGGAAAAATATTTACCTGATAAGTTAAAGAATTCTAAAAGTTGGTTACCTTAATAGAAGCTATAAGGATCTAATTGGCCACAAATAATTTTCTCTCTTTGCTCTAGAGTCGTTTTAGGAGGACAGAAGCCGAATTCTTCCCATATAGCTAATTTTGTTAAGTGTTTTGGGTTTTTAGAACCAATCAGTTCCATCCATGTTTTAAGATTTTTCTTTCCAGATAGTGCCACACTACTCCCTACATATTCTTTTTTAGTTTTTTTATTGTACACTTTATCGTTGTAACGATCATGATAGGAAAAATTGAAATTCTTAAGGATGTTTACTAGGTCTCTTATAAAATAAGGGTTTCTAAAACTTATTCTAATAACAGGATATTTGTGAAGTTTGCTTTTGTCTTTAGCTTTAAATGTAATTGTACCATCTGTATCTAAGATTCCTCTTAAAAAGTTAGTTTTTAATTTTTTAGCAGCTGAAAGAATAAATAAAGGAAATCCTTTTGCATAATTTTTATTTCCTATTGGCAGATCACTCTCTTTCAAAAAATGAAAGATTGCTTTAGAATAAATGCAGAGTCTTACTTCATTCTTCTTTAAAAATAATGTTTTGAACTTAACAGAAAATAATCTTTCAAAAATGCTCTGAATGTGTATTTGATAATAGCAGAAATCCTCTTTTTTATGTCCAGATAGAACCATTCTATATGTTGTGCTTTTTGGTCTTTTGCAATAATTGATGTTTCCATCCCCTATCATTGCACCTACAAACTCTGCTAATAAATAATTTTCTTTAGAAGGGATAGTCACACTTTTTTTGAGATCTTTTCTACTAAAATTCTTATTTTTTAAACTCATATATTTCTAACAATAAAGCAGTTTATATACTCTCAGAGGGTACTTGAGATATAAGAATTGTTTTCAACATATATTTAGAGGTTTTCCGGCTTATTTGAAGAACTTCCGAAATAAGAAACTTTTTAAACTACTTCTTAACTTAAGTTTATTTAGTATGCCACCGTAGCACAACGGTTGTGCACCGCTCTTGTAAAGCGGAGGTTGTGGGTTCAAATCCCTCCGGTGGCTCCATTTTTATCTTTCGGGCCCGTGGTCTAGAGTTCTTGTAGTCTACAAGGATGGACAATAGCTATGACGCTTCCTTGACTTGGAAGAAATCGCAGGTGCAATTCCTGCCGGGCCCATTTTTTTGAGTTTTTTTCAAAACATTTATATACTCTTCCTTCTCAAATAAATTAAGGTTTTAAAGCCTTTATAGGGAATAAAAGAGGCTGAAAATAGCTTTAAAGAGAAAAAAGAGGTTTTTAAGGGTTTATTTCATATGATTCCTTCGGAAAAAGAGCTTGTTGAGTTTATTAGGAAAAGGGATTTGGTTAACTTTAGTTTAATCGCTAAATTCTTCGATATAAAGAACGCTACTGTTTCTGATTTAGTTCTTCCTTTGCAAAAGAAGAAGCTTATTGAGATTAAGAAATTGGGGGGCTCAAAGGTTGTTCGTTTGAGGAAGAAAAAATGAGGCGTGGTCAAGTTGCTGCTTTTACAATTTTAGGATTAGTTGTTGTTGCTATTTTTTCCACTGTGTATGTTTTTCGTGAAGAAATTTTTGGTGCTACTTTTGGTAGAGAAACTTCTCAAGCTTTGGCTGTTCCTCCTCAGGCTGAAAAACTTAGAGTTTTTGTTGATTCTTGTATTGGAGAAGTTGCTGAGGAAGCTTTAAGCACTTTAAGTTTGCAAGGTGGATACATTAATCTTCCTAGTGCTGATGTTCCTGCTTCACCTGTATACCCTTTCTCTAATAATTTTGATTTGTTTGGTGATAGTGGTAATGAAGTTCCTTTTTGGTTTTTTGAGGATGCTTATGGTGTGCAACAAACACAAGTGCCTTCCTTGAGGGATATGGAAAAAGAAATTGAATCTTACATAGATGGATTTTTATCTGTATGTATTAATGATTTTGTAACTTTTAAACAACAAGGCTATAGTATTTCCTTTACTCCTCCTAAAGCTGCTGTTACTATTGGTGAAAAGAATGTTTTGTTTTCTGTTGATTTTCCTATTGATTTTGTTGTTCGTGACTTTGATTTTAGTTTTGATACTTTTAATAAGAGAGTTAGTAGTCCTTTGCATGAATTGCATGCTGTTGCTAAGGAAATTTTAGTTTTCGAGAATGAGAATTATTTTATTGAGGATCGTGTTTTGGAGATGATGGTTGTATATGACAACATCCCTTTTTCTGGTGTTGATTTTGAGTGTTCTCCTAAGTCTTGGACTAAGACTGATGTATATAATGATTTAAAAAATATTATGGCTAGTAATCTTCCTGCTATTAGGATTAAAGGTACTACTTTCACTAAGGGTGTTTCTGCTAAGTCTTTTGTTATTGATGCTTTGAAGAAGAAGCATACTTTAACTTCTTTGTTTGCTTACAATCCTTCTTGGCCTTTGTTGATGGAGGTTGTTGGTGAGGATGGTGAGATTTTGCGTGGTGATCCTTTTACTTCTGAGAATGAGGCTAGTCAATTTTTATTGCCTTTGTTTTGTTTGAATGATTATCATTTCGTCTACAATTTGAAGTTTCCTGTGGTTATTGCTTTAGAGAAAGAGAATACTGTTTTCCAGTTTGCTACTTTGGCTATTGTTCAAAATAATCAGCCTAGAGAGAATAGGGCTAATATTGGTTTGTTTGATGTTGAAACTCCTATTTGTGATTATCCTAGTAAGAAATTGAAGGTTGTTGCTGAGGGATATAGGCCTAATAGTGTTGTAAGTTCTTTAGCTGGTGCTAGTATTTCTATGAAGTGTTTGAATCAAGTTTGTAATATAGGTACTACTCAACTAGAAGGTTCTACTTTTTCTTTAACTAAGCCTGTTCCTTCGTGTTTTAATGGTTTAATGATTGCTGAAAAAGAGGGTTTTCATAGGGCTGAAAAGCTTGTGTCTACTAATCAAAATCTTGAAGAAGTTGTTGTAACTCTTGAGCCTTTGCATGAAGTTGTTATTGATGTATTAGTTGATGATGAGGGTTCTTTGCGTGAGCCTTATGCTTCTGAACAAGTATTGTTTACTTTTACTAATAAGGAACAGAAGTATGCTACTAGTGTGATATATCCTTCTCAAAAAAATGTTAAGTTGGTTGCTGGTTCTTATGAAGTTTCTTCGTCTATAACTATTGAGAGTTCTCAAGGATTTAAATTAAAGAAAAAGGATATTGAGGTTTGTAATGATGTTCCTAAAAAGGGTGTTCTTGGTCTTGCTGGTTTGACTAAGAAAGAGTGTACTACTCATACTATTGATGCTACTACTATTAATCAGATTCCTGTTGGGGGTAGTTCTGTTGATTGGTTTGTGAATAGAGAATCTTTATTAGCTGCAACTGAAGTAACTTTATATGCTTTAAGAGGTCCTACTCCTCAGTCTATTGATGAGATTACTAAAGTGTATGAGGTTATGCGTGAAAAAGAGGTGAGACGTCCTATACTTAAATAAAATGAGGCAAGTTTTTGGAAAAAGAGAGAGAGCTGTATTCATTATTCTACTTATGTTCTTTTTACCTATGCAACAAGTTGTTGCTCAGCGTTCTTCTGAGTTTGAAAATTTAAAAGAGCGAACTAAAAACATTCCTCAGGATTTTAGGGATCAGGCTGAAGTTATTGGTGGACAATTAAATGACCGTTTTGATTCTGGTGTCCCTGGTGAGCTTGGTACTATTGGTGAGGATATTATTTTGCAAGTGAAGGAATATCAGCCTAAGATTATTCGTTCTTCTTTGTTGGAAGATCAGGGTGTGTTCGTGTATGCTTTATTAAGTGGTCAACCTACTAATCCTACTATTAGTATTCCTAATATTAAGAATGTTGTTATTCGGAGACAGAAGGTTACTACAAATCCTGTTGGTGCTCCTGTTTCTATTGGTCGTGTTCGTCACATTAAGCCTTCTCGTGCTGAGTTGAGTTTTGATAACATGGGGTATATGGTTATTCCTATTCGCCAGATTCCTAGGGAGAATGATGTTCCTGATGAGGTGCTTGTTGATGTTGATGCACGTATCTTTTTTGATGTTTCTGAGGGGTTAACTTTTGGTCCTACTAAGGATATTTTGGTTGAACAAAATAAGGATCAGTGGGCTTTAACTAAGGAGGATCATAGTTTTTATGCTGGGTTTATTCGTGTGTCTGAAATTTCTGATATTGGTGCTACTGTTGCTTTGTATGATAATAATGTGAATGAAGTTCGTGGTTCTCCTATAGAATTAAAGGTTGGTCAAACTTCTCGTTCTTTGAGTGCTAGGTCTGAGTTTGGGTATTCTCGTACTGGGAAGATTTTTGATAGATTTAATTTGAAGCTTGATCGTATTACTGCTTTGAGTGATAAGGCTCGTTTGATTATTTCTCGTGATGGTAAGGTTGAGACTAGGACTTTGTCTGAGGGTGAATTTTTGTATCCTGGTTCTAGTTGGTTTATTGAAAATATTATCACTGATGTTCGTGGTGAGGAGTTTACTGTTAAGTTGCGTAATCGTAATAGTTTTGGTGCATTTGGTGGTTCTGCTTCTAAGAAGTTGGCTTGTACTGATTTTTGTGAATTAAAGGCTAAGAAGTTAAAGATTAATGCTTCTTTGCCTCCTGTTCCTGCTAAAAAGCCTAAGACTGCTGTTCCTCAAGATAAAAGTCTTGTTGCTTATAAAAATATTAAAGAGAAGGAGTATGATAAGGTTGTTATTGATTTAGGTAAGGGGTTTAAGGATTATTCTAGTGTTGTAAAAAATTTGGAAAAGTTAAGAAAAGCTACTAGTCCTCTGACTTCTTTAGCTACTAAGAATTTGATTGATAATTTGTTGAAAACCATTCAGAGAGAGTATAATGCTAAACGTGTTGAAAGACAGTTGGCTATTAATCGTGATAATCATTCTATCATTACTAAAGATGTTGAAGTTATGTATGAATATATGCTTAAATTAAACCAAAAACTTGCTGGAGATAAAACTCGTTTGCCTTCTGCTCAAAAAACTGATGCTTCTGCTACTGGTTTGATTGCTTATCAGCAGGCTAGAGAAGAGTACCAAAAAGTTATTGATGGATTTACTTCTTCTAAAGATCTTGAAATTAGGAAGCATGTTGCTAAAGCTCATTGGCGTATTGCTAATTTGCCTGGTGATATTGTTAGTAAAGATTCTAGAATTCAGCATTTAGATGTTTTGCTTAATAATTTTGAAGTTATTGAGTATGATGGGTTTACTAAACAAAATTTGGAAATCTTGTTGAAGATTTTAAAGTCTTTGCAACTTGATTACCAAAGTGTTAGTCAAGAGCTTTCTGAGCCTTCTACTGGGGAAATTTTTTCTGTTTTGTTGGCTGGTGCTGAAAAGGCTTCTGCTAAGTTGAAGTCTCGTGCTACTTTAACTTTGGATGGTGCTAGGACTAATACTTATATTGAAGGCGAACCTCTCTTGTGGCCTGAGACTGGTTCTCCTGGTTCTATTAGGTGGAATGTTAAAGAGATTAATACAAGGAGTGTTATTATTGCTCGTGCTGATAGTGGAGAAACTATTAGAATTAATTTAAATGCTGAGGTTGATAAAGTTCCTATTTTGCCTGGTGCTGGTAATGTTCGTAAAGTTAAGTTGATTGATACTGATGTAAAAAAAGAGGCTCATGTTACTATTAGTCCTGTTGTTGAGAGTGCTTATTCTGAGGCTATTTTTAGTTTGCATCTTCCTATTGAAAAGCGTGCTTTTGATTTGCCTCTTTTTTCTGATACTGTTGAGGAAGAGATTGTTAAGACTGAGGATTTATTGGAAGATTTGAATGAAATTGTAGAGAATGTTCGTGAGATTACTGAGTATTGGCAAAAGATTTGTTTGGTTACTTTTGGTGTGTTGTGGGCTAAAAACTTTTTAGCTGGTGCTTTTGGTAAAGGTAATGCTGCTGATGCTAGACAAAAGGTTGGTTCTATGTATAAAGAAAAGTATGCTCATTGTCAGACTCTTGATCGTTCTGATCCTGAGAGTTGTGCTGGTAAGACTTATGAGCAGTTTGTTTTCAGTAAGCAAGCAGAGTATGAAACTGCTATTGAGCAATCTTCTAAGATTACTGAAGGTATTCAGAACTTAGAAAGTAGTGGGTATTATACTAAACAAGAAAATTTTCCTGAATTAGGTAAAGAGTATAATGGTGCTAAGGCTGAGTTGTATTATTATGAAGAGATGAGTAAATTGCATCCTAATGATGAGACTACTAAGACTAAGGTTTTGACTTTGAGGTCGCAGTTAAAGCATTCTGATTTAGAACGGCAGTTTTCTGATGTGTATTTTGAGGATGGTCGGTTAAAGACTTTTGATGAGTTAGGGTCTAATGCTAAAGGTATTGTAGGAGCTACTATAAATTACCCTGGATTAAAGCCTGCTCGTGATGAGTTGATTAGTAAGTTGTCTGATGCTGAAAAGGTAAAAATTGCTGAAGCTACTAAGAATGGTATTTTTGAACAACATGTTTGGAATACTCATGGTAAAAAATTAATTCCTTATTACAAGGAATCTATTGTGAAACAACAGCTTGGTACTTATATTACTACTGATTTGAAAAAACAATATAGTGTTGAACAAAAGCATCTTGATAATTTATTTGAAGCTCATCGTATTAAAAATGTTGATAGTGCTTTGGTTGGTAATTTCAAGCATGCTCCTAGTTTGTCTTTTGCTACTAAGGGTAAGGGGAAAGATAATGTTGAGTTTGTTTCTATTGATGCTTTGCATTATGTGCAAGTTTCTTATCGTACTGGTGGTCGTGTTGAAAAGTATGAATTGTTCCGTCGTTCTTCTCCTAATAGTCAGATGGGTCATAGGAGTGATGTATATTTAGGTGTTGTTGATGAACAATTGTTAACTAATTATCGGAAGTCTGGCACTGATGATCATAAGTCTCTTTCCAAAAATTTGGATAATGTTCGTAGTTGTATTAGTCGTATTAATAAACAGAATAGTAAGACTAAATATTCTAGGTCTGATAAAGTGCAGACTAAACCTATTGGTTGTTCTGGTTTGGGTAATTATGTTGTTAAGAATTCTGTGCAAGGTTCTGATAGGAGTTGTACTGATTTCATGAGTCCTTCTGATTGTAAATTGTTATTCAATGCTTGTGATCCTGTTATTTGTCCTACTTCTCGTTGTAATCTTGGCGGTGATTGGCCTGTTGAGAATGTTGCTGAGACTGGTATTATTGGTAGTGCTTTGCTTTGTTTGCCTAACTTTATTGGTGTTGATAAGGATGCTGGGGTAGTTATGCCTGTTTGTTTAACTGGTATTCATGCTGGATTACAAAATATTCGTTCTATTATTGAAGGCTACCGTCAGTGTTTGATTACTGCTAAGGTTTCTGGTCGTTCTGTTGGTATTTGTGATCGTATACGTTCTTTTGGTATTTGTGAAGTGTTGTGGAAGGAGGGTATGGCTCTTGTGAGTGCTAAGGAAGGTATTTTAGGTAAGTTGATTGGTGCTTTAAGTGATGATGATGGCAGTGGTGCTTCTGGTGGTGGTGAATATTCTGCTTTCCAAGATACTTTGGATAATAGTGCTGAGAGTTTGAAGTTCTTTACTCAGTCTTATGCTAAGAATACTTTTGCTCGTTACTCTGGTGGTTCTCTTCCAGAAATTGGTACTGAGATTTGTAAGGCTGCTATTTTTAGGAAGGCTCCTGGTGTTGGTAATTTCTTTGATGAAGTTACTCGTCCTGAAAGTCCTCCTCAGTTTAATGCTTTCTTTGATGAAGTTCCTTATTCTGATATTGGTGAGCGTTCTTTGAGTCAGTATAAAATCTTTTATCATGTGTATGCTGGTGAGACTAGTGGTGTTTCTCCTGTGACTTATAGTGTTTGGTTGCAGTCTAAGGATCCTTATACTAATGAGTTTATTTATCCTCCTCAGTTTTTGCGTGATTCTCGTGGTATTGTTCGTGGTCGTCGTTTGCCTTCTGGTGGTTTTGCTAGTGAGGCTCCTGATATGATTTTACCTACTGGTATGCAAGAAATTTGTGTTGAGATTGTTACTGACACTTATGGTCGTCGTGTTGAGTGTGGTTTTGGTAAGGTTTCTACTGGTTTTGCTTTGAATTATGTTACTGATAAATTTACTCAGGGTGAATTAAATAAAAAGATTAATAGTGCTAGTGAATGTGTTTCTAAATCTTCTACTATTGCTGATGCTGTTTCTGAGCGTGGTTTAGTTGCTGGTGTTGGTGTTGGTGTTGTTGGTACTGTTTCTAGTGGTTTTACTTCTACTGGTATTGTTAGAAAGTGTTCTAAGGTTTCTCCTGGTATTGGCGGTGATGAGGCTAAGTGGAGTCCTGTTGGTAGTTGTGGTATTGATGATCTTGATCGTGATATGGGTACTTGTTGGTTGTATGTCCCTACTGCTCAAAATTTGATTAAACAAGTTAGTGCTCGTACGCAATTCCAAAACACTTTGAATGAAACTGCTCGTCGTGTTATTGCAGAGGCTGAAAAGGCTGGTAGTCCTATTCCTGGTTTTGAGGTGTTAGAGAAAAAAGAGATTCAGACTTTGTTTGATCTTGCTAAGACTGCTCGTGAGGATGCTATTAAAACTAATGATGTTGCTAAGTTTGTTCCTGCTAGGAAGAATTATAACAAAATTAGAAGTGCTTATGCTGTTGATGAAAAGTTTGGTGCTAATGCTCAGTTCTTTTTGGCTGAGACTTATTGGGAGGAAGCTCGTATTTTAATTGCTACTAATAGTTTGGTTAATGCTGCTGCTGCAACTATTAAGTCTATGCGTGGTGTTAGAAGAATTACTTTACCTCATCCTCCTGTGCCTATGGCAAAGAATTCGATGGTTGAAATTGAAATTTTTGGTACTGTGCATAAGTTTGAAGTTAAGAGCATGAGTGGTGGGAAGATTACTTTAGAAGTGCGTTCTACTCCTCAAGAGTTCTTGTTGAAACAAAAAGATAAAGCTATTGAGGTTGATGTGAATGGGGATAGAAAGCCTGATATTACTATACAGTATGTTAAAGATAAAGCTTTGAATGCTCCTGGACTTGGTGAGGTTGTTGCTGGCATGGTTTGGTTTAAAGAAATAAAAGCAAGTACTCCTGCTCCTAAAGTTCCTAAAGTTCCAAAGGATCCTAAAGACCCAAAAGATCCTACACCTAGTACTTCTGGAAAAAAGTGTACTTCTAATGGTTTTTGGGCTGATAGTGCAGGCAAACGTTTACCTACAAAATCTGGTTCTAGTCCTGAAGTTGCTACTGGCACTCCTGTTGCTATTGTAGTGAATGCAATTAATTGTAATGGGAAAACTTTGAAGGTTGGTATTGAAGAGAACGATGATTATTTTGATGAATCAGTTAGTGGTTTTCCTAAAGAGATAAAGATTGATGCTGATGGTACTGTAACAAAATTGGTTCCTTGGACTACTGAATATTTGGATGATGGTTGGTTTGGTGGTAATCCTGAATTTATTTTTAGGATTTTTTATGGTGAGGAAGAGTTATTTAAGTTACTTGATAGGTATGAATTAGTTGTTACAAAGAATAAATATACTGGACCTCTTGCTCCTTCAATAAAACCAGTTATTAAAAGTATTACTCCTTCTATTTTGTTGGATGGTGAGCCTGCTGTTGTAGAGATAGTTGGAGAGAATTTTGACAAAAATGTTCAAGTGTTTTATCCTACGGTTTCTAAACCAGATCTTATGCATTTGAGAAAAGATAGAGAAGTAATTTGGGTGTCTGATAAATTATTAAAAGTTGATTTAACAAAGAGTCTTCCTCTTCCTGGCTGGCATTTTAGTTTACTTGTAAGAAATCCTGATAAACAGGTGAGTAATCTAGAACCTGTTACTGTATTGCCTAAAGGGATTTTGTTTGTTGTTATGAAGGAGGATGCAAGTACTCCTTCTGGTTTTGAGGCGGACATTCGTGTGGTTAATCCTGATACTGGAAGAAATTATCGTATTCAGACAGCAAAATCTTCTTCTTGGGTTAATTGGGTTGATGATCTTGTTGAACATAATGGTAGAATTTATGGAGCTATGAGGCCGAACGTTATTCCTGGGACTGTTTCAGAAATTTTTGATATGTTTAGTGATGATCGTGCTGCTAGGCGTGATAGTTCAACATTTGCTTTAGTGTCTCATAATGGTGAGTTATATGATGCTGGTTTGTATGGTTTTAAGGAAACGTTTGGGAGTGGTTCTATTAGTGGCATGGAGGTTTATGATATGGTTTCCAATGATGGTAAGTTTTATGCTGCTACAACTACTGGTATTTTTGCAAAGAGTGGTGTTCCTACTAGTGGTAATCTTAAATATCTATATTATATGGTATCTGGTGAAGTGCATACTTTAACAGCGCATAAGGATAAAATTTACTATAGTGAAGGATTTGATATTTTTGTAGATGATGAGCCTATTCCTCTAAAGAGTAGGGCTGATGAATTAATTGCTTTAGTGTCTTATAATGGTAAATTGTATGATGTAAGTGATAAAATAAGGAACACTGAAACTGATCAGGTTGTTTTTGATCCTGTTGGTAAGGAAATTTCTGCTGCTTTGTCTTTAGAGAAGCTTTCAAAAGTTGTAGCTCCTTTACCTTCTCCAACCCCTCCAACTCCCGCTCCTATAACACCATCTCCTAGTGCTACTAAAGAACATGCTTGGGCTTGGTATTATAATGCTAAAAAGTATGAAGTTAAGGTTGATATTCCTGCTGCTTTAACTGAACGATATTATAAATTAAAGCCACATCCTACTGGTGAGATTGGTGGTGATTACACACCTTATGTGTTGGATTCAGATGATGATGTTGTTATTCGTGGTATTGCTAGACAAATTTTGGAGATTGCTAACGCTGAAAACATGGATGATTGGCAAAAGTTCTTTTTAGTTTCTTCTTTTGTTAAAGGAAACTTTGCGTACCAATTAGATGCTGTTTCCGCTATGTGTTCTGAATATCCTCGTTATCCTTTGGAAATGATTTTGAGTGCTCGTGATAATAAGTTAGGTATTGGTGATTGTGAGGATGCTGCTATTTTAACTGCTGCTTTGTTGAAAGAATTAGGCTATGATATTTCTATGGTAGTTTTAGGCCCTGTAAAACCTGGTGATGGTGCTCATGCTTCTCTTGCTGTGAAGTGTGATGCTCCTTTCCCTCCTGCACATTTTAAGGTTCCTCCTCTTGCTTGGGATTTTGCTGGAAAAAAGTATTGTTATTATGAAGCGGTTGTTTATTCAAATACTTGTTTAACTGAGTACAAATCTCGTTTCCCTAGTTTGACTGATCTTGGAGCTTATGCTGCTCCTTGTCAATTGAAAATTGGGGAGATTTTTGCTGATTTTGCTCGTGAGCTTGATTTAACTAATCCTGAATTAGCACGATTAGTAAGCCCGAAAGCATATCTAAAATCTATTTCAGCCAATCTTAAATCTGACGGTACTTTTGAGCTTACAATAAAAAACACTGGCTCTGTGATTGCTAAAAATGTTTGGATAAACAAGATCTTTGGAGTAGATGCAACTGGTACTCCTACCACTACTCCTCGGAATTCTGCTAAGGTTGATATTCCTGCTGGAGAAGAAAGAAAGCTTGTTATTGGTTTTTCTTCTGCTGAAATTGATGTGTTGAAGGCTGCTACCAAAACACGTGTTTTTATTGATGCTGATAATGCGAAAATGTTTCTAGCAGGCTTTAATTTTACTTAAAAAAATGTTGTTCAAAAAGTCTTTCTTAATTTTGAAGAAGAAGTTTGCTTCTTTGTTTTTGTTAGAGCTTGCTTTTGTTTTTTCTTTGTTATTTTTTTTAGTTTTTGTTAAAGATAAGATTAGTGGATATTTAGCTCTTATTCGTGGATTAACTCCTCAGTTGGCTGTTTTGCAGAAGGCTGCTGAAACTAATATTGCTGATGCTACTGCTTTGGTTGCTTTGTCTGATTTTCAGTCTGTTACTTCTGGTGCTTTGAATTTTGCTTATGTTGTTGTTCCTTTAGTGTTGTTTGTTCTTTGGTGTGTTTTTCAGTCTTCTTTGTGGTTTTGTTTAAAGAATGAGTCTTTGAAGTCTTTTGGTTCTTTTTTTAAAAAATTTGTTGTTGTTTCTTTAATCCTTTTTGGTCTTTTGTATGTTGTTCTTAAGTCTATTCTTAAAGATGTTTTGAGTTCTGGTGCTTTGGACACTTCTTTTGCTCAGATTGTTTTGTTGAGTTTTGTTTTCTTTTATTTTTCTCTTGTTGCTTTTGCTTGTTTAAGTAAAGATCCTTTAAAGAAGTTTTTCAAAAGATTTTTGTTTATTTCTTTTAAAAGAGTTTTTTCTGTTCTTTTACCTATTTTCTTATTTTTTAGTTTAGTCTTTGTTGGTTTCGTCTTTTTGTTCGGCCCTCTATTTTTGCAATTTTGGGTTGGTGGTGAAGATCGTGTGATGGTTGGATTAGTGTTGTATTTGGTTGTTTTAATTGTTGTTTCTCTTTATTTGAAAATCTTCATTAATTTGAAGGTTGCAGAATTAAAATAACTGCGGGAACTAGGACTCGAACCTAGGTAAGCACTAAGCTACTGGGTCCTAAACCCAGCCCGTTTGACCACTCCGGCATTCCCGCGTGAATATATGGTTTAAATATGCTTTTAAAAACATTTGGGATTGTCTTTAAACAACTCATAATTACCTTTTAATTAATACTACTTCTAAGTAATTAAAATAGGAAGCTTTATAAAGGGTCTGTAGACTCTTATATCTATGAATAGCAAATATAAAGCAAGATTTGAAGGTTATACAGCAAGTATTAATTGGCCTGATCCAACTAAACCTAATCCAAATAGTGAAGCAGCAGATGTTACATTATCTACTCTAGATGGTAGAAAACTAACAGCAAATTTTGTTACTAAGCCTTTCCTTGATTATGTGTTTAGTAAAAATAGTAGAACAGGAGAATGTGCTTCTGGAACATATTTTTGTATGAAAGATGGTATGATTGTTGTTGAAAAAATTACTGAAAGGACAGTGAAAGCAACTATTGATGATTTAATAAATAATTATGAAGTTGACTTTCATTTTAAAGAAATTAAATAACTATTACTCTTCATAAATCTCTTGTAATTTATTCATAACTTTATCTTGGTTCGTATCCTTACCAGATTTTCCAACAATTTCGTAACTAGTTTCGCCAGTTTTGCGATAATAAAGGCGAGCACCATTTCTCCCTCGTAAGTAAAAAATATCTGTTTCTTTTATATGTCCTGGTTTGCCTAATCCTGCTTCAAAATTTCCTTTTAGTAATTCTTCTGTTAGATGATTCATTTCTCTTTGGATTGCTCCACTTCTAGTTGCTTCTTCAGCTAAAGAAACAAGGCGCTTATCTTTTTTAATATTGCTGGTTAAAGTAATTTTGTTCAGTGAAGGAGCTGTTTTTGGTGCAGATGAAACAGGACTTGCTGCTATTTTTTCTTTTGGGAAAACATAATCCATTACCTCTTGAGGTGATCCACGGCGTACAACATCTCCCTGTACAACAAACATATCATCTACTATTTCTCTTCCAGCTTGCTCGTCTAATATAAGAAGTTGCTCTAATTCTTTTCTTGTGGTAATCGTTTGAATCCCTCGATTTCCCCAGCCAACGTCATAAGTAAAAGCAATTTTCCCATCTGGAGAGATTTCTAAAGCATTACCAGTAGTTGTTCTATGATATTTTGCAAGTTCTTCTGATCCTTTTGCATAGATATTTAGCTTTTGAAAAGCTTCTAGAGATCTTGGACTAGCTGCTATTAGTTGGGGAATAGTCTCAGGTTGTCCTGCAACTTTTCTTGGCAGTGTCCCTTCAGGTAATGGTGTTGATCCATAAAATCCTCCATCGATGTATTCTTCTAAATCATAGGCTGTTGTTTTTGCTGGTGAACTTCCAGTTTTTTGTATTAAGGTTAAAGTATCACTGCCTTCTTCTAAAATGACATAAGTATATCCTCCAGGGCTTCCTTCTGTTGCTGGATACATGATTTTTTCTATTTTGATTCTTGTCCTTGGTCCACTCGGTGATGGTATCTCTATCCAATTTTGTCTATATTCTAAAGCGCTTATATCTCCACTAGTTCTTCCCCAACTAGGATAGGGTGTTGCAACACTTGTGCGTAGAATGTCTTCTGGAGTTTTTGCATCTTTTAATTCTTGAAGTTGAGTTTTTGTTCTTGCAATAAGTTCTGTTTGTTTCTTAACCACTTCACTTTTAAGTGCTTCATCAAAAACTGCTTTTTTGGAGATTTTGCTTATCTTTTTTCTAGTATCCTCAGATAGAGAACTACTATATCTCAAACCATTTGAAGAATCTTCAAGAAACTCCTCAAGGATTTCTCTTGGAGTTAATTTCCCGCCAGTTTTGCTGTTATATTTTGGGAAAGATATGCCAGTTTCATAGCTTAATTTCTGTCTTGCGGAAACCATTTGAGCTTCTGTTCCTCCATCCAGAGCTGCTCTTGCTTTTTGTCTTGCTTTTTCTATGCTAAGAAAGAAAGGAGTGTCACTGACAAATTCTAGATTTTGTTGTAGGGCTCTTTTCCTTTGTTTTTTAAGTTTAGACAAGTCCATATGTGCTATTCCTTTTGGATCAAAAGTAGTTAAGATTTCTTTAAAAGGGTGTAGTGGATGAGTATGAGATGTTATCCTATTTCCTGTTGTTTGTGTTTTTGGCAGTGATAAAACAGTTCCTGGGCTACTAAATTCTTGAGCATTTTGTATTCTTTTGGCTAACGAAATAACTTCTTCGTCAGTAAGTTCTTTTAATGGTTTGTTTATGCCCATTGCAGGTAAATTCAGATTAGAGAGGTAATCTTTTTTTAAAATAGAAATTTGTTCTTTTAAATTTTTAGAGGAAGTGGTCAATAGTTCAGGTTCTAAGCTTCCAGGTTGTGTTTTCGTAAATCCTTTAGTTTTAGTTAAATCTTCTACTCTTTTTTGGTAA
>CEPX01071553.1_pt1 | contig 53438 bp, 47 predicted proteins | sample 361361 | NCBI WGS metagenome assembly CEPX01 (sample SAMEA2619974, study PRJEB7988) | marine metagenome | biome: marine biome (ENVO:00000447); feature: mesopelagic zone (ENVO:00000213) & marine oxygen minimum zone (ENVO:01000065); material: "saline water (ENVO:00002010), including plankton...
GCCAGTAAAGTATAACAGAGCTGCACCAAATTCTTTCTTTTTTACCACACGTAGATCAACTTGTAGACCATTTTTTAGTCTTACAGATGTTTTTGTTTTACCTTTGACAATGATACTTTTCACGTTAGGAAGTGTAGAAAATATTTTCATCACTTGTTCTGGTTTAGATGATTGGACCAGGATGTCTAAGTCACCAATAGTAGCTTTTCTTCTGCGAAATGATCCAGCAGTTTCTACTCTTTCTATGAATTTATGTTTTGAAAATTCCTGTTTGTATTCCTCTGCGATTGGCAGGGCAATTGCGTATGGAAAACGATTTTTTTGCGTTTTGGCATATTTGATATTTTTTGCAATGAGTTGTTCAGTTTTTTTTCCAAATCCAGATAATTCCCTGATCTTTTTTTCTTTAATGGCTTTTTTAAGATCTTTGAGATTTTTTATTCCTAGATTTTGATACAATGCTTTTATTTTTTTAGGACCAAGAAAGGGGATGGCACCTAGAGTTTCTATGTCTATTTTAGTTTGTTTCTTTAGTTTTTCATAATATTTGAGTTTCCCAGTATTAATAATTTCCTCTAATTTTAGTCCGATGTGTTGACCAACTCCTTTGATTTCATATAATTCTCCTTTTTTGTATATTTCTTCTATGGGTTCTTGTAATGCAGATATGGATTGAGCTACTCTGCGATATGCTTGGGGTTTAAATTTAACTTCTTGTAGGTCTAAAATATCGGCTATGTTGTTGAGAATGTTAATGATTAATTGGTTTTTCATGTTTGCTGTAATAATTTAGAATTTATATAATCTTTGTGAGACTATATTACATTTTGTAAAAAAACGCAAAATTTATATGAATTGTAATAATTAGTTAATTATGGACATAAAAGAACGTAATGGATCCTTTTATCTAAGATACTCTTTTAGAAAGAAAGGAAAGGTAAATTATAGAGAAAAATATTTAGGTAAAGCTATTCCTAAGAACATAGAAGAAATTAAGGAGATGTTTATTAGAGAGTGTCTTAGTGAAGATGTTTTCAAAAAGTTAAGGAATATCAAAAAATTATTTCAAAAAGAGTGGAGTTCATTTCCTGAGTCAATTAAGAAAAAAATTATTTTGGATTTGGCGATTAAATTTACCTACAATACAAATGCCATAGAAGGCTCTACAATTACATTGGATGAAACTGAAGATGTGATTAAAAGAAGAATTGCCCCTAATAAAAGTTTAGATGATGTTGAGGAAACAATAAATCATGCTAAAGTTTTTTTGATAATTATGGATTCGAAAAAGGAATTATCTTTGTCAAAAGTCCTAAATTGGCATTCTGAACTGTTTTTGCAAACTAAACCAGATATAGCAGGCAAACTCAGAGATTACCCTGTAAGAGTTGGAAAATATAGATGCCCTGACTGGCAAGATGTTAAAAGCCTGCTAGAATATTTTTTTGAATGGTACAACCAAAACAAATCAACTTTAAATGCTGTAGAATTAGCAGCCAGAGCGCATTATAAGTTCGAAAAAATTCATCCCTTTGGTGATGGAAATGGCAGAATTGGGAGATTAATCATTGCTCACATTCTTAGAAGAAAGAATTATCCAATTTTGATTATTGATTACAAGAAGAGGAAATCATACTATCATGCACTTTCAAAAGAGGAAAACAAATTCTTACAATATTTCATTAGACGATATTTGAAGAAGTTTAAAGATTAAGTTTTATATATTATTACTATTTCATTATAGATATGATAGGTGTTATTCTCGGAGGCAGTATTACTAATAAAGGTAAAATTCCTAAGGATGCTTTATCCAGAGTTAAGAAGGGTTTGAAGTTGTTTAAGAAAGGCCAGGTTGATTTTTTTATGGTTAGTGGTGGTTTTATGAGCCAGAAATTTCCTAGGTTGTCTGAAGCTAAGTTGTTTAAGGATTTTCTTGTTAAGCATGGTGTACCCAAGAGTAAAATCATTATGGAAAATCGGTCTAGAGACACTTTAGGTAATGCTATTTTTTGTAAGAAAATTTTTATTAAGAAGAAGTTAGAAAAGAATATTACGTTGATTACTTCAGATTACCATTTGAAAAGAGCTCTTTCTGTGTTTAGGCATATTTTTGGTAAGAGATACAAAATTGTTGGTGTTAAAAGTAAACCATTTATTATTCATAAAGTGCAGAATGCGTTTGCAGAATTGGAGAGTTATGGATTGGATGAATTTTTTTTATCTCAAGTACCTGAAGGTAAACATCAAAAGGCTGAGAAGTTGCTGTACTTGCAGCATAATATGTATAAGCGATAATTTACGGTTTTGGAGAATCAACAAATCTAGCCTTTTGGCATGCTTGTTCGCTTGATACTTTACAATAATCATCAGTGGTAACAAAACCATATTCCAAGCCAAGAGCTAAACGATCCCTATAAATTATAGCCCATTGTTCCATCATTTCTTGAGTTAGATAGACGTCTTCACCACCAGTAAATATTTTTGTATTTAGTCTTGATTTATACCACTTGCTGTTAGGGTTAGTTAAGTCTTGATACCTTTTGTAGTCTCCCACTGCAAAATGTTCAAAGAATGTAGCAGGCCCTTCATACCATCCCCATGCATCAAGTACATCTCTTTGGGCACCATATGGATTCATGTGACCAAATTTAGGGTCATGACTATCATCTTCCCATCTGAAATTTCTATCAAATATTTGACTTCCCTTTACATGTTCACTTACATCTGGTGCAGAGGCAAGCCATCTTTGTTTGAAAGTATTTTGTGTTTCAATTTTAGCCGATCTTAGAACTCTTAGATCGCGTTGGTGTATTCTTGCTTCAATTCCAGTTTTTTTATTTCTGAAAACACCTTTCTCAAGATCTACAGTAAGATCACTTAGTTTCCTAGCACCAGTGGGAGTCCAATAGGAGTCTGGTATCATCAAAAGTGCATGCTTCCAAGCCCTTTGTGCTTGTTCCTCCTCCTTTTCAATTTTAAATGTTAGGATATGTAAAGCCTCGTGAGTAGGAGTGGACCCACCATATGATTTCTGACTTAAGTACAAAATATTTGTGAATGGATTTGCGTGAGCACTAGCACCACTAACTCCAAAAAAAGGCACACCTTGCGCAGGATCTGCAGTTACATCCACAGTAGTAATAGACTCTAGAGCCGCAGGAGGCATTCTTTCCAAATGAAACAATAATTGAGCGAGAACTGCAGGATTTTTCGCATCACTACCTTGAACTTTAATCCCCATTTGTTTGATTTTTCCTTTTGCGTAGTTGAAAACCACTCTACTTTTGGAAAAATCTAGAGTACATTTCTTACATTCATATTTATCTGCAGAGTAAGAATTAGGAACCACTATAAAATTATGCTCCTTGTCAAAAATCAATTTGTGATTCTCACTGCTAGGACCTAACCAAGATTCACCATCTTCTCCCTGCACTTTTAAAGTAAATGGTACACTTTTGGATTCTATTAAATCCTTACTTGCTGCACCTTTAACAACTCCTATTTCATTATCAATCTGATCTAAGGATGAGCCTTTCTCGTAGGCTTTAATAAATGCAGCACCAATATCAAATACTTTACCATTCTTGATTCTTATTTTTCTGCCACTGTTATCTATGTCAATCTCCCCTTCTTTTGCCATTTGCACATTCATTTCCGGAATTAAATTATCTCTTGCAGTTATACTACCACTAGCAGCTGCTATCTTGATTATTAAATCAGATTCTTGCTGTTTAGATCTTATTAATTGAAGTTGAGTATTACTTTCCTTGCTTAGGGCGAAGTTAATTGAATCTTTTCCCATAGAAAGATAATTTCCCTGATGTTTTTCACCATCAAAAAACAACTCTAGTTGATGGGGAGCTTGACCAGAATTAGTTTCAACATTTCTTAAAGATATCTTGTAATTATTTACCGTTACAGAAAATAATTTATCCACGAAAATTCTTTCTTTGTCAACTACTAGAAGACCTTTAATATTAGCTTCTTCTCCCGAAGGAAAAGTAGTTTCCTCTAGATTATCATAATCTACAAAATATTTTCCAATTGGTAAATTCCTTTCTCCTTCTAGCTTTAATTTACCATTGTCAACAACAATTACACGTGCATGTATTGACAGCTCATCGAGAGGTATATAATCTTTCGATCCGAAATCAGTCTTTAGGGTATCCCTATGGATGTACACTCGGTTATCTTTATCAGAGTGGGTAGTGTCAGATAAATCCACTCCTATGCCATATTTTTGAAATATTGCTTGTGAAGACTTAGGAAACAAAGCTAAATTGTGTACTTTTTGCAAATTGTCCTTGAGTTGATGTGCTTGTACCTTTGCTCTTCTTTGTTCATTTAAGGCATTAATTTGATCTGGTTTAAGTTCATCAAAGTTTATGTTTTGAATTTGATCTATAGGTAAATCATTCATGCGTTTGGCAGGGACTTGCTTGAAATCAAAATTCCTCCAATCAGGAACATCATCATAAGAACTAGTTTGATAATTAAATCCGTCAGGAAGTGGAGTTGGACAATTGGCATCTCCTGGGCAGACAGCAATTGCTGAAGGAATAAGTAATATCAGAATTACAGAGGCAATAATTGTTTTTGACTTTCTCTTTTTTAAAATAATTAATATAATGAGGATTAATAAAATTATCAGTATCCACCAAATGATCTTATTTTTTTCCTTTGGTTTATCCTTGCTAAATTCTTTAGGTTTTTCAATTATCTCAGAAGGATCTATATCAGACTCTTCGGTAAGGATAAGTTGTTTTTCTGAGAAGGATGAAACATCAATAGTTAGTAATTCTTCCAATTCCCGGTCGTAAATTTGAATTTCCTTGGCATTTACAAAGTATGGCAAATACAAATTAATGGTCGAGGAGTTGGGAATGATGCGGCCACCGATTGTCTCGCCAGTTTGTTCATCTAGGCCATCATAAAAAAATACTCTTTCAAAATCGAAGAAAGTAACTTCCAAAATATCATCATTAAAAGATACAGTTCGAGCAGCATATTGACCTGTGGAAGATATGTTTTGATAGGATGGAATGACAGATATAAGCTTTGCAGAGATTTCTCCATTGACCGATTCTAGATTAATCCTATAATATTGACTTAAATCTGCTATTGCCATTGGCAAAATGAGCAAGCATAATGATAGGAGTAGTAGAATTTTATTTTTCATCAATATCCTCTCCTATTGGAATAAACTCTTTCTTTTCTATTAGTTCAAACTGATATTTACTTAGAAAATTGAATTGGTAGTCTCCATCCGATACAATGAATTGCATAATATCATCATCAATAGGAATAATTTCTACTTGTAAATCAAAATTTTCCATTATTTCATTCCAACAGCTTATACATATGGAATCTTCTTCGAGATGCATATATTTAGAAATTGCATCAATAATCATGCCTAATTTAGAAAGGATATCTACTGAAAAAGTAGTCATTGATTCCTCGACATTGTTAAATTTAATGGTAATTGGAAGGTTAAGAGAAAAGAGGATTTTGTTATCTAAGATAATTGTACTCACAGTAGATCGGCCAGATAGTATCTCTCGACCTTCAAAAGAGTGGAAATTTTGCAAGCAATAGGCTAATTGATCCTCTACATATTTTGCCAATTGATTCTGAACAAGCTCAATTGTAGGCAGACTTTTCATCCCATCAATTAGATAATATGGCAAATTGAATTCAGAATTATGGTTTTGAGGCAATTGGTAATAGCCACCATGTTTTCCAATAAAAATTCCTGCCTCTTGGCCAGTTTTAGTTAAACAAGAATTTACGTAATTCTGTATGGGTGTAGTAGAAAGATCATTTATTTCAATTTGAGATTTCTTAAAGTCTTTTAGCACTGTAAATAAAATACCTGCTACAATGATTAGGATAATCCCCACAATTAGGAAAATGGTAATTTGTCCTCTTTTTTGCATCTGCTATTATTAATTACTCTAGATTTATAAAGATATGTTACTTAATCAGAAAGAGATAGAAGCTTATTTTTTCTCTAGAGTAGATTGAGTTAAAACACTTATATATTCCATAGTATCATTTTGTTGATAAGTTAAGTAGATGGTATCGTTAGATTTATCAATGTTAGATGGCAATACCCCTGATGGAATATCATCTGTGGAGATTTTGGCAAAATTGTCCTCAATTCTTATGTCAATCGCTACTTCTTCTAAGTTTCCATTATGGTTCAACAGGTGGGTACAAGCGAAATATTCATTACCTGTTATACGGTCAAGCGGTAACTCAATTTGTCTTCCTAAAAAAGCATTTTTAAGATCGGTGTAAGTAATCAGACCTGAAGGTAAATCACAATCTTCCTTGGGATTGTATTGATTATTGCAGCGTTGAATTTTCTTGTTCAAACCATGTATAATTTGACGAATGTTTCTTCTGGATGTATTAGGATAAATACCTTTAGCAGTTTCAAAATTTTCCATGGCTCTTTGTTTCCATACGTCATCTTTGCTCATAGCAAAAATTTGAAAAGCTGTTTCCCCCATTCTTTCATAAATTGCAGATGCTTCATCTGGCTGGGCAAAATCATTGTATAATTCAGCGGCCCTGATTCCTACTTCAAATTGTCTTTCTAAGTATTTAACATCCTTATCATGATGAAAAAGAAGTCCAAAGAGATCTTTAGCATGATCATATTCTTTAGCGGCTCGCTTTTGAACTACATTAATTAAATTATCTCCACTTTTGATTCTAGCCTCTACAGCTTTTGTTAACCAGTCCCTCTCACTAGTTTGATTGAAGATTTCTTTGGCAACGTGTGCTGCAGATCTCCAACTAAATCCACGATGTTCAGGTGTTTTTTCAATTTTAATTGATTCCAAATATCCAGCGTAGGATTTTTTCCCCCATGCAATATCACTTGATTGCTCAAATATGGTTTGAGCTACACTAGCTCTATGGCTATGGAAATGTGAGAGCATAGAATTTCGATTATTTGATGATAAATGTGGATCTTCATCCGCATTTATTTTATCGATGCCTTCACCGTAGAAGCCGTATAATTTTTCTTCCAAACCTGCCATCTCTGAAATTTCCATTTTTAGTAAGCGGGAAGCTATTTTGGTAAATTTCTTGATAAAAACTATCGTATTACCATTTAGAGTCTCAGCTTGACGCAGATATCCAGGAATAATATCTCTTACTTCTTTCATATCTCGAATACGATCATAGTTTGATTCCAGTAATTGAATTAAATTGGGCATATTTAATTATTTAAGTCTTTTATTTATAAAAGTTATTACTAAAAAATTACAAATCCTTATATTACCTTAAGAATTTAAATTAATTCACAGATAAGTTTTAAAAAAGCTATTATAATTACAAGACTATGGATTGGAATAGTCTACAGCAAAAATGGCAGAGGAAATGGCAAGACGCCAAGTTGGGAGTTGCCAAAGTTAGTTCTAAGCCTAAGTTTTACATGATTTTTGCTTATCCAGGTATTTCCGGATTCTTGCATGTAGGACATATGAGAGGATTTTCTTATACGGATGCTATTTGTAGGTTTGAAAGATTAAATGGTAAAGAGGTTTTGTTTCCAGTAGGCACTCATGCTTCCGGGAATCAAGCTATTGCTTTTGCAAATAAAGTCAAGAATAAGGATGAGGATTGGCTGTCTTATTTGAAAAATAATGGTTGTCCTGAGGATAAGATTAATGAGTTGGATAAACCTGAAAAAATAATTGAATATTTTAATGATGTTTATGTTAACGAGTACTGGAAGAAATTTGGTTTTTTATGTGACTGGGACCGCTTTACTTGTACTACTTTCCCTGATTATGAGAAGTTTATTCAGTGGCAGTTTAGGAAATTAAAGCAGGCAGATTTACTAGTACAAAAGCCCTATTTTGCTACAGCATGTGTGGTTCATGGACCTGTAGCAGTTGATGCTTCCGAGACTGATATTGCAAAAGGTGGCAATGCTGAAAAGAATGAATATACTCTTTTGAAGTTTAAGTGGAAGGATAATTATTTGGTGGCAGCTACTTTAAGGCCAGAAACAATTTTCGGTCAGACCAATTTATGGGTTAATCCTAGGGCTAAGTATGTGCGGGTTGAAGTTGCTGGTGAAAATTGGATTATGAGTAAAGAGGCTGCTGAGAAACTTAAGTTCCAAAAGGATGACGTGATGTTGAAAGAAGATGTAGATCCTAAGGATTTAATAGGTACGGAAGCTTTGGCACCTGGCATTAATCGAAATATCATGATTCTACCTGCTGATTTTTGTGATCCTAATGTAGGTAGTGGAATTGTTACATGTGTACCTAGTGATGCGCCTTACGATTATGTGGCTTTAAGGAGGCTGCAGAAAGATTCGGCATTATGCCATGAATATGATTTAAATATTGATACGATTAAGTCGATTGAATTAATTCCAATTATTGAATCAAAAGGATATGGTTTATATCCTGCTCAGGAGATTGTAAACAAGTTGAAGATCAGTGAATTGAATGACCCCAATTTAAAAGATGCTACCCAAGAGATTTACAAGTCTGGTTTTCATACTGGTGTAATGCGAGATTCTTGTGGCAAGTTTGCTGGAAAAAAAGTTAGAGATGCTAAGGAATTAATGAAAGCCCAGTTGTTAGAGGATGGCACTGCAGATATTTTTTATGATTTAAGCGAGGAAGTTATTTGTCGCTGCGGTGAACAGGTTATTGTCAAGAGAATTGATGATCAGTGGTTCATTCGTTATTCAGATACAGAGCTAACTGCTAAGGCTAAAGAGCATGCTAGAGGTATGAAAATATATCCAAAAGAATATTACGAAAATATTCCTTGTGTTTTGGACTGGTTCGCAGAAAGAGCTTGTGCTAGATTGGGTAATTGGTTGGGAAGTAAGTTTCCTTTTGATGAAAGATGGACGATTGAACCGATTAGTGACTCTACCTTATATCCAGTTTATTATATTGTGAGCAAGTTTGTGAAGAATGGTAGTTTGAAAGTTGATGATTTAACTGAGGAATTTTTTGATTATGTTTATTTAGGAAAAGGCGAAGGTAGAGATGAGTGGAAAAAAGTTAGAGAAGAGTTTTTGTATTTTTATCCTCTAGATATTAATTTAGGTGGTAAGGAACATAAGACTGTACATTTCCCCGTGTTTTTAATGAATCACGTTGCTTTATTACAAAAAGAGCATTGGCCTAAAGGCATTTTTATTAATTGGTGGATTACAGCTGAAGGCGGTAAGATTTCCAAGAGCAAGGGTGGTGCTGTACCTATCGCTGATGCTGTTAAGAAGTATGGTGTTGATGCCATGCGATTGTATTACTCGCATATCGGTAGCCCACATGTTGACGTAGTTTGGACTCATGAAATTGTATCACATTATAAACAGAATTTAGAAAGAATTTACAATTTCATTCAAGAACTTAATTTAAATGATAGTAAGTCAAGTATAGATTCCTGGATGCAGTCTAGAATGCATGAAGATCTCAAGTATGTTAATAGAATTATGCAGGAGTATGAGTTAAGAGAATTAGCTTCAATTGTTTACTATTCCATGTATGATAATTTGCGATGGTACATACGTCGTGGAGGTAGTAATAAGTTCGTTGTAGGGGAGTATATTTCAGTTTGGAGTAGAATGATGAACCCAATTACCCCACATCTTAGCGAAGAATTGTTTAATGGGCAAGGATTGTGTTCTGCTAGTAATTGGCCTTTAGCTGATGATCAAAAAATTAGTTTGGAAGCAAGTGCTGGAGAAGAATTAGTTAAAACTGCCATGGATGGAATGCGAAGTGTAATGAAATTGGCTAAGATTGATAAACCTACTAAGTTTACTTTGTTTGTAGCTGAAGATTGGCTTTATGAATTATTTGAAATTCTGGCTAGAGAGGTTAAGGTTACTAGAAATGTAGGTGAGATTATGAAGGAAGTGTTGTCTGTGGAGAAGTTTAAGATGAAAGGAAAAGATGTTAGTAAGATGGTCCAGATGGTAGTTAAGGATGCTAGTAAGTTGCCTAATTTCGTAAGTAAGCAAGGGATAGAGTTAGAAGTGATGACTGAAGCTAAGGAGTTTTTGTCTAAAGAATTTGAGTGTGTGGTTGAGATTGTTAATGCAGATGAAAGTTCTGAGATGAAGGCTAAATCGGCAGTTCCAGGTAAGGTTGGGATATTGGTAGAGTAAAGTTTTTATATTTATTTTAAGTACTTGTTAAATGGTAAATGAAAAAATTAGAGAATTGAAAGGAGCAAATATGGATATTGATTTTCTTCCAAGTGAAAATGTAAGTTGGAAGATGGAAAAATGCCCTTGGAATAAAGCTGAAGGTAATAATATTCATAAATGTGCTGTAAAGAATATTTCTATTTGTAAATATTTTAGAGGTATTAAGAAACCAGATACAGTTTTGTGTGCTTTTCCTAACAAGAAGGTTTTTATAGAATAAAAGGTTATAATCGCGAATTGAACCCGCAGATCTCCTGCAGAGATTAGTTTTCTTTTTTCATGTACCAGATTAAAGCGACGTGAGCTTATTCCTTATAGAATTCAATAATGTAAATACTTTGTTATGGATTTTGGGATAAAAATCACACAGAAAATGTCATTTATGCTCAATTTCACTCAAAACAGTTTCTATACCATCTACTAAGAGATCTACTGCTTCTGGTTTGTATTTTGTTCCTTGTTTTGTGGGATGTTCAAGTGTGCTGGCTAAGATGTAATTTGAATCTTCTACCAATTCTTTAGCTATATATTCCGATTGGAATTTATCTAGGGTTAATTCTGCCAGTTTACCTCCCAAGCCATCTTTTGGGAAGTTAACATAACCTTTAGACATGGCAATTATTAATGAGTTGAAAAATGGCATACGACCAAACAAGTTTAAGAGAGGGTTATTTAGTCTTCCAGAAATCCCTCCTTTGATAATGTCTGGTAGATCTTCTTCTGAAAGATCTTCTAGACCTTTAGCTGGAAGCGCAAATATATCACCTTTGTATTGGCTGCCTGGATAATCACCTGTTTTTTCTCCCAATGCTAGTAACCAATTCTGATCGTTAAGAGTTATAATTCTAGCACTGTCATAACTCATATATCCTGTTCTACTCCGGTGGTGATCAGAATCATCTGCGATAGTAATATGAGCCATTTGGTACCATTGCTCATAAGATTCTTTTTCTGGGTCGACCCAAGTATATTCTTTAAAACTATGCTTTTCCCCAAGTATTACATATGCGTGTTGTAGAAGTTCCCATGCTGAATACTCATCTGGTATATCTTCTGGATGAATGTTTCTAAATGTATTCATGATTCCCATCAATAATCCAAAAGTTATGATGTTTATATTGTTTCCTAAACTGAATTATACATGTTAATAGAATTAAGCCAAAAACGCTTGTCCTACGAATGAACTTAGGCCATTAGCTGCGATAAAGAAGAATACTATCCCTATGAAGATGTATAGCAATACTAACAATATTACTGGTATCAACCACATCCATAGTGCTTTCTTTTTGGAAATGTCTTTGTACATGATTGGAGTCTGAACTATTCTTAAATAAATGTCATAGAACCAAGCAAAACCCCCTACAATTGGAACCCATCCGAATAATAAAGTTGGAGTGGATGTGTATACATAGAGTTGAAATGATTTCCCATATGGTTCACTTCCTCCCCATAACAAAGTCCAAATGTGTAATATACCAGCTCCCAGAAATACTATTCCTAATCCCAAGCCATATCCAAAGATGGTTGCCAGAAATTCAAATAAGAATCCATAAGATTCAACAATAGGAACTCCCAAGAAGTTACTTAGATAACCTTGTAATATAGGTGTAGTAATCCTGCCTACCAAAAAAGTCAATAGAACATTGATTGCAAGTAAAGGCATAAAGAATAGGAAAGCTTTTTTTACACCCACTTCCTTTTTCAATTTGGTTGCAAATAATTTGGGGTTGCTAAGGATGTTTGATACTTTTGTCCAGAGTTGCATGTTATAAGAAATATATTACAGTATTTAAATGTTACTTTAGTCATTTTCCAAAAGCTTTTTAATCTTTGAGATAGTTATACTGTTATGATACGAAAATCTACGATTCTTGCCATTGCTATTGCCGTTATTTTTGCTTTCTTTGTTGGTTATGGTATTGAAGTTTTTTATGATACTCCAGAAAGAGAGGATGTTTGTTCCTATGAGGCTTTTGTTACGCAAGATTCGAAGTTATGTGAAGAAGCTGGAGGTTTATGGGTGGAGGAAGGTAGAAGTCCAAATCCTAAAGGTTTTTGTGATGCTAAGAAATGTCATGATAAGTTTGGTTTGTTGTTGGCCAAGCACAATAAAGTAGTCTTCATTATTTCCTTATTTATCGGGTTGTTGAGTTTTGTATTTGCGTATAATTATAAACACAAAGCCATAAGTACCGGGCTTATTGGAGGTAGTCTTTTAATAGTATTGTATGGTACGCTTAGATATTGGGAACATGCTGATGACCGCCTTAAATTTGTTCTGTTGGGTATTGCTTTAGCTGGTTTGATTTGGTTTGCTTATAAGAAAATAAGATGAAAAGGACTAGAGTTAAGGCTAAGGATGTTAATAAGTTGCTTGGTGCATATGGTGTTGCTTTGAGTAAGAAGGATGCTGTAGAGATTTTAGAAGGTCATTATAAAGTTATAGTTGTAAATGGAGAACCTAGTTTTTTTTATTTTGAAGACAAATTAATCCCTACTTTGAAATATTTACAGCAACATGATATATTACCAAAGATTATTGTGGATATGGGTGCTGTTAAATTCGTAGTTAATGGCGCAGATATTATGCGACCTGGTATTACTGAGATTGATACATCAGTAAGGAAAGATGAGTTCATTGTTGTAGTTGATGAAAATAATAAGAAAGCTTTATGTGTAGGTATTGCTTTACTTAGTTACGAAGAGATGAATAATAGTAGTACAGGCAAGTCAGTTAAGAATATACATTATGTTGGAGATGAGTTGTGGAATGATTACTAATAATGAGCAAGTGTTGTCCCATGAAGAGATATATTGTAAGAATATTTTCTCTCAAGGTAGAGGTTTGATGTTTAGATCTAGAAAGAATTTAGTGATGGAGTTTAAGTCACCTCGTAAGATTAGTTTGCATATGTGGTTTGTAAAATATCCTATTGATGTTTTTTTATTAGATGCAGAGATGAAAGTTGTTGAGGTTAAGAGAGGTTTTAAACCATGGAGTTTGTGGAAAAGTTCTGAGAAAGGTAAGTATTTAGTTGAGATGGCAGAAAGTAGTTGTCGTGTAGAATTAGGAGATGTGTTAGAGTTTAGAAATCAAAAATTAGGCACACAACCTTAATTCTTGATCCTGAAATAGATTTCCTATTTCAGAAATTAATATAAGTAATAAGATAATTTCATATTTATGGAAAATGCAGATAGTTTTCTTACAACTTTGGATTCAAAGTTGTTTAAGGCCGAAGAAGGTAACTATGCTGGCAGGCCTTGCCTTTGGCCTATAACTAATGACGAGCCCATAAGTGAAGAAGAAGTTAACAATGTTCTAGGATTGCTAAATCAGCAAGATTATGCGATGTGTCCTACCAATGTCAATATGGGTTTTAGAGAGGCATTTAGTATTTATCGTATGGATGCAGTAGTTGTTGGTGAACCTCTTGAAGCAGAAAGGTTACTTACTTTTTCTTACAAGCAGATGCCAGAAAGTATAACCTGGGAAATGATGTCAGAACATTACATGCAAAATAGAAATTTAGAGTTGTTAAGGTTGGCTGGTTTCAATGAGCCAAGTCCTAGTATTGCAAAGTATATGTATTGATATTATCTAATTCAAGGTTTATTTATCTTCTTGAGGAGGTAGCTTCTTTTCCTCCCAAATTAGATTACTGATTGTTGATTTTATTGTTGCATAGGATCTAGAAACCTTAGATTTAAGATCAGTCCATCTACCAGGAGGTGGAGATTCAGATTGCTGGTTGTTCTTCCACTCATATAATTTAGCAGTAACAGTGGACAAGTCAGCATCAGGTTCAATGTCAAGAATTTCATATATAATTTCAAGGCGTTTTGATTTTGTTTCTGATTCCTGCATAAAATAGGTATGACTTTGCAGGAGTAATTCTTGCAATGCAAAATGCTCCGGCGAGGAATTTGCCAGCATTTGATTAATTTCTTCTTGATCAATATCAAGACCTTTAGCCGCAGATGCAATTTGATACGCATCCAGCATTTCTCCTAAACTACTTGGATTTTGATATTGCTGGATTTTCCCTAGAATTACTTCTAAGTCAGTATCTTCATCTAAGTCTAACTCGCATTTAATTGTGAGTAGATATACATTTAATTCTGACAATTTGTGCATTACATCAGCATATTTGTATTTTGTTTCAAGTAACTGTTCACAAGCATATTCTTTGTCCACGATGATCATTTTTATTAAGGCCAGTTCCGCAGGTTGTTCTTCTTCCCTATCATAACCATAGACCTTCCATTTGACGTAATGAATTCTTGATTTTACATCATCCGATAGATCATCTTGATTCAGTTGCAAGTAGTCTTCTAAGCCAGGATCAATTTCTAGCATTTTAGTATGTAATTCATTGCGATGATCTTCATACTTTACTTTTGCTTCCTCGTATAGCCTTAGGCATGTATCTTTTTCTTGACGCTTTATTTCCAGTACATTTTGCGAATCATTTAGTATATTTTCCATTTATACTCAAAATAGCCTGATTCTTTAAGAAAATTGCCTGAATTTTTTTCAATTTAGTATAGATGCATACTGCGCATCATTAAGTATTCTCCGTGAAAATTAATGTTCATGACAAATAACAAATTACTATTACCCTTGACCGTTGCTGCCAGTTTGGCTATCGGGGCAGCCAGTTACCATTTTGGAGCGGATTACGTTAGTGAATTCTTTCAAGATGAGAATGTTGAAGTTAAGTTGGAGAAAGCAAGTGATAAGCAGGTGGCAGATACTCAATCAAAAGTTCAGTTAAAAATACCTGAACAACCAGTTCCTAAGGATGTTTTGTCTTTAGTAAGTCAGTTAGAAACTCTGAGCAATGCCTACTTTACTAAAGAACAACAGATTGAACGGATCTATGATAAGACTATACAAGCTCTGGATAGTTTCAGTAAAGATCAATTGGGAAACTTAGAGAAGCAAGTGATGTATCGAGCGGCAATTCCTATGTCTTCTGAAGCCCTAGCTCGAAAGAAGTACGATAATGTTGTAGGTATGCTGAGTGAGTTCAGTCAAGAGGCTTTAGTTAGTTTAAACAAGGAGATTGTTGGTAAGTTTGCACCAGTCACTTACAATTCTGCAATTGGTGCACAGTGCTTGAGCATTTGTAGAGAGAAGTTAGATGGGGGATTTGGTTCAACCTATTCCACAAAATAGTGAGGTAAATAAAATGGGATTAAGAGATTATGTAAAATTAGGGCTTGCAGCCCTGGTGGGTGCTGGCATAACATATGCAGCAATTGACAAAGATGTAGTACCGGCAGTAGGTACTCCAACAACTGCACAATGTGAGACTGTGTATGAGACAGAGTTATCAGAGCTTGGTCAAAAATATGAAGGGTTACAAACTCCTCCAGGAGTGGCAGGAATTAAGGATTTGAATATCGATCTAGTAGTTTCCCCAGAAACTGGATTTTTTGGCTACATCTTTGAAGATAAAGCCAGTGGAGAGCACGGAGTTATTACTAAAAGTGAATTCCTGGGAAAAAATAGTTACAATATGACGTACACCAATTTGGAATCAGTTTTACAAAAATCTGAAAAGGCAACAGCCGTAGGTGGAGTTAGTGTTTATTCCAGCGAGACTGAAGACGTTACAAAGAAATAGGAGGAAAAAATGACAGAATACGATAGTAGAGGAGCTGCCAATTTAGAAATTAAAACTGAAGAGGCATATCACGCAAATGAAACTAATTCAGAACAGGCTAGAGCCGAAGTTTTGGATAATAAATATTTACAGAAACGAGGCTCAGTAAAGAGTGCAGACGTCCAAGGGGATTACAAAACAGCAGGCCTTGATGTTCACGATAAACTTCCTGGACCTCTGAAGAAGTTATACATTCTAGTAAAGAATGTTATTGATGGTGGACCAGAAGGAAGAACGATGGAACAAAGAAAAGACATAGAATCTGCTATTGCAGAGATTGATGTTGCAGCTTCCAAAATAGAATTTGACGTATACGGTCCCGACTCTGATAATGGAGGGAAGTACAGTGGGATTCAAGGAAAGATAGATGACTCCTACGACTTTGTTGATGAATTAATAGTAGCAAAAGATGTTGTCAAAACTGCTCTGGAAACCGCATTAACCGATAAGGACAAATACGAGAAACAGAGAATATCTGAAGATGATAAGGTTGAATATAGACGACTAAACACCGATATAACTACCTGCGAGAGAGATATTAGACAATACAGAAAACATCAACGTTCAATCGCCAATGACTTTACACATACTAAATCCAAAATTGAAAATTTGTCTGCAGAGAGAGACAAATATCTTAGCGAACAAGCTAGATTGGATGAGGCAGTTGCTGTAGGCGAGAGATTTCTAAATGAATTTAGTCAGTCTGAGACTACTTACAAATTAGAAAATAATAACGATAATTTGTTGAGCTCATTACAGACTCTAATGGATGATCATGCAGGAACAGTTACTCCCATCAACGTGTATAAGGGCAAACAAAAGGCCAATGGAGATGTAAAGTATGTAAAACTTCCAGCTAGTAAACCAAAGCCTAAGAGTGAGCCTAAGGATGATGGTCTAAAAAGACAGGCGACAAGAATTGACGATGTTTTTGCTGACATGGATAAGCTAAATGGCAGATCTAGAAATCTAGAAAAATTTATTTAATTTTTTTAAAATGCCCACGATAGATTTTAGTCTTGAGGAAATAACTAGTAAGCGTGCAATCATTAGGCATAAACTAAATGGCCATAGATGGAAGTTAGAAAGATCGATTGAACAGTATGTGCCTAAGATGAATGCAGGATTGGCATACAAAAGCTTAGAGAGATTTTTTGCTGTACAGGATATTGTATACAACAAATGCAAGAAAACAGTTGGCGAAAATTTAGCATTTTCCCTAGGCACCAAGGTTGCAGCACTAGAACAATACAGAGGCAGTCATAAGTCATCATTTTTTGACAATAAAAAAGTTAATTTGGATAGGAGTTTTCCTCAGCCAGTAAATGACATGCTAGATTTATGCACGGAGGCTTTAGATAGAAGATATGGAAAAGACAATCTTGAAGATGTAGTAGATGCATTTTTTTTCTGGGCTAAGGAAGATAGTGAAAAAGTACTAAAAACAGAAGAAATTAAAGATATCAAGATTAGAATTGAAGGCAAGGATTGCTTTAAGAAAGGAAAATTAACTGTGGGAAATAGTGAATATTCCATTGATAGGTTTATTATTAAAAGTGAAGATCTAGCAAAGCAGGCAGAGTTCATTTCCGGGCACAAAAATGTAAAATTAGCATTTAATGATACCAAGAGCATTCTAGAAAACATGGCGCATTGCAGTAAGTATTTGGATACAAAAAATTTATTACCAAATTATATTATGCACGGACCACCAGGCACTGGCAAAACCACTTTAGCCTATACTTTAGCGAACAATCCAGAGATTGGCTTTGCCTTTATTTCATGTCCAGAAGTTTTAAGTAAATATTTTTCGGAGTCTGCAAAGAATTTAGTTACTTTGTACAATAGCGCCGAGGAGGCCATTAGTTCTGGGAAGTATAATGCCATTATTATGTTTTTAGAAGAAGTTGACCCACTAGCTAAACAAAGAGGATCTACAAACTCAGGAGAATCTGATAATATAGTTAGTACTTTACTTGAATGCACGCAACGCAATGGTAGGAGATCTGGTAAAGTTATAACCATTAGTACCACTAATTATTTGGATGGCTTAGATAGAGCCTTTGTAAGTAGAAACGCGAAACTAGAAGTGGCTTATCCAATTTCTAGAAGTGCAATTATAGATATCCACAAAAATGTTGTGGCAGGTTTACAGGATTATGCTTCTAGTAATGATGTGAACTTAACAGATATTGATTTTAATGATATAGAATCTTTTCAACCTATAATTGCATTTTCAGATAAGAATGATGAGTATAAATCTGGAAGATTCATTAAACATGCCTATCTAGAGTGCATCAAGAAAAATGTCCTAAGTTCAATCGGTGCAGAGTATGCACCAGTTACCGTTGCAGATCTAGTTTGCGCATACAAATCACTCCTACCAATAGAAGCAATTACTTATGAAACTAAACCTGGTTATCAAGTAGAAAATGTAGAATGAATAGGAACTATCTAAAGAAAATATGTAAATTTGCTGATGATAGAGATTATCTTGCCAGTCTTCTTAATCGGCTCAGACGAGGAGAAAATTATACATCTGATGAACAGAAATGTGTAGAAAAAATTGCAGATAAATGGAGTGGGGAACCTATTCTGCATAGAAGTATTGAAAATACTTTAGCGACATTAAACAAATTTACATTGGTAAAGACTTCGAATATTATTGAATTTCCTGGAAGCAATTCACAAGATAGAGTAATTCAATCTAATGTTGAAGTTTCCTTAGAGGAGACTGTGCTACACAATGGACAATCTGATACAAATAAATTTCTTCCTAGTTCGCAGGGAATACATGATTTTTTTCAAAATCAAGGTATTATAGGTGAAGATAAAAATGCAGAGCTCTTGATTTATGGCATCATTGCCAAGTCAAATATAGGTATAGAGAGTTTAGCTGGAAGTGGTAAATCAGCATTATTATATTCGTTACTATCAGCAGTACCAGATGAGAAGTATTTAGTCATACATCAGGCTACTAGTAAGTCCCTTTTCAATGATCCAAGGGCCAATAAGGTTGATTATTGGATTATCCCAGAATTACAAAAAGTCTTTAATCGTGATATTGAAGAAATAATAAAGAATTTAGCAGAAGGAGTTTCTGCTACGTACTCAAGAACTAGTGCCAATAGGAAAAATGTGGATTTAATCAAAATAAATAAGAAAAGTATATTATATTCCTTTGCAGTTTCTAATAAGTATATGCATAATAGAGATGATGAATTCTATCGAAGGTTCATTATTCTAAATACTAATGTCAGTAAACAAAATAATAGAATAGTCACACAAAGTATCGCCGAAAGAGATCTGATTGGAGTAAGGGAGTCGCAGGATACACAGGGATTCAAGCAACATATTACGTATTGCCTCAACAATGAGAAGAAAATAGTAAATCCTTTTTTGCCCTATGTGGTTGAGAATTTACCAGATATAATTCGAGATGCTATGCGATTTAGAACTTCAATTAATTTTCTAAAATCATTGGTGGCAGGCAGATGCAATTTTATGAAGAATGGTTCGTATGCAACAGTCCAGGACAATTTCAAAGTTTTGAGTTTGTACAAGAATATATTGATTGACAATACTTTAGGTTTAGGAATCGAAGCTAGAGCAGTGTTGAATACAATGCAAGAAATCGGGTTACCGGAGTTGCAGTATGATCTCTTATGTGAAACATATCAAGCTCAATATAATTTGCCCATAGACAAAGGTTTGTCCGACTTGGTCAATAATAATTTAGTAATTAAGGATAATGCATTATTATCCTTGGGGAAGAAACATGTATTGGATATAGACGAAGAGTATGCCTTTACTCATGCAGATGATATTATGAAGGAACAATTTCCTAAGCAGAGGGATGAATGGTATAGCAAGTGCCTATTGGAATTTTCAAACAATGAAATATAATAATGTGATGGTGGAATATAGCAGACATAAGGAAAGTTTAGAAGATCTTAGTAGGTATACAAGTAACGATATTGCTAGATTTGCTGAAGGGAATTATGAGAGTATTATATTAAGTGAAATTTATTCTTATCGTATTGCGGTTAGCCTTGTTGAACCAAGAATTAAGGAATTGGCTAGCCAAGAAAAAAAAATAGTAAGTTCAGCTTCTAGAAATTTATCCAGCATTAATAAGATTTTAAACAACTATCAATTTCATACTAAATTAGAAGCAGCTATAGAACAAAGAATTGAAGAATGGGAATTATGGTCCAAAATTGACAGTAAGATTGAAGGACCGATAGAAGCAGCTAAGGTATTAACTATATGCCAAGTTTATAAAAATATTTCAGAGGCCAGTGAAAATTTTATCCCAAAAAATGAATTTTACCTAGATTTAGGATCAATTGGCTTTATTGTAAATAAGGAATACGTTAATTCCTTAAATGAAGAATATGTACAATGCTTGGAACCAGTGGCATTAAACGCATTTCGTACGAAAATTGAAAAGGCTTGGAATAATTGGGAAACTCAAAGAAAGACTTTACAAAATAAATATTTAGGATTATTGCATACGCCAAAAAGAAATTATTTGATTTTAACGGAACCTTGTTCTGATTTCAAAAAATTGTATACAAGGGTCATCAATAATCTTTTTCCTGAAATAAGTGCCTATAATGACACAGAAATTCATAGCATTAATAATTATAGAGTTAAAAAACTGCCCATTGCTGAAATTGAAGAAGCTTCCTCTAAGGAGATAGTAAGAAGTGTGAATGATGTAAATAACAATTTTATCCAAAGTATAGACCTATCAATATTACCTAAGCTTAACTCACCCTTGGCAATCATAGAATTTGCTGCCGACAAGTCTAGTGAATATACAAATTTAGAGGGTTTTTTGAAAATTATTAGCAGGCACACTAAGGAATATCATTGGAGTAATTTTCAAGATAGAATTAAGGCAGCTGGCGAATTTGGTTTACCTAAACTAAATGCTGATGAGAAAATGCTAAGAGATTATATATTGAATCAAGGTCAAATTTACTCCTCTTTATGAGGAAATGCAGTTTCAATATAATGTCCTCCTAAGTCTTCTACTGCAAAGAGATATTGTGTTTTGGGATTATATTCTACCTGATTTAAGAAAATTAATGGTCTATACACGTTGAATATTAAACTTCTCCCGTCCTTCCAGCTTCTATTTGGTTTTCCTCTCTCCCAACTTTCGGAGAGTTCTCCATCCTCAAAAAGTTTCGCACTTTGAATGCCTTGATCATCTCCTAAATCATAGGCACTAAGCAGTAATTCATTTCCACGTAAGTGTATTAAACTTTGAGGTGGGAGATCTTTTTTTTTCCCTGTGAAAGTAACTTTTATTTTTTCACTGAGATATGTTTTGGATGTGGTATGCATAGATAATTGATAGGTGTGACTAGATGGAGTGCCCTCGAATTGAGTGTACAATGGATCAATGTATTCTTTTAATTCTTGAGAAGACCACTCTTTTATTTTTTCCTCATCTCGCATTAAGGTTGCCTTGGTAATATCTTGGTCCGCAAAATCATCAATACTTAAATAAAAATCAGCTCTAATACCGGCACTTTCATTATAGCAACCAAACTCTATGTATTCTTGATCATCAAATTTGTCAGATGCTACTGTAAAATTATCATTTATTGTGGAGATATTATCTGGCTCTATTACCTGCACATTTACCGCAGAAGCACGAGGTGAACAGGAAACAAATTGAATGTACTCGCTAACTCCCCAAATACCGAGAGCAGCTATGCCTAATATAGCAGATCTAATCCCATATTTTTTTGCCAGAGAATTCCTTTTCTTTGATTTTGTTATTTCCAAGTTATATTTTTGCTTAAGAACAGTAATTTCATCCTTCGCCTTAGGAAAGAGATGATCTTGTGGAATTTGTGCATTTCCAGAATCACTGTATTTGGCTAATGTTTCTTCAATTTCAGATTTTTCCTCTGTAAATAGCTTGGAGAAATCTGGTTCAGTAGGAGTATAATTCTGAATATGCTGTGGAATTTCTAAAGGTAACTTTCTTATTAAAGTATTTTTAGCAGATATTTTGTTAAGGTCAATTAAATTCAATTCCTTGTAGAAGTGAGTCGCCTTTGGATTAGACTCCCTGCTTATGGATCTCTTAACGATAAGATATAGCAGTTCCGTTTCATCAGACTTGGGCATAAATTTTTCTGGTATCGCCGCCATAAATTTATCTTTATCCAATTTACGATTAACTTTCCAAAAATCAGTCAATTTCTTGGTAAGCATTAAAGACATGATATCTCCCAGATTAAATAAATCAAAATAAGGCTCTGCCTTTAAGTCAGTATCTGACTCTATATCCAATTCATGAGCATGATAAAGATTATGTATTAATCCAAATCTAGAGGAGATGTAATACCCTATGTTTGCCGTAGTTTGCACAGTTCTGTTTAAGAGATATTTACAATCCCTACCTAAAGCCCTAGCCAATGCCAAATCAATGAGCCGGACATCTAAGATCCCTGTCTTTAAATTCTTATGAATAAGTATATTTTCTAATGTGACATCAAAATGAATGATACCTGCTATATTGTAACCAGCTTCCTCTTCAGAAAATTTCATGCTATGGAGAATTCTTAAATCCATTGCGGTTGCCTTAGAGATGTTAATAATATCTGACAATTCAAGTATCTCGTTAGCATCTGCTTCTAGTTGCATTCTGCTTTGGAGACGCCATTGCAAGAGTTGTTCCTTACTCCATTCTTTTTTAGGCGTGATTAAATCTCTGTGATTGATATTTATGATATTTCCCAAATTTTCTGAATTGTTAGGATGACCTGCAAAAAAATCTGAAACAATACATAAACGATTATTAATTTCCAAGTATTCTGAATATAGTCTGTCTTTTCGTTTTAGGGCCAACAATTCCTCTGTAAATATCTCATTGCCATGCACTGCTCTGGTGTCGATGCCATGAGCCTCATCACTGGTCCTAGGTGTCTTAATAAATTTGCTACTCTCCTCAAGCGATGCATGATAGCGGTGGCTAAACGTACCACTTCCTTCATAGCTTAAAAATTCTACATTACGTCCATCATTTGTTTTGTACTTCATTTTGGTAAACAACATTCAATAGATGCTTTTTTTCCGCATCCATGCTTTAAATTATATTTTTTTGCAAATTTACCTGAGGAGTATTTGGATCTTTCCAGGCATCCAGAGGACATATCCTGCGAACTTTTCCTACATTCGTATAAGGTCCAATTTTCAGGTGGTTCAAAGCCTTCCATAATTATTGAGTTCCCACATGTACTTGACTTTTCGTATTTAATGGCAATAGTGGCCAAGTCCCTCCTTGGTAGTTTTACTTCAGATTGGTAACCTGTTCTCAATTTCTCATTAAGTCCTAAAGGTATTTTTTGTAAATGAGTAAAATCGATTGTATTATCAGGAAGAATTGTTGGTCGCATGATGTACTCCTTGGTATCTGTGTCATATGAAGGAGAATTTGATTCTTTTGTTTCTGGTGATTTTAACTGAGTTGATGTTTGTGGTGATTCTGTCAGTGCTGGAACTGATTTATTAAAAGTTGAACTGGAAGTTTCAATATTGGAATTCTTGCCCAATTGATATGAAGTAATAGAAATTCCAGCCAAGAATACTCCCGCTAAGACGAATCTAGCTAGGTAATTAATCTTCGATGGTCGCAATGATTCCAGTTCATCAATATTTAAATTCTTGGAATCAGGTAATTTTTGTACAGGTACTGTGTCATAAGTGCTTACACCTGATGGATAAGTACTTTCCAATATTTCATCTTTTTCTTCTGTGTTGGGGATATAATCTTTAGATCTAATAATCAGTTTACAATCTCTGATCTGCACATCTGATTCAGTTATATCAAATTCCTGCTCTTCAGGAACTTCTGGATTTAGTAATAGGTCCAATGCTGAATACATTTGATTTGATGAAGTAGTGGGCGGAAGTTGGAGTTTTTCTTTTATTGAAATTACATCATGTTCAAGAGATTCAACTTGAGCTTGTTGTTGTATACATTTATTTCTATAATTATTTCTATCGGCGATAATCATTTGTACTGCCCGCACCAACAAACTAACGTTTTTTCTTTCATTTACTTCGTTCATTCTGTCTTTTCTCCATCAACAGTATTAGGAAATACATCCCACTCTTTGTTTTCTTCAGCATTATTCAATGTATTAGGATTTTCTGTTCCTGTCAATACATTTTCCGCAAAGGGAAGTTGTTGTTGCTGACCGTTTTGAGGTTCATCCTTAAATAAACAGTACATGATAAGGTCTACGGCTCTTTCTTGAAAGCGTAAGTAACCATTTTTACAGCTTTCTAATCCACTTGAGATGTAGCTTCTAAGAATTGAACTTCGAGGTATTTGTTCATTTAGTATGATGAATTCTCTCTGATCCTGTGGAGTAAAATCAACTTCTCCATTACGTTTTATTTCAGATGCTAATGGATCCATATGGTGTTGATCAAATTCCTTGACTAAAGCTAGCCTAGTACTATGATCTGCCTCCAATTGTTGTAATCTTTGATTTAATTCTGATATTTCACTATTCTTTTCTTCAATTATGGTATTGTATTTGTTAAATAATTCAGTATATTCCCTGTCTTTGTTTTGTAAATTTGCCCTGTATGTATCCCTAGATTCAGTGACCTTTATCAAGCAGTCGTTTAGAGTAGTTTTTAGCTTTTCCAAAGTGCTAATTTCAATTGTTTGAGAGGTTATATTTTTATCTAATTCTATTTTTTGATGCTGCATATTTGTCAATTCCGATTTAATAGAGCTATTCTCGTTTGTTAGATTTTCCAAATCTTCTTGAGTATTTTTTAATTGTCCTTGAGTATTTTCCAATTGCAATTCGTAGCCAATGGTTTTATTTTCCAAATTCGAATTGATTTTTCTTAGTTCAGCTAAATTATGATCATATTCATGATTTTTGTCAGTTATTGATTCCTTAAGTAACTTATTTTCCCTGGTAAGGTTATCACATCTTTCTTTTTTATTATCAATTTGCACTTTGTAACCGGACACTCTACTCTCTAAGTTCTTTGCCTTGCTCCGCAATTCAATTACTTCATCCTTGGTTTCTTGCACAGATTGTAGAGACTTATCCAGGCTGTTAGAAAAATCAATTAGCAGCATTATACAGTCATCTTTACGATAAAGGCAATCTACTGCCTCAACTAATTTTGGATCTACTCTTTTTTGATATGCATCTAAGAGATATTCCATCTTTTTCTTTAGAGATGATCTTTTTAGTCTCTTAGGTACGAATGGTTCAAATTCTGCTGCAAAAACGTAAGGACTTATTGCCAAAAGTTTTTGACTTGGATGATTAATTTCGGTTGCTAGTGCAGCCAGAATATTTTGTGGGGAAGCACATTGCGCATAATTCTGCAAAGAGTCAATGATATTCTGGTCGGAAACCCTAGACATTAGGCCATCTGTAGTCATGAATAATAATTGAGGAAGATCTTGTCTGCTATAATTCAGCCGATCCTGGAGATGGACACCATTAATATTTGTTTTTCCAAGAAAATTAGTTGGCATGGAAGATCCACCTCCTTCATTAGGAGTCAATTGATGTACACCAGAATTATTGATTGAATATATTCTACTATCTCCAAGATGTACAATATCTAATCCTGACTTATCGCTAACAACAACATCTAAAGTGGTGTAAAAAGTGCCCATGGAGGTTAGCGCCTCATTGGCTTCAAGAATCGATGATTTAAGCTTATTTTTATTGTACTCATCTTTTATTATGGCATCCTCCAATAGTGTTGATACTGTGTATATTGCCTTATGACTTGCTAAAGTACCATTATGTTTTGATAATCCATCAGCGATGATAAATAAACCATATTCCTCACCCTTTGCGGATTGTATCTTTTTATAGTGGTAGAAGTCTTCCATTTGGTGCCAAGCTCCTGGAATTGATTCAACGTAGATTTGCATTAATTTACCTCCAATTCAGTCCATGATGAAATTCTGTGAGGAGCCTCTAGAATTCTATTGAATGAATACACTTTGTTAAGATTTGAAATCAAATTCTCAGATTTTTGTGGCCATTCGTTAGGAGACAACAATTTATACAATGGAATGGCAAATTTATAATTTCTTAGAACGAAGTGTACATTACCAGAATCAAATTTGAGACCTGAAATGCGGTTATCTTTGCCAATTTCCATCACTTTTTGCTTCATGGTTAGAAACTCTAGAGTAGAATGCCGATGAGCGCCAGAAGCATTATCTATTGAATAAACTATTATCTTTCCCATGTCCGTGCCAAATAATGCATAATATTTTGACTCTTCCTTGGCTAAAGCAATAGAACTAGCTTCCATGGGCAGTAGATTCTCGTGGCCTGGCGTCATGAATGGATCATGCATTAATTCATCATTTGGATTGTTAAAATATTCAAATAATTCCTCATTAATTTGCAAAGCAAAATTTTCGCTTCGATCGGATATTAATAAGAGATGATCTAGACTATCAATATGCATGATATTGTCAGGCATTTCAATGGGATGATAATGATCAGTGTCAATTGACCCTTCCAATAGTTTTTCAAACAAATTGTCACGCTTAGGTATTTTGGTTACTTTGTTTAAAGTTGGGATTGCTAAATATTTATTAGCATTGTGCACTTTACCTGTTGGAGTTATACCAGAGATTTCATCTAGTGAATGTAACTCCGTTGATTTAGAAAAGTATAATTTCCCAGACTCAGGATTTGTCAAAACAGAGTCTGATTTGTATAAGGTAAGAAATACTCCTCGATGATATTCATTTAAATGAGTAACATGGCCTCTTAATTGCGCATCACCAAACAGTAAATTAGATTCATCAATCTCCTCTATGGAAATATGATCATTCTTCCACTCTTCTTTTTCATAATTTAGAGTTACGATACGATTTCTCGTTATTGTCCACAAGGTGTTTCCTACAGATTCTACATGTCTAGGAGTTTCTGGGTCGGCTCCTTCAGTAAATCCTAAACTTACAAATGATGTAGACTCATCTCTATAGGAATTAGAGGACAGATCATAGATGTAAATACCATTTTCTTCCTTTTTATTATCTTCTACGGCAAGTACTGTATATTGTTTATTGCTCATTTGCTTCCCTCCTAATCTCAATTAAATCTAATTCGTTGCTAAATATTGATGAAATAACCTCGTTAGTTATCTTTTTTGGATCATAGCCAAAGTGTTTCTTTCTTTTGCTCCTAGATTTAAGTAAAGAAAGGTCTTCCAATAGAGCCAATTGAATAAACAAGGAACATAGTGGAGTATCTGGCTTGTGATTTACTAACTGCTTCAAAGTTTTTCCATTTTCTGGCTTCGTTGCTAATACGAAGTTTAATAAAAAAGTCGCCGCACCATCACCTTTAGATCCAAATGAAGATTTAATTTGTGATTTTTCATTTTCATCATATGACGAATAATATCTAATTATTCTGTTGTAATACAATTGACTGAAGCGAAAGTCCCCTTGCGATAAGGAGTTCCTAGCCAAGATAATGTTAGCTTCAAGATCGATGTAAGATATATCTGATATCTGATCGTAATATTTCAATCCTTGCTCCGGATCATGTTTTATGTAATCACGAGCAATTGATTTTAACATGCCGACTATGGTCTTTTTAATTTTTGGAGGATGCGGAGTTTCATCTATGGTTTTAGATAGTAATTCTGCTCTTGAAAGTAATGCCTTATTGTACCTATCTTTAGCGAGTATATCAGTTTGCAAAATTAAACTTTCATATAAATTTATTTTTATTCCATCTTTAATCTCCTCGTAACTAGGGGATTTTTTCTCCATCAAGCCCACCAGCAAATATAATTGATTTGAAGACATGGAATCAATATCAGATTTGCTCAATTCACCTTTCTCTGACCCCATCCAGCTATGCAAGAAATCAAAGTGATCAGAATTTTTAGTTTCAGTATCAATCCGGTAAAGACTATCAAGTGCTAGTTGATAGTTCTTTTGCATGGCATGATGAAACACTAACCATTTTTTGGCAGGAGGATAGTATTTAATTTTCTCATAATATGCTATTTTTTTGTCAACATCTGTTTCATGCTCAGCAGCATGCATTACTACTTTGTACAGATACCCCTGTGGCATACTGCGTACGTCAACATCATCTATTTTGGCAATTTCATTTTGAACTTCTTCTAATATCCCATTATCTTTAATTTCCTGAGAAAAGAATTTTTGTAGACTACTATCAATTAGACAAAATCTGAATTCTACATCATCTGGATGCTTTTGCAAATAGTTTCTACAATGATCTACTTTAGAATCTAAATTGGTTAAATTCAAGTACTTGTTAATTGCAGATTGTCTACGCCAGTCCATCCTATTCTTTCTTCTCCCCTTTGTTTTCTTCGTATGTAGCAATTTTATCAGCAATGTCTGTCAATAGTTCATTGATGACATCGTTAGTTTCTTTGTTAAGATTTTCATGTAGTACACTTTTATCAGTAAGATAAATGGTAACATCTTTGTATTTACCGACATCAGTCTCGCTGATCTTCTCCTGGATTGCACGCCTTGCACCCTTGGCTTCTACATGTTGGTTACAAAGCTGGTTAATTTCATTTTGTACTTGGGTTATTTCTTTTCCTTTATCCTCAACCTGTTTCGCAAGTGAGCTATAATCAGCATCTGCCTTGCCTAGATTGCTACTTATGTTCTTCATTTCCCCCTGCAAGCCATCTCTTTTAACATTAGTTAATGTGATTGCACTCGCTAAGTCATTTAATTTCTTATCCAGCAAATCTCTTTCCTCAATTTTCGGACCAACCTCTTTTAGAAGTTCATCAACGTAAGAATCGATGGCAAGAATACCTTTATGTATCTGTTTAACATAGTATTCTTCTACTTTCTTTTGTTCGCTTGTTTTCTTGAATTTTTGCACCAGTTTCAAGGTGGATTGGTAGGAAGATTTGCCTACTTCCGCAAACTGTTTAACTTTGGTTAATAATTTAGCTCCATCTTTTTCAGACCACTGCGGCTTTTTACGTTTAAAACGATCGATTGGACGTAATACTAGTGGCCCAGAATTCTTTCTTTGTAGAATAGTCAAATATGTATCTCCTTCAAGTTCTTTGCCCAATATTTTTTCAACACATATCTTCTTTAATTGATTCATTTCTAACTTAGTTTGTGGTGTTTTACTAAGAGCAAATTTTCTAGACTTAGATTGGGAATCGTAAATACTCATACCAAATTTGTTCTTTATAAAATCCTGTAGACTACCATTATCTTGCTCTTGTAACATGTACTTGTAAACAGCGAAAACGGAGATTAAATCATATTCCAGTGTACCCTCTTTTGAGGAACCCATTCCTGTATCTAATTGTCGATAACTTCTTAAGAATCCTTCAAGATCATCGCTATTTAGAGGATTTCTTTTTCCCAGAGTTCCTGAAAGGGAACTTATTTTGGGGTCACAAATTTTAATGGCACTATTAATTAATTTATCTTCGTAATCCTCTTTTTTGTATTTGACTATGGAAGATATTCCACTCAAAACATTTTTGTCAATTAAGTCTTTATGACCTGTAATTTTTTTGTGCTTATCGTTACAATGAATATCTTCAACACATTCCAGCATAGTTAACATTACTTTAGCGGCATAGGCATCTTGACAACTTTTAGTACATCCAATGTATAGGTCACTTGTTTGAAGTTTGCGCAAATCCATCCCTCCATAATCCATCATTAATGCTGGTTGCTTTGTTCCCTTGTTAAGTGAAGCCAATCCAGTGCCATGTATTCTTACAAAATGCTTAACATCGGACCATCCATCTCCAGAGATAGCCTTGGAGTCAGTGGTAAATCCCTCAGTTACTTCCTCATTACTATCATCATTAAGTCTTTTTATGGCATAATTATTCTTAGTAGTTTTAGCCAAAAAAACAGAATTTACATAATCATCTAATTGTGAGATTGGGTGAAATTCTCCAGTAATTTTAGGTTCAGTGCTGGTATTGTTTTCATAAAAGTTTAATTCATCCATTTTAATGTCCTCCAAATATGTGTAAAGCATATGGTTTTCCAGTTAGTTCAATTGAATCGTTGTCCACGGAGCGCGTGTTGTTGATTATTTTCTTTACTAAATTATTGCCACGTGTAAAGTAAATATTATCTCTCGAAAGTGCAAAATCATGCACATTTCTTTCCGTGCATTTTCCATTCAAGTATAAATCTGATATTTCTAAATAAGCAATATTGTCATTAATGACTTGAATTTTCTTGATTTCATTTCTAGAGGATGTTTGAAAAATTTTATCCGAATTACAATAAATTCCTCCAGACGATGTCCCCATATAAAGATTAGACATTTCATCTAACTGTAAGGCGGTTATCTTAATTTGGGATGGAAAACTATGTATAGGTTCTCCTTCTGGATAATATGTATGTAATACATTGCCATCAGATACGAGTAAAGATGGGCCACGAACAATAGCTCGAATAAGACTTGATTTTGCATGATGAATGATATCTTTTTTTAATATATGATAATTAGTCTGATGTATAAGATTTTCAATATTGGCTTTAAATGCACCCAAATTACCATGAGTTCCCACTATGTAGGTTTGACCTTTACGCTTTAAAGTTTGAACTGACTCTATGATTCCTTTACGATCACCAAACTGCCTGGATTGTAGGAATTTACTAGGCACCTTTACAGTGCATTGTTCGTCATTATTAACATTTTTTAATTCAATTCTATTTGACGTAGTAGAAGCTAAATAATCCACCCCATTAATATTCAATGTAGTGACATATTTTTTATTCCTTTGTTCTATCTTATTGCATTCTTCCAAGGGATTTACGTCAAATTGATGGATGCCATCAGAACAACTAACATAACAGGTTTGATATGACTTATACTTTCGCAAAGCCTTAAGATGAGTAGCTTTCTTATAATCAATTTTGTTAACTCCAAGTTCAATATTAATGTGGGCCATCAGATTTGCAACATCTGTGATTTCTGTTTCAATTAATTGTTTATACATAAGGAATCACCCGATTATTTCTAAATCCATGAGGTCCAATCAAAAATAATCCACCGTCCTTGGTGGGATGCAATATTCCATTATAAAGAGGTCTTGAAGCAGTTCCAGGAAAGTTCGTTAAGGCCTTATCTTGGCTATCGGCTGCGTTAATAATTGTAGAATATATGGCTTCACTTACTTGATTCTGTCTTGTTTCCGGAGTGGAATTGTTATAATAAAGGCCCAGAGCTTTCTTAAGTAGTTTGTGTACGGATTCGATATCTTGCAAGCCATCCATGAATTTATCAAATTTATTTCTGTTTTGTCCTCTACCTGGCTCCAGTATTGGAACCATCACATGTATATCATGCCAACCTCCAAGTCTTAGTCTGATGCCTTCCGTATTTTCATCTGCATATTTTATAATACCAGGATATGTATCTCTTACAAGCCTTTCTAATCTGCTTAAATCGTATCCAGTACAAGCAACTAATTTTCTTCCCATTTGAGGGACAGAAGATACGATTATGTTCGATGTTAAACATGGTTCGTTCACTAAATTGATATACATAGGAGTTTGTAATCTATCCTTTAAAATCTGCCTAATCTTATTTGCTCTTTTTCGAACCATTGGAACCGAAAATGGAAATTCATTCACAAATCGCATGCCTACCGGCTTACTGAAATTGATATTATCTACTTGCTCTAGCAAGTCTAGTTTTAGATTGTAGTCATCACTGAAAGAATCAAAATCCAATGTACGTTTAAACTGACTTTTTCTTAGATAGGATTGATGATCTTCAGCGATATTCAGAAAACTTTTCCTAATCCTTTGTTTAAATTTTGCATAATCAAGAAGATCGATTTCCTTCCTAGATCTTGCAAATTTGGAATAGTATTCATCTAGAGTCGATTTAATGTTTTCTTTTTGATGATCATTAAATGATTCTAGTTCATGATGCTCGATTTCATCAGGTTTTTTGCCCATGGCAGCATAAACTAACATTTCACTATATGCATGTAGACCTTGGGGTTTAAAACCTGCTGATGCATCCAAAATGATATTGCAATACTGGAAAAATTCTCTAAAGTCTGAGATGGGTTTATGGACTTCTATTCCTGCAAATTCCAATTCGTTCACTAGTGGTCTTTTTCCTTTAGTTAAGAAATCTGATTCATTTTTGTATGCATGATTTAAAAATACAACTTTAGATATTGTATCAGAAAAATTCTTGTTGGAAGTATATTGCAAGAAGTTACGTACAGCCTCTCCCTTACCGATAATTCCTAATATTTGTTTGGTCATTTATACCTTTAATTTTTTTGTAAATTTCTAGATTATATAAGATTTGTTACTCTTATTGAGTAATTCTTCTTTATTCGCCACCATATGGTTATCAAAAATATTTATTTTTGACATATTTGGCAATAGCAAATACTGATGTTAGAGCAGGTGATTCCATACCCAGCAAATTAATGCAATTATTATATTTTGGATCTCTTAAAATGTCAAAATCATGTGTATGTCTAATCTCAGCGATTATACCTACATGTCCAGGCTTTAATTTTGCTTTTGCCTCAGTTGTAAATTCCTGTTCTTCTCCATTTCGACAGTAAAATGGTCTTAATTTTTCGATAAATACTTCTTGTGGCGTGTTCAAAGTATAATCATTTTTCTCAGAGATAGGTGTAACATAAGGGCCTACTCTTACCATTTTACCCGTTGCATCTGGCGTGAGATGTACGCCTAAGTCATAATAAGTTCTATCTTGATGTTCAAATTTCCATGGTGGAGGATAGATATTACGGTTAACTTTCCACTTGCCTTTATTCTGAAATTGATAATACTCTCCTTTAACCGGGACTACTTCGTATGTTGTTTGGGGATTTATCATCTTAGCTACTTTGTCACAATGCAATCCTGCTGAATTAATCAAATAATCAGTCTTAAATGAATATTGCTGTTTACCAGAAGATACATTTAGAATAATTTCTTTTTCCGATGCTTCAATGTTTGTTATTTCACTTCCCAATAATATTTCTACACCGTTTTTTCGAGTTAAATGAGCTAACCTATCAGTTAGAGTTGCCGTATCAATGGTGGCAGTTGTGGGATTATATAAAGCATATTCAGAGAGAATGTTTGGTTCTAATCTGTTAATTTCAGATGAGTTGATTTGTTTCAGTCCAGGTATAAATTTATACTCTTCCAATAAATTTTGTAAGGTTTCTTTCTGCTTACTATTGTGAGAAGTGATTAATATTCCTGTGTCCAGTAAAGGTATATTGTATTTATGAGCAAATTCCCTCATAAGGATATTACCTTCAACACATAATTCCAGTTTTAATCCATGTTGATTAATTCCAGAATGTACTACTTCAGAACTTCGGCCCGATTGCTCAGCACCGAGGACAGAATTCTTCTCAAATAGATATACTGATCCAGGTCCTAAATAGTTCGAAAGCTCATAAGCAAGGCCCAATCCAACTATTCCCCCACCAATAATCGTAACCGGCACAGTCTCCATTTATAGCAGATATATACACAAAGTTCTTATAAAAGTGTAGTAATTAACTATACAACACAGATTTAGTAGTAATCAAGTATACAGCGAAATTTAATAAGTATCAAATAATGTGTAGTTCCAGTAGCGAGGTGTAGTATTTGAAAATAATACGATGAAAGAAGAAATATTGGTGGATCTTGGACTTTCTAAGAACGAATCCAAAATATATATTTCACTTCTAGAAACGGGATTTGCTACAGCTACAAAAATTGCTGAAGCCAGTGGCATCCATCGAGTAAATGTTTATGATTCTGTTAACAAACTTAAAGACAGAGGCTTGGTGGGAGAAGTGAGTGTTAAAGGCAAGAAATGTTATCAAGCGGCACCACCTGAAACCCTAAAAAATATCATTAAAGAAAAAGAAATGCGTTTGAATAGGATTCTTCCTGAGCTGGCTTTGGCCTCCACCATTAGTAAGAATAAGCACGAAGTTGAAGTATATCATGGTTATGATTTTATCAGAAATATGTTCATTAGTTTTGTAAATCTAGGAGAGGATATATTAGACATGAACGTTCCAAAGTTTGTTTTGGATCAAATGGGAAAGCATTTTCAAGAGACTATTCATAAGAGAAGGGCAGAGCAGAATCAGAACATGTACCATATTTATAGTAAGGAAGCTAAGGAAAGAATTCACTTTCTGAATACCTTACCATGTACTTTTGCTAGATGTATGAAGGACACCTATGAACATAATGTTACAACAACTATATGTGGGGACCAAGTTGCTATTCAAATTTATTATGAAGAACCTAAAGCGAAGCCCATTACTATTTTAATCAAGAATAAGGAAATTGCTGGCGCTTATAAGAAAAATTTTTGGTTGTTGTGGGATAGATCAGTAGTTCCTGAAAAATGATTTTATTAAATGAAGGTAGTAAACCAATTTTAATTTGTTCTATTCATGCCTGTAAAGATTGGAATGAGTTGAGTACTAAAGAAATTAATGAGGAGTTAAATTCTAAAGAAAGTTATTATTCCTTAATTAATACTGGAGCTAAAGAGAATTGTATTAGTGATACTGAGGGAAAGATTTATGATATTTTGGATTCAATGTTGTTAGAGTATGCAAGAGTTGGTGTGATTTCTTTACATAGACGAAAGCAAAGTTGTCGCTTTGCTAAAGTTGATAATAATTATTTTGAGTTGGGAACGATTAGGAATCAAAGTTTAGATCTAGTGATTAAAGAAAATCTTACAAAAAGATTGCTGGAAAAAAAGATAGTTTATGATGATAACTTACAATTTACTGGAGGAACGGAATGTGTTAATATTCATACTAGATACAATGATCCTAAGTTTGTGAGGTTTGAAACTAGTGGCTTTGATGCAAGTAAGTGCAAGGTTCAGATTGCGCAAATTGAAATAAATGGGAGCAATAGAGAAAAGGATTATCCTATTCATTATGAAGGTGTTTTGACTTTGGCTAGATGTATGGAAGATTATTTTAAGATTTGATTTTCTCCATAAATTTTATAGGAGACTCCATATAAAGATCGAATCCGTTTTGTAATCCGTTCTTTTTGATCCATGCTTTTGCAAGTGGGACTTCATCATAGATTGGTATTTTAATTAAATTATTATATGCTTGTTGAATAATCTCTACACCGTTAGGGACTGAAAATTCTTTAGCCGCTTTCAAGGCCACAATATTACTGATTGCCTCACATATTGTTTCATCTCGTTTCGCATTAGCATCCTGGTCAGCAATGGTGCTAGGTTTTAGATCAGCTTGTCCTGTAATAAAGGGGAGATACTCTGATATGGGTGAGTATAATGTTACTGGATCACTTACTATGTGTAAATAATATTGTGTGAGATTTTTATCTTTATCAAAACTTGGATGTGAGGATCCTCCATAATGAGATTTAGCTAACTTCATAGTGTGAACCAATTCTCCGTGTTCTGATCTCAATTCATTGAAAAATAATTGTATTAATTCGCTTCCAACAAAGGCCTTGCCATTATAATTATATTTGTATGCGTCCCCTACTTTTGGAGCAATCCATGTAAGTGGTTTATTTGAAAATTTAAGCTCTGATTCAAAGAAGTCAATTAATTTTTTTGCGTAAGCTACGGCTGATTTTGCGTAGGCTGGCTCGTCAGGACGAATGTATGTTTGACAAAAAGTACTAATTTGATAATATTGAGAAGGGATTATATTTTTTGATACAAGCTCTTTTAATTGTGCGGTTGATTCTCTCCGTGAATCCTCATTCAAAAAAGTTTTTGTTTTCACCCCGGTGGGAACCTGAGATTTGGCCTCTTCCATATTCTTAATTTTAGGCAGTTTCCTATCTTCCAAAAATAACCATTCATCATCATTTACGTAGTAGAACCCTGTTCCCAATGCCACTGCTGCTGTTGCTATGCCTAGTCCTTGCAACATGCGTCTACGCGTTTGGTTATTGGATCTGTAAGTGCGTATGAGTGCAAAAGCCTGATTTTTGGAAATATTCAATTCTTGGGCAATCTTTAAAGTACCACCAGATTTATCAAAGTACTTTTCAACAATTTCTTTCTGTTTTCTATCCACAGTTACTTTTTTGCTCCAATTTTTATAAAGATTATCCTTATGTTTCATTAAATTTAAATAGAATGGTCCTGTAAAATTCTCATGGAAAGACACTTAAAACCAGTAGATAGAGAATGTATAACTAGAACAGATTTTGCCGATCATTTAAGAAATTATTTGACCAATGATAGGAGAGATGTTGATTACCTAGCACATAGAATGTTTGTGGAAACTGAAGTGACACCCCTGGCTGTTCATCTTAATGATTATGACAATTATTCTAGACAGGGACAAAGACATAATGTTATATTTGGTAAATGGAAATATCATAATGATAAGGGATTATTCGTAAGATTTGGAGATGGTTTATCTTGGATAAAAAAAATAGAAAGAAAAAATTAAGCCCCTAATGAGCCTTGACTCAATCCTTTTCTAGATACGATTTGATTCTTGATTTTATCTTGCAATTCTCCAGGTAATTTTTCAAAGGTTTGATCAACTAAGGAACTGCTTCCTCTTCCGCCAGTAGCACTTCGAAGATCGTTACTCCATCCAAATAGTTCTCCTACAGGTAGTTTTGCAGTTACTACCGTCATATCTCCTTCTTGTTGCATATCCAATAGTTGTCCGCGTTTAGAAGAGACAATTTTAGAGATTTCCCCTACATAATCGTTAGGTGCCTCGATTCGCATTACTTGTAGAGGTTCATACAAAATAGGACCTGCTTGCATGATGGCTCCACGAATACCTTCTCTAACCGCTGGATACATTTGAGCAGGACCTCTGTGGATAGCATCTTCGTGTAAAGTACAGTCCATCAAACTTATCATCATATTAATACATGGTTCTTTTGCTAGTGATCCACCCTTCATAACATCTTCAAACATGTCTAATACTAGTTCCATGATTTCGTTAATTTGTACAATTCCTCTTGTTCTATCCACAAACATGTTTCCTTCAAAGACTTCTTTAACTTTAGTTGCCACTTTTGTATCCCAGCCTAGGTCACGAAGTACTGCCACAGCTTCGTTATCTTTTTTCTTCCATCTTCCTGTAGGTAGTTTGTCTTCTTTGATTGCTTGCGTAACTTCTGGATCCATAGGTTCAACTTTAAAGTATAACTTGTTATGTTTATTTGGAGATTTCCCTTCAACTTCGGGACTATTCTTAGTAATTGTTTCACGGTAAACAACAATTGGAGGAGATGTTTTTACTTCTACACCCTTTTCTTTGATGATTCTGTTTTCAATTACTTCAAGATGTAGTTCTCCCATTCCATGTAATAAGTGTTCTCCAGTTTCTTCATTTATTTCAACAACGATTGTGGGGTCTTCTTTTTGTACTTGCCGAAGAACTTCAATTAGCTTAGGTAAGTCACTTGGTTTTTTGGCTTCTATAGCTTTAGTTACTACAGGATCAAAAATATGTTTAATTTTTTCAAAGGGCTCAGTTTTTCCTCCGGATGTTACAGTTTCTCCAGGATAACCTGCTCTTAGTCCACCGACACCAATGATGTTTCCAGCTGGTACATTGTCAACAATTTCTTTCTTTGCTCCGTTGTAAATATAGACTTGCTGAATTCTCCCTGGCATGTTAGCAAGATTTAGGAATACTTCTTCTCCTTTACGCATTGTTCCGCCAAATAATCGTCCTGCTGCAATCTCTCCTGCTTGTGGATCAACTACTACTTTAGTGATTACGAAAAATAATCTCCCATTTGGATTACAGGCAATTAAATCTTTTCCATCTTGACTTTCTAAATCTCCTTGCCATAATCGAGGAATTCTATATTCTTGAGCTTGTTGCGGATCTGGATGATGTTCAATTACCATACCTAATACTACTTCATGTAAAGGGGCTCTTTTTGCTAATGCTTTTGTTTTTTCTTTAATTTCTTCGTCGGTTCCTTGATATGCGTCAATTACTTCTTGAAATGTTACACCTTTTTTTTGCATAAATGGTAAACTTACAGCCCAATTGTGGAATGCTGATCCAAAGGCAACAGTTCCTTTTTCTACGGAGACTAACCATTTTTCTTTGTATCCCTCTGGAGCAACGTTTCTAATGATTTTGTTAACTTCAGCAATTTGTTTAACAAATCGTTCTTGCATTTGCTGAGGAGTTAGTTTTAATTCCTTGATTAATCGATCAGTTTTGTTAATGAATAGAACAGGTCTTACTCTTTCTTTTAGAGCTTGTCTTAATACTGTTTCAGTTTGCGGCATCGCTCCTTCTGATGCACAGATTAATACAATTGCACCATCAACGGCTCGCATTGCTCTGGTTACATCGCCACCAAAGTCTACATGACCTGGTGTATCAATTAAGTTGATTAAATATTCCTCTTCTTCATGAGAGTGTACCATAGATACCGAAGCTGAGTCAATGGTAATTCCTCTTTCTTGCTCATCTTCGTGAAAGTCTAATTGTCTAGCTTTACCTGCTAGTGCTTCGGACATCATGCCCGCTCCTTGTAAAAGATTATCAGAGAATGTGGTCTTGCCATGATCTATGTGTGCACACACTCCAATATTACGAATTTTAGTAGGTGACTTCATCAATCGAGTCACCTTGTCTACCATTTTTTCTGCCATTATGTATTTACCTCAAATAGTATGCACTTCGTGCACTGTTTTGTATGAATGTAATTCCTCATCCTTGAACCATAAGGCGATTTCAGTTTTTGCTTCTTCTTGATTACCTGATGCGTGAATTAAGTTTGGCACCGCTTTGTCTTGTGAGTCTGCATAGGCAAAACTAATATGAGCAAAATCCCCTCTAATGGTTCCAGGAAGTGCCGATTTTGGTTCAGTTCCACCAACCATTTTCCTTACGTTTTCTACAGCGTTTACTCCTTCAACACAGAAAGCCAATACTGGACCTTCAGTCATGAATTTTAACATTACTTGCAATACTTTTTCTCCTCTTCTTTCGCCTAAGTCAGCATAATGTTGTTTACCAAAGTCTTCATCGATCCACACCATTTTCATACCAATCATTTTGAATCCAGCATCTTCAAATCTGGATAAAACTTTTCCCATCAGACCACGTTTAACTGCATCTGGTTTTAGTAAAACTAAACTTCTCTCAATCATTTTCCATCCCCACTGGGCTGAGTACTGCTTTCAGAATCCTGGGTGGATTCCGAATTTGTATCTTCAGTCTTTTCCTTAGACTCCTCAGAAGTATTTTCCTCAGATGCTTCAACTGATTCCTCTTCAATAGGGGTTTCTGATTTTGTTTCTTCATCCTCAGAAGCTGATTCCTTCGATTCTTCAACTTTTTCTTCCTTTGACTCAGCAACAGGTTCAGAAGATTTTTCTTCAGATTTAGTTTCTTTTGTCTCAATTGGTGCATCTGCTTTAGGTTCAGCATCTCTTTGTTCAACTGGTTTCTCTTCAACCTTAGGAATAGGTTCCTTTACTTCAGTTTTATTTTCAGATACTTTTTTATTTTCTTTGATCCACTCTTGAGTCCATCTGGTCTTCAGTGGTTTTCTTTTTAATTTTAAAAGATTTTTTTCACATTTACTAGAGCAGAAATTTGCGATCTTACCAGAGCTGTAGATAAACATTTTTCCTGTTCCTTTTTTGATGTTAATTCCGCAAAATGTACATTTAGGCATGTTCTGCACCTCCATAGGCAGAACGGCCAATAATTATTTTATGATTATTGAGCATTGTTCTTCCCTCCTATTTACGACCGCCTCTGCGTCCACCACCTAAGCGATGTGCTTCGAGTTCTGTCTCTAGTAACATTAAGATATCGCCTGTTTGCACAGGTCCTTTAACATTACGGCGAATGGTTTTATTTTGATCCCGTCCTTCCAGGATTTGTACCATTACTTGAGTTAATTCTCCTCGACTGCCAGTTCTTCCAATTATTTCCTTAACTTCGGCTGGAATTCCTCTGGTAAATCGAACATCCCCGTCTGATTTATCTCCGGCTTTTTTGTCCCTTGAAGTAAACTTTCTTTTTTCCTCTGCCAATTTATTCACCAGATTCTAATGATTCTAATTGAGCTTTTGCTTCTCCTTCTTTGACAACTGCAACTGCTGCTGTAGCTACAGGTAATCCTGCTGCTGCACCAAGATCCTCTTTCTTAGAGATTTCGACGCATTTGATGTTTTTCTCTTTACATAAAAGAGGTAAATGCATAACTACTTCTTTTGGGCTCACATCTGCCGCATATACAACTAGTTTAGCTTCACCTTTCTCAATGGCTTTAGTTGCTTCGTTAGATCCTTTACGGATTTTACCAGTAGTTCGTGCTACTTCTACAATTTCTAATACTTTTGCTTCATCGGTCATTTTTTCCTCCACGCTGGGCGGGTGGTCAGTGTACAGGGTTCCGGGTTATTATTCTGAACGCTGTATTATATTCGCCCAATCCTATGCTTTATTAAGGTAATAAGAATAATCTTGTCTACCTTAGTTGGTTACCAACCTCATTGGTAATATAGAAAACTGTGGTTGTTTTATAAGTGTTTTGGTAATTTAAAGGTACAATTTATTAATCAATCTAATATTTAGGTTTAAATGATTAAACCAGGCAAGTATCAACATTATAAAGGTAATTTTTATAGAGTTCTAGGTATTGCTAGACATTCTGAGACCACTGAAGAAATGGTTATGTATCAGGCTTTGTATGAGTCAGAGTTTGGTAAGGGAGTGGTGTGGGTTAGGCCAATGGAAATGTTTTTAGAGAAAGTTGAATTTGAAGGTAAAGAAGTTCCTAGGTTTAGGTTCGTGGAATAGAAAAGATTAAAGCTAAGTTAACTTGTCTTGTTTTTTGTCTCTAAAAAGTTCTTCTACTTCTCCACGACGCCTTCTAATTAAACTCATCCCTCTGTCTTGTAACATTGCAGTGTATAGACAGTCATTTGCCTGGAAAAAGGATAATTCAGTACCACGTCTACAGTTTTTGATCTTTAATGTATTTAGTCCTTTAGGAGAGTAGCGCAGTTCTTCAATAGTTCCTACAAAACGATATAAAGTAATTTTTTCCAATTCCCCACAATCAGAAGATTGAATTTGAGGATGCCTAGTAAATATATCTAATAAGCGAGTGTATTTGTTGGATTTTTGCAGACACACAGAAGCAGGTGAAAAGGCAATGCGGTAAAGTTCATTATTATCCTCAACATATTGCAGCAGATAGAAATCAATAGTGCCATTGGCAATAACTGCAGAGGCGTAAACATTGGAGTCTAGTTGTACATGATGTAATAATAGTGCTTTTTCGTCGGGAATTTTAAAATTTGTTTTTGCAGTTACATTAACCATTTTGTTCCTATTATTACTTAGTTAAAATATATTTCGTTGCTTAATAACATACTACAGATGTGTAAAAAGAATTAATATCATAAAAATGCGTTTAAAGTGTTCCACCTCGCCTTAAAAAGATGAGAGGTATTGCGCCTTTATTTAGGATAACAAAGTACCTTCAGTAGTAGTTACTCTTAAGTCTCTTACATTATATGTCTTTTCAATTATTTGTTTAGTTCTTTCAAATAAGTTATCTACAACTGCTTTGGATGCAAATAGACCGTTATTAATCCTAATTGTGATGATAGGTTGTAGATAGAATTTCATGTCTTGAAGTTTAGATGAAGCATCTTTTGCTTCAAGAGATATTGAATAATTTTCCTGTCCCAAGATGTGAGCAGCATTTACTTCAGCATTGAAATAACCCATATTTCTTGAAGGACTGTCTGACCCAAATTCTGCATCGAATTGTTTTCCAATAGCTTTTAGGAACAATTGCTTAAATTCATCCGCACTTTCCAAATATTCCCTGTCTGCCTTGGCAGCATTAGAATTTTCTGGAATCATTCCTTTTCTATCCGGTAGTTTGTCGTTCAAATAAAAATCGATATTCCTGCTAAATTCGTTTGTATAGTCCTCTATCCCCACATCAAGTGAGCAATTACCTTCGTAAATTGGAAAAATTTCTCCTTCATTATTAAACTGAGCGGTAAATTTCACAATATTAGTTCGATTGGTGGGAATATAATTATCAATAAATTTTTCCTTGAGTTTGTTATTTATTAAAGATTTTCTGTATCCAGAAACAAGTTCCTCAATTGTTTGGAAATTCTGATCTGGTAATAAATTATGATCACGTAAAGTTTCCGACCTATACATACCTAGACATCTTTGCAGAAATTGAGCAAAGTGTGGAGGAGTGATTTCTAGAGTATCTGGATTAAATTCTATTTTCTTTTGATAACCGTCATGAATTAGGGCTAGTCCTCTTCTAAGAAAATGATCATCTGGCATTTTCAAAAGGAAATCTTTGAAATATATAAACTTTTAGTAAGTAGAGTTGATTTCCTTACCGACAATGCATAAACTTCTTAAATGGAAAATTCTACTTTGATGTATGTGTGGAATTATTGGTTATGTTGGTATGAGAGAGGCTTATGATGTTTTATTTTCTGGTTTAGAGAGATTGGAGTACAGAGGTTATGATTCTGCTGGTGTTTGCGTACAGAATTATAATGGTCTTAATCGGAAAAAACGATTAACTTATATAATTAAAAAACCATATATTAAATCAATGCTTTCTAATATTCAAGAATTAAGAAATATTCATCCATTCAGTGAGATGAATATCCTTAATTATATGAATTTAGAAAATTATTATTGCCAAATAAGCTCTGAATTTCAAAGTCTCTTAAGAGAAAAAACAAACAATATTTCTAGAGCTGCTGTCCTAAGTAACACATCTCGCAGTACCATTTCTAGAATCGTAAAAGTTCAAGGCCATTGGATAAATATTCAAACATTATTAAATTTAGGTGAATTATTAGAAATATCAAATGAGATTGTGTTGTCCAAAATAACTAATATTAAAACACACAATTCATTCCCACTTAATTTCAATTTAAAGAACTTAAAATCACCTACATTCTTTAGATTATTAGGACACATTTTAGGAGACGGGGGCATCCATGTCCCAAAAGATGAAAGTAGGTATAGGGCATTTTACACAAACAACAAACAAGATCTAATTGATTCATTTATGAAAGATGTACGTCACATATTTGGAGATTTTAAATTATACCACAGAATAAGAGAAAGTAAGGTACAGGAGATTTGGTTGCCAACCACAATAGGATTATTATTTTATGAAGTTTTTCAATATAAGAAATTTAAGAATAAAAAGAGAGTACCTGGCTTAGTGTTAAACACAAAAAATAAAAACTTATTGGGCAATTTCTTACAGGCAATTTATGATGATGATGGATTTCTTTATCCAAAAAAACGTATGATTGTATTTTCACAAAAGAGTTTAGAATTAGCTAAAGATATTAGAAACATTGTTTCTAAGATTGGAATTAAACCAAATCAAATGTTAATACACAAATCAGAAGGAAAGACAACCATGAATTATTTTTCAATAACAGGCAGAGAAAATTTCATATTATTCAATAAATATATTGGCTTTAAACATCCTGAAAAGAAGAAGAAGCTTAATACATTACTTAATAATTACAAGAGGAAGAAGAAATGTGCGGAATAATAGGGTGCGTAAGCCACAGAGATGTAAGTAATATCTTATTGGAAGGAATAAAGAAGTTAGAATATAGAGGGTACGATTCTTGCGGCATTTCTGTTGTTAACGATAGTAAAATAATTACTAAAAAAGGTGCTGGCAGAGTTGATGATGTTGATAAATTGTTAAATTTTGAGGAAATGAAAGGACATACTGGGATTGCTCATACCAGGTGGGCAACGATGGGAAGACCTATTGATAAGAACGCCCATCCATTTTATAGCGAAGCCCAGAATTTTTCTATAGTACATAACGGCATTATTGAAAATTATTTGGAGCTGAAGGAAGGTTTGATTCAAGGTGGTGTTGAGTTTAGTTCTGATACCGATTCGGAAGTGATTGTACATTTGATTGCTGAAGCGTTTAATGGAGATTTGTTGGAAGCTATGTTGAAGGTTATTCCCAAATTAAGGGGAGCGTATGCTTTGTGTGTTTTGCATAATCAAAGTAAAGAAATTATTGGGGCTAGAAATGGTAGTCCGTTGTTAGTTGGTATTGGAGTTAATGAAAATTTTCTAGCTTCCGATGTTTCAGCTTTTGTTAGTAGCACTAAGAAAGTGATTTACCTGAATGATTTTGAGATTGCTAAGATTTCTGATAAGGTGGAAGTTTTTGATTTTTCTGGTAATCTAGTGGAGAAGAAGATAGAGGTTGTGGATTGGGATATTACTCAAGCCCAGAAACAAGGATATAAACATTTTATGATTAAAGAGATTATGGAACAGAAAAAAGTTGTAGAAGAGCAGTTGAAGGTTAAGTTTGATTTTGCTGTTATCCCTAAGCAAGTGCATATTGTTGCTTGTGGTGGTGCTGGTTTTGCTGGAGTGTTGGGAGAGTATTTGATAGAAGAGATTAGCAAGATTCCTTGTAGGTTTTACCATGGTTCTGAGTTTAGATATAGAAATCCTTTGCTTAGAGAGGGAGATTTAGTGATTGCTATTTCACAAAGTGGAGAGACTGCTGATACTTTAGCTGCTGTTAGGAAGGCTAAGGAGAAAGGTGTTAAGACTTTGAGTATTATCAATGTGATGGGTAGTACTATTGCCAGAGAATCTGATGAGGTTGTTTATACTAGAGCAGGTCCAGAGATTAGTGTTGCTTCCACAAAGGCTTTTTTGGCTCAAGTGATTAGTATGTATCAAGTTGCTTTTGCGTTGAAGGGTGAAGAGTTTAGGTTGGATGATTTTCAAGATATTATTGATAAGTTGCTTAGTTTAAATAATAAGATAAGAGAGTTGGCTGAGAAATATTATTTAGCACAGAATTTTATTTACATTGCTAGAAATAGAAATTATGCCATTGCGTTGGAGGGAGCGTTGAAGTTGAAGGAAATCGCTTATATTCATGCGGAAGCATATCATGCTGGTGAACTTAAGCACGGCCCTTTAGCTTTAGTTTGTGAAGAGATGCCTACTTTTGCTATCTGTCCCAGGGATGAGTTTTATGATAAGACTTTTAGTAATATTGAAGAGGTCAAAGCTAGGGGTGGTAAGGTAATTGTTTTAGCTACTTCTGGGGATGAGAAGATTAAACATATTGCTGATGATGTGATTTATATTCCTAAGGTTGATTGTTTGTTTTATCCTTTGTTAGAAACTATTCCTGTACATTTATTTGCGTACCATATCGCTAATTTGAAAGAGATAGACGTGGACTTTCCGAGGAATTTAGCAAAGAGCTGCACAGTTGAATAAACCCAAGAGAGAAAATTAACTAACTATGGTAAAAGAGTACAACAATCTTTAAGAGCTTTCTTAGAATAAAAAATTGATGAAGAGGATTACTGGCTGTGGTGGTGTTATCCTTAGAGAGGATAGAGTGCTGTTGATTAAAAGATATAATGTTTCTACTTTTAATGATCTGTGGTCCAATCCTGGAGGCAAAGTGGAACCAGGGGAAACCGTAGAAGATGCAGTTAAAAGAGAGATGTATGAAGAAATTGGCGTTAGAGTTGAAATAAAGAGTCATTTGGGAGACTATGATGATGGTAAGAAGGGAAGTTATGCTGGATATTTAGTAGAGATCATTGAAGGTACTGCAAGAATAATGGAACCGGATAAAATCAGTGATTTGGATTGGTTTAGGTTAAATGAGTTACCTGAGGCTTTGGCTCCTTATACCCAGATGTATGTAAATAATTTTATTTAAAGCATATAACTTATATATCTATTTAACAAAGTTTAAATATTGCTGCATGATCCATTCTCCTTAGATGTTCTTAGAAAATGAATAACGGAGATAGAAACGAGTATAAAGGTAGAGATACTACATCAGTTTATCTATACAAAATAGGAAAAATCCCACTATTAACTAGAGAAGACGAAGTGATTATTTGTGCAGCTAAAGATAAAGCTTTTGAGGCATCTTGTATTGCTTTGTATAGAAATGTTGAGGAAACTTACAAGATTTTTTCAGAGATTAACAAAAGAATCCATGGTGAATGTATAGAAAATGTGGTTTTAGGTAATTTAAGAGGCAAGTCTGAGCTGAAAAAAATTTTTAAATTAGCTATTGATACGCAGGATTTAGAATTGGTATCTAAGTGGGAAAAGCAGTTTGGTGATGATTTCCAATACATTAGTGATAATTACGAGAGAATTGCGCATCTTAAGAAGACCTTTAGAAAAAATTATCCTCGATCAAGAGATAAGGCTAGACATAAAAGAAGATATCTTAAAAGAATAATTGCTGCCGAGGAGTTTTTTACTAATTTCACCAGTAATTGGATTTTTAATGAAGATCCCAAAGTGAGAGAATCATTAGTCTCTCTTGTGTATAAGAGATATGCACAGGTTGTTGAGGATGCTTCTTTGGTTAACGATCCTAAAGTAAGAAGAAAATATTTGCTAGAAGATAATGATTCTGATATAACTATCAATCAAAAATTTTTATTGAGAAATGGAGATATCATTAATTCATGTAGTGAATTCTTGAGACATGATGTAGAATACAAAAAACAAAAGGCAAAGTTAATCGAAAGTAATCTTAGATTAGTAGTTAGCATTGCTAAAAAGTATACCAATAGAGGATTGAGATTACTTGATTTGATTCAAGACGGTAATATTGGTTTAATGAAAGCTGTGGAGAAGTTTGAACATCGAAGGGGCTATAAGTTTTCCACTTATGCAACTTGGTGGATTAGACAAGCCATTACAAGATCCATTGCGGATAATGCCAAAACGATTAGAGTTCCTGTGCATCAAATTGAATTTATTAATAGAATCATTAGAACGCAGAGATATTTGAGCAATCAATATGGTAAGACACCTTCACATGAAGAAATTGCTGAACGTTTAGGGGTTGACCATAAAAAAGTTACTCTTGCAATTCAACAGTCTAAGGAACCAATTTCTTTACAAAGTTTGGTAAGTCAGGACGGAGAAGAGACTTTACAAAACTATCTACCAGATGAAAATGCTGTTAATCCTGTCGAGGAAGTTAGTAAATACAGAACGGGTAAAGCCATAAGAGGAGTTTTAAAAACTTTGAGTCCTAGAGAAGAAAAAATAATTAGGTATAGATTTGGCCTAGAGGATGGCAAAAATCAGACTTTAGAAGAGCTTGGTAAAAGTTTTTTAGTCACTAGAGAAAGAATTAGACAAATAGAAGCCAAGGCTCTAAGAAAGCTACGTCATCCTAATAGAAGTAAGAAGTTGGAGAATTTATTATAATGGTAGATGATTATCAGGTGTTTGATTCAACTGCACATTATTTGCATAAGATAGGTGAGACGCCTCTTTTAGATAGAGAGCAGGAGATTGTAATTAGTAAATCTTTGCACGAAGGCATAGATAGTATGCATAGGGCAATTTACCAGGCGTTTAAAGTATCTTTACCTTTTTTCAGGATGGTTAGGAATTATGCACAAGGTAAAGATTCGCCTCATTTCGGCGAACTTGAAGATAAATTAGGTATTAAAGAAGTTCCAGCTAGCAAAAAACAATGGTTGGATTATTTCTTTCATATCCAATCCCATGGTTGCACTGAGAAAGGAAAAAGAATCATTGCCAACAGTGAAGCAAAGTATAGATATTTAAGTGACATTGAAGAGATTACTAAATTGAGTAGGAGAGGTAGAAAGTTTGAGAATCTAGCCAAAAATGGCACGTATAAAATAAAACAATTAGAAGGAACTTTATTAAAATTATCTGAAAAGTCTTCTTCCTGGAAAATTAAGAAAGAGTATTTGTTTTCTCTTGGAAATTGTCTATTGGAAGATGTAAATGTAATCCACAATAATAATGGGACTGAGAGAAGTTTTTTTAGTAATTATTTTATGTTAAAAGGTGCCGAGGAATATCTCAAAGGAAATGAACAATACTATGCTGCAAAGCATAAAATGACTAAGGCCAATTTACGTTTAGTAGTTAATATTGCTAAGAAGTATCGTGGTTTGGGCCTACCTTTTTCTGACTTAATACAAGAAGGAAACATAGGGTTGATGACAGCTGTGGATAAATTTGATCCAGATAGAGGTTATAAGTTTTCCACTTACGCATCCTGGTGGATTAAGCAAGCTATTACTAGAGGTAATGGGCAACTTTCTAGAGTTGTTAGAGTTCCTATTCATCAGCAGGAAAAAAGTTTGCAGTTTAGAAGAAGGATAGAAAAGCTAACTAGAGAATTAAATCAAGAAGCATCCAGAGAGGAGAAGGCTGAAGCTTGTGGATTGAGTTTAGAGAAGTACGATGATTTTCTCATCTCTATGCAAGATGCTTCATCCCTTGACATAGTAGTGGAACGTAGCGGTACTGAAGATCCTCTCTTGAATTTCGTGGAAGATATTAATGCTATTAATCCTGAACTGGAATTAGGAAAGATGGAAATTGGCCAGGAGCTTTATGGATCCTTAGAACATCTTAAACCAAGAGAAAGAATAGTAATTGAAGGTAGATTTGGTTTAAAGGATGAGAATCCTGAAACACTAGAAGATATTGGTAGAAAATTATTCCTAACCAGAGAAAGAATTAGACAAATAGAAACTGCCGCATTAGAAAAATTACGAGATTCTAGTACAATTAAGAGACTAAGTACAGAACAATAATGATTATATATTATCTTCTTACAATTTATTTATGAAATATGCACATTTGGCAGATTTACATTTAGGTTCTTGGAGAGATCAGAAGATGAGAGATTTGTCCACGAAAGCATTTCTGCAGGCCATTGATGAGTGCATAGAAAAAAGTGTAGATTTTATTTTATTTGCAGGAGATATATTTAATACATCACTACCTGCACTGGATACGTTGAAGATTGTTACCAAGAAACTTAAGGAATTGCAGGAGATAAATATCCCATTATTCGTTATTGCTGGTTCGCATGACTTTTCTCCGAGTGGTAAGACTATGATCGATGTTCTAGAGAATGCTGGCTTATTGGTTAATGTATGTAAAGGAATTGTGGATCCGAATAGTAAGAAATTAATTTTGAGATTTGTGGTTGAACCAAATACAGGAGCAAAGATTACTGGTATTTTGGGCAGAAAGGGTCAATTGGATAAAAAATATTATGAAAATTTGGAGTTGGATAGTTTGGAAAGAGAGGAAGGATATAAAATATTCATGTTTCACACCACTCTCTCAGAATTAAAGCCTAAACATTTGGAGCAAGTGGAATCTCATCCGGCATCATTCTTGCCAAAGGGTTTTGACTATTATGCTGGAGGACATATCCATCATCCCAATAGAATAGACTTGGAGGGATATGGCCCTATGACTTATCCAGGAGCGCTATTTCCAAACAATTTTGCAGAAGTAGAGAAATATAGCCACGGTGGTTATTACATCATTACCACGCATGAACATGGATCAATCATCGAATGGATGCCATTGAAAGTGATTAAGCACTGTAAAATTTCTATTGATGCCAGAGGTTTAGGTCCAGAACATATTAAAGAAAAATTATTGGAGAATATGGATGTGAAAGATGCCATTGTCACTATTAGAATTTATGGTAAGTTAGCGCAAGGTAAACTTAATGATATAAATTTCAAAGAAGTGTTCAATAAATTTTATGCTGAAGGAGCTTATTTTATTATGAAGAATACAGCTAAGTTAATTGCTGATGAGTATGAAGAAATTAAAATAAGTGAAGCTAATCCTGAGATGATAGAAGAAAAGTTGATTAAGGAACATTTACAGCAAATAAAACTCTTTGACAGCGAGAAGGAGTTAAGTTTGTCAAAAACATTGCTGCAATGTTTGAATAATTCTAAGCAAGAAGGAGAAACGATTACTGATTTTAATGATAGAATATTAAAGGAAATTAATACTATTCTTAATGTAAATTAATTTATTCCTTGATTTTACTTTTAGATATTTCAGTATTGGATAAACTACTAATCTCATTCTCTACTCTTTTTAGCATCTCATCATATTCAGATGGGTCTTTGTTTACAATGGTAGATTTCTCCTCTTCATGTCTTTCTTCCATGATTACAGGATCATCTTCTATCAAGTTTAGCTGCTCTGAGTGTTCAGGCTCCTTTTTTTCTAATATTTCTTTACTAAATGGAACCATAGGGGGAGAAGGCTTTTCTTTTGTTATTTTTTCTCTACTTGGTTCTTCTGGTTTGTCTTCACGCTTAGATTCCATGTATCCGTGGATTCTATTATAAACTCCAATTCCAATCATCAATAAGAAGCCAGCTAACAGTATTAATAATGCAGTCATACCTACTTTCGCCAAATCAATTTTGGACCAAATAGATGGTTGCTTTGAGACTTCCTCTACAGGTACAGTGACAGCAGCACCAGTAATTGCTTTATCTCGACTCTTCTCGCCAATTACAAAGAAACTAAAGCCTGGAGTTTCCGCTGAATAATGTGCAAATTCATCGTCTGATGATGCCAAAGTTGTGGCTAATTCTGCCCATTCAGCATCTACAAAACGATGCAGGGCGACAGCATCAGCACCAAGTTCATTCTCGCTTAACCATGCCTTAGTTACCTTAAAATCAATTTTAGGAGTTACCAAATTATCATTGGTAATTGATTCACTATGACTAATTTCTAAATTTTTGTACGTTTTTCCCGCAAATTCTTTGACTTCCGGAGGTAATTGCACAATTTCAGCAACATTTACCCAAGCATCTTTTACCGGGCTGCTTACACTGAAGGAGACACTATTAACGCCAATCGAAGGTGAGGATGCTGCTACATTGACAGTTGCTATTTCTTCAGTGGAAATTTCAGTGAACTCTTGCTTAACTTCTGCTACTACTTCAGTAGGAGTTGTAGTTGTCGTAGGTTCAGATGTGCTTATTTTACCAGCAGTTGCTGTTCCGGCACTATCAGAACCTGTTGAACCTCCAGAACCACCACCTGGGCTTCCAGTATTAGTACTTCCTGCAGCTTCCAAAGTTGTAAAACTTGTGCCGTTTGTGGAATTGCAATTACCAGCATAGTCACAACTGGTTACGTTGAAGAAATATCCTGAATTAGAAGTAAGACTCGCTAATGCCACTGTGTGTTGCCTTGTTCTAGTAGTTGATGAAGTTGTAGTTCCTAAAGCAAGTGTAGTTCCATAATCTACCGTAGCGTTAGCAGTTTCTGTTGTATTCCAAGTTATCGTTGCAGCAGTGGCGGTGATTCCAGATGAAGTTACATTAGTTAAAGGAAATAAAGTATAATCAGTAGTTAATCTAATCTGCTGACTACTATTAAGATTACCAACACTATCGTTAGCAATTACAGTTATAGTGATATTACCTTCAACAAGAGCAGAGACATTGTATATTGCACTCCAATAACCACTACCATTGGTGGCAGTTACATTAAATCCTGTACCACTACCATTATCGAAACTGAATTGAACAGATCGAACGAAATTTGCTTCTTTGATACTGACATTAAAGGTTTGATTGAAACTAGTTTTACTGAAGTTACTATTATTATTGGTAGTCCAGTTAACTGTAGGCGCAGTGTTATCTAGAGTAAATTCAATGGTTTGTGTAGCGTTCAAATTTCCGATAGTGTCATTGGCAAATATTCTGATAACATTGGTACCTTCAGCCAAAACACTAACGTTGTATTCTACCACCCAGGAACTATTTGAGGTAGTAAATTCCTTCACAGCAGTGATGTTAAAACCGGTGCCACTAGCATTATCGAAACTGAAAATAACATTGCTCATAGAACCCATTAACAGATCCTTAATACTTACATTAAATGTTTGATTGAAGCTGCTGATGGTGAAGTTCTTGTCTTGGCTAGTTTTGGTTTCGTCAAGTACAGTTACGTTGGGAGCAGTGCTATCCAAGGTAAAGACGATGCTTTTGGTATTGTCAGTATTCTTATCAGTGTCGTTGGCCAGTACAGTCATTAGATGCCTTCCTTCTGGAAGTACACTGACGTTGTAACTAGCTGACCAGTGACCAGAGTTATTTGTAGGTGTTACATTAAAAGGAGTTCCGGAGGCATTGTCAAAGCTGAATCTTACGATACTAATGTTTAATTCTGCGATGGTAGCATTAAACGACTGGTTGCTACTTGTAACAGTATAGTTTCTGTCATCTTTGGTTACCATGGTAACTACTGGTGCACCGGCCGCCACAACTCGAGTTAAATTAAAGGCTAGCACAGTTGTTCTGTTGTAATTACCATGTGTATCATTTGCAAGAACAGTTATAGTATTGTTTCCAGCAGCCAAAGAACTTACGTTGTACTCAACTGCCCAGTATCCGCTAGAATTTGTAGCCGTGATATTAAAGGCAGTACCTGTTACATTTTCAAAACTAAATACAACTGCTTGGATGGTTACATCTTTAATACTTACGTTGAAGGTAATGTTGAATGTAGATAAGGTTACTTCCTGATAATTAGTGTTGGTGAAGTTTACTAATGGTTTAGAATTATCTACAGTGAATGTTTGCGTTTCGGTCACGTTTTGATTCCCAGCACTGTCATTAGCTAAGATTGTAAGTAGATGAAATCCTTCAGCTAGATTAGACACATTGTATAAGACTTGCCAGATACCTGAAAAGTTAGTAGGAGTAGCATTAAATGGTGTTCCTGTAGCATTATTGAAGCTAAAGACTACTTTTTTGGCATAATTATTTTCCTTAACGGTAATGTTAAATGATTGATTGTAACTAGTTATGGTAAAGTTTGTATCAGTGGAAGGTTCTGTAAAATTAACTGTAGGAGCAGTATTATCAACAGTAAATCTTCTGGTGAGATTATTCTGGACATTGCCAGCATAATCTTTAGCAAAATAGGTCACAGTATGATAACCTTCTACTAGACGGCTGACGTTGTAAAGAGCCTCCCATGTTCCACTATAGTTAACTGGAGTTACGTTAAAATCATTACCAGTAGCATTGTTAAACTGGAAGACCATGGTTAAAACAGCATTGGCCTCTTTAATGGTTACATTAAAGCTCTGATTGTAACTTGTAACTGTGAAATTACTATCTTGTGTTGGGGTAATTCCGCTTACGTTAGGAGCGGTGTAATCTGTGATGATTGACACAGTCTCACTATTGTTTTGGTTACCAAAACTATCATTTACTAGTACTGTTATCAAAAGGTCACTCGATTCACCTAAAGTACTTACATTATATTCAGCGATCCATTGTCCGCTGTTATTCACTGCGGAGATGTTGAAAGGTGTGCCTGATCCATTATCAATACTGAATTTTACAAAGGTAACATCATGGAAATCCTTAACGGTAACGTTGAAAGTCTGGTTACTTGAAGATTTAGTATAGTTGGTACTGTCAGTTGGACTATTAATAGTAACCACAGGAACAGTATTATCTAAACCAATGGTCAAAAATGTTGTAGAATTCAGATTTGGCAGACATTCCAATGCTCCATCCAATTGTTCACATACAGCAGTATCATTAACTTCAACACTGACATTATAGTTACCGTCAGTTAGTTCAGTACTTGAGAGATCTAAA
>CEPX01039535.1_pt1 | contig 53428 bp, 53 predicted proteins | sample 361361 | NCBI WGS metagenome assembly CEPX01 (sample SAMEA2619974, study PRJEB7988) | marine metagenome | biome: marine biome (ENVO:00000447); feature: mesopelagic zone (ENVO:00000213) & marine oxygen minimum zone (ENVO:01000065); material: "saline water (ENVO:00002010), including plankton...
CTAATTTACTCGGTTTATTAGTGAAATTAAAAAGGGGTTTTCTTTTATTTCACTTGCCATTGTTGTAGTGGGGCCATGGCCAGAATGGATGATAAAATTATGGTCTATATTTTCCATTAATTTAATGAGCGACAATTCCAAAACCTGCCAATTACCGCCGGGTAAATCTGTCCTTCCTACTGAACCTCTAAAAAGTGTATCTCCAACAAATACATGATCTTCGATCATAAACGATGTTCCACCCGGTGTATGACCAGGAGTAAATAAAAGATTAAATGTCAGATTTCCAAATGTGAGTGATGATTCATCTGTAAACCAATAATCAACATCTGGAGTTTTACTCGTATTTAAGTTAAATAATTGACATGTTTCTTCATATGTATCCAGAATCAATGATTCTTCTTTGTGGAGATAAAAAGGGATATTTAACATTTCTTTCAATGCAGATACAGCGCCGATATGATCCATATGTGCATGCGTATTAATAATGGCTATTAGATTACAATCATGATCATTGATCGTGGCAATGATTAAATGAGGATCATCACCTGGATCAATGCAAACACCTTCTCGAGATACAGGATCCAGAATTAAAAATGAATTTTCCTGGAACGGTCCGGTGACAACCGTATGTACTTGAATACTCAAATATCTGAATAAACAAGTTCCGACAGGCATTGAATCTTATCATCATATGCATGTGGAAACAAAAATCGTTCTGCAGCTGCAATGCTGCTCAATATTGAATTGCCATCCTGAGGTGTAAAACAAAAACCGGTTATTTCATGTTCGTTGCGGACATTTAAAGTTTGTTCAACTACAACCGTTTCATTCAAAATTCTTCCATAATGACCATGATCCCGTCCAAAAGAAAAGACAGTACTGGTCATGTCTTTTTGTGTCATGGCTACCAATGGATTTGCCTCCAACTTATCCATGACTCCCTGCAAAGTGATTGGTTCCTTGACTTTCAAATTAAACCATAAAATGTGCATATATTGACTGTTAGTCTTCATAGCAGACGAAAACAAATTCAAATCCAAATTTTTAGTTTTAAATAAACCGGCCGCATCCTCTGCATGATGGGATCCGTATTTTTCTGAATGATGGCCGCCAACCTGAGGAGATGGTATAAACCCGCCCGGTTGACTTATATCATTTGCTCGTCGTATACAAACAAATTTTCCCTCGACCAAATTATTCAATTCACTTCCATTTAATGCCAATGTATTGGTAATACATGAAAGATTATGAGTATTACAGGACACGATCTGAACAAATTGATCGTCTTCATTAAACACTTCGTCATTAATTCCTCTGGCATATTTTTTTCCAAATCCATCTTCACTGCCTTGAGCTAAAAACCCTTTAACTTCATTGGAAAACTTTGAATAGAATTCTTCTTTGTTCTTGTGACCAATGCCCTTTGGCGTACAATCGATCACAACGGATGACCGTTTTATTGCATCTTCAGTTGCAAAATCAGGATCCATGCCCAAATCTTTGAAATCTTGCATGCGATCGGGATTAACAGATAAACGAGCTCCACGATGTTGGAGGTCAAATACCTTTGATCTATCATCTTTTAAAGGTGTATTTTTATGGAACGTTATTTCGTCAATACCCAGTTTCGTTTTATAGTCAGTCAGCAAACCAATGAGCGGTTCACCGATAGTACCCGTTCCAACAACGTGAACAATTTTACGTTTCATGTTTATTATTCCTTAATGATTAGAAATATTTTTTAATTTTTTTTCAATTTTGAATTGAGTTATAAACCACGCAATTAATGATATAAATACAATAAGATAAGCGGCAATGCAGTAACTCAAAAAATTATACATTTTTCGTCTTTAATTTATATTGAAAATTCGAAATTTTAACTCGAATTCGCAACATAAGTATATATAAAATGGTAAAGGTGAACATTGAAAAAAAGAATGGCAGCAATATTTCATCCGGCTGTTGGTTCATTTCTACCTGGGGATGAAGTTGATATTGAGGTGCCCAAAATTTTACAGAATAAAAAATGAGTGGTACATCAAGAAATGCCAATATACCTAATATAGCAGCATAACGTGCTACTCTTTCCGGATGACCACCAAATTTACGTAACATAAAATAGCCAATATAAATCAGAAACAAAATTAAGGTCGTTGTTAAGCGCGGTTCCCAAATCCATGGTTTTCCCCAAATGGGTGTAGCCCATATGGGTCCTGTAATCAATACCAATGCAACAAATAATGTACCAATCTCGGCAGCAGCCAAGCCGACTCTATCCCAATAAGAGTCTTTTTTAATAAAAAATAAAATTCCCGATACCATAACAATAAAATAAGATAAAAAGCTCGACCATGCGATAGGAACATGAACGTAAAATATCTTTTGAGCCCAATGCTGTTCAGGTACCATGGGTGCTATAAAAAATATAGCATAAAGATTTACTGCCATCAATATGACGGAAACAATGAATAAAATGCGCAAAAAACGCTCCTGGAAAAGAAATGACATTATTCTTCTGTTATATGTTCAAAAAATACATATCCCGCTAGTCCGAATATTACAACATAGGTTGCCATGATCAATACCCAAAATTGCCAATTACTAAAAGGAATAAGATGATACCATCCGGTTGTCGCTTTTACGCAAGCGATGAGTAACGGTGTTAAGAGTGGAAAAAGTAAAACAGGTAATAGAACAGCACTCATTTTTGCACGCATAGCCATTCCGGAAACAATTACACCTACGGCCACAATTCCCAAATTACCTAACATAACAATACCAATTCCGGGGAAATATGACATGGGCTGTGATAATCCTAAAAATAAGAAAAAGGGTAAAACAATGAGTATCTCTATAAGGAAAAGAAATAAGAATCCACTGATCCATTTTGCTAAAAAAAGTGTTCCCCTATCAATAGGTGCAGATAATAAGCTGGCAAATGCATCAAAATCTTTTTCCTGGCCAAATAAACGATGCAATCCAAGAGACGAACTTAAAACAACCAATGTCCAGAATAAGCCTGGAGCCATTTCATGATTTATCTTTGGATTGCCGCTCAACGAAAAAGAAAAGATCAATAAGACTGTGAGGCCAAAAGCCAACATCGATAAAATAACCTCTTTATTACGCAGTTCGACAAATAATTCTTTTTTGAGAAGTGTTATAAACATATTAGTTCATTAAAGACGTAATTTTATTTTCCAAATCTGAAGTTGAAATAGGATCATCCAGAACAATGGAATGTTTGTCTAAAATCATGATGCGTGATGAGATTTTCAATACGCGATTTATATCATGATCGACGAAGATGATACTTCGTCGGCCATTTTGCCAAGATTCCATTTTATTCATAACAAATTTTTGACCGGAGATATCCAAACCATTAAATGGTTCATCAATCAAAAGTAATGACCAATCAATTAACTCTAAAAAAGACAGTTTTAATCTTTGCATCATTCCTTGAGAATACACTTTAACCGGTTCATCAATAGCGTCTATTAAATCGTAATCCTTCAATACTGAATTAATTGAGTTAGGATTGGTTTTGCAACTATGTAACATAGAAAAATAATGCAAATTTTCACTTGCTGTTAATGATGGATATAATCCCGGAGCATGACCACAATAATAAAGACCCTTTCGATGGGTTGCAACACCTTCAAATAAATTGTTTCCATTAAATACGGCTTGCCCTTCTTCCGGTGATGTAATTTTTGCTATAATACGTAATAATGTTGACTTACCTGCTCCATTTCTGCCAAGTAATGCTAGCGTTTCCCCGGGAGATAATGAAAAAGAAATATCCTTTAAAACGGGCTTATAATGAAACGACTTGGATATATTTGATACATTTAGCAAAATAATTATCTATTCAAAATTGTCAGTATTTCTGCCACTTCTTTTTTCAACTCATTACGCGTTTGGCCATAGTCATCATCTTGGATATTGCCTAATTGGTAATCCATATCCAGTTCCTTAATCTGTCTATAAAGAATTTTTTTGCGTTGTTTCAATGCAACTGATTTTTTTTCAGTATCCTTTATTTCCAATCCCGGTTCAAGAAATAACGGTTGAATGACAAACACGGCCATGACAACAATAATTAAAAAGGTTACGACAACACTGATCATGATTTTTCCTTTCTCGGCGGCCACAAAGCAACAAGCGTTCCCAATACAAACAAATAGCCGCCGTACCAAACCCAGTTCACTAATGGATTAATCATAATTTTTAGATACGCCACTTCATTTTCCAAATCTATACTGTTGAATATGGAATAGATATCCTGTTTTATTGTCGAATAAATGTCAAGTTCACTGTGGGGCTGACGGCGTTCAGGATTCGGATTACGATGAAAATAAATGCGTTTCTCCGGATGCAATTTAACGATGGACTTTCCAAATGCATCTGCGACAATCATATCAGCGATATAGGCATAATGATTGGGGCGTTCTTCTTCTCGAACATTATACAATGTGAACGAATAACCGCTTAAATGTTCGCTATCACCTTTTTTAAGTCCAAATTCTTTCTCACTATCAAATGAATGACCGGTAAATCCAACAAACATCAGTACAATTCCAATATGAACGATATATCCTCCATATCGACTGCGGTTCTTTCGTATCAACCGCCAAAAAGCAATGATAGGGTTTTCTTTCTGTGATGTCATTCTTGAACGGATTCCCCTGAAAAATTCAAAACCTATGGTTGTTAAAACAAATGCTGATAAGCTGAATGAAATCAGTACATATCCTCTGATATTGAATATGTATAGTACCAGTGCCGAGACTAATCCCATAACGATCGGAGTGGTGAAATTGCGGATGAAACTTTGGTTGGACGTACGGCGCCAAACCAATAAAGGTCCAACTCCCGTTAGGAGCAAAAGTACTAAACCAATGGGAATATTCACTTGGTTAAAAAATGGTGCACCGACTGTGATTTTTGTTCCGCGAACTGCTTCTGAAATAACCGGGAATATCGTTCCCCAGAACACCGCAAAACACATGACAATAAACACAACATTATTAAACAAAAATCCACTTTCTCTCGATGTAAACGATTCTATTCGTTTTTCAGATTGTAAAAATGATTTTCGGTTGAATAAAAGTAAAAAAGAGACAACTAATATTAAAAAAACAAATCCAAGAAAAATGGGACCCAGTGAAGAAGCTGTAAACGAATGGACAGAAGACATAACTCCGCTACGAGTTAAAAATGTTCCAAAAATGCAAAGGGTAAATGTGATGATAATGAGAGCCATGTTCCAAACTTTTAACATGTCCTTCTTTTCCTGGATAATGATGGAATGAAGCAACGCTGTTCCTGTAAGCCATGGCATAAACGATGCATTTTCAACAGGATCCCATGCCCAGTAACCGCCCCAGCCCAATTCCTGGTAAGCCCACCATCCGCCCAGAATGATTCCGATACTTAACATTAGCCACACGAAAAGCAACCATTGCCTTACAGTGCGCATCCAGAGAGCATTCATATCCCTTTCTGCCATGGCGGCAATGGAAAATGAAAATGGAATGGTAAATCCAACATAACCTAAATACAGCATGGGCGGATGAAAAGCCATGGTTATATTTTGTAATAATGGGTTTAAACCCAAGCCGTTTGCCACCACAAAATCAGCTTCTGTCGGTATAAATGGATTACTAACATAATTGATTAAAATAAGAAAAAACAGTTGAACCGTTGTCATAACAATCATCACCCAAGGCATGATTTTGTGCTGTGATCGCTGATTCTGGAGTATCGTAATAACTGCATAAACGGACAGGGTAAATAACCAAAATAATAACGATCCGGATTGCCCAGCCCAAAGAGCAGTTATTTTATAAATAAAGGGTGTTTCCAAGCTTGTATAATGGGCAACATAATCAACATCAAAATTGCTCGTTATAAGTAACTGAGCCAGAATCAACGTTGCTAAAATACTTAAAAGAGAAACGGCTAGAGCTGCACGTTGTCCAGATAAAAATAACCGTCCATCTCCATTACGTAAATAGAAAAAGTGTAAAATGATGGAAACAAAAGCCAGGCCAAGAGCAAGATTTATGGCCAATCCGCCAATGACAGGCGTCATATGGAAACTTCGTCTAGGTTATAACTGTTTTCATCCCGTAAATCACCTTCGTACCGGGACGCACATTTTGTTTGCAGTATATCCGCTTCAAACAATCCGTTCACATATATTCCTTCTATGATAACTTCGGCACCATCTTTGAATAAATCGGGGCGAGCTCCTGTGTAATGGACGGGAAGTATATAATCACCTTCCTTCAACTCAAACTGGCATGACAAGTAATTGTTATTATCTAAATGAATAGATCCTTCTGCAACCAAACCACCCAATCGAACACGATCAGAATGATCTTCATCGATCAATTCTTCCACGGAAAGGAACGTCACCAATGCCTGTTCATCTGCAGGATTAGACGATGCCCACCATATCCAAAATATCACAACGACAATTACACCGGAAATTGCAAAATAAAATTTGTTTTTTGAGTTCATTAGAATACTGCTGCTTCCTGCCATTCCCCAAATTCAGCTTTTAAGGATAAGACAATTTCACCCATGGTTGCATACGCCTTTGCTGCATCAACTATGGGTTTCATCAAATTCGTTCCATTTATACAGGCTTCCTGAATGTTTGAAAGTGCTTGCTGAACAGCATCTTCATCACGTTCAGTGCGTAATTTATTGAGAGCTTCCACCTGTCTTTGACCCACTTCATCTCCTATTTCCAAAATGGGTATTTCAATTTTTTCATCATCCTTGACAAATTCATTCACTCCCACAACGATACGTTGTTTCGAATCCACCTTACGTTGATATTCAGATGCAGCATAAGCAATTTCCCGCTGGAAAAATCCCTTTTCGATGGCCGGAATAACACCGCCCATTTCTTCAATCGTATGAAAATATTTTTCAGCTTCTTTTTCCAATTTATCCGTTAATTCCTCTACAAACCATGAACCACCGAGAGGATCAGCTACATTTGCAGCACCTGTTTCAAAGGCAATTAATTGCTGGGTACGCAGGGCGATTTCCGCAGCTTTACGTGAGGGTAATGCCAAAGTTTCATCCATGGAATTTGTATGTAAAGATTGCGTTCCTCCTAATACAGCCGCCATAGCCTGGAATGCTGTCCTTGAGATATTTATTTCGGGCTGCTGTGCCGTAAGCGAACATCCGGCAGTTTGTGTATGAAAACGTAATTTCCATGATCGCGGATTTTTAGCTCCATACTTTTCTTTCATATGCCGTGCCCAAATTCGGCGGGCGGCGCGATATTTAGCTATTTCTTCAAAAAAGTCCAAGTGGGAGTTAAAGAAAAAAGAAAGGCGTGAGACAAAATCATCAACATCCAGCCCGGCTTTCATCCCATATTCAACATACGTAAATCCATCTGCAAGTGTAAAAGCTAATTCCTGGGCAGCGGTTGATCCCGCTTCGCGAATATGATAACCACTGATTGAAATGGTATTGAATTTGGGTAAATACTTCGTGCAATATGTCATCATATCTGTAATAATTCGCATGGAAGGTTTCGGAGGGAAAATCCATTCTTTTTGAGCAATAAATTCTTTTAAAATATCATTTTGCAGCGTACCGCGAACATTCTCTAAAGGAACTCCTTGTTTCTCTGCCACAGCAATATAAAAAGCCAATAGAATAATCGCCGGTCCGTTGATTGTCTGGGAAACTGAAATATCACCCAAATTTATTCCCTCAAACAAACGTTCCATATCTTTGAGAGAAGCAACGCTGACGCCGCATTTTCCTACTTCCCCAACTGCATATAGATGATCAGGGTCATATCCCATTAGAGTAGGCATATCATAGGCTACAGAAAGGCCGGTCTGTCCATGACTCAATAAATAGTGATAGCGCTCATTTGTATCTTCAGGTGAACCAAATCCTGCAAACTGGCGCATGGTCCAAAGCTTTCCCCGATACATATTTGCATGGATGCCTCGTGTATACGGATATTGTCCCGGGAAACCCAGCTTTTCCATATAATCATTCTCATTATCTTCAGGATAGTAAAGCTGTTCTACTTTTTCACCGCTTAATGTGTCAAAATTGTAATCTCTTGAATTTGCTTCAGCCGCTTCGTCTTTCCACGTCTTTTCAGCATCGTTGAATATGTCGAGTTGTTTGCCCATAATGTGATTCAATAGAGTATAGAAATTACTGTATTAAACAGATTATTTTTATAAATAATCAATGTTTTTCTTTCAAATTAATGACCGTTAAAAGTCCTTCAATTATCATCCAGATCATAAATCCGTTTACTCAACCACGTTGAATAAAATCGATACCCCAGAAAGAAGAGCAAAAAGCCAAAAAGGGTAAGATGGATGGAATTCACTTGATCAGATTGAAACGGTTTTATCGGCCATCAGCTTTGAAACGGTATTCACTAAACCTTCCGTATCCAAACCTAAATTCTGCAAAAGTACATTTCGTGGGCCATGCTCAACATATGAATCCGGTAATCCAAGTCGCTTCATACCGCCATGAAATCCATGTTCAGACAGCCAGGAAATGACTCCTTCTCCAAAACCACCTTTGATAACACCCTCTTCAATGGTGACAATTACTTTGAATTTTTTCAGGGCTGATTGCAAATATGCTTCATCCATGGGTTTAATAAATTGACAATTGACCACTTCACTAGAGATACCATTCGATTCCAATTTTTCTGCTGCTTTAATAGCGTCATACACCATGGGCCCAACAGCCAAAATGGCCGCATCTGAACCATGTCTTTCAATTTCCCAACAACCAATAGGCAGCAATTCAGCTTGGCCATTTTGATCAAACTCCACTGCACTTGCTTTTGGATATCGAATGGCAATGGGGCGGTCTGTTATATCCAAAGCTGTATAAAGTAGATTACGAAAATCATTGCCATTTTTAGGAGCTGCAATAACAATATCCTGGATACACCTTAAATAAGAGATATCCAATGCACCATGATGAGTGGGACCATCTTCCCCTGCTATTCCTGATCTATCCATGCAGAAAATAACAGGTAAATGCTGAATGGCTGCATCATGAACAACATGGTCATATGCTCGTTGTAAAAATGTAGAATAAATAGCGCAGATTGGTCGCATACCTTCTGCAGCTAAACCGGAAGCAAATGTAACTCCATGTCCTTCAGCTATTCCTACATCATAGTATCTATCGGGAAATTCTTTTTTAAATGGAATTAATCCTGTTCCCTCACCCATAGCAGCAGTTATACAGACTACTTCTTTATTATTTCTGGCTACTTCACGGGATAAATGTCCGAAAACAGATTGAAATGAAGGAATGTCTGTCACAGGTTCAGGTTGTCCATTCGTGTTGGGTGTTGGTGTTGCCTTTACACCGTGATACCCAACGGGATCCTTCTCCGCAACATCCATTCCTTTTCCTTTTTTGGTAACTACATGGAGTAGTACCGGCGTTTTTATATTCTTAATATTATTGAGTGTATGGACAAGTTCTTCTACATCATGACCATCAATCGGGCCAAAATATCGAAACCCTAATTCATGAAAAATAATACCGGGAACAATGAGATTTTTTAATCCTTCTTCTATCTTTTTAATAAATGTTCTGGTCCATTTTTTGCCCATGGGTAAACCGCCGGTCAGTCTCCATATCTCATCTCTAACGCGATTATAAAGAGGGTTTGTAATTACATGAGTTAAATGTGTTCGGATCGCACCTACATTCGGGCTAATTGACATATCATTATCATTCAAAATAACGAGTAATTGCTTGCGTAAATGACCGGCATTGTTCAATCCTTCAAACGCTAGACCACCCGTCATAGCGCCATCTCCGATGACAGCACTTACTCGGAAATCATCCCCATGGTGATCGCGAGCGGCAGCAATTCCCAATGCAGCAGAAATGGATGTAGATGCATGCCCGGCGCCAAACACATCGTACTCACTTTCAGTGCGTTTGAGGAAACCGCTCAATCCCTTATATTGGCGAATCGTCGTTAATTTTTCAAATCTTCCTGTGAGAATTTTATGTGCGTAACCTTGGTGCCCCACATCCCAAACTATTTTATCTTTTGGCGTGTTATATACATGATGGAGCGCTACGGTCAATTCAACTACGCCTAAAGTTGGCGCTAAATGTCCTCCGGTCTTTGTAATGACATCAATCGTATAACTCCGAACTTCATCGCATAATTGGCGTAATTGCTTGGAATTAAACTCTCGGATATCCGCCGGGGATTTTATTTTTGGCAATAATTCAAGCTGCATGGGATGATTCTTGTTTGTTTATGGAGCCTTTATTGCAAAAAACTGCTTTGTGAAAAAGAGTAATATTATTTAATTCCGGATGAAAGGAAAGTGCAATGTGTTGACCTTGTTTTACAGCACAGGGTTCATTGTTGAATTCAGCTAGGATTTCAACATTTTTACCTATTTTTGTGATTTTTGGAGCACGAATAAATGTTGCCGCAATCGTTTTGGAATCACCATTTAATCGCACAGATAATTTATCTACAAATGAATGGACCTGTCTTCCATAGGCATTTCGATCAACATCCACATCAATTATTCCAAGTGGATCTACAAGAGGGTGATTCACATTTTTACTCATCATTATCATCCCTGCGCATGTACCTAAAATCGGATTTTTCTCGGCAAACTTTTTGATCGGTTTATGAAAGTGACTTTTATTCATCAATTTTGTTAGCGTTGTTGATTCACCACCAGGAATGATTAGACCATTCACTTCATTTAATTCGTCCGGATAACGAACAAATATATACTCTAAACCTAAATCACTCAAAACATGACCGTGCTTTTCAACATCACCTTGTAACGCTAATATTCCAATGTTCATATTAAAAACCTTTGAAAGGTTTCAAAATTGGCCAAATCACCAACCCCGTTCCTGCAGTCGTTCTTCTTCTGGAATTTTGGCAATATCCAAACCTTCCATTGCTTTTTTCAATCCGTGGGAAATAGAGGCCAATTTTTCAGCATCATCGAAATACGTAACTGCTTCTACTATGGCGTTAGCTCGTGAGGACGGATCTTCACTCATAAAAATTCCGGAACCAACAAAAACTGTTTCTGCACCTAATTGCATCATCAACGATGCATCTGCAGGCGTTGCAATGCCGCCGGCGGCAAAATTCGGTACCGGGAGTTTTCCAAGTTTAGAAACTTGCTGGACAAGGCTAAAAGGTGCGCCCAATTCTTTCGCTTGTGCCATGAGTTCATCATTCCCCATTGTTGTCAATTCTTTGATTTGGCTTATTACTTTACGCATATGGCGAACGGCTTCAACAATATTACCACTACCCGCTTCACCTTTTGTTCGAATCATGGCAGCACCTTCACCAATCCGGCGTAATGCTTCGCCTAAATCCCTACAACCACAGACAAACGGAACTTTAAAATCATGTTTCCAAACATGATTATGTTCATCGGCTGGCGTCAGTACTTCACTTTCATCAATAAAATCTACTTCCAGCGCTTCAAGAATTTGTGCTTCTGCAAAATGGCCGATACGCACCTTTGCCATGACAGGAATGGACACTTCCTTTTGAATATCTTTTATCATTTCCGGATCGCTCATACGGGAAATTCCGCCCTCTTCCCTTATCAAGGCAGGAATGCGTTCCAATGCCATAACAGCAACAGCGCCTGCATCTTCAGCGATTCGTGCTTGTTCGGGGTTCATGACATCCATAATGACGCCGCCTTTAAGCATTTCGGCTAAACCGACTTTCACTTCATAATTTGATTTACTCATAGACTAGTTCCTTTTCTAGATTTTTACTAAAACTTTTAATTTTCGCTGTTACATCTTCAATAATATTATCCGGAGTTGACGCTCCTGCAGTGATGCCCACAACATCAGAATCATTAAACCATTCTGGATTTAAATCATCCGCGCATGTGACTTGATACGAACGGTCATTTCTTTCTTCTGCTAATTGGGTTAATCGCTTCGAATTTGCACTTGTGAATGAACCAATCACAACTATCACATCACATTTTTCTGATAAATCTTTTAACTGCTGTTGATTTCGCTTGGTTGGAAAACAAATTGTATTTACAAACCGTAAATCGAATACTTTTGTCATTAAAATATTAATAATATCTTGGACATTTTCAATGGTTTGAGTTGATTGACTCACGATACCTGCTTTCTTCATTTTTCGAAGTTGATTCGCTTCGTCCGGTGTGGCAACAATTATGGGTTTCTTAACCTGACTTGCGATTCCTATCACTTCATCATGTCCATGATCGCCGATGATTATAATCTGTCTGCCTTCTTTTTCCAGTTTAATCACTTCATCATGAATTTCTTTGACTAAAGGACACGTCGCATCAATAATATTCATATCTTTTTTCTGTGCATCTCCCCACACAGTTGTAGCGGTACCATGTGCGCGAAACATGATGGGTTTTCCATCAGGAACATCTTTTAATTTACGTACGACTTTTGCTCCGGCATCATCCAGGTCCTTTACAACCTTCTCATTATGCACAATATGGCCCAACATATATAAATCACCATCTTGATTTGCAGTTTCATAGGCGAGGTTTACAGCATCTCGGACTCCAAAACAATATCCGGCATCTTTTGCAATAATGAGTTTCATTTCGATTGCTCTTTCAATGATGCTTTCGTTTCAGTAACAACAAGAGGAATAATCGTCTCTTTATTTCCTTTCACAATTGCTCCGGCTGCAAATCTATGACCGCCGCCACCAAAATACTTGGCCACATCATTAATGGCATATTTTCCTTTAGAACGAAAATTAATTCTGCACGAATTGGTACCATTTTCAAAAACCATTACAGCTACTTCCACTCCTTTGATCGACCGGACAAAATCCGTAAATCCATCCACATCTTTTGAACTTGCATTGGCGGCATCGAGCATTTTTTGATCAATCGAAAACCAGGCTAATTCGCCGCCGCTATCAAAGGTGATATTATCAATAACCCGCGCCAATAATCGCACGCCACCCTGGGGTTTTGTTTCATATACACGTTGATAAATTCTACTCGTTTCCACACCTGCTTTCAGGCACTCGATAGCAATTTCGTGACATTTTGCATCCGTATTTGAATATCTGAAGGATCCCGTATCTGTCATAATAGCTGTATATAAACCTTCACACATATTTTTTGTCATGGGTTTCTTCCGAGCCATTTTCAGATAATCAAAGATTATCGCTCCAGTTGCTGCCGCATTTGTATCCACCACATTTAAAGTGAAGGGATGATCTTCCGAGTGTGGATGATGATCAATATTAATTGTTATAATTTCATTTCTATTAATCGTATCTTTTATTCCGCGTACGCGTTTGAAATCACCCACATCAAATATAATAGCTAAATCACATTTTTCAAGCCATTTATCGTGTTCTTTAACATCGTATAATTCAAAAATTTTATTTTGATTCAAAAAATCATATTCAACAGGAAGATCTGAACAATTGATTATTCTACATTCCTTACCTTCTTCTTGTAAATGATAATACATGGTTGATGCACTGCCCAACCCATCTCCATCTGGATTCTCGTGAGTCGTCAGTAATATGCGTTCAGACGCAATTATCATTTCGTTTATCTGTTGCCATTCCATTATATTTTTATTTTTAATTAATTAAGAATTTAGCCGATTTCAGACTAATAACACACGTGGGAAACGTTATTTATCTTGAAGAAGTATTTTGAATTATAAAATCGATTATAGATTAATCATGCGTCCAATGTTTTTCATCTACACCTTCGTCACGCTGGAATTTTCGAGCTAATACAAAAAATACATCTGATAAACGATTAATATATTGCAGCAATTCGTCCGGCAATGGTTCAATTTTATGTAAGCTAACCAATCTCCGTTCTGCGTTTCGTGTGGATGTCCTGGCTAAATGAAAACGTGCACTTGCTTCACTCCCGCCCGGTAAAACAAATTCCTTGAGTGGAGGTAATTCATTATTCCATGCATCAACCTGCTTTTCCAAATCTGTGATACATGCATCGTCGACTGATTTCGTATCCACACCCGGCATGGCAAGACTACCACCCATATTAAATAGGTTATTTTGAATTTTTTCTAGAAATGAAATAATACCGGCATCGGTAATGACAACTTTTGCAAAACCGACAAAGGAATTCAATTCATCCAAAGTACCGATGCATTCAATACGTGGATCATCTTTTGCAATGCGGCTACCATCACCGAGTCCTGTTCCACCTTTATCACCCGTTTTGGTTATTATCTTTGATGTTCTCATAGAAAGAAAATATACATAACCATAAAATAAAGAGGAATCAATATAGGCAGGGAGTATTTTACCAAATATCCAAAGAAACTTGGCATTTCAATTCCGGATGATTCAGCAATAGACTTTACCATAAAATTCGGTGCATTACCGATGTACGTATTCGCACCCATAAATACTGCCCCAGCAGAAATAGCCAATAGTGTATTATAATGTGTAGTCATCAATGTAACGGGGTCTCCTCCGGCTGTATTAAAAAAGACAAGATACGTTGGTGCATTATCCAGAAAACTGGATAATATCCCCGTTAACCAGAAATACATATAATTCACCGGTTCTCCATCATTGGAAACCGATTCAATAACCGATGATAAAGCTCCACGAGTTCCGGCTTTTAAAATTGCAATTGCGGGAATAATCGTCACAAAAATACCGGCAAACAGCTTGGCGACTTCAATAATGGGAAACCATGTATATTCATTGGCTTCACGGATAGTTTGTGGAGTCATCTTCCAACTAATAACCGTTAAACTCAATAGGAGTAAATCTCGGGTCAGATTTTGTAATTCTACCCCTACATGATACACCATAAAACTAATATGGGGATTCCAAAATCCACTCAACAATACGGATATAATCACACCGCATAATAAGAACAAGTTGAAAGAACCTTCCAACCCTAGCTTATGATTTTCTCCATCATCTTCAATTGCTTTTTCCTGGTTGAAGAAATAACTATCAATAATGAAATAAATAATTGAAAGACTAACAATCATAAACAGCATAGGCTTTAACATTGCGGATGTGGTCCAGAAAAAACTGACACCTTTCAGAAATCCAAGAAATAGTGGTGGATCACCTAAGGGAGTTAATGATCCTCCAATATTGGCAACCAGAAAAATAAAGAAGACAATTGTATGTACTTTGTGTTGCCGTTTTGCATTGGCGCGAATAATCGGCCTAATCAACAACATAGCAGCACCGGTTGTACCCATCCAACTGGCAAAAAATGTACCCACTAATATAAGTGCCAAATTAGTCATGGGTTTACCAACGAGAGAACCTGTTAAACGTACACCCCCTGAAATCGTGAATAACGCCAACAGAAGAATAATGAATGGAATGTATTCCAATAATGAAACATGAACTAACTCATAGAGTGTAATGGAAAAACCATTTATAGCAAGAAATGGAACAATAAATACAGCTCCCCAGAAAAATGATATTTTACCAAAATTGTGGTGCCAGATTTGAGGGGCAATTAGTGGGAAAAATGCAATCGAGAGTAGAATTCCTGCAAAGGGAATAACCCAAAATATTGAGAGAGTACTTCCATCCAAATGAGGAGTAGCATGATGCTCCTGGCCTGATGCAAAAACAGTTGTTAAAATACTGATAAAGAAAATCAGCATTTTAAAATTTCTATGTGAGTGTGAGTTCATGAATAAATTCTATCAAATTCAATGTCGTGTCAAAAATAATTAACGTGAGTTTAATATGTATTCTATATTTATTGAAGTAAAAGAAAGCTTTCTAAAAGTAGATGGATTGGAACCCAATGGATAAAATAGCGTAATTTTAAATATGGATATCATTTTAGGAATAGTCGTTATCGCAGTTGCGCTGCTTGCTATGTCTGTTGGAATCATTTTCAACAATAAGCCGCTGCGAGGATCCTGTGGCGGACAGAGCGGGAAAATTACAATTGATGGAATTGAAGTGACCTGTCCGACCTGTGGAGGTGATACAGAAAAATGCGATCAAAATCAGCTCATTGAAAAGAATCAACAGACTTAAATCCTGAACTATAGATTTTTTCCAGTTCCATATTTTCATTTCGTTTAACTACCATTCCTTCAACTTTGTCCAGTTGTTCAATTAGTATTAACCCTTTTTCTACGCCCAAAACCATTAGGGCAGTGGCTAATGCATCCGCATCCATGCAATTTTCTGCAATAACTGTTGTAGCTGCAATTTCAGACACAGGCTGCCCTGTACGGGGATCAACAATATGTGTTACATTTCCGGATGGTGAGGAATAATAATTACGATAATCACCTGAACTGGCCATAGCCCTATTTTTCAAGGATACAATATTCATGAAATCTGTGTCATTTAGATTTGGAGATTCGATACCGATACGCCATATTTCTCCTTTCTCATTTACCCCCTTGCAATAAACTTCGCCCCCTATTTCAACCATATAATTGTTTAATCCATTTTTTCCAAAAAATGCAGATACTTCATCAACCCCAAACCCTTTTGCAATCGCGTTCACATCAAGCTGCACATTTGGATTATTTTTCTGTACTGCTGATAGATGCAGCGTCAGTTGCTCGTAACCGGAATAGTTTAAAGCAGTCAATACTTCATTTTCCGAAGGGAGAGATTGCTTACTTCCAGGGCCAAAGCCCCAAATGGAGACCAAGGGTAAAATGGTTACATCAAAAGCACCATTTGTTTTTTCAGCCCAGAATAATGCGCGTTTTACAACACTATAAAATTCAGGAGAAAGTTGAAATGGTTCCGTTCCGGTATAATAATTAAAGCGATTTATTTCACTATTTTCTATATACGTGGACATTTGATTATTTATTTCCACAAGAATCGAATCAATTTGAAAGGTAATATTTTCAACATCAATCTTGGATTCTTGGGTTATAATTTTAATTGTATAGGACGTACCCATTGTTAATCCCTCAATTACAACTTCCTTAGACTTTTGTGTACACGAATCGAAGGCCATAATGATAAAAAAGCCCAACATCAGTCGGGCTTTAATCAATTTGAATTTGAGTAAATATTTATCCAAAGCTATCATATGCTATCATTTCTTCTTCCACACCAAGATCATACAACATATTTTCAACAGCTGCAATCATGGGTGGAGGTCCGCACATATAATATTCAATTTCAGTTGGATCCTCATGATTCTCTAAATAATTATCATGAAGTACTTGGTGAATAAATCCTGTTGGACCCTCCCAATTATCCTCGGGAAGCGGTTCAGATAATGCGACATTATAATTAAAGTTGGGGAATTTTTCTTGAATCTTCTTGAAATCATCATCATAAAACATTTCCCGCAAACTTCTCGCGCCATACCAAAATGAAACTTTTCTACCCGTCTTTAACGTTTGAAAAAGATGAAATAAATGGGATCGCATTGGAGCCATACCGGCTCCCCCTCCGATGTAGACCATCTCACGATCTGTATCTTTAATAAAAAATTCTCCATAAGATCCTGAAATAGTAACCTTATCTCCCTTCTTCAAATTAAAAATGTATGACGATGCTAAACCCGGCGGTACATCATTCCATAGTTTAGGAGGTGGAGTTGCGATACGAACATTCAGCATGACCCTATTGCCTTCGGCTGGATGATTTGCCATGGAATATGCACGAAAAATATCATCGTCATTATTGGCGACTAAATCCCATATATTATATTTATCCCAATCAGAATGATATTCTTTTTCAACGTCAAAATCTTTAAATGACAAGTTATAATATTCAGGAATATCAATTTGAATATACCCCCCGGCCTGAAAATTCAAATGCTCACCCTCGGGCAATTCCATAATTAATTCTTTGATAAATGTAGCTACATTGTTATTTGATTTAACCGTGCACTCCCATTTACGGATATTAAATATTTCTTCCGGAATATGCAGATTCATATTTTCTTTTACTTTTACCTGGCAGGCTAATCGCCAATTTTCTTTTGCATCGTTTCTACTAATATGCCCTGTTTCCGTGGGTAGAATTGAACCGCCTCCTTCCAAGACTTGGCATTTGCACATTGCACATGTTCCACCGCCTCCGCATGCAGATGGAAGAAATACATTTTCTGTCGCTAATGCCGTTAATAATGTGGATCCCGGTGTTGTTACAATATCATTTTCAGGATCATCATTTATATGAAGTGTTACATCTCCTTGAGGCAGCAATTTCGCTTGCGCCAAGTTTAACAAAAGCACCAAAAGCAAGATGACGCCCGTAAAAACAATAATTCCGGATAAAGTTGTTTCCAATATCACAGGTCAATTCCTGAAAAAGCCATGAATGCCATGGAAAGTAATCCCGTTAGTAGCATAGTAATACCCAAACCGCGCAATTTTGAAGGAACATTTGAATAGCGCAGACGGTGGCGTATGGCAGCCATGGACGCAATGGCCAAAAACCAACCAAGTCCAGACCCAAAACCAAATATCGTTGATTCCATTAACGTATATTTTCGTTCAACGAGAAATAACGATCCACCAAGTATAGCGCAATTAACAGCAATCAACGGCAGGAAAATTCCAAGGTTGTGATAAAGGGTGGGTGAAAATTTATCCAAGATCATTTCCACGAGTTGAACCATGGCAGCAATAACGGCGATGAATACAATAAAATTCAAATAGCTTAAATCAACATTGGGTAAACCAATCCATACCAATGCTCCTTCCTCGAGAAAATAATGATGAATAGCCCAATTTGCAGGGGCTGTAATCGTTAATACAAACGTGACTGCCATACCTAAACCGACAGACGTTTGTACTTTATTAGAAATGGCAAGAAATGAGCACATTCCGAGAAAATATGCTAAAAGGATATTCTCAACGAAAATGGCTTTTGTAGCGAGGCTTAAATAATGTTCCAACATATTAATTTTCCTCTATATCATATACGGTGCGCTGGATCCAAATAATCAAACCTAGGATTATGAATGCCCCGGGAGATAGAACCATTAAGCCATTGTTAACGTAGCCGGAATCATAGAACGCTGAAGGAATGATTTGAAATCCATATAAGGTTCCGCTTCCCAATATTTCTCTGAAGATAGAAACGGCAATCAAAATTATACCGTAACCCAATCCATTTCCTAATCCGTCCAAAAACGATTGGCCCGGTTTGTTTTGCATGGCGAAAGCTTCCGCCCTGCCCATGACAATACAATTGGTAATAATAAGTCCCACAAATACGGATAACTGTTTACTCATTTCATACATGTAAGCTCTTAATACTTGATCCGTCAAAATGACTAAAGAGGCTATGATGGCAAGCTGAACTATAATTCGTACACGAGACGGTATAAAATTTCTCAACAGCGAAATGAGTGTGTTAGACATACTCAAAACAAACACGACTGCTAAGGTCATTATAATAGCTGTATCCACTTTTACCGTTACAGCCAAAGCAGAACAAATTCCCAACACCTGAAATGTGATGGGATTATTGTTCATTAAAGGATCTTTTAAAACCACTTGAGATTTTTTATTTAATAATGCCATTAGCTATTACCCTTGGTACGGATTCGCTTGAAAAAGGGTTCATATTTTTGTAAATCTGTCATTAAGAAATTATTCAATCCTTTACTTGTCATGGTTGCACCGGAAATACCATCCACTTGATGAAAGGCGTTTTCAGATAATTCATCCACTTGCCCTTTTACAACTTGAATTCCAACAAGATTACCCTGCCCATCAATAATTCGTTTGCCAATAAAATTATGTGTAAACCATTCTTTTTCTACTTCACCGCCTAAACCGGGCGTTTCACCATGTTTATAAAATGTAATTCCCTTAACGGTTATTCCGTCCGCTTCCAAAGCAAAATATCCGTAAAGCGTTGACCATAATCCTTTTCCAGATATGGGAACGGCATACCCTTCAACATCTTTCCCTTTCCCTTTTTTACAAAAGACTGGAGATAGATTTCCTTGGGTTAACGGGTCAATATCTTCGACCTTCATTCCATCCACTTTTTCTCCTGTTCCATCCACCACATAACTGATTATGTTTTTATCAAACATTTCTTGAATTATTTCTATTGTCCATGGTTCATCTTGAGTTTCCGGAAAATCCAAAGAGCGAAGGATATTTTTCTTTATATCGATGGCAACATTTAATTCTTGTTTCTCCTTCAATGATGTTGCAGCAATGGATAAGAGAAAGCCCAATATGATCGTGACAATTCCCGTGAAAATCAATGTATATGAATTACTCTGCCGCATATCTAGCCATTCTACGTTTTATATTACCTTGGACAACATAATAATCAATGAGAGGAGCAAATGCATTCATTAATAAAATGGCAAGCATCGTTCCTTCTGGATAAGCAGGATTGATGGATCGGATTATAACCGTAAGCGCACCAAACAATATTCCAAAGATCCAACGACCTTTATCTGTGTGGGCACCGGTGACCGGTTCAGTTGCCATGAAAGCTAATCCAAATAAAAATCCACCCATAACTAAATGATAATGGGGTGGTAATGTCAACATGGTATTTGATGATAACGGAGCCATGATATTTGTCAGCGTTGCTGTTCCAAACAGTCCAATCAACGCACCCACAATGACCCGCCAATTGGCAATTTTAGTGATTATCAAAAATAGTAAACCGATTATAATCAGGAATTTATTTGTTTCACCAATGGAACCGGGGATATAGCCCCAGAACATATTGCTCCAAGAATAATCGAATTGAGTGATTTTTGTTAACAGATCGACTGCATTTCCATTTTCCACAGCAGCAGGAACAGCAAGGGCAGTTGCACCTGAAACACCATCCACTTTTAACCACACTTTATCACCGGAAATCTGGCTGGGATACGCAAAAAAGATAAATGCTCGCGCGACCAGTGCGGGATTAAAAATATTCATCCCAACGCCACCAAAAATTTCTTTTCCAATTACCACACCAAAGGTTGTAGCTGCAGCAACCTGCCACAAAGGAATCGTTGGGGGCATTAAAAGTGGTATTAGTGCACAGGTGACAAGAAATCCTTCACTAATAGGATGCTTTCGAATTACAGCAAAAAGGACTTCCCAAAATGCGCCCGTGGCAAATGCCGTAATTAAAATGGGTAAAATAACTCCAAAGCCAAGCCAGAAGTTTTCCCAAACTGACCTTTCAATCCCTGAAAACTGGGATGATTGATACCCAATATTAATGGCACCAAAAATATAACAAGGGAGTAAAGCAACAACGACCAGGATCATAATGCGTTTATTATCTATACTATCTCGAATATGGGGACCTGATTCTGTTTTATCATCTGTTGAAAAGAGAATCGTATCGGTGGCATTATACACTGCATGGAATTTTTCCAGCGGTCCTCCCTTTGTAAATTTTGGCTCTAAATTATCTAATATTTTGCGTAGGAATTTCATCGTTATTCTTCTTCCTCCAAGATATCTAATCCTTGTCGAATAACGCTCCCAACATCAATTTTACTAGGACAAGCAAATGAGCATAAGGCAAAATCCTCTTCGTCGCATTCGATCAATCCTAACTGCTCCATTTCCTCGACATCGTTGGCTAGAATTGCTCTGTAGAGTTGATTCGGTAAAATATTCATGGGAAATACATTTTCCCATGAATTAATTGGCATCATTGCTCGTTCTTCTCCATTTAGCAACGTAGAAAATGGAAACGAATTCGCTCCAAATGAAAAATATGTATTGGTTAAACTGTAATGACTTTTCCCTGATCCGGGATGTAACATTCCAAGAAACGCCCGTTTATCTGAATGAGGTATAACAGAAACTGTACTCTCATAAAAGTGAACAAAATCGTTTTTGTCACTGGTTTTTCCGGTGAGCACATCGCCTGAAATCATGCGCTGTGATCCGTCTTGCAATCGGTCTGCAGTTAATGTTTCCATGGAAGCACCTAATCGTGATTTCAGATGGGTAGGATTTTTTACACCGGATCCTCCTACTGAAATAATTAAACTTGGATCAAACACTCCTTTAAGGAAAAGACGTCCAATGGTTACAACATGTTGAGCATTCACGGTCCAAACTACTTTACCCGGTTTTAATGGATCAATGTGGTGAATTTGAATACCCACATTTCCTGCCGGGTGAGGACCACTAATCATATGCGTTTCAGCATCTTTAATATCCAAAAATGTATTGGACGTATACGTTTCATCTACAACAACATTTACGTTCCCTTGCGTCAGTTTTGATAAAGCTGTAATCCCTGCTTGGAAGGATGAACTCCTGTTACGCAAAGCAACATCCAAATCCACTGCTAACGGTGCTGAATTGTAACAGGAAATAAAGATTGAATGTGGTGTGTCTTCAGGATTTGCAATTTTATTATAAGGTCTCTGGCGGATCATAGGCCACATACCTGCTGCGAGTAAATGATCTGTTACTTGAGTTTTAGACAGGATAGAAATTTCATGATGATCGAAAGCAGTATTTTCAACAGCCTCTTCGTTTTTATCCAATTCAATTATGATTTTTTCAATGACTTTCCGATATCCATAATGAATTGCAGATATTTTTCCCCCGCCAATTGAAGCCCATTTTACATCCGGCATACATTTATCAAAAAATAAAGGTGTTCCTATTTTAACACTGTCCCCTTCTTTAACAAGTAGTTTTGGTTTAGTATATCGAAATTCCTCCGGTTGATATGCAACTGTAGTTGGATGACTGGCACTTTCAATATTTTTTGCCGGTACACCAGACATGTGTATATCGTGACCTTTTTTAATTATTATTCGTGCCATGTTAAATAACCGCCATTAGACCATTAAATAACCTGTGTAAAAAAAATCAGTGATTGGGAAACCCAGTTTGCGATGGGTGTCCAATACACACCAAAAACAACGGACGGAATTGCCAACACCATGAAAATGAGTAAAACTGGAATAGACGGAACTAAAACAGTTTCACTGGATTTACCTTCAAAAAACATAACTTTCACTACCCGCATGTAATAATACAATGAAATGACACTGTTGATGGCACCAATAATCGCAAGCCAATACATTTGGGGACCGGCATTTATAATTGCGGCAAATAAATAAAATTTGCCGATGAAACCAGCTGTGGGCGGGATACCCGTCAGTGAAAGCATAAATATTGTCATCACAATTCCTACAATAGGCATCTTCCAGCCCAATCCACGGAAATCATCAAACGATTCACCGCCGCCTTGGGATTTTACATAAATCACAACAAAGAATGCACCCAAGTTCATGAACATATACATGACAAGGTATATCATGACAGCATATACACCTTGAGATGACAACGTGGGCAGAGCCATGAGCATATATCCGGCATGGGCAATACTGGAATACGCCAGCATCCGTTTAATATTATTTTGCTGCATAGCAACCAAATTCCCCAGTGTCATTGTTACAACAGCTAATGCGGCTAAAAGCTGGGGCCAGGGTAATTCTGTATACGTTGTTAAGGAAGGATCGATAAAGGATCCGCCATCTCCAAACACTTGATTGAAAAAACGAATGGCTAGAGCAAAACCTGCTGCTTTAGGCGCAACAGATAAATATGCTGTAATGGATGTAGGTGCACCTTCGTACACATCCGGTGTCCAGAAATGGAATGGAACAGCTGAAATTTTATATCCAAAACCAGCAAGAATAAATACAGTTGCTAGCGTAAATGCAAAATTGGCACTTCCTTCCAAATTCCACATGGCTTCCTGAATGGCAAAAAATTTAGTGGAACCGGCTAATCCAAAAACAATGCTTAATCCAAAAAGCATAATCCCCGAAGAAAATGCACCATAAATTACATATTTAAGAGCGGCCTCATTTGAGCGTAAGTCACCTCGCAAATATCCCGCAAGGATGAAAGATGAAATAGATACAATTTCAATGGCAAGATATACCATGATTAAATCAATTGCCGATACCATAAGAAACATACCAAAAACCATAATAGCCATAAGTGCATAATATTCCCCTGTACGGTGACCGTCCAATTCACTTGTTCGCTGGGAAATAAAAATGACAAGAACCGTGGCAAAAAGGATCAACGTTTTGAAGAAAGATGCAAACGGATCAAACGCCAGATTACCCATGAAAAGTGTTGTAACGATTGTACTATCTTGTACCTTGATAGCAATATAGGCAAGGAACAAACCGCCCAAGACCCACAGAGCAGTTCGACCGGATTCTTTTGGAGAATAAAACAAGTCTGCAATAATGGTGATCAGAACTGTTACAGTAAGAATCAGTTCCGGCCAGTACAGGCTTAAACTCTGAAGATTATTCATTTGAGTCTAAAATACTCCTGCAATTCCGCCCATGTTAGCGACGGTATCAATTATAACATTCATCGTACTGCTGATCAAATCGAGAAACGGTCTTGGATAAATTCCAAAAAACACAGTTATCACTAATAAAGGAATGACTGTAAATAATTCCATTTTATTAATCTCGGGTAATTCTTTATACTTTTCATTCATTTCCCCCATGAACATGCGTTGAAAGGCCCACAGGAAATATGCGGCATTTAATAGAATGCCCAACGTTGAAGCGATAACGATAGCCTTGAAAACCGGAAAAGCACCGATAAAACACATGGCTTCACTTACAAATCCGGATAATCCGGGTAAACCAAGCCCTGCAAAAAAGGCTACAGCGACTATTCCGGAATAAATGGGCATGGAGGTTGCTAATCCGCCAAATCCTTCAATATCCCTGTGGTGAGCTCGTTCGTAGATAACACCCACAAGGATAAATAACATAGCTGAAATTGTACCATGATTAAACATCTGGAAGACTGCACCACCCAATCCTGCTTGTGCTGCCAGAAGATTATGTCCATTTGCTTCACCAGCAGCAATCACAGCGGCCATTCCAATGAGTAAATATCCCATATGGTTCACACTGGAATAAGCCACTAGCTTTTTCAAGTCTTTCTGGGCCAGAGCACACATGGCGCCCCAAATAACATTGATGAGCCCCAACAATGCCAATGCACCGGCAAACCACCAAACAGCAACAGGCAGCATGGTGTAATTAATCCGTAATATTCCGTAAACACCAAGCTTTAGTAAGATTCCAGCCAGTATAACTGAAATAGCTGTGGGTGCTTCTACATGAGCCAAAGGCAGCCATGTATGAAATGGGAATACGGGGACTTTGATGGCAAACCCGATAAACAGCATCACCCAAATAACTTTTATAGCACTCATGCCCCAAAACATGACACCATCAAGCGCTGTTGGCGCAGTTTGCATAAGTTGCAGCATATCGAATGTTCTGCCGCAGGTAAAATACAATGCCAGGATAGCAATGAGCATTAATACAGAACCAAATAATGTATAAAGAAAAAACTTTATAGCAGCATATTCACGCTGAGGACCGCCCCACATGCCAATAAGGAAATACATAGGTAGCAGCATGACTTCCCAAAATACGTAGAAGAGGAAAAAATCCAGTGAAAGGAACACACCCATAACGCCCGTGTTTAAGAGCAAATAAAGTGCAAAATATCCTTTTTGAGCACGGTTAATGTTCCAACTGACAAACGTCCCAAGAAAGAATAATAATCCCGTCAAAATAACCATGGGCAGACTTAAACCATCTACACCTAAAATATAGGTAATGTTGAACGATGGAATCCATTCCGCCCGTTCCATAAACTGAAATCCGCCATTCGATTCTTCAAACCGCGACCACAGTCCTAACGTTGCTAAAAATTGAATACCCGTTGCAACAGCGGTAACCATTTTTATTGTTTTCACCTTCTCCCTCGGAATTAAAGCGATTGCCGCCATCCCAATAACAGGAATCCAGATGATCCAACTTAGAATGCTTGTATCCATTCCTTTTCCTCTAACCTTTCAAATTTTAAAATGATTGTATCAAAACAATAACGACAACGCCCAGAAGCGCAAAAAGCATATACGTCTGTAAGCGGCCTGTTTGTAAGAATTTCAAGACTCCACCGGCTTGACGCGCGCTGCGGCCGATACCATCCACGATTGTCTGGTCTAATCCATCATAATCCATTCTGCCGGTAAAAAATGAGATTATTTTTCCGACTCTTCCAAAACCATTGATGAAATATTTATCGTATAAATCCCAATCAATATGTGCCACTAGAGCGGAAAGCTTCAAAAATGGTTTGTACAAAAATTTGTTATAGTTTTCATCGAAAAAATATTTATTGGATGATAAATTATACATGGGTTTGAATTTTTCTGCCCATTCATCTGCAGATAATTTTTTCTTAAAATAAAATGTCCATGATAAAAATATTCCCAGCGCAGCAACAACAAGTGATAAAGCCATGGCGGTATAATGAGCGTGATGAATACCTTCTGCAATATGATGTGCAGATGGATTCCCCGGCACAGCCGCATCGGAAGCAACAATAAGTTCCATAAACCAGCCGTGATCAGAAAAAGGGTTGAAATAAGGCAATGTATAAAAAATGAAAATGCTCAATGAGCTTAATAGAATCAGAGGAAAGGTCATTTCTTTGGGGGATTCATGAATATCATCAACCAGTTCAGCCATTTTCGATTTTCCGTGGAAAGTCATAAATATCAATCGGAACATATAAAATGCCGTTATAGCCGCTGCGCCAAAACCAAAAACGGGTAAAAGGAAATGTCCGGGATGATGGGAAGCAAAAGAAAGAGTTCCGGCAAGTATGGCATCTTTGGACAAAAATCCGGAAAATAATGGAACACCGGAAATGGCCAATGTGCTGATCAGCATAGCCCAGTATGTAATGGGCATTTTATCTTTGAATCCACCCATATTCTGCATGTCTTGTGGATCGGTATCATGGTCATGTTTTTTATGCAATGCATGATGCATGGCATGAATCACAGAACCGGAACCATAAAACAAGCACGCCTTAAACATGGCATGTGTCACCAAATGGAAAAAACCGGCAATGTATGCGCCTGATCCGACAGCTAATATCATATATCCCAATTGACTGACAGTGGAATAGGCCAGAACTTTTTTAATATCATTTTGGGTAATGGCAATTGTTGCCGCAAAAAGAGCGGTGAAGCCGCCCACATATGCAATTACAAGTAATGCATCAGGAGTAAACAATGGAAATAAGCGTACACATAAATACACTCCGGCGGCAACCATAGTGGCTGCGTGCATCAAAGCAGAAACAGGCGTGGGCCCTTCCATGGCATCAGGCAACCAAATATGCAAAGGAAACTGGGATGATTTACCCATGGCACCCAAAAACAAACCTACACCGGCAAATGTCAAAATACTTCCGCCCATCTTTCCGGCGGCAATCCCATTAAATATTTCTGAAAACACAAATGTACCTAAGGTCGAAAAAATGAGCATTATTCCAATAAAAAAGCCAATATCGCCGACGCGATTAGTCAGGAATGCTTTCTTAGCAGCGTCGGCGGCGGACTCTTTTTCAAACCAATGACCAATCAATAAATAAGAACTTACACCCACCAATTCCCAGAACATGTACATGGAGATCAAATTATTGGCCAGCACGATGCCGTTCATGCTGAATGTAAACAGCCCCAAATAAGCATAATAACGAGAATAGCGAATATCCCCTTCCAAATATTTTATGGAAAAAATGTGGGTCATGGTGGAAATAAGCGCTACAACGAGAAGCATGGTTATGGTAATATTATCCACCAGGAAGCCCAACTCAATATGGAAGGCTCCCATGTCCAGCCACGTGAAGGATGCTTCCTGGGCAAAATGAGGCTCATGGCCTATCAACATGGATGTAAACATGGCTATGGCTAAAATGAGAGTTGTAACAACAGCACCAATGGCAACCCAATCTCCTTGGCGCGGCAATCGTTTCCCAATAAATATTTGAATAAGAAATGCTGCCAGCGGCAGAAACAGAATCAGAAGCGAATAGTTCATAATCATATTACCGGTCATTGCCGCAACTCCTGAACATCATCCACGTTGATTGTTTTGAAATTATTATAAATATTGATAATGATCGCCAAAGCTACTGCCGCTTCTGCCGCAGCCATAATGATGACAAATAGTGCAAAAATGTGACCGGAAATATTCATGCCACCAAATTTTGCAAAAGCCAGGAAATTTAAATTAGCCGCATTCAAAATAAGTTCGATTCCCATAAGGACAGCTACACCATTTCGGCGGGTGATCACCCCAAAAAGTCCCAATGAAAAAAGGATGGAAGCAATAAATAAATAAGTATTTAAACTATCCATTAATCATCTCTCCGAGACAGCATAGCAGCACCCATCAATGCAGCCAATAATAAGAGCGAGGCCACTTCGAAAGGCAGTAAATATTCCATCATCAGCAATGTGCCTATTGTTGCGGTTGTTTGAGCTGGCTCAACAAATTCTGTATGAAGCCAAGGTGTATTGAGAATCATGACTCCAAGTACAAATAAAATTCCCAATACAACCATTCCGCCAATTCCTTTTTGCACACTCGTATGGGAAATATTTACCGATGTAATACGATTGGTAAGCATAATACCAAAAATGATCAGAACCAGGATACCGCCAACATAAATCATCACTTGGACACCGGCTAAAAAGTCAGCCCATAAGAAAACATACAGCGCCGCCACGCCAAAAAGTGTGAACAAAAGTGCAATGGCAGAATAGATCAGTTTTTCATTCAATACAACCATACATGCTGATCCCAGTGTCAGTACAACAATAAACCAAAATGCCGCATCAATCATCATGCTTTGGTTTCTTCCTTCCGGGGAAAATATTTTGATAATTTTTCTTCATCTACATCTTTGGCAAATTTGTAAATAAGGTCATTGCGATCGTATTGTGAAAATTCATAATCAATTGGATGCTTGTGGGAATTGGGACCACCAGTCATATAAATACATTCTTCCGGACAGGGATATGTGCAAAGATTACAGTAGCAGCATTCCGTCATGTCAATATCGTACCGAGAAACAATTAATGCTTTTTTGGTTCCATTAGACGTAACGCCCGTATGGTTAATATCCGGTAAATCTTCACCTTTTGCTCCAGATTTTGTTGTCACAATTTTAATACATTGAACCGGGCAGGCACGTTCACACTTCATGCAGCCGATACAATCATCAATATCCACTTGGAGCCGAGAACGAATCACGTTGTAATCATCAATATCAAAACCGATATCCCGCTCCGGTCGCGGCCAGCGTTCTTCAGGATATTGAAGCGTCACATTGTCTTTACGAATGTTCATCATGTGTCGCCATGTAATTCCCATGCCTGTGAGTAAAGTTGAGACTGCTTCAAATATATTGCTGAAATATTTAGACATGAATTATCCTGTGATCAGAATCCAAATGCCTACACCAAAAATATTTAGCAACGAAAACGGCAAAAACACTTTCCAGCAAATACTCATTAATTGATCAACACGTAAACGAGGAAACGTCCAGCGAAACCATATCATTACAAATACGAGACTCAATGTTTTTCCCATGAACCAAAATACTCCCCAACCAGGTGAGTTGAAAAATCCGGAAATGGGACTATTCCAGCCACCAAGGAATGCAGTTACAGACACACCGCTTACAACAAACATTTCAGCATATTCACTCAAAAAGAAAAATGCATAACGCATACCGGAATATTCTGTAAATGCACCGGCAACTAATTCCGATTCCGCTTCTGGGATATCAAAGGGAGTCCTGTTGCATTCCGCAACACCGCTGATAAAAAAGATAAAAAAGGCAATAAAACTGAAGGGGTTATTAAAAATAATCCAATTGGGTAAAATTCCCCAAATAGTTCCCTGCTGAAATTCATTAATGCCCTGCATGCTCAACGTTCCCGTAAGCATAATAATGGAAATGATGGATAATCCAGCGGGAATTTCATAGCTGACTATTTGCGCTACAGAACGCATACCGCCGTATAGAGACCATTTATTATTGGAACTCCATCCGGCCAGAATAATTCCAATAACACTCAAGGAACCGACTGCTAAAATATAAAAAATCCCAATATTCATATCAGCAATGATCGTATTTTGGCCAAAAGGCAAAGCAGCAAATGAAATAAATGCACCGATAAAAACGACAAATGGTGCCATTATAAATAACTTTTTATCTGCCGCCGCAGGAATAATATCTTCTTTTAATATTAATTTAAGGGCATCTGCCACGGGTTGAAGCAATCCCCATTTACCGGCATGAAAACCAACGCCCTGTCCCATGGGACCCACTTTATCCGCCATAAAAGATGAAATTTTCACTTCACCATAAATAGCCACCAAGGCATACACAGCGATAAAAAGAAAAACAGGTAAGGCGCAGATTATAACAGCTGTTAGGAAAGTAATAACCGGCCAATCAGTTCCAAAAGGTAACCAGTTAATTAATTGATCCACTGTCATCGGTCAATTTCTCCCAATACAATATCTAAACTGCCAAGTATTACCAGCACGTCTGACATCATCCAACCTTGTGAAATTTCTCCCAATACACTCAAGGCAGTAAATGCCGGGGAGCGCATTTTTAAACGGTATGGAATCGGTGATCCGTCACTGACAATATAATATGCCAAATCACCACGGGGTGATTCGGTACGTTTATAAATCGATCCTTGGGGTGGTCGAATTTTTTTAGGCAACGCCTGGTGCACATCACCGGTAGGAATTCCTTTTAATGCTTGGCGTGTGATCTTTACACTTTCTTTCATTTCCACCATCCGAACATAATACCTGTCCCAACAGTCGCCTACAGTACCCATTTTTCCAGCTCCAACGGGAATATCAAAATCAAATTTATCATAGATGGAATAGGGTTCATTTTTGCGAATATCCCATTTCACACCGGATCCACGTAAATTTGGACCAGTGACGCCATAACTAACAGCCACTTCCGGCGGCATAACGCCCACGTCACCCGTACGCTCTATAAATATTTTATTATAAGTGAGCAATTCATTGTATTCTTCAATCTTCGGTTCGAAATAATCCAAAAATGAATAGACTGCATCAATAAACCCGGGAGGCAGATCATGAGAAACACCACCGACCCAAATATAATTGTAGAGCAGCCGCGCGCCGCATAATGTTTCGAATAAGTCCAAAATCCGTTCCCGATCGCGGAACATGTATAAGAAAGGAGTAAATGCGCCCACATCCAAACCATACGCTCCCAAGGCCAATAAATGACTGGCGATACGGTTGAGTTCAGCCACAATAACGCGAATGTATTCGACCCGCTCCGGAACCTTTATTTCCATAAGTTCTTCGACTGTAACTGCATAGCCAAAATTATTATTCATAGCAGCGATATAATCGCATCGGTCAGTATATGGAATTACTTGTTCATAGGATACATTTTCGCAATGTTTTTCAAAACAGCGGTGTAAATAGCCAATGATGGGTTCTACTTCAGAAATAATCTCGCCGTCCGTTTTCACTTTTAGACGTAAAACACCGTGAGTACTGGGATGCTGGGGCCCTATATTCAGGGTCATTAAATCGCCGTGAACTACTCCCATCCGTCCTTCACCTTTGGTACAACAATACCGTGATATGATTCTTGTGTTTCATAATCTTTACGCAAGGGCCATCCTGCCCAATCTTCAGGGCATAGGATTCGGGTCATATTGCTATGACCTTCAAATTCAATACCGTACATGTCATACGTTTCCCGCTCGAACCAATCACCAATACGCCACACCTGTTCAACTGATGGAACTTTAGGATTATTGCGATCTGTTTTAATGCGGATTTCAATGGCATGGTTGTGAGTCATGGAATGGAGATTATAACGCACTTCCAAATCCTCATTTTCTCCAAAATCATAACCGGTAACGCACTGGAGTGAATCAAATAGAAAATCAAGATTATACCGTAAATATTGAGCAATCTCAAACCAGTTTTTGTCTTTCATTTGTATATAGCCATTCACGTCTTCAGATTCCAGTGAATTGGGAAATTTCTCATTCAAGCAAGCAGCTACTTTTTCCGATAAAGACTTTACAACTGGCGCTGATTCTTCTGTTTTTGATTCTTCAGATTTGGATGTGTCTTCTGTGGCTGCAGCTTTGGCTTCTCTCTTGGCTTTGACCAATGCGGCTTTGGCCTTGGAGCGGGTGACGCGATCTTCAATATTATTGATCGCATCCATATCGCCCTGTAGGGCTTTTTCAACAACATCAGCTATAAATTTATCTTGGTCTTCACTCATGCAATTTTTTTCGTTAGAGGACGATCAGCTTGTATTTTTTCCTGAAGTTTTAATAGTCCTTCAATCAGCGCTTCGGGTCGTGGAGGGCAACCGGGGATATAGACATCAACGGGCACAACCAAGTCTACTCCTTTAAGTACATGGTAGCCATGCTGCCAATATGGACCGCCGCTAGTGGCGCAGCTGCCCATGGCAATCACATATTTCGGATCGGCCATTTGTTCATATAATTTTTTGACACGCAAAGACATTTTCATCGTCACCGTTCCGGCCACAATCATCACATCTGCCTGTCGTGGTGAAGAACGTGGAATCATACCGATGCGCATTAAGTCATAACGACTGGCAGCGGTGGCCATCATTTCGATGGCGCAGCAGGCTAGTCCAAATTGAAAAAACCATGGTGATGTGGATCGTGCCCAACCCAGTAGTTTATCCATGGATGCCACAACAACATTATCTTGAAATCTGTTCTCAAGGACTCCCAACTGTTGTTCCTTCTTTTTCAGTTATAACTTTACGGTAGCGGCCGCGGGCATATTTCACGCGGTATTTCACCCAGTCCAAATCACCCTTCTTCCAAACGTAGGCAAGGCCCACAATTAAAATCAGCAGAAAAATGGACATTTCCACAAATGCGAGCAAGCCCAGTTCTTTAAAAACAACTGCCCATGGAAATAGGAAGACAACTTCCACATCAAAAATAAGGAAAATAAGGGCAATGACATAAAAGCGAATATTGAACTGCACCCATGCGGATCCTTCCGATTCTTCGCCGCATTCATAGGTAGACAGCTTATCCGGCGAATCATTTTTTGGTGCAACAAGCCGCTGAATAAGCAGCGGAACGTAGACCAAAACAATGCCGATCAAGATAAAGAGAAATATGGTTCCAAAGTCGCGGTACATTTATAAAATCTCGTTAAATTCGAGCTTCAAATTTATAGATTTGAACGTTCATCTTGCAAGGCTAATCCCTATAGAAATGAACAATTTTTTATGTTTGATGAGCCCGCACCGCTTCTACTAAATTCAGCATTGATGAATCTCCTTAATTCGATACTCGCCACCATTATTTCTATTTTTCCGCGCTGGATAATTAAACCATTTGCAAAACCCTATGTTGCGGGGGAAACCATCGCCGAAGCACTTGTCCATATTAATGCATTGAATGAAAAAGGGTTTGCTGCTACGCTGGATATTCTAGGCGAGCATGTCCAAACGATTGATGAAGCTACGGACATAACTAAATCCTATATTGAAATATTAGACTCAATTAGCGAGCAAAATCTCAATTGTAATATTTCAATTAAACCAACTCATATTGGTTTAGATATCAGCTATGAAACTGCGAAGAATAATCTATTCACTCTTTTGGCCAAAGCAAAAGAATTACATAGTTTCGTGCGCATTGATATGGAAGATTCACCTTATACAGACGCATCTATCAAACTCTATTTGGAAGCGCTGATTCATTATGATAATGTGGGGCCGGTCATTCAAGCTTACCTCCGCCGTTCAACGGAAGATATTAAAAGACTTAATAGTGAAAAATTTAATGTACGCATTTGTAAGGGCATTTATTCTGAATCAGAAACAATCGCATTGCAACGCAAAACAGAGATCAATGATCAGTTTAACCAATTGGTAAAAGCTATATTAACCGGTGATGGTTATGTTGGAATTGCTACACATGATCTGAATCTGATCGATGCGTTGGAAAATTGGATAAGTGATAATGAGATTTCGCCGGACCGCTTTGAATTTCAAGTGTTGTTCGGTGTTCCCATGAGCGGACACTTGCAGTCGTTATTGGCCAAAGGATATACCGTCCGGCAATATGTTCCTTTTGGTAAAGATTGGCATGATTATTCAGTTAGGCGCTTGAAGGAAAATCCGTCAATAATTTCTTATATTTTTAAGAACATGTTTAAAATGGATTAGGAGAAAGAATATGAATGAAATTAAAACGATCCAAAAAACATATACTATGAAAACACATTAATTAGAGTTAAAAATGCAATTGAAGTGATTGATGAGTATTTAGGAAAAGGTGATTAACTAATTAACCATTAATGAATAATGAAACCGGGTTTATTTTTCCCCTCTTTTCCCCCAATCCATTTTCTTACTTAATACGTCAAAATAATTTGTATCTGAAAAAATAACCATCTGTATTTTATAGCTCGCCTTGCGGATAGTTACTTTTGCTTGCAATTCTAATGATTCCTGAACTTGTCCGTCTACCGCCAGTCCTAATCCGCCGGATTGATTATCAGGGAATGTGATTTCGATCGTTTTATCATCAGGTAAAACGATAGGTCGCAATGTTAATGTATGCGGACAAATAGGCGTTACGACCATGGCATCGAGACTAGGCATAACAATGGGACCACCAGCAGAAAGGGAATACGCCGTGGACCCGGTGGGCGTTGATACAATGAGGCCGTCTGCTTTATAACGGGCAATATGATTTCCATTCGCATTTAATTCGCAATTTACCATGCGATGGGAAGAGCCGCGATCAATGGCAATATCATTAAGAGCATAAAACAGTTGAGGTGCATTTCCGTTTTCCACCGCACATTCCAAAACCATGCGCTCCAGTATTTCATAATCCCCTTTTGCTACACGGTCAAGTTTAGCAAACATATCATCTGTGGTTACTTCAGCAAGAAAACCGAGTTCGCCCAGGTGAATGCCCAAAATGGATGTTTCGCGGTCACCGATTGCCCGCGCCAGGGCCAGTAAGGTTCCGTCACCGCCCAGGGATAAAATAAGATCCAACTGCTTAAAATCATCCGCAGATTCAATTATACTATAATCAAAGTCAAGCTTATCTTCAGCTTTGGCTATGATGCGTGTCGTTAAAAAAATGTTTAGATTCCGTTTTTCTGCCCAGTGGGCAATGGAGGGAAGCAAATCCCAAAAGGCCGGCTTTTCCGTATTTCCCCAGATGCCGATCCTTTTTGGTTCACCGGATTGCATTATTTATCCTTGCCTAACTTATCCATCAATTCACTGATCTTTTGTTCAGCACCGGACAATTGGCCACGTAATTGTTCAGAAAGTTTGACACCTTCTTCAAACAATGTTAAACTTTTTTCCAGCTGCAAATCTTCCGATTCCATTTCCCGGACGATTTCTTCCAAGCGCTGAAATAATTCTTCAAATGATTTTTCTTTAGCCATAATCCAATTTACACTTTCTTTTGATGTGTGTCAGTATTCTTTTCTTTGCGGGCTGATATGATACCTTTTGCAAGTTGCAGGCGAAACAATTCTCCTGTTTTTAATTCATTGGGGCTATGGATAATCTTGCCGGAATCAGCAGTAGCAATGGCATAACCCCTATCTAATATACTCTTCGGGTTTAATACAGCTAGTTCTGCCTGGAGTGTTTCCAACTGTCCAAATCGTGATTGCAGTTTCATCAAAATCGATTGTTTCAATGCAGAAGATAAATGGGTATTAAGATCGGTCATGCGATTGATAAATGCATCCGGTCGCTGGAGGGTAAAACGATCTTGTATATGATCCATCTTTTGCCAATAATATTCTAGTTTACGCACTAATAATGCTCTCATCTTTTCATCTACAGTTTGGAGAAATTGCACCAATTCATCTATGCTCGGTACAGCTAATTCAGCTGCGGCAGATGGCGTGGGTGCCCGCAAATCAGCAACTAAATCAGCAATTGTTGTGTCTGTCTCATGTCCCACAGCAGAGATAGTGGGCGTTTGGCAATCAAAAATAGCACGGGCAACTTTTTCTTCATTAAACGGCCAGAGGTCTTCCAATGAACCGCCGCCACGCCCAAAAATGATTAAATCCGGTTCGCAACTTGTGTCCATTTCTTGAATAGCGTTTACAATATCAGCTGCTGCTTCATCTCCCTGAACAAGCGTTGGTCGCAGAATTAATTTCACGTAAGGTGCCCGGCGACCCAAAACGTTTATCATATCCTTAACTGCCGCACCTGTTTTAGATGTAATTAACCCAATCGTTTCCGGTATTTTAGGCAATGGTTTTTTGAATTCATCATCAAAAAGACCTTCGGCTGACAATCTTTTCTTCAACGCTTCAAAAGCGAGAAATAATGTTCCCAAACCCGCTGGTTCCAATCGAGTCGAAATTAATTGATATTGACCTCGTGGAGCATATACAGAAATCCTGCCGCTGAGCAGCACCTTCATTCCATTTTCCGGTTTGAAGCGTAAGTACTGATTATTTCCTTTAAACATAGCACATCGGATTTCGGCTTCATCGTCCTTTAGTGTAAAATACATGTGTCCTGATGAATGGTGGATAAAATTGGAAATTTCCCCTTCAACCCAAAGTTGGGAAAACGAGCCTTCGAGAATTTCTTTTATTTGCCGGGTTAAGTCGCCGACAGAAATAGCTGTATTATTTCCAGTCATTTTGGAAGTTCCGGTTCGCCCGCTGCCAGCCAGCATGAATACCAATACGATGCCACCAACACAGCTGCCTGACCCAAACGATCATGGACAACTTCTTCTGTCTCGGCATAAAGTATTTTTAAATAACGATCTTCAAAATGAAGAATTTTATAAGTATTTAATTGCGTAGCTTGTTTAAAAGTCAGATGCTTGCGGGCGATGGAATCGGCACGAAGTAAACGTGGATAAACGCTGAAGGAATCTTTGGTAATAATTAATGCAGATTCAATGAAGTTATCAATTTTTCGGACCTGCCCAACTGGTTCGAATTTCGGAATAAGTTCATCCACCATGCGCGATTCCCAACGAAAATGGACGCCATCATTTCCTGTTAATTGACCGTTATAATTTGCGCACGTGTGGAGTGGCATATGAAGATCAGCAACGTAATGGCCTAAATGACCCATATAATAAAGTGCTTCATCCCAACGACCGGTCTTCATCATTTTTATAAGGACATTAGCTGTCTCATCAATGGACCATGGAGCCATTCCCCATTTCTTTATATTGTCCTCGCCGAAACGAATATCAAGTTCTTCATAACTGATGTTTAAATCAGCAAATGGGAATGCAGTGTAGAGATCAGCATCGATAAAATGCCGATGAAATTCATCATGGTGAACATCTTTAATAAAATCGGCTACGGGTGCATAAAGTGCCAATTCATCAGCATGAGATTTTGTATATAATCCAAGTTCGCCCTCCAAAATGTGAGCCGCCTTGTCATTTATACGTTTATGGACATCATACCCCCAACCCCAAATTATACTTGTGAGTATTAGGGGAAATATCCAGCGCAATACCCGTGTGGTACGCCCCATGGGCTATTTAACCTCTTAGTTAAACTTTCTTTTTCTTATGTCGATTTGCACGCAGGCGTTTTTTGCGCTTATGCGTATTCATCTTCCGCTTCTTACGTTTTTTTCCGCAGGGCATTCGTTACTTTCAATTTCTGGTTAATGAATCATTTACACGTTCCCGCATGTGTTTCGCAGGCTTAAATGTCGGTGCATTTCTTTCAGGCAAATAAATCGTTTCACCTGTTCCCGGATTACGTGCTTTTTTCGGTTTGCGGTGTTTAACACCAAATGTTCCGAATCCACGTAACTCAACGCGTTCATTTTTTGCAAGGGACTCAATAATGGCTGTCATAACACCATTCATTACGGTTTCTGTTTCCACTTTAGTCAATCCCGTTGCTTCTGATACTTGATCAATTATATCCTGTTTAGTCATGGTTATTCTCCGAGACAAGGTTAAGGATTATCCTTGTTTCACCCATAAAACAAGTTTTTGTCCGGGATATATATATTGTCCGTAAGATAAATTATTCCAACGTCTGATCTTCCCGGCTCGCGTACCGTAATCTTCTGCAATATGACCCAACGTATCCCCTCTTCTCACTGTATATACAACTTTAATATGTCCAGCTGGGCCATCGTGAGATGCATAAGCTCCCCGTATAGGTATTGTTAATTTTTGTCCAATTTTAATCTTATGCCTGTTTCTAATTTTATTGACAGCTGCCACATCGTGGATAGACACTTTATATTTTTTAGAAATTGTCGACAAACTTTCCCCGCGGCGAACCTTGTGTACAATATACTGAGGCGCAAAGCGCTGATCCATAGGAAGAGCATTAAAATTAGCTGAAAATTGACTGTTTGTTCCTTTGGGTATTCTCAGTGCATACGTGTCGTTTTGAGGTGTAGCCGATTGGCGCAATTCAGGATTATAGTACTTCAACGTCTTTAAACTGATACCGGCTGAACGTGCTAAAACGGATAGGTCTGCACTTTTTTCCAATTCAACATAATCGAATTCAAAGGGAGTTTTGCTTTTTGCAGAATGGGTGACAAACCCAAATTCTTCCGGATTTCTGGTGATAATAGCTGCTGCCAAGTAATATGGAATATAATTTCTCGTTTCTCTGGGAAGAGAATGGAGCTGCCAGAAATCGGATGTCTGGTGCAAGCGAATGGCCCGATGAATACGCCCAGAACCGGAATTATAGGCTGCCAGCGCCAAGTACCAGTGATCAAATTCAGCAAATAAATCTTTTAAATGAGCACAGGCAGCATAGGTGGCTTTGATAGGATCACGACGTTCATCCACGTACCAGTCACGTTTCAGTCCATACATTTTTCCTGTGGAGTACACAAACTGCCACATACCTGAAGCACTGGCCTTGGAAAATGCTTTGGGATTTAGTCCAGATTCAATCATCGCCAGGTTTACCAATTCTTCAGGGAGTTCCTGTTCATCCAAAATATCCTTAATCAAGTCACCATATTCCGGTAAACGATCCAACCAGATTTGAAATTGTTTACGGCCCTTGGTTTGAAAATATTTAATAAACTGGTCCACTGTTTTTGTGCGGACTAAAGGAATATGTCCATCACGATCATCTATGACGACAAATTTACTGTTTCCCATTTCCATTTCAACAGGGATCGTAGCGTCATCAATCATTTGCCGTGCATAGGCAGCGGAAATGGGGGCTTCTGATAATGCAAGAGTATGGAGTCGCTTGGTATATATGTCATCTAAAGATGCAATAAAGCGATCGAATTCTTCTTGATCTGCATCCGTTTTTTCACCCAGTTGATCTGCTTCCCCCAGCAGATCATAAATACGATCCAGGTAATAAATTACTTCCAATGTATCTTTATATACATCGGCAATCATAGCTTCTGTCAATAACACTTTCACATCCAGTAACAATTGTGGTAGGCGATTTACAGACCCATTGCCATTAGAATAAACGGTATTTGTTAGCCCATTATTTATTTTACTTTCCAACTCTTCAGAATTAGCGGCAGTCGTATCTTGGGCAAATAGGGGCATTGCCAAGATATTCAGTGCAAGAAAAATTCGTGTAAATTCTTTAATCATAAGGTTTTAGAGCAAATTTTGGAAGGCGAAATTAGACTTAACACAAGGGTCAGTCAAGTGCTTTACGTGATAAAATCCTGGAAATTATATTTGAAGTACTGACCCCTTCCACGAAAGGGATTATTATAATTTCTCCGCCATTTGCCAGTATAGTATCTCGCCCTACAATCTCATCTTTGTCATAATCACCGCCTTTTATTAATACATCCGGTAAGAGTTCCGCAATTAATTTAGCCGGAGTATCTTCATCAAAAACGACAACTGCATCCACACATGAAAGAGCTGTTAATATTGCTCTTCTATCCTGCTCATTTTGAAAAGGTCGAGTGCTTCCTTTTAATTTTCTCACTGAATTATCACTGTTTAACCCGATAATCAGTTTATCCCCTGCTTCCTTGGCAGCTTCTAAATACTCCACATGGCCGCGATGTAAAATATCAAAACAGCCATTTGTAAATACGACTTTATGTCCATCTTCCTGCCAACGAATGACCAGATTCTTTACTTCAGTTCTTGACAGCATTCACGCTCATTTGTTTTAGAAGACACATTTTGTAAAATTAGCCTTAAATGGAAAAACATGATTGTCCGGGATCATGTATTGGCTAGAACGGTTATTTATGTAGTTCATGATGACTTCAAATTTACGACCTGATCACGAAGAATTTCAGTAACTCTATTTCGGTCATCATAAGAATATTCACTTATATCGATGGGTAAACCTATTTTTAGGTAAATAGGTGACGGATGAATTTTAAACGACCCTTTTTTTACAACATCTATTGTTCCGCAAACGGCCATTGGCACCAGTGGCAAACCGGTTTGAATCGCTAAAATAATACCGCCTTTCTTAAACGATTTTATCTTTCCATTTAAAGATCGTGTACCTTCAGGAAATATCATAATTGAACGTGGATATTTTCGCAATGAAATTTTGGCGTGTTCCAACGAAGTTATAGCAGCTTTATGGTTTTTCCTGTTAACAAAAATATGTTTACCCAATATCATAGCCCAGCCCATAAATGGAATTTTTCGCAATTCAGTCTTGGCCATAAATACCAATTTATATGGTAATGTTGCAAAGACCAGCAAAATATCAAATGCTGATTCGTGGTTAGACGTAAATACATATTGTTGATTAGAATCCAAATTGTCAAGACCCTTAACAGAATAGGGAATACCGCTAATAGATAAAAGTAACTTTGACCATCGTTTTGCAACCCAGGCAATGGGTCTACCACTCCAATCAAAAAATGAAAAGACAATTCCAATGGTCGCCCAAATGGGCGTCCAAAAGAAAATATTAAACAAGACCCAAATGGATCGAATCAGCCTAGGACCTCTAACCCCATATAGGGCTGCAAATTTTTGGGAATAATGACTTTTCCATCAGGTGTTTGATTCGATTCAAGCAACGAAATCACCAATCGCGGGGTTGCAACACCTGACCCATTCAATGTATGGATAAAATCTGTTTTTTTATCACTGGATCGCCGATAACGAATATTCCCCCGGCGAGATTGAAAATTTTCAAAATTACTACAGGAAGAAACTTCCAGCCATGTGTTTTCTGCCGGTGACCAAACTTCTAAATCATAACACTTGGCAGCAGCAAAACTCAAATCTCCGGTACATAATTCAATGACGCGATAATGTAGTCCCAAAGCTTGAAGTATTGCCTCCGCATTTTCAACTAATTTTTCTAATTCAGTATATGAATTTTCAGGTGTTACAAATTTTAGCATTTCTACTTTATTAAATTGATGAACCCGCAATAGTCCCCGCGTTTCTTTTCCATAGGAACCTGCTTCTCTGCGAAAACATGCAGAATATGCAGTGTAAAATTTCGGTAAATCTTCTTCTTTCAGAATTTCATCCTTATGGTAATTGGTCACAGGAACTTCTGATGTGGGAATGAGATAGAGTTCATCTTTATCCGTATAATACATATCTTCCGCAAATTTCGGTAATTGTCCACACGTAAATGGAGCGGAAGATTTTGCCATAAAGGGTGGGAAAATTTCGGTGTAACCATGTTCACTAATATGAAAATCCAGCATATAATTGATCAAGGCTCTTTCCAGTTTAGCACCCAAACCTGTATAAAGAGGAAAACCCGATCCTGCAATTTTTGCAGCCCGTTCAAAATCCAAGAGCTTGAGATCTGATCCCAATTCTAAATGATCTTTAATTTTATAATCAAATTCAGGTTTATCTCCCCATTCTCTTACAACTTTATTTTCTGTTTCATCTTTGCCTGCAGGAACGGATTTATGAGGAGTATTAGGGATCAATTCCAAGGCTGATTGGATTTTTGATTTGAACGTATCTGCCTTATCTTCCAGTGATTTAATCTTATCTCCCACTTCGCGCATGGCGTTAATTGCATCACTTGCATCACCTCCGGTGCGTTTTACATTGGCAATTTCTTCCGAGACTTGGTTGCGCTCGGCCCGTAGATCATTGACCTTTGTTTGAGTGTCTCGATGTTGTTTATCAAGATCAAGCAACGAATTCAGATCTATCTTTTCTCCTTTTGCTGCTACTGCCTGTTGTATAGCATCTGGATTTTCACGAATGCGGGATATGGATATCATTTATATAAGTGTATTTATTAAGTGTAAAAATTAGAGCGATTATGAGGGATTTACAACGGTATACTAACGTCCTTCTCCAGACAACATCACCCAAACAGTACTCAACATAATTTTAAAATCCAGGGAAAAACTCAGGTTCTCAATATAATAAAAATCATATTTTAATTTCTGTCGGACATCTTCAATATTTTGATCATAGGGATGTTTGATCTGCGCCCAGCCTGTAATTCCCGGACGAATTTTATGGCGACGATAATAAAACGGATATTCATCAACCAATTTATCTACAAAAAATGGACGCTCAGGTCGTGGACCAATCAAACTCATTTCTCCTCTAATCACCATGAATAATTGGGGCAATTCATCCAAACGAAATCTTCTCAACAATTTCCCTACTCTTGTTATACGAGGGTCATCATCTTTAGCCCAAACAGGTCCCGTCATTTGCTCTGCATTTTTAACCATTGTCCTGAATTTGTAAATGAAAAATCGTCTATGATTTTTGCCAATGCGCTCCTGCTTGTACAACACCGGGCCTTTGCTATCGAATTTTATACAAGCGGAAACTATAATCCATAATGGTGACGATATAATCAACATTGGAATAGCTAAACATAAATCTAAAATTCGTTTAATAATGGTATTATAAACAGTATTCAGGTTCGGGTTGACTTGAATTAATGGTACCCCATAAATCTGCTCTGTACGAGCTAGACCGCTGATAACTTCATGGAGGTCCGGAACTATTTTTATAGATACCGGCGAACCGTTTGCCCGGGTGATAATGCGTGTAACGTGAGTATGTTCTAATTTCACTGGTGCAACAATGACTTCCGATATTTGATTATCCAAAATAATCTGTTTCAGGTCTTTTTCATGACCTATGACATTCATTTCTTCATCGCCATTTAATTGGGGATCATCATCTGAATGAACAAAACCAAGTAAATCAAATCCTTGGTGATTTTGGGCAACAATGTCATGGGCTACTTGAAACCCTCTTTTATTTATTCCTACAATAATTGTTTTTCTTAAACCATACCCTTTAGTCAATAAATATTTTTGCACTGTACGAAACGTCCATCTGGAAATAACCAATCCAAATGCCAACGTCAGCCAATAGCGCAGAATCACTTGAGGAGATAACAACCAAATGCCAGGTGTTAGTGCATCAACAAATATTGCCAATAGTGCAATCAAGAATGTTGTACGAACCATTTGTTGTATTTCATAAAATCGGGAAACGGTTGGTTCGCTTCTGTAAAGATTCATGGGTAAAAATATTATACCTAACACAGTTTGCATCACCGCAAATATCATAAATATATCCAGAGATGAAAAGTACGTACGATTAACAAAAACAGGCAGCAGTACCCGTGTAAAAGCCATGGCAGAAAAGAGTGCATCAAAGAAATAAATTCCCCAGGCCACTATCCACCGGGGATATCGAATACGTAAGTGTTGGAATGTTTCCAGCATAATAATGAAATATTAGTTGATTTTATATTTCTGTTAAATGTGCTGGATCACACCAGAAATGGGGATCGCTATACAGTTATTCATAATGATTTCGTTTTATTTTCCGATTAACTGTTAGCGATTTAGGGCGATAATACTCCTTGAAGTTGGTTGAAAATACAGTCTATTTATAGACGTTGTCAAGTATTTGACATAATTATAGAAACCAATCTTTTAAAGGCCTTAGACTTATTGTATATGCTAAAACATTCTCAACAACTATTGCTTCGATTTATTATCGTAATTTTATATATCGGTATTTTAACAGGGCAAAATGTACCTATCCCCATGAATCATCCTGTAAATGATTTTATTTTACGCATACTAACACAACATAAAATCGACGTTATCCATCCTGGAATTCGACCCTTTACAGTTAACCAAATTTTGGAAGCTCTAGATAAATTATCTACTGATGATTATAATTTATCATCACGTGAAAAATCATTGTTAATGCGCTTTAAAAAAGAGTTTGGTGTTCTTGAAATTGAACATGGTATCCAAGGTCCATGGCAATCAAAACAAATTTCTACAGCCATTAAAAACATTATTCATCCGTACAATTCTAAAAACGCTGAATCCAGATTTATATCTTATCAAGACGATAATTTATTGATGTGGGCTGACTGGGAAGAAATTTTTAGCATTGATATTCAAGATACCATTCAGCGAGCATTCTATAATGATCGAGTAACCATTTCAGGGAAATTCACCAATCAATTATCCTTTCACAGCAAATATTCATTATTCAGAATTGGCTATAAAGAAGGACATCCACTTCCTGAAGAATTCAAACAAGGATATGCTCTTATAGAAGAAAACACTGACTGGCTCGTTTGGGATGTAAGTGAAGCATCATTACATTTCAAAAACGTAATAATGAATGCTGAAATCAGTAAAATTCCAATTTATTGGGGCTTCAGCAAACAGCATTCACCTATTTTATCTTCAAATGTGCAATCATTTTCATTTTTCAGAGCATCAAAAAGATATAAGAAAATTCGGGCTCAAAGCATTATGGGATCATTAACTCCATTTTCAAATGGTGATAATTCAATCAATAAATTTATCGCAGCTCATCGATTTGATTTTGAATTAACGCAAAACCTTACGTTTTCTTTCAATGAAATGGTCATTTATGCGAATAGAGATATTGAATTAGGATATTTATTACCTGTCAACCTATTCTGGTCAGAAGAACACAGTTTGGGAAACCAGGATAATGTATTGATGTCTTTTGATGCGCTTTGGAGAGTAAAACCCGGATTATCCCTTTACGGAACATTTTTCTGGGATGAATTATCCTGGTTTAAATTGTTCAAACCTTGGTGGGGTAATAAATTCATTTTCCAACCAGGATTGCATTGGGTTCCTTTTGCAAATCCACAATTACCTGATTTCAGAATTGAATGGACCGCAAGCCGTCCCTGGGTTTATACTCACAATGATTCACTGTTAACCTTTACGTCTTCAGAAATTGGATTAGGTTTTCCTCTGGGACCGAATTCTCAATTGCTTTATTTGGAAATGAATATGTGGCCAACTTATAAAATATTCCTTTCTCTGAATGTCTCTTATTTGAAAAAAGGATCGGGGATTGGTTCTGACCCTAATGATAACTATAGTTTTAGAAATGAAGAGATGGATGATACAACACCCATGTTGATCGGGAATATTAGTGAATCAACACTTATTGGTTTAAAGTTCGATTATAGACTAACTCAATTAATCTATATCACTGGGAAATTAACTTTTGATGCAAATGAAGAAGTGTTTTCTGGAAGAATTAGTCTTTGGCTAAATTATTAACGAACCACAGACCATGTAGTTTGTTTTTTACCTATTAGCCAATCCCATATAGCAAAAACTGACGCAAAGTTCACAACAATAAAATAACGAACTCCACTATGTAATAACCCTAGAGTGTACATTGCAACTTGTAGTAAAAAGACAAAGAAATAAAGTTCGGAATTAGAATAAAGTAACCCTGAAGAAAAAAACATGATAAAAAGGAAAATTGGAAGGAACCAACGCAATAACTTATGGGAAACAAATGTAATAAATAAAGATCGCTTATGGAAGGGGTTAAGTAAATGCCCTACATATTTGATTGAACCCAAACTCCTTAATATAATTCGTCTTTTACGAGAAAAAACTTCTCTTGGAATATCTTCTACTGCTATAGCATTTGGTTCATATACTATATCGAATCCATTTCCATATATTATCATAGGCTCTAATAGATCACTAATGGAATCTTTTGGGAGAGGTTTATAGAGATCTCTTCTAACAGCATATATACTACCATTTGCGCCCACTAAACGGCCTATTCTACTTTCAGCTTTTTTTAAAGCTACTTCATAATTCCAGTATGTATGCTCTTTTGAAAGATTATTTCTATATCTAAGTTCTCCGCAAACTACCCCTACTCTATCATCAGCAAAATTAGCTACTAATTTTTGAATGGCATCTTTTTCATATATATTATTTGCATCACTAAATATTAAAAATTCATTTTTTGCAATTTTAACGGCTTCATTTTGAGTATTTGTCTTTCCCCCTCTTGGTAAATCTAAAAGATCAATATTTTCAAAGTTTGACGCTTCAATTATAGTATTATCTGAAGATCCGTCATTAGCTACTATAATTTGTATTTTGTTTTTAGGATAATCTAACTCAAATGTATTAATTAATTTTTTCTTTATCGTTTTTTCTTCATTATAAGCACTTATTATAAGAGAAACAGAAGGAAAATAATTTGATTTTTTTTTGTAAGAATTATTTTTGATAAAATTCAGTATAATAATATAGATAATAGATGTATATAAAACTGCAAATGAAGAAAGCCAAAAAATAACTTGTAAAATTTTCATATTTATAGAGACTTTATTACTTTTATTAACCTATCAGATTGACTTTGCCAATTATATTTTTGTTCCAATGATAACTTTCCATTTTTACCAAGCTGCTCACGGTAATCTGCATCATCTAATAATTGATTAACCGCGTTAATTATTTCAGTTATATTACGGGGATCCACAGAAATGCCTGCATTACTTTTTTGGATTAATTCATCATATAATTGAAAATTTGAGCTTACAAAAGGAATCCCAGCATTCATATAATCGAAAAGTTTTGTGGGGTATGAATGTATAAAATTCTGTGAAGGTTTTAGCAAACACAATCCTACTTTAGATTTTTTAACGATTTTAATTGCTTCCTGATAATCTACATACCCAAAAAATTTAATATTTTGCTCAAGCAAATATTTTTTAATAATTATGTCAAGTTTATCTCTGTTTACGATTTTACCTAATAATGCTAATTTAATTTCTCCTCTTTTTTTCTTTAATTGTTTGATTAATTCTAACATTATCAATGCACCTCTATCTTCTCTTACATCTCCTAAATATACTAGATCATATAATTTATGTTCACTATTTCCATTAGACTCATCTACTATAGGATAATTCAATACAATCGTAGAATTATGGGGAATTAATGTTTTATATGAATCTTCAGCTAAAATAAAATGACTAAATAATTGTTTTCCAATCCATTCAAATAATTTGTAACCAATAATGGCAAGTCTTTTGGTTAAGGTATTTAACCACTTTTTTCCTTTTATGGATTCGACAGTATTTTCATGAACATCATAGATTACTTTTTTTCTTAAAAATAGTCTAGCCTTTATTCCAATCCAAATCAATTCAGGATCATGAAAATAAAATAGTTCGGTTTTAGAAACTTTTAATCTTGACCATAACTCACTACGCAGAATTTTTCTATCTGATTCCTTTTTCCATAAGGGTAAACCTATAATAATTACATCATGTAAAGTTTTGTTAGCAAAATTTGCAGGTGCGTGTAGTTCGACACGAAATTGACTTGCCAGAGATACTGCTTCTTTATGGAAAACACGGTTGTCATTCCATCTATGTACACTCGTACCAATAAAAATCGAAATATTTTCAGCCATAAATTCTTGATTTGAGATTAGCAAGCCAACCTTTTTTCACATATGTGAAAATAATTAAACTGATTGTTAAAAATAAAAAACCTGATATTAAAAATTTCCATAAATCTGGAATTGGAAATAATGAAGAGAACCAACTGATTGTACAAATTAGGATTGAACTTATAATCAGATCGCGAATCAATTCTAAATTCCATAATTTGTAATTAAATAGTTTTTTAATATAAAAAATGCTACCTATTGCAGTAATTGCATTGCTTATTAAGAAACTAACTAGGGCTGTGAATAATAAATTATAATTGAGGTATTCCCCTATAAAAATGATTATTAACATTACAAATGCAGCTATACCGTAGATAATAGAATTGTATCCTTTTTCTGATGCTGCATCAATAGGGCTGCGCGCTAAACCTGAAAGTGTATAAAATGGTAAACTAACAATAGTTAATCTTAAAATTTTGATACCTAATTCATTTACTTCACCTAACCAACTATTCAAAATTATTGGAGCATATACATAACAAAAAATCGTTCCAACAATACTAAATACTAAGCCGGCTTTAAAAAGTATATCTAATATATTGGAAATATCTCCTTTTGAACCGCTAGCTATTTTATTCGAAACTCTAGGCAATAAAATCATACTAATTGGATTTACAATTAATAAAGATAATCTTACCAAACTAAAACTAGAATTAAAATAGGCCACACTTTCAAAGTTTACCGATTGAGCTAAAAATATCGGTATACCAGCTAAAAGTATAAATTGTGCTATAAAACTTGGTAATCGTTCAAAACCATATTTTGCAATTTGTTTTATTATATTTATTTTTATTTCATTGATTTGAATTCCCTTATTACGAATAATAAAAACAAAAATCATAATTATTGCAGTGACTATTCCTATCCAAAAAAGACTCCTATATAAATTACTTACCAATGAAAAAATAATTATTGGAATTGCACCTGTTCCGAGTAATTGAAATATATTAGCGCCAATCATATTTATATAACCACGATATAACCCATAGGTTATTATCTGAGCGCTTATTCCTAAAGAATAAACTACATAAACCCAATAATACTCAAAATAAAAACCATTAATATCTGCCAATAGGATAATGCCGATTGTAGATAAAGTTGCTGGAATTGTAAAAATCAGGAACAATAAAAATGAATTGTCACCGTATGTTCGTTCAAAATTGCGACTGAGATAATTAGGTAACCCCACATTCATTCCAAGTAATAAAATTCCTACTAAAGCAGAAAATGTTCTTTTAACCAACAGAAATTCACCTAATACTTCCATCCCATAAACTCTAGATATAAATCCATTGAGGATGAAAACACCACCTATGACAATTAGTCCATTTAAAAATGTGACCATGAAATCACTTTTAAATGACAGTTTACTTGCAAATATTTTCAAAATTTATCCATAATTATATGAAACTAACTTTTTATTATTAACCTTATCTACATGCGTAGAAGCTATTGTTATTCCAATTAACATCCATAAAACTCGATTATCGTTTATATCACCTGAAAATTGCGCAGAAAAGAACATGACCAACGTGACAGCTACCCAAACAGCACTATGTTCAGTAAAAATACCTTTTATCAATCCCTCGCTAATTTTTTTATATGAAATTATTAGAAAACTGATGAAAATAGTTATACCCATCGACCCAAATTCAACTAAAACTTCAAAAAAGACATTATGAGGATACCATCTCCAATCTCGCCAGATAAACAACGAGCTAAATCCACCAGCACCTAATCCTAAAATATTATTCCATAAAGAAGAAAGCCAGCTTTCAAGAGACATTTGCCAATAACCCAATCGTGTTGCCACTGTACTGACATGTTTAACACCTTCTGGGGTTAACAAAACAGCTCCTTGAGTTAAATCAAAAAATCTCTTAGTTATTATTTCAGGTAAAATAAACAATAGACTTAATGCAATAATGATTGTGATTGAGCCATAAATATAGATTCGTTTTTTATGCTGTTTTTCGAATAATAATGCATAAAATAATATTCCTAAAAAAATACTGACTAAAGGACCTCTTGATCCCGTAGCAATTATGCCAAGCAAAAGTGTTAATAAAATTAATAAATTGTATATATTAGCAAATATTGATTGTCGAATTATATAAACAGTCATAATTGTTGCACCAATAGCTAAATATCTGCTAACCTGAATTGGATTTGCACCTGGAATTGAAAAACGATTATAATATCCCAACAAAAATGCAAATTTACCAGAAATTGAGAAATATATAAATTGACCTATAATTCCAATCAAAATAATAAGAATAGAATATTTGAAATAATTCAAAATTTTCTTTGAATCGTTTTGTGTTTTAATAATAATTATGGGAGTAAGAAACATTGTTACACCTATAAAACCAAAACGGAAAATCTTATTTAATCCGTAAATTGGCGAAGGGGTATAGAATAGAGAAAATGCAATAAATATTGCGAAAGAAATAAAAAGAATTAGTGGCTGTCTACGGTCACTAACTAAGGACCACTCACCTTCTAGAAGCAACTTAATTAAACCAAACCAAATAATTATTGTTATAAACGCAGTGATATCTAAATATGCAAAGATTGGTATAGATTCAATAATTATCCCTTTGATAACAGCCGTAAAACTTAAGAGCATTAGAGTAAATCCTACATTATTTATCAAAATCCATAATATGATAAAACTTAAAGGAATAAGTGCAATTACAAGGGGATGAGTTTTTACACCAATAACGATACAAGCTAACTCACTTAATCCAAGTAAAAAAAGCGAGGATTTTTTAAACATTAAATCGTTTTTAACTGTTTTCTAAAATCTGTGGAATAATAATCAATATATATATAAACAACTGATAATAAAAATCCCATAATTACTGATGCAATCACAATAAGTGATCGAATAGGTTTTACTTTATTAATTGCTACTTTGGGTTCATCAATAACCTGTAAAGTTGGAATATTTTTACTTTCCTCTAAACGAGCTGTTTCAAACTGAGGAAGAAGAAGTTCTAGCAAGGTGTTCTGGATTGTTACTTCTCTTAATAACCTCGCATTTTCCATAGCTAATTCAGGAAATGATTTGAATTCAATCATTTTGGGTATTTTACTTAATTTATTTTTAGAAAGATTTTTTTGTTCATTTTCATCTAATCCTAAAATGACTTCTTGTAATTGTTTATCCAACTTTGATGTAACTTGGTCTAATTGCTTTTCTTGTTCAAATAACATTACTTCAAATCTTTTTACAGTCGGATTATCAGGGCTCAAAGTGGCTTTTGATACATTTAACTGAACTTCTGTTTGTGCTTTTAAAGAAAATAATTCAGTATAAGCTTGCATTTCTTGACTATAGAGCTGACTATAGGATTCGTATTGAGCTTCTATTTGTGTCAAAATATCTATAATTCCAGTTTCCTCTTGAAACTCTTTAAGTCTTACTTCTGCATTAGCCAGATCTATCTTTGTTTGATTCAATCTTTGCTCTAAAAATTCTCTATTGTATCTCCCTTTATCCATACTCAACTTTTGATTAACACTATCCAGTTTTGTTAATAATTCTTCAACCATTGTTTTTGCTAGTTCTGGATTCTTATCAATTACTGATATTTTTAGAGTACCTTCTTCGGTGATTTCTAATTCCATTTTATCTTCAAAAGCTATCATAGCATATTCTAGATCTTTTTCATCGTATCGATTAATCAAATCAAATTTTCTTACCATGTATTCTTTAATTGATCTGCTATTTAGAATCGCAATAAAAGTATTTATATCTTCACTAATGCTAGAAAGACCAAAATCGGCAATAGGAATAGGAGATATAGATGATAAAATATTGAAATTTCCAGCCCCAGAAGATAAAATTGTTGCTTCAGATGAATACCATTTCGGCAAAACAAACGCTATGATAATGGATGTTATTGCTACAATGGCAATATTTTTTGCTACAAACTTCTTTTCCTTCCATAAAATAAATAAATTTTTCTGCATATTAGAATCTGAATATTCATCTATTTCGTTTTTTACACCTTGCTCGTTAACTAATCCATATCTTTTTAAATCACCTATTCGATTACGCAAAGTTTTTTCCGTCATCCCATGTTCCTTTGCTATGCGTTCCCTAGCACCAGGATCAGTGAGGATTTCGGGATTTTCCTTAATTAAGTTTAATATTTTTTGTTCGTGTGTGGATAATTTGATCATCTGTTAAATTGTCGCTTGATACGCTAAAATTAATGTTGCAATTGAAGTTAGAGCTTGTACAAAACCTGTGTTTCCAAACAAAATACTCGTCATTGATTCTGGAATTTCAATAATATCACCTGGTTCAACTAATTTGTCATAAGAAAAATGTATAATTTTTCCATTTGCCCTAATTATTTTCGCTCTTTTTGCTGATCCTATATCCAAAACACCACCACTTAAAGCAATATAGTCTTTAACTGTGTAACCAGGTAAATAGTTTAAAACTTTTGGTCCACGTATAAATCCAGCAATGGTAATTTTACTTCTATCATACTCTGTCAAATTCATTTGAGTTTCTCGATCTATGTTCAAAAAGGGCACATACACTTTGTCACCATCTTTCAAGAATGGATTGTTATTCATATCACCATTTAGTAAAAATTCCTTAAGAAAAATTTTCTTCTTTTCACCATCACGAATTAAATATAGTTGATCTGAATCTGCGTATTTTTGGATACCTCCCGCCCCATTAACCGCATCTAATAAACGGCTAACTGGAGACATTTTAACAAATTTAGGGTTATTAACTGCGCCGTAAACAAAAACTTTAAATTGACGAAAGCGTATGAGTGTAATTGAAATTGTTCCTTCTTTATATATTTTACCTTTCTTTTCATTTAATTCTTTTTCAACATTAGCTAATGTTTTACCTAATACATTTATCGGACCAATTTTAGGTACAATAAGAATTCCTGTTGGATCAATCAAAACAAAATTATCAATGTGTTCAACCGACCATTCTTTTGATATTGATTCTTCAAACAGTCCTCCTGAAATATTAATTCTTAATCTATCCCCAGGTCCTAAATAATATGTTTCTGGATCTACAGGGTATTCAAGTGCCAAAGGAACTGCTCCATATTCTTTATACAATATTGGAGTTTGGGAGCTTTCAACACCTGGAATGTCAAATTGCGGTTGTGTTTGAGCAGATAACAAACATAATAAAATAATAGGTGAAATAAATTTAAATGTGATTTTCATGTTATGTTATAATACTCCCAATCTTTCCTGTTGATAGGTTTTGTTTTGAATATCCTGCCACCAAGATTGATTTTCTAAATACCAATTGATGGTTTGTTTAATTCCTGTTTCAAATGTTTCTTTTGGTTGCCAGTTTAATTCATTTTTTAATTTGGATGAATCTATGGCATAACGAAAATCATGGCCAGGTCTGTCTTTGACAAAGGCAATTAATTCTTTAAACGATTTTAAATTTTCTGAAGGTTTTATTTGATCCAATATATCACAAATTGTCTTTACAATTTCTATGTTCTTAATTTCATTGTTTCCACCAACATTATATGTTTCTCCAATTTTCCCATTTTCAATAATTGTATGTATGGCTTCACAATGATCATCTACGTATAACCAATCTCTTACATTTTCACCTGTACCATATACAGGTAGCGATTCTTCAGCTAAACAATTAAGAATCATTAGAGGAATTAATTTTTCAGGAAATTGATAAGGACCATAATTGTT
>CEPX01066826.1_pt1 | contig 53202 bp, 58 predicted proteins | sample 361361 | NCBI WGS metagenome assembly CEPX01 (sample SAMEA2619974, study PRJEB7988) | marine metagenome | biome: marine biome (ENVO:00000447); feature: mesopelagic zone (ENVO:00000213) & marine oxygen minimum zone (ENVO:01000065); material: "saline water (ENVO:00002010), including plankton...
ACTGTTATTAGTGTTCGCTGCTCGATTCAATATAACCTATTGTATTTTATGAAACATCGTCGAAGCAATGGCGAACTGCGAGCAAACGCGAGGAACGCGGTAAAACTCTGGCATCTTGATCGCGTTTCACAGGTGACCTGTTAGGAGAAAGAAAGGTGAACATTAGAATACTTGGATACAACCCGCCAGATTTTCTGCGCCCAGTCCGCCATGATCCACATTGGTAAGCGTGGAGCCATTGAGGTGTACCGGGCAGAGTCCGGTGTCATGGCCGACAGGGAGCGCCAGCAGGAGCACCAGCGCCACGTTGCACACATGCTGCGCGGCAAGGCCATCATTCGCTAATTGACAACCCGGGGCTGGATTCCCAGCCCCGCCTCCCCTACACTGGTGGCCCATGCAGGTGGCAGGGGCCAGCGGTGTCTCTCTCCCCTTCCTCCCTAGCCGCGAGCATGGACTAACGTACATGTGGCCCTTGTCACCTGCGACTGAAACTAGAAAAGGAGAACACGTGGAAACCTACACGTTATCTGAGATTGTTCTGACCACCCTGCTGGGCACTTCCGTGCTGGGGCTGGGCATCCTGCTGTGGGCCTTCAGGGCCGCCGCTGGGGACGCCTTCTCCCGGGGCAGCCCTTCACTGTTCGCCCGGGCCTTCTCCATTGTGGGCGGCCTGTGCGCCGCTGGGGTGGCCATCTACGCACTGGGCTGGCTGGCCCTGCACCTGTTGCTCCTGACGGGGGCGCTGGCATGAGCCTTGACCGCATGAACGTGCCCAAGCTGAGGAGCCTGCGGGCAGACATGGACAAGCTCTGGGCCAAGCTGACCCCGGGTCCGACTAAAAACAAGTGGGCCTCACACAGGGCCACAGTCACGGAGGTGATAGATGCGCTGGAAGCTGATGACACTGGCTTTGTTGGTGATGGCGTCCCCAGTACACGCAGACAAGTGGGCAAGTGATGTCCTCAAGCGAGCCGGGGCCAACTACGTTGACAGGACACTCAACACGGAGGCGGACCGGCGTGCCACGACAGCGGCTATCCGCTCGCACCATCGCGTTTATCACCCTGACCTACGCCACCGCCGTGGGCTTGTTCATCCTGTTACTGGGCGGCCTGTTACCCGCATCCTGACCCCAAGAGAAATGGAGCTATACATTGAGCAGACTGGAAATAGAACACGTCCGACAAGATGAGCTTGGCTGCTACGTGGCCTGTGCGGCCATGGTGTGCGGTGTCAGCTTTGAGGACATGGACGCCCGGATAACAAGGGACCCCACGGGAGGGGTCCACACCACGGAACTGGTCAGGGCCATCACGGACCCAGAGTTTGGCCGCCGGGTCATCTACTACGTCCCCAGCGTCATGGCAGAGGGCAGGGTGTTCATCCTGTCCGTGCCCAGCCTCAACCACCCGGGGCGCAGCCACAACATTGTGGTGGACTGGCAGTCCTACCCGGACAAGCCGGATGAGCACTGCTACATTCTGGACCCCCAGTATGGCAACCCGGGCAAGCTCTACTACGGACACACTGAGGACGGCTACCAGTTAGTCAACTACAGCGAAGTCATAGAGGTGCTGCTGGATGAGTGAGCCAGCCTACACCTATGAGACGGACCCACTGGACCACCAGCGTGCGGACTTTGAGGACCACCGGGACGCTGTCTACTGGGCAAGATTCTGGGAGCAGGGCACCGGCAAAACCAAGCCCACCATTGATGAGGCCTGCTACCTCTTTGAGCACGGCCACATTGATGCTGTCATTGTGGTGGCTTCTGACGGTGTCCACCGGAACTGGGTGGAGGAGGAGCTACCCAAACACATACCCCAGCGCCTACGTCCGGCCATGCGTGGACTGGTTATGGCCTATGAGTCAAAAAAGGCCGCCACCAAGGCACACAAGAATAAGCTGGATGCTGTAACAAACGGACGCACGGGAGGCTTCCCGTGGCTGCTGTTCGGTTACTCCGGCTTCATGACCAAGGCAGGCAAGAAGGCCGCCGCCAAGTTTCTGCGGTCCCACCGCTGCCTGTACATTCTGGATGAGGCGGACCGCATCAAAACCCCGGGGGCCAAGCGGGCCATCAGCATCCAAGCCAGTGGCAAGTATGCGGTGGTGCGCCGGGCACTGACAGGCACGCCCATCACCAAGGCCCCCTTTGACGTTTACACTCAGATGAAGTTTCTGGACCCGGACTTCTGGAAGCGGACACCCTACGGGCTGTCTGACTTCGCTGACTTCAAAGCGTTCTTTGGCACGTGGAAAGAAATGCCAACAGGCCGCCGCACGTCCAAAGGGAAAATGATTATGTTTCCCAAGTGCGCCGGTTACCGCAATCTGGACATCCTCCGGGAACTGATACAGGGACACAGCAGCCGCTACCTCAAGGATGAGGTGCTGGACCTGCCGCCCAAGTTCTACACGTCCCGGCAGTTTGATATGACCAGCGAGCAGTGGAAGCTGTACCGGGAACTGCGTGACGATGGCCTTACATTTTGGGGGCCGGATGAGGAATACCTGACCCGCACCAGTGAGGCCATGGTCAAGCTCCTGCGTTTCCAGCAAATCACCTGCGGCTACCTGCCCAATGAACTGGATGAGGAGGGTGACAGCCTTGTTGAGATACCGGGCGGCAACCCGCGCATCCGGCTCATGCAGGAACTGGCTGAGCACACGCCACACAGTGGCATCATCTGGGCGCGCTTCACCCGGGACATTGAGTTGATACTGGAGGCCCTTGGTGAGGACAACTGCTACCGCTATGACGGCAAGGTGTCAGAGGATGACCGCAGCCGGGCGCGTAAGGGTTTCCAGAACGGGGACCGCCAGTGGTTTGTGGGCAACGCAGCGGCAGGCTCTGATGGCATCACCCTGACCCGTGCGAAAACTTGTTACTACTACAACAACAGCTTCAAGTATCGGGACCGGAAACAGTCAGAGGACCGCTGCCACCGATATGGTCAGGACGGCGCACCCGTGGACGGCCATGAGGGTAACCATGTTCTATACACAGACATCCAAGCCAGCGGCACGGTGGACACAAAAATAACCAAGGCACTGCGGCAGACTTATCAGGCTGCCAGTGAGGTGTTAGGGGATGACATAAAGGAGTGGATTTAGTGAGCACGGTATACATCATTCAGAACCCTCAGCGGTGGGATGGCGACAAGGGCCAGATGGTGGGCCGCTTTGACTTCAGCAGTTCACACCTCTACGGGGAGCCTGTCTTTTTGCTATCCCCCACGGCGGCACCCTTCAACGGCGGACCCATCATCCGGGAACTGGAGGAGAAGCTGGACCCCTTCAGGCCGGAGGACTTCCTGCTGATGGTGGGCAACCCTGTCATCATCGCGTGGTCCGGCATCATTGCCCAGAGGGCGTTAGCGTGGAACACAGGCAATCCGGACGCCATGCCTGCCTGTCTACAGTGGTCTGGCAAGGACCGCCAATACATTGAAGTCACAGGGGTTGACTTAACTGAGGCGGGGGGCATATAGTCACTCATTCCGGGGGTAACCCCGAGAAATAGAAACGGAGAAAACATAGATGAGCGATACCCCCGATTTTTCGGAGTTTCAGGATGACGCATCCCCGGCGGTAGCTGGCAGCAATGAGCTTGCCATGCTCTCCCAGTTGGCGGATGACCAAAGACAGGCAGAGCTTGAGTTGGCCATGGCTGAGGAAGCAACAGCAGCCGCCAAGGAAACGCTGGCCGCCATCGCAGAGCACCGCCTGCCGGAACTGATGGAACAGTTGGGCATGGCGTCCTTCACTACACAGTCCGGCTTATCCATCACCATCTCAGAGAAGCTGCGGGCAACATTGCCCAAGGTTCGCAATGAGCAGGGTGTGGAGTGGCTGGAGGAAAACGGCCACGGTGGCAGCGTCAAGCGCACGTTTGTCATCCGCTTCAACAAAGGTGATGAGGCGTGGGCGCGGAAGTTTCAGCGGGACCTCAACCAACGGAAAAAGCCAGTGGACTCAGTCATTGAGCAGAAGGTGGAACCGTCCACGTTGAGGGCCTTGTTACGCAGAGACCTTGAGGCCGGTGTTGATGTCCCTGACGACATTTTCAGCATCCACAGGCAGAAGGTGTCCAGCGTCAAAAGTACATAGCGCCGTGGGCGCTGAGTGGGTGGGACGGCACCCTTGTCTCCGTCCAAACAATTGAACCAACTAACAGAGGACCAGTAACAATGGGCAAAGCAGGAACCGAGGTAGCTGCACCCGCAAATGCAGCCGTAGCCGAGTTTGAAGGCTATGAGGGTGAGACGGGTTTTGAGAACCAATCGCAAGATGACATCTCTATCCCGTTTCTCAACGTGCTCCAGTCCAACAGCCCGCAGTGTGAGGACCGGGACAGCGACATGAAGCCAGGCGACCTGTTCAACACCGTGACGCAGGGTGCTGCCAACGGTGTGGACGGTGGTGTGGTTTTTGTCCCTTCCCTGACGGAGCAGAAGTTTGTGGAATGGAAGCCGCAGGAGGAAGGCGGTGGTGGCGGCAAGGGCTTTATTGCCGTCCATGACCCCAGCAACCCCATGGTGCAGAAGTGCATCGCGGAGCAGGACTTTGGCAAGTACACCTCCCCGGGGGGTAATGACTTGGTGGAGACCTTCTACATATACGGTGTGCTGGTGGAGGGGGAGAATCTGGACCAAGCAGGTGACCCCATCTGCATCCCCATCGCGTCCACAAAAATCAAGCATTACAAGAAGTGGAACACCCGGCTGTCCATGTTCACGGTGCGGACCAAGGACGGGCGCAAGCAGCGCGTCCCCATGTTCGCCCACCGCGCCCGTCTCACCACGGTGCCGGACAAGAACGACAAAGGCAGCTACTACAACATCAGCCTTGTCCCGGCGCTGGGCGAACCTACGCCCAACCTGGTGGCATCTCTGGTGGGTCCTGACAGCGAGGTGTTTTCATCCGCGCAGGCCTTCCGTGAGGTGGTCCTGTCGGGTGCCGCCAAGGTGAACCACGCGGCAGACAATTCTGCCAGCAGTGGGCCTGTTGGAAACGATGACCCGGATGACCCCTTTTAGGGACTGACTGGTTAGGTTTGGGTGGCCCGCGTGTTTGATAGAGCGGCGGGTCACCCCGTTTTTCACAGGAGATGACCATGACCACAGTTTACATTGTGGTGGAGGATGGTGACGTTGAGTCTGCGTGGTCCAGCCTTGAAGCTGCCAACGCTGACGCCAACCGCCGCATCTGCGCACTAGCTGACCGCCTGCCTGACTGGGCATTGGTGGAGATAGAGGTGATGCGGCAGGACGGTGACCACTTCCACAATTACCGGGTGCTGGATACCCGGCCAACTTCAGACTTGCACGTTGTCCACTACACCCGGGTGGTCGCGGAGGAGTTGCAGCATGAAGTGGACTAACCAGCAGGCGGGGGCGCTGAAGGCCGTTAGCCAATGGCTCAACGGAAGCCTGCAAACAGACCACCCCCAGATTTTCAGATTGTTTGGTTTTGCCGGGACCGGCAAGACTACCTTGACCAAGCATCTGGCACAGGACGCAGGCAACGTCATGTTTGCCGCCTACACAGGCAAGGCCGCCCACGTGCTCAACAGCAAGGGCTGCCCGGCCAGCACTATCCACAGCCTTATCTACAACCCCAAGTCCAAGTCAGAGGCCCGGCTGAAGGACTTGCAAATCCAACTGGCGGACGCCCGCAAGGAGGAGCCGCCCAACCCATCACTGGAGCAGGAACTGGAGCACCAGATTGCACTGGAGACGGACCAGCTAAACCGTCCCAGCTTCTCCCTGAATCTGGACACCGACTTAAACAGGGCTGACCTGTTAGTGATTGATGAGTGCTCCATGGTGGATGAGGCCATGGCCATGGACCTGCTCCAGTTTGGTGTCCCCATTCTGGTGCTGGGGGACCCGGCACAGCTTCCCCCGGTAGGTGGCGCTGGCTATTTCATCAAGGCTGACCCGGACTACATGCTGACGGACGTGACCCGGCAGGCCAAGGACAACCCCATCCTGCACATGGCCACCACAGTGCGCGAGGGCAACCGCCTTGAGCGTGGCTGCTACGGTGAGTCCAAGGTGGTGTCCAAGGTGGACCCGGATGACGTGCTGTCCCATGACCAGCTACTGGTGGGCAAAAATGCCACCCGACACGGGACCAACAACCGAGTCCGCCAACTGCTGGGCCACACATATGACTCACGGGTAAAGAACAGCGGAGAGCAACCGTGGCTGCCCCTGCCCGGGGAGAAACTGGTGTGCCTGCGCAACAATCATGAGGAGGGCCTGCTGAACGGTGGGCTGTGGGACCTTGCCCGGCTGGACGGCCATGATGAGGACATTGACCAGTTAGCCATTGAGGTGAAGGACCAAGACTCCGGGCACTACGTGTCATGCATTGCCCACGGCGCACCGCTGCGTGGCGAGGAGTTAAAAATGATGTGGTGGGAACGCAGCGAGGCTGAGGAGTTTGCCTATGGCTACGCGCTGACCGTCCACAAGTCACAGGGCAGTCAGTGGGACAGCGTCATGGTGTTTGATGAGTCCAGTGTGTTCCGCCAGCAATGGCGCAACTGGCTCTACACGGCAATAACAAGGGCCGCCACGCGGCTGACGGTGAAGGTGTGAAACCAATGAAGGACTGGGACCAGATTGCTTGGGCAATTGTGACAGGCAGCGGGCTGACCCTGCTGGGCGTCATCGTGGGCACGGTGCTGCTCCTCATATGACTGAGCCCCAGTTACCTATGTTTGCCCCGGAGTCTGACTGGCGGCCACCTGAGTTATCTGCACTCACCCCATGGGCAGACTCTAAACGGGTCGCCATTGATGTGGAGACCAGAGACCCGGGCATCAAGGACCTTGGCCCCGGGGTGCGCAGAGACCAGCGCAGCCACTACATGGTGGGCTACAGCTACGCCATTGACGGCGGCCCCAGCTTCTATGTCCCCACCAAGCACCAAGGCGGTGACAACGTGGCGGACGCCGGGCTGGCATGGGACTGGCTGCGGAATCAGGCCAAGCAGTTCACGGGTGAGGTGGTGGGCGCTAACCTGTCCTATGACCTTGACTGGCTGCAAGGCTCCAACATCAACTTCCCCAACGTGTCCCGCTTCAGGGACGTGCTCATTGCCGCACCCCTGCTCAATGAGTTGGAGATGTCCTACTCACTGGACGCGGTGCTGAGCCGTGCCGGGTTTGAGACCAAGGAGGACAGCCTGCTCATTGAGGCCGCTGGGGCCTTCTCACAGGGCACAGGCAAGCGTGGCAAGGGCAAGGAGCAGCTAAGCCCCAAGGCGGACCTGTGGCGGCTCCCAGCGCGCTACGTGGGCGCCTACGGTGAGGGGGACGCCTACAAGCCGCTGGGGCTTCTGCGCTGGCAGGAGGCCCGCATTGAGGAGCAGGACCTGTGGCAGGTGTGGGACCTTGAGTCAGACCTGCTGCCCATACTGGTCAAGATGCGTGCCCGGGGCGTGCGCATAGACATGGACCAACTGGCCAAGGTTGAGCGGTACTCCATGGCGGAGGAGCTTGACGCATGGAAGATGGTGAAACGCCTGACGGGCGTGCAGCTAACAACTGAGGACACGTGGAAGGCTGAGGCCTTGGCCATGCCCCTGCGGGCCATCGGTGTCCACGTGGGTGAGACCAAGCAGGGCAAGCCCAACATTGACCAAGCCTTCCTCAGCAGCATTGACCACCCGGTGGCCACATCCATCCAGTGGGCGCGCAAGGTGTCCAAGCTCCGGGGGACGTTCGCCAGCAGCATCCGCCGCTTCACAGTCAACGGCAGGCTGCACCCGACATTTAACCAACTGCGGCAGGCCAAGGATTCTGACGATGATGGCGGGGACTCCAAGGGGGCACGCTTCGGGCGCATCTCCAGCGACAAGCCAAACATCCAGCAGCAACCCTCCCGGGATAAATTCGCTAACATGTGGCGTGGCATCTACATCCCAGAGGATGGGGAGCGGTGGTGCTGCGCGGACTACTCCCAGCAGGAGCCACGGCTGACCACTCACTATGCCGCCCTGACGGACTGCACGGGTGCGTGGGAGATGGTCATGGCCTACCGGAACAACCCGGACTTGGACAACCATGCTTTCATGGAGGAGCTAACAGGTGTCAAGCGCACCTACGCAAAACAGATTTACTTGGGCCTTTGCTACGGCATGGGACCGGCCAAGATGTGCCGCCAGTTGAGGCTGCCCACTGAGTGGGCTGTCAGGGCCAATCATGAGGTGACGTACTACCCCACCCAGACGGAAGCACGTGAGGCGGCCCGGGAGTATGAAAAGTCATTTGTGTGGGAGGGCGCGGGCCCAGAGGGGCGGGAGATGTTGGACAACTTCCATGCCCGCGCACCGTTCATTTCTGAGCTTGCAAAGAAGTGTCAAAACAAGGCATCCAACACAGGCACCATCCGCACACTGGGTGGCCGTGTTGTGCACTTCCCGGAAGCGCCGGACGGGTCCTATGCCTGGGTATACAGGGCGCTCAACAGACTCATCCAAGGCTCAGGTGGGGACCAGATGAAAGCCGCCATGGTGGAGGCTGACCGGGAGGGCTTTGAGTTACTAATACAGGTGCATGATGAGTTGAACATCAGCACCGCAGATACAGCCACAGCCATGCGGCTGGGCAAGCTGATGGCCAACGTGGTGCAGCTTGAGTTACCAGTGAAGGTGGACGTGGAGCTTGGCCCCTCATGGGGCGAATTAGAGGAGAAATTGGCGGCATGATTATCAAGATAAAGATGAGAGCCAAGGGCAACTACATCATCAATGACAACCGATACTATGCGAGCTTCCCCGGCACGCGGACCCACCATGTTGAGACCATAGCCGGGAAGGTGGAAGTGTCTGCATTCCCCACCAGCGCGTTGGGCGGCATTGAGCAGTACCCGGGTCAGTCCGTGGTGAAGTTGGCGGACACAGAGTCCGTGGGTGCCATCATCTGTCGTGAGGGCCCGCCCCTTGAGGTACTGGGCCGGAGGAACCAGTGACAGTCTACCTGCTGCACTTTGACCCACCCTACAAACATGTCAATGTGGTGGACGGAACAGATGGCTGAAACAGACCAGCGGTCAACAGTTGTCAATGCTTTGAAAAAGCTGCATGCTGTTGCAGTTGAGAACCCGGCAGGGCCGGGCACCCCTGATGTGAATTTTGTGGAGGGGTGGATGGAGTTGAAGTGGGAGAGAGAATGGCCCGCCCGTGAGTCCACGGCGCTGGCCGTCCGACACTACACACCGCAGCAGCGGGACTTTGCCGTGGACCGGAGCATGCGTGGGGGCCTTGTCCTCCTCATGCTTCAGGTGCGGCGGGAGTGGCTGTTGTTCGACGGACTCACCGCCTGTGAGGTGGTGGGCATTGAGACCCGGGCAGGGCTGCGGCAGGCCGCACTCAGGCTCTGGGATAACGGATTAGAAAAAGAGGATTTATTGAAATGGCTGACAAGCTATCAAACGCAGAAACCCTACGCATCTGGCGGCAAAGAGAGGGCCTTAGCAAGCCTCAAGCGGCAGCGCGGTTTGAGGTAAGCCTGTGGATGTTCACCCAGTGGGAGGACGGCTCCCGTAAGCCGCCCATGACTCTCAGGAGTCTGGGCATTGCTGACCGCAGGGTGCGCCTCCTGAAACCTCATGAGAAGTGTGCAGTGGCACGCTGGCGCTCAGGCAAGACACAGGCCACAGTGGCGGACGCGGTGGGCGTGTCGCGCTACTGGATTCAACTGATGGAGGCAGGCACTAAGCCGTGTGAACGGCTGACCGAATACTGGGCAGCCTAACGTGTCGGCGGCTACGGACTTCCTCAAAACACTGAGGCCCGGTGGGCCATGGGTGTTGACGGCAATTCAGCCAGACAAAAAGGACATAGAGACCCGGACGTTCAAGCGGGCCTCAGATGTTACTACGTGGCTGAAGCCCAAGCTGGGTGTGTGGAACATCTACTACTCCGTCAACCCCACCACGGGACCTGTTAACAAGAAAGCACAACGTGAGGACATCGCCGCAGTAGAGTATCTGCACATTGACCTTGACCCCCGGGAGGGTGAGGACCTTGAGGCAGAACGCGAGCGCATCAAGAAAATCCTGCTGGACCCTCCACACGGAATTCCACCACCCACCATGCTGGTGTTCAGCGGTGGCGGCTACAACGCCCTGTGGAAACTGGAGGACCCCATACCCGTCAACGGGGACATGGCGCTGGCAGAGGACGCCAAGCGGTGGAACCAGCAACTGGAGATATTGCTGGGCGCTGACAACGTCCACAACATTGACCGCATCCTGAGACTGCCCGGCACCATCAACGTCCCGGATGTCAAGAAAAAGAAACGCGGACGCACGCCCACGGAGGCGGTGCTGGAGCTTCATGAGGCTGACCGTGTCTACCTCTTAGCCGGTAACTTCACCCAAGCGGTGGAGGTGCAGGATGTAGACCCCGGCGCATGGGCAGGCAGTGGTGAGTCCACCAACGCCACCCCTGTGACTGTCTCAGGCAACGTGGAGCGCCTTGGTGATGTCATGGAGTTGGATGAGTGGGGCGTGCCCGACAGGGTCAAGGTCATCATTGTCCAAGGCAGCCACCCGGAGGAGCCGCCCAAGTCGGGCGACAGCAGCCGCTCCGGCTACCTGTTTGATGTCATCTGCAACATGGTCCGCTGTGACGTGCCGGATGATGTCGTCTATTCCGTCATCACAGACCCGGACTTTTTAATCAGTGCGTCCGTCCTTGACAAGGCACCCAACGTGGGGCGGTACGCTGCCCGCCAGATTGGCAGGGCAAAGGAGGAGGCTGTTGACCCGTGGTTGCGCCGCCTCAATGAAACCTACGCGGTGGTCATGAACATCGGCGGCAAGTGCAGGGTCATTGAGGAGCTGCCTGACCCCAACCTTGACCGCAGCAGGCTCACCCGCATCACCTTCCCGGACTTTGCCAACAGCTACATGCACCAGAAAATCCAGACCGGCGTGAGTGACAAGGGTGTGCCCCAGTTCATGCCAGTGGGCAAATGGTGGCTGGAGAACGCCTCACGCCGCCAGTACAAGTCCGTTGTCTTTGCGCCCAATAGAGATGTCCCCCAATGCTATAACCTGTGGACCGGCTTTGCCGTGTCCGCCGTGCCCGGCAACTGCCAACCCTTCAAGGACCACATGTTAGACAACGTGTGTCATGGCAACCAAGCCTACTATGACTACCTCTGGGGCTGGATGGCCAACGCTGTCCAATACCCCGGATACCCGGGACAGGTGGCCGTGGTCATGCGCGGTGCCCTGGGCACAGGCAAGTCATTCTTTGCTAAGGAATTTGGTGCGCTGTTTGGCCGCCACTTCCTGCAAGTGTCAGACCCCAAGCATTTGGTGGGCAGTTTCAACGCCCACCTCCGTGACTGTGTAGTGCTGTTTGGTGATGAGGCGTTTTTTGCCGGTGACAAAAAACATGAGTCCACCCTGAAAATGCTGGTGACTGAGGAGATATTGGCCATTGAGTCCAAGGGTGTGGACGTGGAGACCTCCGCCAATTGCACCCACATTATTCTTGCCAGCAACAAGGACTGGGTGGTGCCTGCCGGTGCCCGCGAGCGCCGCTACTTTGTGCTGGACGTGGGTGATGAGCAGAAACAAAACGCCACCTACTTCAAGGACCTCTTTGACAACATGACCGGCGGTGGCCGCAGTGCCCTGCTGCATGAACTGCTGCACACAGACCTGTCAGAGTTTCAGGTGCGCAACGTGCCCAAAACTGGAGCGTTGAAGGAACAGCAGGAACTGTCCCTAACCATTGAGGAGGAGTGGTGGTTTAACAAGCTGTCCACAGGGCTGCTGTTGGACGGTGATGGCAGTGAGACACCATGGCCCCCGGCCCCGCTGCTGGAAGCCCTGCGTGATGACTTCGTTGCACATAACAAGCGATTCAACACACGCTACCACGGCAATGACACCACGCTGGGAATTTTCCTTGTCAAGGTCCTCCCCGGACTAACCCGTGTGCGCAAACGTGTCAGCGTGGATTACATGGATGAGGCCGGGCGCACCTTTACCAAAAAGGAGCGCAAGTACGTCTACACAATGCCCACACTGACAGAGTGCCGGGGTGCGTGGGTGGCCAAATACGGGGACCACCAGTGGCCTGAACAGCAACAGGAAGCCCTGCCGGTAACCAAGGATGAAATACCCTTCTGACAGACCTGTGGGTTACGGCATGGCGGGCATGCCCTTGTATGTCCGCAACGGTGGTTTTTACAAACTGCTGGAAACGTTCTGGAACGGTCAGCCAGTAGTCCGCACAGGCATACAGTGGAACGCCTACACCACATTGGCCCGGCACGTGAACAATAACCAACAACTAGCCCGCGCTGAATTTTACGCCCGGTCCGCTGGTGTGTTGAGCCACTTGTTAGACCACTGGGAGGGTGAGGCTAATGACATGGACCACAAGGTGCATGAGGCGCTGGTGGCCAGGGCGGAAAGGTGCTGGCAGCTTTATGTGGGTGGACTGGAGGATAAGGTTATAGCCCGGGAGCGGACATCCACTACTAGGCGCAGAATTAAGCGGAGTTGACATTGCTTTGAAAGTGTGAGAGCCTGCCCGGTAACCCGGTCAATAAATACATGGACGGCATCATCATGGGAATGCGCAAGGGGAAGGACGCCTAACAAGGAGTCCAGCGTGGATACTATGGAAATGGAAACGAGCAAACGCGAACAACGCTACTGGGCACTGGCCGGACTCATTGTCCTTGGCCTGTTCATCTGGGCGGCTGACTATGGCCTAACCCTCAATGAGCAGCGGGACTGTGAACGCTGGCCCACTGAGTCATGGTGCGCGCAACTGAGGAGCACTAACAAGTGAGTAGACCGAGATACAAACAGGAGTCCACCTTGTGACTTCCCTGCGGAGTCAGGCATGACGCTTGCGCGGGTGGACTACCTGTTTGGCAAAGGCCCCAAAAGCATTGAGCGTGTGATGACCTTGGCCCAGACGGCGCACAAGGGTCAGGTTGACAAGTCTGGGGAGCCATACTTTTCCGGCCACCTCATCAGGGTGGCGGAAGCCGTCAGCAAGCACATGGACCAGCGTGCCGGGGACTACGCCATTAAGTTGGCCTTCCTGCATGACATTGTTGAGGACACCCACGTGCGCCTCATCGACATTGCCAAGATGTACGGCATGCAGGTGGCCACGGATGTTGGCACGCTGACAAGGGACACCACGGCAGGTGGTGAAACCTACATGCAGTACATTGCCCAACTGTGCGAGACCGGAACAGTGGAGGCCCTGCTGGTCAAAAAGTGTGACCTTGAGGACCACCTGCGACAGGTGCCCGGGCTCACCATCCCGGACAGCTTGGCAGAGAGATACACCAAGGCGCTGGACATGGTGGGAGCCGCGTACAAAGAGAAAAGGAGGAGGTAATGCAACGAACAAGGATGGTAACCCAAAACATCCGCTGTACCTGCCTAAGGCGAAGCGGGTTCCCTTTAGAAATGGAGCACAGGACCCCTGCTGGGGGCCTTCATTCCGCTGCCCAACGTGGCGGACATGCGGGCGAAATTCCCCAACCTAATGACCCCGTGGGCTATGCACAGATGAAACTGGAGGAGATAGAGGGTGGTGGCTTATCAAATTCTGGCGTCCATAAGGCCCAGCAGAGAGGGCGGCAACTGGTGCGCGGCTGGACGGAGACGGTGCCCCGGGAGAGTGTGGCACGCAGGAAGCTGGCTATGTTCATGACTGAGACCGGGGAGGTGATGCGTGACAGTGTGTGAAGTTGACACCCAACGGCTGATGTGAGACTGTGAGGGCCGGTCACCGCTCGGTGGCCATTCGCATTTTTAGGACCCTGAAAAGTGGCCCCCCTGTCCCCCCCATGACACAAAAGGGGGGACGGGGTCTGGCCCAGTAACCATGGGGGCTGTCCCCGGCTACCCTGGCTACCCTCCTCCAAAAAATTCTATAACATCACAGCACCATATTGCTGTGTGTCACTGTTGTGTGTTATACACAACAGTGTCCCCGTGTCCTTTACTATTTATATTCTATTTAATTAAAAAGGGTAAGGACTTTAGGGAAGCCGGGGACAGCCCTTGTATCCATTGGGCTGCACCCTGTCCCCCCTTTTGTGTCATGGGGGGGACAGGGGGGCCACTCATGAGGAGACTGAGATGAGCAGAATGTTTGGAGACATGCCCGCCTTGAGTGGGGTGACGTGTGGGAGATGTGCCCGGCCTGCGGTGAAGTATGACCAGAACAATGTGCCGCTGTGTGGTGAGCATTGGGCAGAATACATCACCGTTGATGTGCCCCGCTTGCGAGCGCAGAAAAATCTGGAGAGGACCCGCAACACACCAAAGCCCTGCAAGCACTGTGGTGCTGGGGAGACCAGCTACCGGGAGCGCCCGGTTGAGGGTGAGGGGTACAAAAACTACAACCGGGAATGGCTGTGTGCGTGGTGTGCTCGCAACATTGGCTGGTACACCACCAAGACCCGGGGCCAGAAAATACTGGCAGCCCGGGAGCGTGGTGTGCTGGCAGCCAGCGGTGAGGTGGTGCGGCAGGTGTTGGGAAGTGAGCCAGAGGCGGAGGCTGTCACGGATGTGTGTGGCGAGTGCTCATGGCAGTCACAGAAGGCCACAGGTGATGAGGGCATGGCGTGGCTGCGCCGGGCACGCACGCGGAAGCTGTACAGACTCAATGGTAGATGGTTGTGCATGGAGCACCTGTTGGGGAATGTGCTGGACAAGGCCCCACCTTCCCTGTTGCGGGCTGCTGGTGTTTCACGTGAAACAGACTGAGGTGACAGGCGCACGCACGTTGGGCTAGGATGCTGCGGACAGAGATAGGTGAAAGTTGAAGAAGTTTGTCTGGGGCTGAGAAGAAATCACCCAAGGCCAAAGCCAAGCCGCGCAGCCGCATGACCAAGGCGGAGAAGGCGCTGGAGGCTGGCAACAGGATTGCCCCGGCCAAGGACACGGACCCCATTGGCCCGTGGGACCCCATGACCGTCAATGATGTTGGGCAGGTGGTACATGGCCGCTTTGACACTGCCGCCCGGCTCGCATTCCTCAACGCCTATGGTGAGTGCGGTGTGCTTTACCGTGCAGCAGAGGCGGCTAACGTGTGCATGTCCACCATCAACTACCACCGCAAAAAGGACTCCACACTGGAGGAGGACATGGAGGTGGCCCGGCAGAATTTTGTCGGGAGACTGGAACAGGAAGCCAACCGCCGCGCCGTGGAGGGCTGGGATGAGCCTGTATTCTACAAAGGTGAGACGCAGGGTTATGTCCGCAAGTTCAGTGACCGGCTGCTGGAGCTTCAGTTGAGAAGCCACAGCGCCCGGCACACCACCAAGGTGGAAGCCACCACCACCAACACTAACAGGAATGTCAACACTAACATGGAAGTGGACGCTGACGTGGACTGGGACAACCTCACGGATGAGCAGCTTGAAGCCGTGCGCGTCCTGACCGGGGCCAAGGGGTAATGAGCAGGTACAGCAATGCAAACCCATGCACCTGTGCTGGCCACCGCAACACCGAATACCAGCACCTTGGCCGCTGCTGCGAATTGTGGACCGCACCCACTGGGCTGATAGACGCACAACACTCCCACCCTGTCCGTGGCCGCCTGTTCTCCAACACCCGGGAAGCATCTGACCCTGTCCAACCGGCACGGCCCCGCACCCCTGCGTGGGGCACTTTGTCAGAGGATGAGCGCCAACAGATACTGAGAAGGCCCCGCATCCCGGTACTGCAAAAATGAGTGAGTCGGCCATAGACCTCAGTGCTGTCCAGCGGGAGCCTGACAGGTTCGCCATGCAGGCCAACCGTCAGTGGTGCAAGCGCCGCCTTGGCAATTTCTGTGAGTACATGTGGGGCACCCTTGAGCCGGGGCGCAGGATGGCAAGGGGCTGGGCACTGGAGGCCGTCTGGGAGCACCTTGAGTATGTGACTGACGGCCACATCAAAAAGCTCCTCATCAACGTGCCGCCCGGCACCATGAAGTCACTGACCTGCAACGTGCTCTGGCCAGCGTGGGAGTGGGGACCAAAGGGCATGCCAGAGAAGCGGTATGTGTGCGCGTCCTATGCTGAGCGCCTAAGCCTCAGGGACAATCGCAAGTGCCGCATGGTCATCCAGTCTGACGCCTACCAGCAACTGTGGGCGAATGACTATCAACTGATGTATGACCAGAACGCCAAGCAGAAGTTTGAGAACACCAGCACCGGCTTCAAGCTGGCCACATCGGTGGGTGGTGTGGGTACAGGTGAGCGGGGCGACAGGTTAATAATTGATGACCCCCACAACGTGCTGGAGGGTGAGTCTGATGCCAAGCGTGAGGAGGCCTTGCAGTGGTTCTCTGAGACCATGTCCACCCGCGTTAATGACCCGGACACGGCTGCCTATATCGTCATCATGCAGCGGGTCCATGAGCGTGATGTGTCTGGGCTAATCCTCGCGGAGGAGTTGGGTTATGAGCACCTGATGCTGCCCATGGAGAGTGAGCCACTGCGCCGCTGCTGGGTGCAGCGTCCGTCCCGGTACATGCAGGAGGAGACAGGCAAGCCTGCCCGCAAGGCCAAGGTGGTCTACAACATTACAGAGAAGGTGTGGCAGACCCCGGCAGAATTCAAGAAAGCTGAGAAGCTGGACGGCGGGGACGGGAGTGAGGGCCACATTGACCACATAGATATGTCAACCCTCAAGCATGAGACCCGCTATTTGGGAGACCCCCGGACCAAGGCCAATGAGCCATTGATGCCGGACCGTTTCAGCACTGAGTATCTGGAGGAGGACCTGAAGCCCACGCTGTCCTCATGGGGCGGCAGCTACGCAGTGGCAGGCCAGTTGCAGCAGCGCCCGGCACCCCGGGGCGGTGGCATGTTTCAAAAGCAGTGGTTCAAATATGTGGAGGCCCTGCCCGCTGACATCAAGGGCCGTGGGTGCTGGGGCTGGGACCTCGCAGGCACCAAGAAAAAAACAAGCGCATGGACGGTGGGTGTGTTGATGCTGCGCACAGCACAGGGCGTCTATTACGTGGTGGATGTGGTCCGCTTCAAGGGCACCCCGTTGGAGGTGGAGGATGGCATCTACAACGCCAGCGATGGCGGACCCAAACGGTGCAAGGTATCCATCCCACAGGACCCGGGGCAGGCAGGGGTGGCACAGATAAAAACACTGGCTGTCAAGCTCGCCGGGTTTGATGTATCTTTCACGCCGGAGTCCGGGGACAAAGAAATGCGTGCCCGGGGCTTTGCAGCACAAGCTGAGGCGGGCAACGTGGTGCTAATCAAGGGTCCGTGGAACAAGCCCTACCTTGATGAGTTAACAGTGTTCCCCGCGTCCGAATTCGCAGACCAAGTGGATGGCAGCAGCCGGGCCTTTTCGGAATTGGTCCCAACCCGCAAGTTGCGCATCCCCGTAGCCCCACAGGTTAGACAATAATGGCACTTTTTGGACGCAGGAAAACAGCCCCAACAGTGGAGCTAGGCACCACGGCCCCGCAGGTTATCGGGGGTTACATTCAGCCCGCCGACACTGATGCCAAGCTCACCACTGAACGCTACAAAACCTATTCCACCATGGTCAGCAATGTGTCCATTGTGGCTGCTGGTGTTCGCTTGTTTCTCAACCTCCTTGGTAAGGCCAAGTGGACCATCTCCCCTGCGGATGACTCCACCAAGGCGGTGCAGATTGCTGAGGACATCCAACGCCTGCTGCTGGAGGAGATGGACCGCCCATGGCACCGGGTGGTGCGCCGCATGTCCACCTACAAGCTCTATGGTTTCAGCGTGGCTGAGTGGACGGCCAAGAAAATGGACGGCGGACTGATAGGCATGCGTGATATTGCCCCACGTCCACAACGCACCATCGAGCGTTGGGCTGTGGATGACCATGGCAACGTCATCGGCTGCACCCAGCGTCACCCCACCCTTGGCACTGAGATTGAGCTACCCCGTAACAAGATTGTCTACGCTGTGGATGACACCCTGAGTGATTCGCCGGAAGGCCTTGGCCTGTTCCGCCACATGGCAAAGGCCGCAGATGAGGTGCAGCACTTTGAGCGTCTGGAGGGGTGGGCATTTGAGGCAGACCTGAGGGGCGTGCCTGTGCTTCGCGCACCCTATGGACTACTGGACGGCATGGTGGATGCCGGGGAGATTGACGCGGCTGACCGGACCCGGCTGCTGGCCTCCTTTGAGGATTTTGCTGAGTCTCACATCCGGGGCGTCAAACCCCGCAGCCTGATGCTGGACTCCGCCACCTATGCCACTGAGGATGCAGTTGCCCGGCCCAGCAATGTGCCACTCTGGGACGCCAGCTTGTTAGAGATGGCCTCCAGCACCATGCCTGAGATGGCCGCCGCCCTCACCCGCAAAAATCATGAATTGGCCCGCATCCTTGGTGTGGAGCATCTGCTGCTGGGGCAGGACAGAGGGACGCAGGCTCTGAGCCGTGACAAGTCTGACAACTTCGGGCTCATGACCAATGGCACGCTGTTGGAAGTGGGGGAGGTGGTCAACAAAGACATCATTGACACGCTCATGGACTTGAACGGATGGGACTTGAAACTGAAGCCTAAGGCCTCACCTGAGGCGTTGCAGTTCCGTGACATTGAGCAGGTGACAGGGGCATTGAAGGACCTGACCGCTGCTGCACTCCAGCCGGATGATAAGGCAGTTGACATTGTCAGGGACCTGTTGGGCCTGCCGCCTGCACCAGAGCCGTTGGAGCTTGACCCGGACGCCAGCCTGTTGGGTGGTGGTCCCGGTAACAAGAAACCCAACCCAGATGAGCCGCTTGAGGAGGATGAATAGATGGGCACACTGACCATTGATGGCACAGGCTTTGAGGTGTATGGCACCCGCGCCTCCCGGGATGCCTACTTTAAGGCCGCCGTGCACGGGGCCGCCTATGTGGCAGCCTCCACCACCCAGCGGGACCAAGCCCACGTCAGTGCCACGCGCATGATTGACAGGCAGACCTATCTGGGAGACCCCACCAGCAGCGTACAGGACCCGTCCGCCTTCCCCCGGGACACCACTGATGACCTGATACCAGACGCGGTGGAGGAGGCCACCTATGAGTTGACCTTGGCCCTGTTGCAGGACAATGCAGCGGCAGGCAACCCGGACTCCAGCAACAACGTCAAAAAGGTAGGGGCCGGGTCCGCTACCGTGGAATTTTTCAGGCCCACCCGCAGCAAGGGGCGCTTTCCCACCATCGTGCAGGAACTGTTGAGGCCATATCTGTCCGGGGCACTGTCTGGCACCTCCGTGCTGGCCAAAACCTTCGGCAGCACTAACACGTCCGGCGTAGCCGCCACAGGCTTTGGACTGAGCCGTGGGCAATAATCTTTTTGGTGCTGACATAGCAGGCATTGTCCACCGGAACATCTCCGCTGGGGTGCTGCCTGCTGTGCTCATTCGCCAGATACAGGGGCCAGCGTCTGACCCCACCAACCTGACCAAGCCACTCCCCACGGATGAAATCCACCACCCGTGCAACGGCTTCATTGATGACTACAGCGACATGGCCCGGGATGGCACAGCCATCACAGACAAGGACCGTAAAATTACCCTCATTGGTGACAGCATCAGTGGTGGTGTTGCCCCGGCTGTTGGGGACGGCATCATCATTGAGGATGTCACCTACAACATCATGCATGTGAAACGTGACCCGGCGGCAGCCGTCTATGAGTGCAGGTGCCAACTGTGACATTTAACAAGGCCACAGACACACCAGACGCGGGGGAGGAGGCCACCTATGAGTTGACCTTGGCGCTGGGTCGGACAGAGAAAGGCATCAAGGCCGCCTTTGTGCGCCTGTTACGTGCCACCACCAGTGAGTACACCCTGATGGGCATTGCCCGCACCCTTGAGCGCGGCGGGTCCGTTGAGGATGCCCTGCGCTACCTCACCGCCCACCTTGGGCTATTCGCTCAGGAGATAACGGATGAGTACATCCAGTCCGGGAGAGATGCGGCCACCTACATCAGCCAGCAGACAGGGGTGATGGTCACCTTTGACCAAGTCAACACACGGGCAGTGCGCTATCTGCAAGACAACCAATTTAGACTCATCCAGCAATTCACCCAGCAGCAGGTGGACGCCACCCGGCAGGCTCTGGTGCGGGGGACCACTGAGGGGTTGAATCCACGGGCGCAGGCCCGGGCCTTCCGTGACAGCATTGGACTGACAAGCTATCAGGAGCAAGTGGTGCACAACTTCCGCACCAAGCTGGAAGCAGGGCAGGTGCCGGATAACAAGCTGAGGGACCGGCGCTTTGACCGGACCATTGCCAGAGGCAATTTGACTGCTGCCCAAATAGGCAAGATGACCGGCAGGTATCGTGAGCGTATGATTGCCTACCGCGCCACCACCATTGCCCGGACGGAGGCCCTGCGCGCCGTGAACAGCGGAACGGAGGACATGTTTGAGCAGGCCATGGACAGCGGCACCATCTCCCGGGATGACGTGCTGCGGACATGGAACACGGCCAGAGATGAGCGGGTGCGTTCTTCGCACTCATCCATCAATGGAGAAGTACGCGGACCCGGTGAGGCGTTCGTGACGGAGAAGGGCAACATGTTGATGTTTCCCGGAGACCCAAACGCACCAGCAGAGGAGACCATCCAGTGCAGGTGCGTACTCACTACAGAATTGAAGCCAATACAGAAGGAGATAGCAGCATGAACAAGGAAACACACACCGCCTACTCAGAGGTAGTTGCCACTGAACTGGCGGACGGGTCCAGCAATGTCACCGTCAGAATCTACAGCTATGAGACCAGTGCGGTGGTGTTTGAGGAAACCACGGAGGGACACGCGGACCGGGCGGCAACCATCAAGGCTGGCCAGAAGGTGCGAATAGCCCAAATGAAAAACCACGAAAGGTAAGAGAGTCAACCCATGACCATTGGATTTGTAACAGCCCTACGCAACAGCCGCGCTGATGCAATTGATACCGCAGTTAACGCCGGGTCCGGCGCAGGCAAGGTCCGATTGTATGACGGCACCCAACCTGCAACCGGCGGCACCGCCACCACGTTGTTAGCTGAGTTGGTGATGTCAGACCCCGCCTTTGGTGCGGCTTCGTCTGGCGTGCTAACTGCCAGCGCCATCACCAAGGACTCCAGTGCAAACGCCACAGGCACCTGCACGTGGTTCCGTGTGGTGGACAGTGATGATAATGCGGTGTTTGACGGAGACGCAGGGACCAGCGGCACGGCCTTGGTCATGCCCACGGTGTCCATTGTGGCAGCGGCGGAGGTAAGTATCTCCAGCATGGTGCTCACGGAAGGCAACGCCTAACAAGGGGTCGCACGTGCGGGAGTGTTCCCTACAGGGGTGCACGCGGGTGTACCACGCCAAAGGCTTCTGCGCTTTCCATGATCGAAGGCGGCGCAGCGGTATTGCTTTGGATGCCCCCTTTTACAAGATGCCGGAGAGGCACAGCCAGCCGGGGGATAGTCTCAGCACTGAGGATTACACCTACCCGTTAGAGTTGCTTGCGGAGCGTGAGAAGTTGCTGAGCAAATACCGCACAGCCAAGGACGTAGCTGCGGCCTATGATGGTTGTGAAGGTGTGACGGTGCGGCATCTGCGGGGGCAGAGGCTGCATGCGGAAAGTTCCCGCCGTGGTGGGCGTGTTCCCGCCGCCGGGCCTTATTCCCACGGCTACCGTGTGCAGATAGTGCGGCAGCGCCGCATCCGGGAACGGCTGAAGGACTTGGAATACACAGCCTTGGCTGATGTGTTCGGATTCGCTCACCGCAGTGTCATTGCTGCCATAGACAAGCACCGTATTGCCACAGGTGGCGGCGTCAGGCAGGCGCATGAGGGACGGCGGGAACAGCATGACTGGGCACCGCAAAAGGAACCCATCAAAAGGAGGTATTCAGTGAGGGGCAAACAGATGCAGCCAGAGGTTAGAGAGGCGCTTATCAACGCGCAGGTGGAGTACCACACTCTGGCCATTGAGATTGCCACCCAGAAGGCGTCCACGTGGCGGATGCTCCGGGGGATGGAGACGCTTGAGCGCAAGTCCCATGAGTGGTGGGCACTACAAGCCAAAATCCGTGACAAGGTAGCCCACACAGACCAGCTTGAGGCCCGGCAAACACAGACATCACCCCAGACCGTGGCGGACAGGTTGGGCCGCGCCCGCAACGCCATCCATAACCTATATCGGAGATATGCAGCATGAGAATTAAGCTAATGGCGGAGCAAGTGGCCAAGGCCGCCATCAGTCTCCATGAGGAGAACAATGGCCGCCGTGTCAGGGCAGAGTGGAAGCGCGCCAGCCAAGGGGACGCGGGCACGGACTTCTACGTGGACTATTACATGCGCGTGACGGATGACATGAAGCTGCGCATAACCGTGGACGTGAACGGACGCACCTGGCATAACGTCAAAGAGCCAAGCGGCCAGCAGTTCACCCGCTTCACTGACGCCATCGCGCCCCTGTTGACGGAGCTTGATGACAGGGACACGGCAGAGCAGGCCACGGAGGAGACGGAGGCCACTGCGGTAGAGGATGCAATCATGGAACCGGGGGCACCATAACATGGCACTCCCCGTCATCGGTCTGGTAGGTGAAATCATCAAAGGCGGCCTTGGCTACTTCAAGGACCGCCAGAACCTGAAGCATCAGCAGAAGGTGCAGGTGCTCACCCAGACGGTGGACTGGGAGACCCGGGCGCTGGAGACCAGCGGCTGGAAGGATGAGGTGTGGACCGGGACACTGGTGGCCCCCATCTGGGTCATTGTGTGTGGCAACTTGTTTGGCTATCCCGACATAGCCAACAACATGATGGACAGTCTGCGCCAGTTGGAGGATACCCCGCTGTGGTTTCAGGGGGCCATGGGTGTGGCTGTTAGCGCCGCCTTCGGGGCCAAGGGTGTGAAGCTCTGGCAGGCGGGAAAAGAGAAACAGAGAAAGGCAGGATAGAAATGAAACCGAGTAATAACACCACTGTCACGTCCGGCATGTTAGCGGGTGGCATTGTGATTTTAGGGGTGGAGATTCTAAACACTTACGTGCTGGGTATTCCAATCCCCGGCACTGCCGCTGCTGCCGCCACTACGGTGTTGACGGCGCTTTTCCAGTGGTTACGTACACATGACTCAGGGGGCGGAGATGGTCATAAAGCACATGCGGGGCAAGAAACTGACACCCGTTGATAAAGTTATGTGGACAGCGGCCTTTGTGCTGTTTTCCATATTGGCGCTCATCTCCGCTACGGTGCCTGCGGCAGACATTCCTAAGCCTGTCCGTGACAGTGACTATGACTGGCGGTGTGTGAATCCTGACGGCAGTGCCACCCGGCACCAGCGGCCGGACACGGCCATCTATGCCTGCCAAAACCGTGCAGCAGAGGACCCGGGCAAGATTTACTACATACAGGGCGGCACCTACCGGGTGCTGGTGGGGGAGGTGCCGCTGCCAGACCCAGACCCAGATGATGGTGAGGAACCACCGCCAGACCTTGGCAATGTGGTCCCGGATGACCCTGGCCCCCTCCCTGAACGTGACGGCTCCATGCTGCTGGAGTGGGAAGCCCCCACCCAACAGGTTGTGGGCAACGGGTGCACTGGAAGTGGACCAGATGTGGACCTTAGTGGATACGTTGTGCATTATTCGTCAACTAGCCGTGGAGTAGATGTTAACAAGGCAACGCCCATGGGGGACTACTACAGTTCCAACGTGCGGTTGGATGATGCAGACATTACCAGCTACGTGCTGGAGGACCTGCAAAAGGGCAAACGCTACTGGGTAGCCTTGCAGGCGGTAGACACGGATGGCGGGGAGTCCTGCCTGTCCAATGAAGTGAAACGGAGAGCAACCTAATGGCAAAGAGCAGACCCCAAATCATCAAAGAGGAGCTTGATGCTGACCCTTTAGGCAGGGGCTACTCCGGCATGACGGACCAGCAGGTGGTGGATGACATGAACACCGCCAACCGGCCCGGCAAACCTGTGGCCTTAATGACCCCCGCGCATGTGTTCAATGTGTTTGACCCGGGAGAGTTTGCTGGCATTACGTCCACGGCGCATCTAATCAAAATTCAAATCATGCTGAGCGTGGACCAGATTGAGATGAGTGCCGGGACCCCGGGTGCGCGTCTCATCACTGAGATATTTGGCAACCCCAGCACCACTCGCAGCACCATCCGGGCTGTTGTGGACGGCTCCGGCGCGAACATGGTTGCCCGCTGGCAGGAACTGGAAGGCCTGACCCGGGGCCATATCCGTTTGGGTGAGGTGACAGCGGCCCGCACAGCCTGACGTAACAAGGAGACAGACGTGGCATCCCTAGAGACTGAGTACGATAGCGACTTAAACAGCATAACCATCACGCTGGCCAGCTTGGCGGATGGTGGTTACCGCCAGTCTGCGGTGGTGGACAACTCCAGTGACAAATTCATAGACGCCATGGTGGGCGGCACCATTAGAACGGGCACCAGCCCCACCGCCGGGGATGAAATTATTGTGTCCGCCTATGCCATCGCAGAAGGCACGCATGCCTCCCCTGTTTATACGGGTGGATGTTCTGGCAGTGATGATGGCTACATAGCGGGTGGTGAGGAGGGCCTGCTGCGACGGTTGGTGCTGATACAGGTGGACGGCACCACGGACCAAGACTATGTATTTGGGCCTGTGAGTGTGGCGGCTGCCTTCAGCGGGGTCCTGCCCTACAAGTGGGGCATTATGGTGCAGAATGAATCCGGGGCGGCTCTGGACAGTACAGGGCATACCGTCAAGTTTGAGGGTGTGAAGTTTGAGGACGTATAGGCCTATCTCATGTCGCGCCGCATCTGGACAAGAAAGCCCCCACCGGGCACAGAGCCAGACTCTAGCCACCCGTTAGTAGCTGACGCCCATTTAATCCTCCCCTTCAATGAGGGGGAGGGGCTGCCTGTTGATTGCAGCCCGTACCGTTGGGACATGGAGGATGCCAACGCGGGTTGGCGTTGGGATGTAGAGGACACCGGCTGGGGTGAGCAACCCTACTCTACCATGTTTTTTCCGGCCAAGCCTGACTGCATCCAGACGGCGGCCACTTTTGAGGGTGATGTAGCACCCTACACAACCGGCTCCTTTCTCTTTGAGTATCGAAAAACAAACACCTCCGCACAGGGTGAGCTTTTTGGTACTCGAAACAGATACCGTTATCAAATTACCTCTAGTAATAAGATTCATGCCCGTCTCAATAACACGTCCAGCAATAAGGCCGCTACGAATGATGTCCCTAACACATGGTCCCGGCGGAGTGTTTCCATTTTCCCCTCATCACAGGTTGTCCATTATTTTAATGGAGCGTTTGATGGTGCTCGCTCAGGTTTGCTGTCCGGCAATAATAACGCTTCCAATTTTGTCGTTGGTAATGATGATGAGGGGACCGCCGATGGTTTCATTGGCAACATTGGATACCTGTATTGGTTTCTGCGCGTGCTCAACCGCGAGGAGCACAAGGCACTAACCCAAAACCCATGGCAGATATTCCGGCCACAGTCCGTCCAGATTTACCTGCGCAAGCCCGCAGGTGGAGTGCCCCCGGCCACAGGTACCATAGCAGCCACGCTGGATGACACCACCTGTGTAGCCAGCGGCACGCAGGAACTGACAGGCACCTCAGCACCGACACTGGACGCCACCACCTGTGTAGCCAGTGGCACGCAGAATATTACAGCCAGTGTTTCTGCTGTACTTGAGGACACCACGGCGGGCATCAGTGGTGCGCAGACCCTGCCGGGTATTGTTGCACCCACCTTGGATGACACTGCCTGTGCTGCATCGAGTACTCAAGAACTAACAGGTGCCGTCACAGCCACACTGGGCGATGACACCGCAGCTATATCGGGCAGCCAAGAGATTGCGGCCACCGTTGCTCAGGCGCTGAATGACACCACCTCATCTACCACCGCCGCGCTCAATTTTTCTGGCACCGTCACAGCCACGCTGGATGACACCACCTGTGCTGCGTCTGGAGTGCAGGAACAGCCCGCCACCGTCACAGCCACGCTGGATGACAGCACAGCAGTCATCAGCGGTACACAGGAGCTTACAGCCACCGTTGCAGAGACGTTGGGGGCCACTACCTGCGCCGCTGCGGGTAGCCTCTCTAACACGGTCGCAGAGACGCTGGCAGATACCACGGCGGCCATCAGCGGCACACAGGAGGTGCCCGGCACTGCTGTAGCCACACTAGGTGACACCACGGCTGTCATCTCTGGCAACGCTTCAGCAGCAGGCAACGTCACAGAGACCCTTGAGGACACCACATGCTCAGCGGTGGGTCAGGCTGGCACCAATGACATTGAGGAGACGCTGGCAGACACCACGGCAGCCATCAGTGTGGTACTCACCTCCACAGGCACCGTGGCTGACACGCTGGCAGACACGACAGCAGCCGCCAGCGGCACGCAGGAGCACCCGGGCACCGTAGCGGAGACCCTTGAGGACACCACCGCAGTCATCCAAGGCTACATTGCCAGTGAGGTAGCTGGGACGCTGGCAGACACCGCCATGGTGGCCGGTGGCACGCAGGAGCTTACAGGGACCGTCTCAGCCACCCTGACAGATGACGGGGTGGTGGTCAGCGGCACGCTGGAGCTTACTGGCACAGCGGCTGACACAACGGCGGAGACCACTGCGTTTGCTCAGGCCATAGTTACGGTCACAGGCGCGGTCACGGTCACGCTGGATGACGTTGGCGGGGCCTCTGTCTCTGACCAAGAATTGACCGGCACGGTTGCGGAGACCCTTGAGGACACCACCGCAGTCATCCAAGGCTACATTGCCAGTGAGGTAGCTGGGACGCTGGCAGACACCGCCTGCGTAGCACTGGGCCAGTTGACCGTGGTTGCGTCTGTCAGTGCGGTGTTAGATCATGCGACGGCAGCGGCCAGCGGATTCCTTGGTGCGCCTGCTGAAGTCACTATTACAGGCCGCATCATTGTCCGCGCAGCAGGCGCGTCCATGGAAGTGGACAACGCTGGCGGTGCTCTGCTCTGCAAAGTAAGATGACGTGACGCCACATTACCGGCTTAAGGAAGGCGTGAAGATATGCCACAGAATGTAGCGACCCGTTTTGACGTATTCAATGGCACGGATGGTTCTATCCAGATTCAAGTCAATGAGCTATCCCGGACCACTGGATTAGAGAGCGCCTTGGATACTTCCGGCGTGGACCGCGCCCAGCTTAGCGTCCTGTCCTCACCTGTGGTGAGCGTAGACAGCGACAGCGCACCGGCCAAACTTTCATGGAATGACACTGGACTTTTCACCGCAGTGCTGGGTGGGGAATCTATTGCGGAGGGCACCTACAGCTTCCGCCTAATTGTCCGGGATGAGGCGTCTGATGACACCCAGTTAATCCATGAGGACATGCAGGAGACAACAGTGAGGGTGCTAGACACTACAGCCATTGCTTAACAGACCAACCAACGGACGGGACTACCCTATGAACCAATTTCTAAAAGTCAATGAGGAGCTTGGGCTGGTGTTCGGCTTCGCAATCGTGTGCAAGGTGAATGGAGAGCCGTACTTTGACACCCAAGGTGACCACATCCCGGAGGATGCCATGCTGAAGGCATCCACGGACTACATGCTGGAGTCCCGGGAATCCAAGGACATGCACGTGGGGGAATCTGTCCAGCAGACTGTGTTTGCCATGCCCATCACAGAGGACACCTCCAAGGCTTTTGGTTTTGACGGCACCACCACCGGGTTGCTCACCGCTATTAAGCCCACCCCTGACATTCTGGAGAAGTACCGGGACGGCACGTATACAGGCTTCAGTATCGGCGGCTCCCGGGGTGTGGATGAGGATGAGGACGGCAACGTGCTCAAGGTCAAGGTTGCGGCGCTTGACAAAAAGTCGCCCAACAGTGAGGAGACCTGCAAGGCCAAAACCAAGCGCATCATGCGCTCATTCCATTTGGCCGAAATCTCCACCGTTGACCGCCCGGCGCAGGAGCCTGCGGTAGCCGCCCTCATGAAGTGGGCAGTGGATGAGCCATACCTGATGGAGACCATTGCCAAGCTCATGGTGCTCACGTCCACGGCGGAGGACCACCAGCATGGGGTGGAGCTACGCAGTTGGACACTGGAGGAGGGTGGCGGCACCACCAGCTATGCAGGCGGTGAGGACAGCAAGGGCCACAGCCACAGCTTTGTCATCAACGGGGAGGGCACCGTGACCATCAGCGAGAATCAAGGCCACACCCATGAGGCGGACCTTACTGCCATCATCCAACACATGATGATGGCGGCTGCTGTTGACAAGGCTGCGGAAACAGAGCAGCATACCACTTCGCAACTTGCGCAGTCCGACTATGCGTTAGTGCGGGACCCCAATGCCCCGGCTACATGGGATTTTCAAATCTCTAAAGGTGGAAGGGCAGACCGCAGGCTTATCGGCCAGTGTGTCCAACGGCTTACCGCCAAACGCCACCGCGAACTACGTAAGCTATCTGTTGATGACCGTGCGACCGTCATAGGGCGAATCCGCAGGGGTTGGGTTGAAGCCCACCCCAATAAGCCGGTTTCTCACATGCCCTCCGTCCTGAAACGGGCACACGTCAGCAGTTAGCAAGACAACATACAACCTTTTCATTTCAGGAGGCAGTTATGCCGACTCTGGACAAGGACACCTACACCAAGGCTGAAGCTGAGGACCTGCTGCGCGTGCAGAAGGACGAACAGGCGGACGCACTGGAGGTGGCCAATCTGCGTGCCGGTCTCACCGACACGGAAAAGGCGCACATGGCAACGCTGTCTGATGAGGACGTGCAGGAGTTTCTGTACAAGTCCGCTGATGATCGCGCCGCTGACGTGAGCGCCGCAGTGGAGGATGACCCGGTCACCTACAAATCTGATGAGGGTGAGGAATTCCGCAAGTCGGATGACCCCCGCATGGTTGCCATGGCCAAGCGCCATGATGCTGACCGCAAGGAAATCGCCAAGGACCGCGCCCGCATTCGCAATGCGGAATTCATCAAGCGTGCGGAGACGGACATGGTGTCCTTCCCCGGCGAGGTGAGCACGCACGTGGCCATCCTCAAGGCGGTAGACGGCATTGCGGATGAGACCGTCCGCGAAGCTGCACAGGATGCGCTCAAGGCTCAGAACACCCGGCTGGCGAAAGCTGACACGGAACTGGGCACCACGGCTGACGGAGACCTGCCTGAGGGCACCTCCTACGGCAAGCGTGGTGAGACGCTGAATGAGGCGGAGGCCAAGCTGGAATCTCTGGCAAAGGCTTACCAAAAAGACAACCCCGGCACCAACTACTACGATGCGTATGACGTAGTCTGTGATGCCAACCCCACGTTGCTTGACGCAACGGCGGGTCAGTAAAGGAGCGCGGCTATGAGTGATCGTTCAGGCAATGTGCAATCCTTTGTCCCGGGCGCGGCAGTGCCTCAGGGGCGGTTTGTCAAGCTGACCACAGCAGGCAAGGTCATCGTCGCGGCAGCGCGTGGTGACAACTGCATTGGTGTGTCACTAGAAGCGGGTGCCGCTGACGCTGACCCCACCATTGCGGTGGCTCTGCTTGGTACAGGGGCTGTGGTAGAAGTGGAGGCCGGTGAGGCCGTCGCCATCGGAGACAACGTGTGCCCGCACACGGACGGCTCCGCAATGGACGCTGACACCACGGGTGATGCAATTCTGGGCAAGGCCATCAGTGCTGCCGCAGCGGACGGGGAATTCTGTTCCGTTCTGTTGCAGGGCGCTCCGGTCCTGACCCTCTAACCAGTAGGAGGAGCTAGTAATGCCAGCACCAACTAACCCCACTGCGGGTGACGTGCATGTAAATGCGCCGCTGACCAACTTCTCCGTGAAGTACATGCAGGATGCGACCACGTTTGTGGCCACACGGGCAATGCCCAACCTGCCTGTTGGGAAGCAGTCAGACCTGTACTGGGAATTCAACCGGGGCGATTGGTTCCGGGATGAGGCTGAAGAACGTGCGGACGGTTCGGAATCCGCAGGCGGCCAATTCCAAGTCAGCACCAACCCATACTTCGCACGGGTGTATGCGTTCCACAAGGACGTGACTGACCGCCAGCGTGCAAACGCTGATAGCCAGATTCGTCTGGACCGCAGTGCCACCGACTTTGTCACCCTCAAGATGCTCATCAAGCGTGAGGTGCTGTTTGCCTCCACGTTCATGGGCACCAGTATCTGGGATGACGATGTTGACGCCACGTGGAATGCTGCCAGCGCGGACCCCATTGTGGACATCCGTACTGGCATGCGCACCATGCAGGCAGCCACGGGCTTCCGGCCCAACCGGCTCCTGTTCGGTCAGCAAGCATGGGACCTCTTTGTGGACCATGACGCTGTATTGGCGCGAGTCATCGGCGGTGCCACCACCGAAACCCCGGCCCGCGTTGTCCGGCGGCTCATCGCTGAGCTTCTGGAGATTGACAACGTGGAAGTCATGGGTGCCATCAAGAACAGTGCCGTGCGCGGTGAGGCGGAATCCAACGCCTTCATTGGCAGCACTGATGATGTCCTCCTGTACTACGCGCCCATGGCCGTAGCGGAGGAGGAGCCGACAGCAGGTGTTGCCTTCTCATGGACCGGGTACGTTGGTGCCACGGACATGGGTAGCCGCATCAGCCGGTTCCGCATGCAGAACATTCGCGCAGACCGCGTGGAGGGTGAGATGTCGTTTGACCAGAAGGTTATCGCGTCTGACCTCGGTTACTACCTGCACAGCGTCTCCGACGCCAGCTAACGGTAGCCTGACTGCAAACCCCGCAAGGGAGCAGGTAACAGGGCCGCCCACACGGGCCGCCCTGTCTCCGTAACAAAGAGGCTAACGCATTATGACTAATAGACTACGCCAGCCCCTGTTTCGCCCTGCCATGGAATTCACCGCAGTGCGGCACATCCGTCTGGGTGGTGACCTAACTCTGAATCCGGGTGATGATGTCCCCAAGGACATTGTCCGCCGTTTCCGTCTCAAACGTCTCTACCAGCGCAAGCTCATCGGCCCCAAGGGGCACGGGTGGACCAAGTGGACCATGGGCCTACCTCTGAACAAGCGCGTGGCTCAGGCGGCCCGGGAGGAGCAGCAAGCTGCCTCCGGCGTAACCATCAACCGCAAGGGTGGGGGCCGTTGGTCCGTGTCTGTGGATGGTGAGGAAGTTGCCAAGGGCAGAGGGGCTGCGAATCTGGACGCATGGCTGGCAGAGAATGGCCACGCGGAACAGCAGCCAGCTTAATCGGATACTCCGGGGACTTGAGGAACACGTTGAGCAGGTTGTTATACGTGTCACACTCAACATCCACGGAGTGCTGGTCAAGGCCACCCCCGTTGACGTGGGGTGGGCACGTGCCAACTGGATACCCAACCTGCGTGTTGCGTGGGTGGAGAATCTGGAAGGTGTGGAGCCGAAGGTGGGCGGAGCGAACAGCAAGCAACAGCAGGGGGTGGCATCTGTCCTCTCCTTTCAGTTGGGCGCTAACGGGCCGCTCATCTACATCTCCAACAACGTGCCCTACATTCTCAAGTTGAATGATGGACACTCACGGCAAGCTCCGTCTGCGTTCATCCAGAAAGGCGTCAAGGAAGGCGTTAAGAAAAGGGTGCACGTGTGACAACACTGAACGAAGCAAACGCCGCACTCTACCAACGCTTAAATGACAATTTCAGCACTGCACCCTTCGTGCTGGACAACGAGCCTGACGGGCGTGCAACGCCAGTGCAGGCAACCGGGAAGCCTTGGGTGCGGGCGGCGGTTCGACACCTTGAACGGCAGCAGGAAACTCTGGGCAGGGCACCAAACCGCAAGTATTGGAATGAGGGTATATTTCTCCTCCAAGTGTTTACCCCGAAAGGGGAGGGGCGCTACACCAGTGATGTATTGGTTGAGGAATTGCGTGGAATTTTTGAAGGCGCGTCATTCGATGGCGTAACAGTTAATAACGTGCTGGCCCGGGAATCCGGGCCGCATGAGGATGAGTACCTAGTTGTGATGGAGGCAGCCTTTGTCTACTATCAAACAAGGTGAACCACACCAACATTGGAGAAGCTGACCCATGGGCAGAATCCTATCAAACGCAGCAGGACTGGCTTTTGCCAAAGAGGACTCCCGGGCTGTTTTGCCGGGCTCGCCTACGTGGTATACGCTGGAGCCAAACAACATCAATTCCCTTGGCGCGGACATCAGTACCGTTGCCCGTAATCCTATCTCGCAGGACCGTCAACGCAGAAAGGGTACGATTATAGACCTTGACTCTGCTGTGGAGTGGGAAGGGGACCTGACCCTTGATCACCTCATCCATTTCATGGAGGCCTTGTGCTTCTCCACAGCGGCGAATGGGGACATGGTCTGGCGGGGTGCCAATGCTGCTTCCGGTGGCTACACTATTTCAGCAGCGACGGCTGCGCAGGGGTCCAAGGCCATCTATGCAGGTGCCGGTGCCAAGACACTGGTTTTCGCACGCGGCTACGCCCTGTCGGCCAACAATGGCCTTAAGCCGCTGTCAGCGGACCTTGCCTCCTCGGACACGCAGATAGATGTAGCAGGCAACTCTGTGGAGACTGCCCCCAGTAACGCCACTGTAGAGCTTGCAGGCGTCCGGTGCAGCACAGGGGACCTTGACCTTGACGTGACCAGCGGGGTGGGTACGCTCACCTCAGCGGCCGATATAGCCGACTGGAGCACGCTGGGGCTCTCTGTGGGCCAATACATCCACGTTGGTGGTCTGACCTCCAGTGAGCAGTTTAGCGCCGCTACAGGCTTTGCACGCATCACAGCTATTGCCTCCGGTGCCCTGACACTGGATAAGCTGGGTGCCGGGATGGCGACAGACCCGGGCACGGGCGAGACCGTGGATATTCTGTTTGGCCAATTCATCCGTAACGTGGCAGTTGACCACGCGGACTTCCTTGAGCAGTACATCCAGTTTGAGGCTACATGGCCGGATTTGGAAACTGGCCCGGCGGATGGTTATGAGTACCCCGAGGGCAACCTGTGTGACAGCTTCACTTTTACCCTGCCGCTGACTGACAAGGCGACCATGACGGCGGCCTTTGTGGGTACGGACACTCCGGTGCCCACCACCTCCCGCAAGACAAATGCGGCCACCCCGGTAGACCCCACGCAGACAGGTGCGTTTAACACCTCAGCGGATATTGCGCGCATGCGCGTGACGCAGGTGGATGAAACGGGTATCACCACGGACTTCAAATCCTTGTCCTTAACCCTCAGTAATAACATCTCGCCGGAGAAGGTGTTGGGCACACTGGGTGCGCAGTATGTCAACTATGGCAACTTTGAGGTGGGTTTTGAGGGCCAGTTGGTGTTCACCAACTCAGCGGTGGTGCAGGCCATCCGGGAGAATGAAACACTGGGGCTGGACTTCTCCCTGCGCAATGATGATGGCGGGGTGTATGTTGAGATACCCTCCATGACACTGGGTGGTGGTGACAAGGAAATCCCGGAAAATGAATCGGTGCTCATCAACATTACGGGGGAGGCCTTCAATGATGCGACACTGGGCACCTCCCTTGGCGTGAGCCTCTTTCCTGCGTTACCATAAGCGCGAGGTCCTAGTCGGTAAGAGGCCCGCCGCTTTCTAACTAGGTACCGTGCAGACCCCAGAAACCCCCGCCGTGTGCGGGGGTTTTTGCAAGATAGAACCAATATAGGAATTAAGAAACAAATGAGCCAATTCGACTTTTCAGATCAGGAGGTGGAAAAGGGCAGCACGTCCGAGTACACCATCTATGAGCTTGCTGATGAACCTGTGCTGGTGGTGACGCCCGCAGCGGAGACTAACCGGCCTTACTACCAGACGATGCTACGCCGGATGGGCAAGCAGCAGGGCCGTAAGATTTCGGCCGCTATAGTTCGGGAAAACCGCGACGATGACCGCGAGCTATACGCCAAGTACATCGTGGTGGGCTGGCGAGGTGTGATGAACAAGGCCCAAAAGGAGGTGCCTTTTTCACGGGAAAATTGCGCGGACTTTTTGAAAGCGCTGCCCAATCACATCTTTGATGGCCTCCGCACGCATTGTGGTGAGCTTCTCAACTTCCTTGAGGATGAGGAGGGTATAGACCCTGATGAGCTTGAGGCGTCTGCGGGAAACTAGCGGCCCGGATTGCATGGGAGTGTCGCTATTCGCGTGATGGTTACTCCGTAGAGTCCGGGTTTGAGAAAGGGCGAGACCCGCCGGATTGGTTTCTTAAGGCTCCCCACCTGTCGGAAGGGGAGACTTGGATGCTCGATGCTTGGCGGAACCTGAGCAGTGAGCGCCCCGTGGGCTTTTCCACAGGAGATATACCGTGGAGCGCAAAGGTGAGATATGCCAATTACCACAAACTTCCCCGGGACTTAACGGACGCACTCATTTTCCTAACAAGTCGAATGGATACAGCTTACCGGGAATGGCATGACAAAAATCCACCAAAGGGTGATAGCTGATGGCTGAGGAGTACAGAATAGATGTGGTGGTGGACCCTCGGCGGTCCGCTTCTGGCAGCCGTGCAGTCAAAAAGAATCTCCAAGGTGTTGAGGCACAAGCGGATAAGTTGCGCAGCACCCTGCGGCGCACATTCGCCTTGCTGGGTGGTGGGGCTATTGCAACCGGCGGCATTCGCACGCTGGCCAGCTACCAGCAGACTATGTCTACCGTCAAGGCTGTCACACAAGCCACAGGGGACCAGTTTGCGGCTTTGTCAGAGGAGTCTAAGCGATTAGGTGCCGTCACTCGCTTCAGTGCCACTCAGGCAGGTGAGGGCATGGAGTTTCTTGGCCGGGCAGGTTTCACAGCGGCTGAGATTTTAGAGTCCACTGAGGGAACTCTGCGGCTCGCACAGGTGGGACAGCTAAGCCTCGCCCGGGCGGCTGACATATCATCCAACGCCCTACAGGCTTTCCGCCTACCCGCCAGAGAGATGGGCCGGGTGGTGGATGTCATGGCCAAGACCGTGATCAGTGCTAACACCAATGTTGAGCAACTGGGTGATGCCTTGAAACTCTCCGCACCGGTAGCTGCTGCCTTTGGTGTGGAAATTGAAGAAACCAGCGCGGCTATTGGTGCGCTGTCCAATGCTGGCCTACAGGCCACCCTTGCAGGTACCGGCCTGCGTAAAATTATGCTGGACCTTGCTAACCCCTCCGGGGAGATGGTGGATACCCTGCGCAATCTCGGTTTGGAAGCTTCGGATGTGGATATTAAAGTGGTGGGACTCTCCACAGCCATGGAGCGGCTGGCAGAGGCTGGCGCAAAAGGGCTGGGCGGAAAGCTGTTTGGTACCCGAGGCGGCCCCGCGTTTGAGGTTTTGTTAGCCGCTATCAGCGGTGGTGAGGTGGATGAATTCACTAAACAGCTATTACAGGCTGCCGGTACCGCCAAGGAAGTGGCGGACATCATGGACCAGAACCTGAATGGTGCATTACTGGCCGTCAAATCCAGATGGGAAGCTTTGTTACTTGCGCTTGGAGACCTTGATAAAAATAACAAGTTGACACAAGCCGTCCGCAACGTAGCCGATGGACTAGCCTTTATGGCAGAAAATGCCGGGACACTAGTGGCTGCCATGAAAACGCTGGGTGCCACTATTGCAGCGGGGGTGGTGGCCAAGGCCCTTATCCCCTACACAGCAGGCATGTCTGTGGCAGGCGGGGCCACGTTGGCTTTTTCCGGGATAGTGGAAGCGACCACTGCACGCATCACGTGGATGACAGCAGCTATGGCGCGCAATCCCTTTGGCCTGCTGCTGGTGGGCCTGACTGCCGTGATAGGTGCCCTTACTTTCTTCCGGCATGACATCAAGCTGACCAGTGACGGGATGGTAACGCTGGGAGACGTGCTCAATCTGGCCGGTGAGTATCTGGGCTGGTTGGGCACGCAGGCCGGTAAAATATTTGCAGACGTGGCGAAGTGGATTGGTACCATTACTCCAGCACTAACCAGTGTGGCCAATTTTTTGCGCAGTTGGGTCAGTATGGTTATTGGATTCTGGACCGGGGTAGGTTCTGCCATCGCATCTGTTATCCGGGACATTGTCAATGAGATGACCAAGCTGCGAAAGCTAGGTGGAAATTTTGTAGATATTTTTAGTAGCTTGGTGGAGGGCGATATTGGCGGGACTACATCTGCCTTTCGTAATCTGGTGAGTGGGGCCACGGACCTTGGTACTGACATGGGGGCCAACGCAGCGGCCGCTTTTACAGAGGCCTTTACTACAGATTGGGTAGGAGAGATTGCCGGGGCTATTGGCTCCGGGTTGGGCATTATTGGGGATGCAGTGGACCCCTTTGTGCAGGATGTTTCTGACAGGCTGAGGGAGCGTGCCAGAGCCGCACAGGCTGAACAAAGGAGAAAGGAAAGTGCTGAACGTGCTCGCCTAACAGGTCCCTTCCTGCCCGGACAGGAGCCGGAGGAATTTAAGAATGCGGACCCCAACGCGGACCTCCATAGAATAGTTGACCAGTTAGAGCGCGAGCGTAAGCTGCTGGGAGACGTGGCCAAAGAGCGTGAAATTGGTAATCAGATTATGGCCATTGAGAAGGAGCTTGGTCGCGAACTGGTGGGCACTAATCTGGAGATGCTGGACTCTCAACTAAGGTTGAATCAGGCAGCCGCGATTGAGGCGGAAATCATGGACAGCCTGCGTGGCCCACAGGAGGCATTGCTGGACCGTCAGCGCGTATTGCTGGAAAACTATGACACGCTGGCGTCTGAAGGTATCCCGGTGGAGCGCGAACTGTTAGCGCTGAAGCAGGAACAGGCGGCGCTGGACCTAGCCAATGCAGGCACGTTTGATGAGGCCTTAATTGCCGGGTTCAATTCTCAGCTTCTGGACATGCAACTGAATTTCCTAGACTTCGCTAACATGCTGAATAACACGCTGGGGCCGGACGGCACACTTATACAGGGACTGTCCACAGCGCTGGCCAAGGGCATCCTGTTTGGTGAGAGCATGTCAGAGACCATGGCAAATCTCGGTAAAACGATTGCTACGGAACTCCTCAGCCAGCTTATAAAAATGGGTATCCAGTTAGCCCTCAACTGGCTGTTGCAGGAAAAGCTGATGAAGGGGGGAGCCACAGGCGGTGCGGATGCTCGTATTAAGGATATTGCCAAGGTTACGGCCGTGTCTGTCGCAGCGCTGGCTGCTGTGACGGTAGCAGGGAGCGCAGCGGCCACAGCCTTGGCCACAGCATGGGCACCTGCCGCAGCCTTGGCGTCCTTGGCCACTGCCGGAGGGAACGCCGAAGGGGCCATGGCCGGTATAGGGGCCACTACTGCCTTGGCTGAGAGCATTGCAGGGGTCACAGCGTTAGCGGACGGTGGCCTTTTCAGAGGTTCCGGTGGGCCGCGCAGTGACTCTAACTTAGCTCGCCTGTCAGATGGTGAGTTTGTAGTGAACGCGGCCGCCACTAAACAATTCTTGCCCCTGCTGGAAGGCATCAATAGCGGCAAGTCCGTAGCCATGTCCGGGGGTGGAGACACCACCCACATCAGCATAGGCCCACCAGAGATTTATGTGAGCGGGGAAGGCATGAATGCAGATGAGGTGGCTGCTGCGGTTAGTGAGATATTCACGGACCGCCTTGAGGAGGAGCTACAGTTTGGTGGACGCCTTGAGAAAGCGAGGAAGCGCTAATGGCAGCATTACCCAGTGAGACCAGTGTATCCCGTGCAGACGCCACGGCCACCTTTGCTCGCCGGGCGAGCCGCCTAGGTGACGGCTACCGCCGTTTAGCTGCCCACGGCATCAATAACAATCGTGAGACCTACCGGGTGACTTATGTGCGGATGCCCCACGCAGAGGCAGCCACACTGGTGGCTGCGCTCAAAGCGCTTAATGGTGTGACCAGTGTGGACTGGACCCCGCCAGATGAAGTAACCAGCCGGAAGTGGACTGTGGAGCGAGTAGGGCATCGCTGGACAAGCTCTGTGAGTAAACAGGTGACCATCACCCTCAAGGAATTTTTCGGACCGTAACCAATGCCTGTAGCATCAGAAAGTCAGAAACTAATACAAGATGCGTCCATTGACTTGTTACACATCAATCACGTGGACCTTGGTGATTTGTACTTTACCAATGGGGCGTATGACCCGCTGGACGCGGTGGACTTTGACTCCAATACCTACATAGCCCGGCAGTATAAACTGGCAGGTTTCAAGGTGCGCTCCAGTGGTGCCCTGCCACGCCCCGCGCTAACCATTGATAACGTGGACCGCTACTGGTTTTCCCCGGTGGCAACCTGTGACCAGTTGATTGGTGCCAGCATCACCTATCGGGAAGTGTACCGCCAGAATCTGGACGATGGCAGCGACCCGGATACCACGCAGATTATTGAACAGACTGAGTGGGTCATCAGGCAACTCAAGTCAATCAACAGTGATGTTGCTGTATTCTTGTTAGCCACCCCGCTAGATGTGGAGCAGGCCACCTTTGGGCGGCGCATGATGAAACACGTGTGCCCACGCAAGTACCGCACACCCAAGGGTACGGCGGACACCTTTTATGACATCAATGACAGCACCGTAAATGTGGATTGCCCCTATGTGGGCAGCAGCTACTTCAAAAAGGATGGTAGCGCCGGAGGAGATTGGTCAGAGGATGACTGTGGGCAGCGCCTGAGCGACTGTAAGCTGCGCTTTGGTGCCACGGCTGAGCTTCCTTACAAGGGCTTTCCGGCGATAGGAGACCCCCGTGCATAACCAGATACTGGAGCACCTTAGTAGCGTGCCCGGGGAGGGGGTGGGCTTCATTCTAAACGATGAGACTTATGTGCCGCTGGAAAACAAGGTGGCGGACATGGCCTCCGGTTTCGAGGGTCAGTTACCGGAAGGTGTGGAAGTGGATGAGGTGTCCTTTGCTGTATCGGTGACGGACTACCTACGCTACTCCCGGGAACTGGCAGGCATCGTGCACTCTCACCGCCCAATAGGCGGCTGGGAAAATAATGCACCATCTGTGGCGGACCTTCGCCACCAGATGGCTACGGCGGTGCCTTGGTATATCTTTGTATTTGACGGTGAGGAGTGGCTGGACAGCTACAGCTTTACATCCAAGCCACAGGATGATGCAGAGCAGCCTTACCGGGCAGGACTGTTTGATGAGTTTACCTGTGTGGAGGAGGTGTATTTTGAGCGCCGCATCTATTTTCGGGAGGACGGTTTTGACTTGACAGACCTTTTTCGCTGGCTGGTATTGGCACGTGGCTTTCTTACAGTGGCTACCGGCTGGGAGGAGGGGGATGTTGGCTTTTTTGGTGAAACCGATAATCAAGGCATCACTGACATGGCGCTCTACACAAATGGCGGCTACCGCTTCAGACGTAAAGGAGGAGAGCTACAGTGGGCGACAACGCCGCCAGCAAACTGCTTATACCAGCACCTAAGAAACGGGTAGAGTTTCACGGCGCACTGGCAGAGGATTTCCTGCCGGAGTGGGAGTGTTACGCAGATACCCCGTTTGATGTTCTGAAGCTGTTAGAGGCTAACCGCCCGGGGCTGGCACGCCACTGGATGTTAAACGGGTATTTCATACTGTACCTTGATGACAAGCCGGTGGACGGGGAGGCCATGTATGCATCCTTTGATGAGGATGTCACGTTGCACTTTGTTCCGGTGGTAGCAGGTGCATTGCTCACCACGGTCATCTACTGGATTGTAGCCATTATTGCTGTGGTAGGGCTGGCCATGGCTTTCGGCAGCATGCCGGATGCTGATGACGTTGGCACAGAGCAAAATGCATTCCAGTCAGCCGTCAATGTTACGGCTGAGGGCACCATGCTTCCAGTGTGGTACGGCGAGACCCGGGGCGGTTCAGTTGTCATATCTGCGGAGCGTTCAAAAGAGCGGGCTGTAGCATCTGCTATCCGCTATGTGGATGATGCAGGCACGTTCTCATGGTTGGCAGACCTCGGTATTGATTTTGAAGTGGGGTACCCACAGGGTGGGGACGCACTTGTTACACGTGCGCTCCACGCCTTGTCAGAGGGTCCAATTGAGGGACTGGTATCTGGGCCTAAGTCCGTCTTGTTTAATGATACTCAATTGCTGGCAGATGATGACACCGCCAACTTTGAACGTGTGCGGTATGAGTTTCGAGACGGTGATGACCCTAACACGCTGCTGTCTCTCATTCAGGATAGTGCCTCTGAACGCAGCCCGGCGGTCAATACCAAGCTGGATACCTCCCGCACCATTATCACACTGGCAACGGATACGGACGCCGCCCGTATCCTCCTGCGCACCCCGGCACTGTTCAGACAGCGCAGTGATGGTGACCGGCAGGCCACGTTTTTTGACATCACTATTGAAAAGCGCACCTCTGGAGGCTCATGGGTGGAGGTGGTTGTCAGTGAGATACGGGGCCTTTACACCAGTGAAGCATTTTTTGAGGTGCTGGTGGAGCTTGACAACGCTACACAGTGGGACATTGCTGTTAAGCGTAACACCGCAGAGTCCACCTCCTCCAAAATCAACAATATCCTGTTCTGGGATAACGTGGTGGAAATCGTCAGGGACCGTGTCCGCTATGATGGCACGGCGCTGGTGGGTCTCGAATATGACAACTATTCTTTTGGTGGCCGTAATCCTAAAACTGAATTTATCGCCAAGGGCCGCAAGGTCCGTATTCCTTCCAACTACAACCCGGTAACAAGAGCATACACGGGAGTATGGAACGGCTCCTATGTGGAAGACTACACCAACAACATTGCTTTCTGTATTCAGGATGTAATTGAGAATACCAACTTCGGACTAGGGGACTGGTTAGAGGGTAAGTTTGATACCAACAAAGTCTACACCATGGGCCAACTGGCGGACGGCAGTGTAGATGACGGTAAGGGTGGGACGGAGCCACGCTACACGCTCAACTACCGTCTGACTGAGCGCAAGCGTGCTATGGAGATACTGCGGGACCTCTCCTCAGTAATGCGCTCCACGGCCATCTGGGACGGTCAACAGGTCACATTTTTTGCGGATGAACAGACCCGCACTGTGGCTAAAGTGGTGACACAGGCCAATGTGTTAGACGGGGACTTTACCTATACCTACCCCTCCACGGAGTCCCGTGTTAATTCCGCCGTGGTCACCTTTCTGGATGAGGACAACAACTATCTTGAGTCCTATGTCCGGTACAGGGACCATGACCAAGTCCGCAAATATGGATTGAATGAGCGGGAGTTTAAGGGTTTCTCCACCTCCCGGGGGCAAGCCCTCCGGCAGGCCCGGTTTACCGTGGCCAACGCTGAGGGAGCCGTCATATCCTTTGATGGTATTGATGACTGTGCAGGCATCCTCCCCGGGGAATTGATAGCCGTTTACAATCCTGTGAAAATGGGCCGCGAACAATCCGGCCGGGTAGCTGCCGGAGCGACCACCACTAACATCCCGCTGGACCGTGACTTTGAGATTGAGTCTGGCAAAACCTACACCATGGAGTGCACCCTACCGGACGGTACGGTGGAGCAGCAAAGCATCACCAACGCTATGGGCACCTACTCCAGTCTCACGGTGGGTACCGCCTTCACCACCGCTCCACAGGAGGAGTCTGTTTGGGGCATCATCGCCAGTGACTTATCCCCTGATTTCTATATTGTTCAGGAACGTCAACACAGGGGTGCGGGTGTCTACCGCATTACGGCGCTTCAGTATTTCTCCAGCCGGTTTGCCTTTGTGGAAACCGGCATTGATGTGGATGACACCACACCTACAACACTGCCCAACCCGGACGCCATCACGGCACCGTCTAACATCCAGTTCCAAGTGGACCGCTACGTGGATGAGACAGGCGCACCACAGGTGGACCTCCTTATTGCGTGGGACCCACCCACAGGGCGCACAGACACTCTGGGCTACACCGTTCAGTATGAATGGAATGACAACCCCACTGTGGACCACGGCTCTGTTAACGGGCCGTATGCGCGCATCGCCCGCACGCAGGAGGGCGACTATGTCATTTACATCAGGGCACACGCTGAAAACTCCGTTAGCCCATTTGTTAGTGCCACCTACACCTTAACCGCAGACCCCGGCGAGACTATTACCCGAGTCACCGGCCTTGAGCTTGACGGGCAGGGAAATGTCACGGTGTTTACCGGACAAAATCCTAAATTTGTCTGGAGACGGACCACCACTTTTGACACCTTTGGTGATGCCCAGCTATCTCTGGAGGATGATGACTTGCGTGGCGCTGACCATATGGCCAGCGACCCGTTCTTTAAGGACTACATTGTGCGCATGCTGGACTCCTCCGGCAATGAGCTACGCAATGAGCTTGTGGTGGTGCCGGAGTACACCTACTCCCTTGAGCGCAACATTGAGGATGGGGGACCCCGCCGGGCCATCACCATTGAGGTGACACACCGGGATGTGTTCAATAACCTGTCAGCCCCCGTGCAGTTGCCTGTCAGCAATCCGCAGGAGGCGCAGGTAACTCCTGTCATCAATGTGGGTATCGGCACTCTCCACGTGGGCTATGTGAAGCCGGACGGCACGGACTGGGCAGGCACCAAGGTCTACGTGGATGTTTCCTCTGGCTTTACACCCGGACCCGGCAATGAAGTGGTGGACAGCCCCGGTACTAATTTCACCATTGAGCAGGCACAGGGTGCCACACGCTATGTGGTAGTGGCGGCCTATGATGCTTTTGACAAGCTCAACCTGAACTACTCCACGGAGGTGGAGGTAACCACCTTATCTGTGGCAGGCGTCTACAGTATTGCGTCCGTCACGGACCCCATTATCAGAAACGGAATGGGCGCGGCCATCCTTGAGGCGCGGGATGACTCTAACACACTGCTGACGGCGGGCACCGTCAAGCTCTACATTGATGGTGTGGAGGTGACTGCCGCCAACGGGTATGACGCTAACAACTTGGTGGAATACTCAGAGACCGGAGTAGGCGGAGACGGCAACTGGACCAGCCCGCTACGTGTCAATGTGGCAGAGTCCTCTACTGAGCGGGGACCCTTTGGGCGTTTTGCCCAGTCCCTGTCAGAGGACAACAGCTTAGCCGCTACACACTACTGCCAAATGAATGGCAACATACCGCTGGCCGCCAGTCAAAACCACCGCGTTACCGGGTTCTTCAAGGCCAGCAATAGAGACTGGGTGAAGATACGGGTGGAGGACCTTGGCGGTGTTGCGGACACGGTCAACTTCAATATCCTAACAGGTGAGATAGGCACCACCACAGGTGCCCCGGCCAGCATCAATGTCATTCCCGTGCCGGGCATGACGGGATGGTTTGCGTGTGGTTTCAACTTCGGGGCCGGGACCGGCGCAGAGGGCAACACACAAATCCGCATCCAGCTTTTGGATGACGTTGAGGCCACCTCATTTGATGGTTTGTCACAGGAGTCCATCCTGTATGGCGGGGTGATGATTACCACCGGGGCCAGCCGCCAGCCCTACGTCTACACCAATGCCGTCAAGCACATCAGTGATGGCTACACAGCCGTGTTGGGAGCGGATGACATCCAAGGCTCCGTGGTGGTTGCACTCAGTGACGGCGGGGGCAACGCACCCTTTGACCAGCAGACGGTCATTGATGTGTTGGATAACCCGGGCATCACGGTCAGCCTTTCAGATGACAACTACTCCGTCACAGCCAACAACGATGGCACCGGCTATGATGTCAGCGCCTTCTCCGGCTCCATGTATGTCTTTGAATATGACGCAGGCCTCCGAGACTTAACGGGCCATGGCCGGGTTGGCTACACAGTTGTGGGTGGCAGCGGTGACCCACATGAACTGACCAAGAATGGGTTGACCCTGAGCATTGCGGACACGGGAATTTTCACCCTGTCCGCACCGGCAGACTCATGGACCAGTGACTTGGAGTCCTTCACCCTGCGTGCCACGGTTGACATTATCCAGTCACGCATTGGCAACGTGATAGACCTTGTTAGTGAATCCTTTGACCTTGAGTTTACCATCACCAAGGCCAAGGCCGGAGCGGACGCCACCGCCCCCAGCATTTACTACATCAAGCCAACTGCGGGCACGGCCATCAAGAATGGCGCAGGGCAACTGACGGTTGAGGCCCGGCAGATTGTTCTGGGCGTGGACACGCTAATCAGCAGCGGCACCGTCAAGCTCTATGACCCCGGGAACAATGAGCTAACGCTGGCCAACGGATACGTGACCGGCTCTGACGGCTACACAGGCATCTTGGACGCCGGGGACATCGCAGGCTCCAAGGTCATCACCATGAAGGATGGAACCGGCGGCACTCCGCTGGATACCATCACACTGGCTGACATCACTGACGGTGACAGCGGCATGACCGGGTTTATCACCCCGGACTTTCTCGCGTGGTCTAAGGGAGCCAATGATGGGGACTGGGTGCCTGCTGCCACCTTCACGGACCTTGTAGGTGAGTTTTGGCTGGCAGGCGCTCAGGTGGCCACAGAGACGTGGAGAGTGACCCGGGACAGTGCTGGGCTACTGACCACGGCCATAGAAGGCTCCAGTGACGCCAACGTGACGGTGAGCGTGACAGGCGCAAGCTCCGCCAGCAGTACGCTGGAGTTTGAGTATGATGACGGCACCGACAACTTCACCATGGCGGAGACGGTCATCTCCGTGGTGGGCGGTGCGGGTGTCATCCCCAACCAGTTAGCCGCCCCGTTGGGCGCAGGAAAGTCCTACTGGTCCATGGCCAACCTCACCACGGCTGACATGGGCAGCTTCAACGGCACCCTGTCCTTCTCCAGCGATGCCTTCAAGGGTGCGCAGGCGGCCCAGATGGTGGGGGCCTCCAGTGAGGATGTCATTTTCATTGCGCAGGACGCCACGGACTACAACCTGTCACTGGAAGCCGGACGCCGCTGGGTGGTTGCGGCTCAGTTTGAAGTTAACAGCCTGACCAACGCTGACTTCCGTGCGCGCCTCAAAGGACAAGACGCCACCAACTACTACAACGGTGACGGGGCCAAGGACGTGGCCAGCGCCAACGTCTATGAGCGCATTGGTTTTGAGATTGATCTAACAAGTGGAGGCGGCAGCACAGAGACGTTGTTCCTGCTGGCTATAGGCAGACAGCACGCCACGGATGACACATGGCGGCTGGACTCAGTGGGCATCTATGATTGCACGGACTTCCCGCAATATGATGGCGACACACCACCGCCGGATGTTCCCCCGCAGGCAGGCTCTGATGGCTCTGACGGCACAGACGGTGGCGATGGTATCAGCCCAACCGTCTACTACATCCGTGCGCTCAACGGCAATGCCATCAAGAACAGCACCGGAACGCTGACTTATGAGGCCCGCCAGATTGTAGCGGGCGTGGACTCGCTAATCAGTACCGGCGGCATCCAACTGTATGACCCGTCCAATGATGTGGTGACCGTGGCCAACGGCTACGCCTCAGGCTCTGACGGCTACACAGGTGTGCTGGATGCCGGGGACATCAGTGACTCCAAAATCCTCTACCTCAAGGACGGTGTAGGTGGCACCACGCTGGACACTGTCACCGCCGCAGACATCACTGACGGAGCCAATGGTAGTGATGCCGTCACAGGCTTCCTGACGATTGACCCAGCTATTGCATGGACCCGGGCCAAGCATGAGGGGGCATGGGCACCGGCAGATAGCACCGCCAGTGTGATAGTGGAATTTTGGAAGGCTGGCTCAAAGGTTGGGGAGGAGGAGTGGGAGGTGACGTTGAACACTTCCAACGGCAACCTGTCCGCACTCATCGACACCGGCACCCTTCCTGATGACGGTAACATAACAGTCAACACATCCGGGGGCGGCACGGCTGCACTGACCCTTGAGTTTGTCTACGTCAACGGTGCGGATACCTTCACAGTGGCGGAGACGTGGGTATCCTCACAGGGTGGTGACCAAGGTGACCAAGGCATCAGCCCAACGGTCTACTACATCAAGCCGCTGGCTGGCAACGTCATCAAGAACAGTGTGGGCAACTTGACCTATGAGGCTCACCAGATTGTGGCCGGGGTGGACAGTCTCATCAGCAGCGGCACCATTCGATTGTATGACCCCAGCAACAACATCCTCAACGTGGCCTCCGGCTATGTGACTGGCTCTGATGGCTACACAGGCATCTTGGATGACGGTGACATTGCCGGGTCCAAGGTCATCACCCTGAAGGACGGCACGGGTGGCACCCCACTGGATACCGTCACTGCCGCAGACATCACGGACGGGGTGGATGGAGACCCCGGCGGGGACGCCATCACCGGCTGGGTGGAGGCTGACTTTTTAGCGTGGACTCAAGCCAAACATGGTGGGGCATGGTCACCTGCCACTTCCGTGGTGGACCTTGTTAGCTACTTCTACCTGTTGGGCGTTGAGGTGGGCACAGAGACGTGGAGGGTGACCCGGGACGCCAGTGGGGACATGACGGCTGCCCTGCAAGGGGCCAATGATGGGAACATCTCTGTGGTGGTCCGCAACCCCTCCAGCCCCAACATCACCGTGGAGTTTGCCTACGATGATGGCACCCATGAGTTTACCGTGGTGGAGACGGTCAACACCTCGCAGGGAGGCGAGCAAGGCGACACAGGCCCCGCAGGCTCAGCGGGTGCATCAGGTGACCCGGGTGACCTTGGCATCCCGGGTGCGGGCCACACACTGCTGTATGACAACGTAGAAACCACCCAGCCCAATGCTGCTGGCCGCTATGCCATCCTTAGTGACTACACAGATGTCACCAGCGGTATCCTGTCAGACGCTGACCTGCAAACGGCTGACGGTGTCTGCCTCTACGCTGAGGACCGAGACGGGGACAACCAAAGCTGGTATCTGTCCCACCTCACTGTGGGCAGCACCATCACACTCAAGGTGGCTGAGGACAAGTGGTACTCCTACCGGGTCGCGTCCGTCATAACAGACGGGGCCGCGGCACCGGACCGCTGGGTGTATCAGGTGACCTTTGAGGAGAAGCGTGGAGACACTGCGGCACTGGACGGCGCGTCTGGAGTGGACGTTGATTTTCGTTTCAGTGTGGGCTACCCGGAATACCCCAGCTTTGCCAACCACTTCCAAGCGCCCTATGCAGATTTTGAAGATGTATCCATGTCACAGATTGGATACTTTAATACTGCCAACATTCTGAAGGATGACGCCACCTCCAAGTTTGGAGACTTCTGCATATTCTTTGATGGCGACGGCGGCGGCTATAACCTCCTCCACCTTGGGCCAAATGTTGCCCACCCCAATCATCAACTGCTGCCTAACCGGCGTTGGCTGGTGGGCGGGTGGTTCCGTTCCAGTGCGGCAGGCATGAACATGCGCGCCCGTCTGCGTGAGGCAGATGCCACTAACCACTACAGCGGTGTGGACATGGATGTGGCTACCACTAACACGTGGGAGCAATTGTGGTTTGACATTGACCTGCGCAGCGAAGGGGAGACGGACTACGCCTTTACATGGGAGAAGCGGCAGAACCAAAACGCTAACTGGCGCAATGACGGCAACGTGTTACTGGATGTCACGGACTACCCGGGACTCACCTACAAGTCACCGCCGCCGGTTGTTTTTATCCCGGGCGGCCAACCGCAACTGCCCACACTGGAGTCCGCCCCGGACCTGACGTTTGGTGGCGGCATCACCAACATCAACATGGTGCTCAACGCTACGGTGGCCCAACCCAATCAAGGGGATGACCCGGGTGAGGTTTACCTGGGCGCAGGGCAGTACATGCTCCCGGATGGAACCGTGCGCCGCCTTGTTTCTGCGGTAGACGCCTACAGCCCATGGGATGGCCGGATGCCCACACAGGGGGCTGCGTTTCTGGTGTGGGGAGCGTCAGACGCCAGCAGCAGGTTCACCTCCCTGAGCAGTTGGGGCAGCAGCGAAGCTGATGGCATCTTTTTCTGCACCCATGACCCGGGGTCCGGCCAATACTTTGCGCACAGCAACAACAGTTGGATTGGTGAGGTGTTCACCCCGGCGGCCACAGACATTGTCATAGCCACCTGTTACAAACGCAGTGAGGCCACCAGCGGCTTTGATGGTATGCGCGCCCACATACCCTACTCACCCACCACAGTGACGCTGGCCCCTGAGGGGTTCGTTGAGGACTTTTCTGACGGCAACCTGCTGCGGGTGCAATCCACATGGGAACACGTGCCCAGCAACCCGGGACCGGCGGAGCAGGAGGTGTCTGCCCAGACCAACCCGGTTGGCACCTACGTGTGGGACATCGGACACTCCAACGGTAATGACGAATTCTGGGCGGTGGTGAGCCAGACGTTAGCAGTTCCCGTCATTGACGGTGAACTGTATGAAATGAAAATCATCTGGCGGCAGCACAAGGACTCCGGCCTTGACCGTTCGTTTTTCGCAGGTGTGCAAGCGTGGAAGGGTGACGTGCGCAGCGGCAACGGTCAGGAAATCAACACCACAGGTGGTAATGGGTTTGCTGGCCACTGGTTTGCGGCCAACAGTGTAGAGGCCCCCAACACCGACTGGAACACGGACATCGGCTACTTCCAACTGGGCACCGGCAACGGTGACTTCAAGGCCGGTGTGACCAGTCCGATTGACCCGGGTTTTGTAGATCAGGACACGGAATATGCCAGCCCGGCATTCCTTGGCAATTATCAAGGTGAGCAGGGTGAGGTTGACATTGCTTATGTGCACCTCAAACGGGTGGGCAATGTAGGCGGACAGTTAGGGGACAACATCTATGATGAGTCCGGCAACCTTGTGGATGACTACGGGGTGCTCAATGAGCACAGCATTGACCAAGGCATCAATGGCATCAACGCCAACCCCGGCTTTGGAATTGTAGACCCTGCGCGCGAGCTTCCGGCTAACTGGTGGCACTGTAACAATGGAACGGACGCGGCCTACATTGCAGGCGGCAAAACCATGAACCTTGAAGCGGGGCAGGTGCTGGCAGGCGCGGTCATCGCGGTGACCGGAGGTCAGCAGTTCAGCATCCGCGCCCGGGTGGAGGGCCATATTGCCCCGCATGAATGCCGCCCACTGTGCGTATACAAATCCTCGGACCTAGCGGCAGGCACTTACGCTCTCAGTAACTCCACCAGCCACACACCCAATGAGTCAGAGATTGACTTGAACGGGTCGCTGGCCACCCACTTGGTTAATACTCCTTTTGAGGTGGGCACCTCCTTTGAGGAGATTGAGGAGATTGTCACCATACCGGAAGGGGCCAAGTGGGCCAGCTTCAGCATCTGGAATGGAGAAAGCACAGCGTCCCGGAGACTGGAGGTGGAATGGGTGTCCGTGCAGCACCTTGACCCTCTCACGTTTGCAGGTGGAGGGCAGGCAAGCTGGATTAGTATAACCAATTCACCGGCCACTGTGAGTGACTACAGCCCGGCACAGGCCACCATTACCATCCCCATGGAATGGCGGCGCGGTAATGTTGTGGTGGCTTCCGTTGACGTAGTGTTTACACTGGCACCGGCAGGCGGCACGGTCACGGTCAGCTACACCAATGAGACACCGTCCAGCAGCATTAGCAAAGCAGTGGTTGGCGGCGCGGGCGGTACGGCATTCTTGCAGGTGGAACTGACCCACGATGACACAGGTGTGAAGGGGCAGGCCTTGGCCAGCATTCTGGACGGCTACGATGACGGTGGGGGATTTGGCAAGTGAGACTTGAAGGCCCAAGGGTGACAGGCCGTCCAATGCAGGACACCGCAGAGGATGAGGCGGCGCTGTTTGACATCATGCAAAACTGGCCACGCCAGAAAGGGAAGCGGTACACCCGCAACCATGCAGCGCGGTCACTGGACATGTGCGTGCAGAACAATGAGCGGTTCTGCCTGCCACTGCCAAAGGACCACCAGTACCTCTACAACAATTTCTGGGAGGTGGACGGACAGCCTGTAGCCTTCAACCGCATCAAGGTGTGGTGGCAGCCGGTAGAGCTTAACGGTGCTCCCCTGTCAGAGCCTAAGCTGTGGGTGGAGGTTCTGATGGAATGTGTGCGGGCAGACATGCAGCGCAAAGGCATTTACACAGAATTGTCAGCACTGGGAGTGCAGTGGATTTTCAACGTGCTGGGTGCGGATGCTTTCTTTGGCGAGCCGTTCGCGGAGTCCCCCGGAGCACTGGGCAGAGCACGCCGGGCCAAAAACAAAATCACAGACGGAGCAGCACCGGGTAAGCGCACAGGACTCAAGCGTGTGCGTGTGCATGTTACCCGGGACGACTGGGAGACCATCCAACACATTGAGCCTTACAGCACCACCCCGCTGAACATCGTGCTGGATGATTTTGACCGGGAGCCTGTGGAACTGATTACCGGGGAAGTGCTGCCGCAGCGCGTTGCAGATGGAGCCCTCAATGCCGTCCCATGAGGTTGACATGCTGCAACCGGAACTGCTGGAGGCGTGGGAGAAGTACGGCATTCAGATGGGCTTTTTGAAACGTCTGAAGGATGACGTGGTGGTGTGGTGCAGCGGCTCTGCTGCCCGGGGCATTGGTCGCACCCGGGATGAAATCATGGGCCATGCGTCCTTCGTCAGCTACCCGGAGGCGGCGGAGTTTCATGCGGATGACTTGGAGGTGTACAAAAGCGGCAAGTCCCGGCTGTTTTATCTGGAGAGCTATACCGCATCAGATGGCACCGTGCACCAGCTTGTTACTAACAAGTTTCCGCTGGACATTGACGGGGAGGCTTACGTTGGCCTTTGTGCGGTGGACCTGACAGACCTGATAGGAATGTTAAGCACGGAGGAGACTGGACGTGCCCACAGGGTGGAGACGGTGCAGGTAACACGGGCCGCTCACAAGCGGTTGATACAGGCGCTTTACCCGGATGAGTAGTGATGATGAGGTGCAGCGCCGCGCCAAAGAGATGGCGCGCGATCAGTTCACAGAGCATCGGCTGACCAGCTTGGAGCAGGAAGTGTCCCAACACTCTGAGGTGTTGATGCATGGCAATGGTCAGCCCAGTATGCGCCAGCGGATGTCTGCGGTGGAGTCCAAACTGCGCGGACAGAAGGATGACTTGGCCACGCTGGAGGACATCCGTGGATGCCTGCGGCGCATTGACTCCCGGTTGAAAATTCAGGAAGCGCACACAGCAGACAGTCAGGACACCAAGTCACAGGTAAGGTCATGGCTGATTGATAAGGGCCTCATGCTGTTACTGCTGGCAGCGGTCATCCTCATCTCAGATAATGCGGACAAATTTTTAGGAGCCATTAAATGAGTCAGTACCAGACGGGGACAGTAGATGTCACAAACGGAAGCGCAACGGTCCAAGGCAACGGCACTACCTTTGTGGGCAATGTTGCTGTTGGGGACCTGTTTATTGTGCAGGGGTCTCTGGTCATATACCAAGTGCAAAGCATCACGGACAATGACACGCTGGTGCTCACCGGCAACTACGGGGAGTCCACGGACTCCGCCGTGAACTACTCGCTAACAAACGACTTCACGCCCAACTTCAGCCTGCCGGAACTATCCCCGGGGGACCTTGGTGCTGCCCACATTGTGACCCGGGCGCTGCGGCTCATTGACACACAGATGCAGGACTTTGAGGACCGCATCACGGCGCTGGAGCCATGAGCAAGTTTTCCAACTGGGCGCAGACCACCGCAGGCATCCTCACACTGGGTGGGATTCTGACCAGTATGGCGACCACCCTTGTGGGCGTGGGCGCATGGTGGACGGCCACTGTGATGACACAGGAGAAACATGACGCCGCCACGGAGCGCGTGGTGACCCAACTGTCCGCCAAGCAGGCCAAGCAGATTGAGCTTCTGGCGGAGAAGGTAGAGGAGGCTGCGGAGGACGCAGCGGAGGCCAACATCAATGCCATGGTGCCACGGATGATGGACGCCATGGACTCCCGGTGCCTGTACCTGAGCAAGGACCTACCCATCACCAGCAATCACAATGAGCGCATTGCGGACATGGTGAAGCAGTACAAGGAACGCTATGACGTTCAACTGGACCCGGATGAGTGCAACGATGAGGGCACGTGGGGTAGAGATTAATGGACAGACTTTTCATAACAAGGACACACACGTCAGCCCGGGGCACCTTTGGGGTGGCACGTTGGCGGGGTGAGGACCCTAGCTTTCTGACCCTTGAGGACCCATGGCGGGACAACCTACCCAACATCTCCTGCATCCCTGCCGGGGACTACGTTGCCCAGAAGCACAACAGCCCCACCTTTGGCATGACCTTCATTGTGCTGGATGTCCCTAACAGGTCGCACATTCTGTTTCACAAAGGCAACACCCATGAGGACACACAGGGCTGCATCCTAGTGGGTGAGAAGTTTGACCCGGTTGGCGGGGTGGACGGCATTGCCGCCAGCGGGGAAGCGTGGGGTGAATTCTGGGCGCACGCTGAGGCCATGGAGGGCATGAAGTTTCGGCTGTCCATCGGGTGGGCCGGACATGCTCCGCCGGTTGTGCCAGTGGCCACATAATTGGGTGTTGACATTCCTTTGGGAGGGGTGCAGCATGGCTCCCGCATCAGTCATCTGATGAACCGCCCGGGGGAGGTTAGAACCCGGCAAACAGCAACGAGGGAGGCATCCCCACGGCTGTGCAGGGTGTGAGGCTAACACCTTGTGGGAGGAAGCAGTGTAGGGCTGCGGCTAAACCTCCGGGGGTTCATCAGATGGCTGACCAAACAGAGAAATGGAGCACAGACCAATGACCGACAACAGCCAGACAATTGAAGTCCCTGTCCTCAGCGTGAACGCTGGACAGGAGCGAACCTGCAACACCTTCAACTTCCGCGTTTTTTTCCAGCAAACCTTCGTAGATATCGCCCTTGATATCGGCACCCATCATCGTTGTCAACAGTAAGCTCCCCGCCCTCACGTGCCCAGAGGAGGCGGGTGCGCCGCCATGTTTCCTCCACGGGGTTGCCGTACTCATCCTCATCCACCACGATGCGGACGCGGGTTTTGAGGACCAAGGCCGCCCGGTAGGTGCCGTTTGACATCCACACCTTGTGGCGGTAGCCAAGGCCGTAGCCCCACTCATCCTCACCCAGCATGGTGTAGGTGAAGTCATTGCCAAATTCCGGCTCCCGGAATTCCCCACCATCATTGATGGGGTAAAGGTTGGTTGGCGCTATGGGCATGTGCTGCTCCGTGGTTGTTGATGACGTGGTCCATAGTGGACCTATTCCAAAGGAATGTCAACACCCTGAAGCAAAAAAACGGGGACCATTTGGCCCCCGTTTCTCTCTTGTGATCGAAACAAACTTACGGGGCCTTCGCGGCCCCGTTTTTTT
>CEPX01071287.1_pt1 | contig 52867 bp, 52 predicted proteins | sample 361361 | NCBI WGS metagenome assembly CEPX01 (sample SAMEA2619974, study PRJEB7988) | marine metagenome | biome: marine biome (ENVO:00000447); feature: mesopelagic zone (ENVO:00000213) & marine oxygen minimum zone (ENVO:01000065); material: "saline water (ENVO:00002010), including plankton...
TCCCTCTCTTTTGAAACGCTACGAGAAGTGGTGTTGCGAGGAATATTGATGAATAGGTACCAGCGACAACTCCCACAAGAAGCACAAGTGCAAAGTCTTGTGTCGCGACTGGACCAATAAAGAATAGCGTGAGAAGTACGAATACAGTTGTAAGAGAAGTATTTATTGAACGAGTATATGTTTGTTTCAAACTCTTCCCTACTGTCATTTCAAATTCCTCCTTTCTATTACTTTCTTGATTTAGGCGCAAATTCTCCCTAACCCTATCAAATACAACAATGGTGTCATTCACTGAATATCCAAGAATCGCAAGAAGTGCCATTACAAAGAGTGCATTGACTTCTGCCCCGACTAAGTACCCAAGAACTGCGAATACTCCCACCGGAACAATGACGTCATGAATCAGCGCGATAATTGCAATAAAACCATATTTCCATGAAGAAACCGGACGAGATACCTTTCTAAAGACAAAGGCTATAAAGAGAATAATAGCTACCACAACCACCGATATCGCCACAAACGCCTTGTTCCGGAGTTCTGCTCCAATAACAGGCCCTATAGAGTTAAATCGCTTTGCTTGAACGCTTTCATTCTCGGCCGCAAATATCTCCATTACTGCCTGCCGTTCTTCTTCTGAGAGATCACGAGTTCGTAAAATATATCCATCCTCTCCTGTCGGACGAAGAGAGTAGCCCCCAATTGCCAAATTGTTAAACCTGCCTTCAAGTACCTCCTTTGAAGGTCGCTCAGTTGTATACTCAACCTCTGTTATAGCTCCTCCCGTGAAATCAATTCCAAATGGAAGACCAAATATAGCAACTGACCCAATAGAAGCTAAGACAAATATAGCCGACAGAATGAAGAATATTTTTCTGTACTTAACAACAAACATATTATTTAATTCCGGAACCGAATATGAACTTGGTTACTCCACGGTGCGTTGGATTGCCAAATATCTTAAGGAAGGTTCGAGTGATTATAATCGCAGTAAGCATTGAAACTAGGACCCCAACACCAAATGTGAGGGCAAATCCTTCAATTAAGAATGAACCGAACCAAAATAGGATAATTGCGGTAATAATACTTGAAAGGTTCCCATCCCGAATGGAAAACCACGCCCTGGCAAATCCTTGCTTCACACTATTCTCTAGATCGCTTCCTCCTCTTAGCTCCTCCTTAAGTCTTTCGAAAATAATTACGTTAGCATCTACCGCTATACCTATTGAAAGAATAAATCCGGCAACTCCGGCAGAGGTCAAGGTAACGGGAATCAGTTTGAAGAGCGCGAGCATGGCGGCAAGGTATATTCCAAGAGAGAGCACAGAAAGGATTCCGGGAAGTCGATACCAGAGAATCATAAAAGCCATCACCAACAAGAGTCCAATGAACCCTGCTTGAACACCACGAGACACCGCTTCATCCCCGAGCGTTGCTCCTATCGTTTGCGTAGAAATAAGTTCAATCGGAACTGGAAGCGCTCCAAAATTTAAGTTTTTAACTAAATCCCTTGCCTCATTAGGCTCGAAGTTGCCCGATATAGTTGCCTGTCCACTTGGAATCTCCTCTCGTATAACTGGCGTTGAAATCGCCCCTCCATCAAGAAAAATTGCGAGTACTCGCCCAACGTTTTCTTTTGTAATCTTCGCAAATAAGTCTCCTCCTTCACTTGTAAACTCTAAGAGGACGATTGGTTCATTTGAAAGCCCACCAGCTTGAGAACTACCAAATGTAAGTTGTGCGCGTTCAAGGAAACGTCCGGTAAGCCCAGTCGGCTCAAAAATTTCATCAACGATCACCTCTCCAGATGCATCCGGCGTTAAACTCTGTTCTTCTTTAAGAAGTTTGAATTCCAAAAGGGGAGTTTCCCCAATAAGTCGGACCGCCTCATCAATATCTGTAACGCCCGGAAGCTCAACTACGAGCCGCTCTTCAGACACTCCTGAAAAAACACCACTTTGCTCAATTTGTACAATTGGTTCAGAAACACCGAAAAGATTTACGCGACGTTCAATAACATCACGAAGTGCATTCATTGACGGAATAACATCTTCAGATGGAATTTCACTTATGTCAGCCCGATATACAAGATGTGTACCTCCCTGAAGATCAAGACCAAGCTTAAATGGAAACGAAGCATTTTTTTCACTTGCAAAAACAAAATAGCCGATACCTAGACCCGCTACTAATATTGCTATTACTGCAAGGCGTATTTGCCACATATAGCCATAAGTATATGGAATATGAGGACTTTGTAAAATGCTGTCCTATATTAACTCCCCTGAGTCAAATCGAGTAGATTTTTGAAGATTATTGAAACAGCGATCGGACCAATGCCTCCAGGAACTGGGGTAAAGAGTCCGGCCTTCTCGGAGCATTCCGGATCCGCATCCCCTGAGAGCTTTCCACCCGCTTCGCTAGTGCCGGCATCTAGAATTGCCACACCTTCTTTAATCATATCGGGCTTTATAAGTCCGGGAACTCCAGCACCCAGGACCAGAATATCAGCTTCTAATGTCGCTTGTGATATATCATCTGTATCCTTATCAACAACTCTTACTATTCCACCACTGTTTTCAAAATACACGGAAGCAGGTTTGCCAACCAAGTTACCGCTTCCAACCACTGTAACTTTCTTGCCTTTTATATCAATATTGTATTTATTAATAATCTCATCTATGGCTCCAACTACGGGAGGCAGAACCTTAGACTCACCTTTTTTGAAAAGTTCGTACGCTTTATCCGACAGTACATCTACGTCATGCGTAATAGGTATTGCATCCCGAACCTTCTCCGAATCGATTTGAGCAGGTAGAGGAAGCTGTACAATGATTCCGTCGCTCTCCTGTGAAGTCTCTTCTACCTTCCTTACTAAAGTATCAGTATCTATATCTGGCGATACCTCATTCTCAATAACCTCCACACCAACATCTGAACCTACACGCTTTTTAATTTCAAGAAACTTTCTAGTAGGAAGGTCTGGATTTACAGTAAATACAACAAGTCTGGGCTTCGTTCCAAGCTTTGAAACACCTTCTTTTACACTAGAAACTATATCACTGGCAATTTCCTTTCCGTTAATAATCATGAAAGTTTAAAAATGTGTTTAAGTTCCGAGATTCCTTCTTCAAGGCTCACTAAAGGCTCCCATCCAAGAAGCTTCCTTGCTAAACGATTGTCGGCACGAGTATGTCGCGGCTCAAGCCGCGGCTCAATATATTCAACTGGGCCCCCTATAAGTTCTGCTACTTTGTTGATTGAAACATCAGATCCTGCTCCAATATTTATTACCTCTCCATTTCCAACATTGGTACTTTCAGAGGCCAAAATATTCGCACGAACAACATCACGCACATGTATAAAGTCTCTGGTTTGTTCCCCGTCTCCGGTAATAGTAAACGGTTTCCCCGCTTTTTTTTGTTTTAAAAACTTTCCTATAACAAGCGCGTAGTCTCCATCTGGATCCAGTCGCGGTCCATATACATTAAAATAGCGCAAGGACACAGTCGGAAGACCAGTCACTTCACTCCAGACTTTGCAGTATTGTTCCCCAACATACTTTTGAAGTCCATACGGACTCTTTGGATTTACCGGCATATCCTCACGAAGCGGAAACGTCTTTTGATCCCCATATGCTGAACTTGATGCAGAGTATACTACTCTCTCCACACCTCCTTCCTGAGACGCTCGGAGTACATTTACTGTACCGCCAATATTTACCTCGTTGGTCTCAATCGGGTGTTTAATTGAGTAGATTACTCGCGGCAATGCCGCCATATGGAAAACATACTTCGCTCCATCAATAATCGGATTAATTGAGTCACTATTTCGAATATCAACCTTGTGAAGAGTTGCAGCTTTATGTACTCGCTCTTTCTTTCCACCAACTAGATTATCGATAACGTGAACGTCAAAACCACGTTCTACCAGAGCATCAACAATGTGCGACCCTATAAAACCAGCACCACCAGTAACTACTACTTTTTCTTTTTTAGCCATATTATGCGCCGCTTCGTGAAAGTAATGTCTTAATTGTCTTCAGAAAAATCTGTGCATCAAGCACTAAAGACCGGTTCTTGATGTAGTAAAGATCATATGACAATTTTTCTCGTGTCGCTTCAACGTCTGTTCCGTGATGCGGATGTCTGTCGTGATATATCTGTGCCCACCCAGAAAGCCCAGGTTGTATTACATGCCGAACATTATAATACGGAATCTCTTCTTCGTAGCGTGTTACAAGAGCTGGCAACTCAGGACGTGGACCAATGAATGAGATGTCCCCTTTCAAAATATTCCAGAGTTGTGGAAGTTCATCAATGCGAGTCTTTCTCAGTATATTTCCAACTCGTGTCACTGTATTTTTACTTGCAAGAACTTCGCTTCCCTTATCGTCTCCGGTCATAGTACGAAACTTTACAATGTGTATCATGCGATTATTCTTGCCAACACGCTCTTGCACAATAAATAATGCGCCCGGACCACCTAGACGTATCGCCGCCCATACACATGGATACGCAATAAGTGATGGAATTCCAAGCATAATAGCAGAGACTATATCTATAACTCTCTTAATCACATCGTGAAAAACTTTTGGAGTCAGAGAAATATTCTCAAGTACCCAGCTGTATCGCAAGAGTGACAAAGGAACCCGACTAAACACACTTTCATACACTTTGTGAAAATCAAGAAAACGGAGTCTCACATGGAGAAACGCTAGATTATAAAACAGCGGCAGAAATGGCCCCAATTTCTCACTGCGAGTATCAGCAATGACGGTAATCATGGTGTTAGTATCAATGTGCTTCGCAAGCTCTTCTTGCAGTAAATCAACATTATCGACAGCGTTGAGATCAATCGCTTGTGCTACACGCAAGTTGTAACGAGGATTCACATGTATTTCACGTGTAAGTTCATTGAGTTCCTCTCCACTACCAAGAACAAGCGTTTTTTCTTTACGCCTAATACCTAGAAGTGGAAATAGATACAATCTCCATACCACGATAAGCAACGATGAGATGATAAGGTATATAAATAGAGTGAGTTTTGGCGTAATACCAAAGTATGGGATTAAAAAGAAAAACAGTGCGGCAATAACAATATTGGCAACCTGCGCATTAAGAATAATGCTTGGGAGCCGTTGTTTAAAAAGGGCTGTGTGTTTATCATATAGTCCCGTAATAAAGAAAACGGCTATCCAAGCCAAGGCAAGCAACACAAAGGGCTCAAGATGGTTATAAAAGGCATTGGCGGTAGGAGCGGTAAATGTACGTACTGTAAGTGTTAGCCACAGCGCGATCAGAAAAAATAAAACATCCCCGATGAGGAGAAGTATTGCCTCTCTTTTACCTCCAATTAACATTGTATGATTTGTATCGCCATAGACGAATTAGGCATATAATATAACAAAACTGGGTCTCGGCAAGTTGTACATACCATGAAAAAACAACGAAAAAAGGTGCTTTTTTTGGTCACGAAATCCAATTGGGGAGGCGCCCAACGGTACGTTTTTGACCTTGCTACTTCCATCCCTCAGGATAAATTTGAGGTTATTGTAGCGTGCGGAGACTCAAGAAAAAAAGAGGGGAGATTGCCGGGACTACTTGTACAAAAACTACAAAAAACAGGTATTAAAGTAATACGAGTTTCCTCATTCACACGCGATATTTCAATAAAAAAAGAATTTCTTGCATTCAAGGAACTTAGAACAATACTTAAAGACAAAGAGTCTCGTCCTGATATTATTCACTTAAATAGTTCTAAAGCTGGTGGAATTGGAGCATTTGCCGCTCGTTTATCTGGCATTAAAAAAATCATCTTCACTTGCCATGGCCTTCCTTGGGATGAAGATCGAAATATCTTGTCTCGCTTTCTCATATTCCTAGCCTCTTATATGACATTTATTCTTTGTCATAAGATTATCCTTATCTCAAAGAACAATTTAAAGCGAGTGGAACGTCTTCCTTTCTGTACAAAAAAAGTAGTTCTTATACATAACGGAATTGCTTCAATTAATTTCAAAGCTCGAGAGAATGCACGCTATGAGATTATGGGAAAACCTATCAAGGATGTTCCTTGGATAGGAACTATTGCGGAATTTACAAAAAACAAAGGGCTTTCTTACCTTGTAGAAGCGGCTTCGTCGCTAAAAAAACGTGGGGTTGCTTTTCGAATGTCCCTTATAGGAGACGGAGAGGATCTACTTAAAATAAAAGAGCTAGCTAAAATAAGTGGTCTTTATAGTAACCAAAACTCGTCCGTATATATTGATCTTCCTGGTTTTGTACCCGACTACGCTAGAAACTTAAAGGCATCTGAAATCTTTGTTCTCCCCTCGGTCAAAGAAGGTTTGCCATATGTACTCCTAGAGGCCGGTCGTGCTGGACTTCCAGTAATTGCAAGTCGTGTCGGAGGAATACCGGAAATTATAGAACACAACGTGTCCGGAATACTTGTACCGCCACGGGATCCAAAAGCTCTAGAACAAGCACTATGTGACCTTATAAAAAACAATGAAAAGAGAGACGAGTTAGGTAAAAATTTGAAAGAAAAGGTTGAAAGAGAATTCACACTTTCCCAAATGGTGGCTAAAACAAAGGCTATTTACGGGTCCTAGGTTGGAAACTCTTCATGCTCTCCGTCATCTCGATGCATTACACGTGAATACCGACTCATACCCATAAGTATTCCAAGCCCTATAAATTCTGCAACAAGATGTGACCCTCCATAACTCATAAATGGGAGCGTAGATCCTGTAACCGGTAAAAGTCCTATATTCATTCCAACATGAATTGTAAACTGACTCATGACAAGAATTGCAAGTCCAGCACCAAAAAGTACTTCAAAATTTGTCGCACCTCGCATCGCATGCCTTATAATGCGCCACAGCACAATACCAAACAATACAAAAAGTATAAGAACTCCTATAAATCCCCACTCTTCAGCAAATGCTGCAAAAATAAAATCAGTTTCATACTCAGGCAAAAACTGAAGTTTTGACTGTGTTCCGTATCCGACACCTCTTCCTAAAATCTCGCCAGAACCAACAGCAACTGTCGACTGGTATGCATTATATCCAGTCCCCTGAAGGTCAGCGAGCGGATGTATAAATGTAAGTATTCTCTGACGCTGATAGTCTTCAAATGCAAACGACCATAGTCCGGCAAATACAAGCGCCCCAAGTAAAAATACGAGTGCTAAGTGTTTTTTAGAAATACCTGATATAAGAACCATTCCGAGCCAAATGAGAAAAATTATAATTGCTGACCCAAAGTCTGGCTGCAGAAATACAAGAAAAAATAGTACGAAAGCATAAAAGCCTGATACAAGAATGTGGCGTATATGAGCAATTTCTACATGACGACGTGAAAAATACTTTGCGAGTACAAGAATTACAACAAGCTTAACGAGGTCAGACGGCTGTACACCGAAAAAACCAAGATCAAATCGTGTCTGTGCTCCTTTAACAACATCTCCAAGTAAGAGCAGAATTATAAGAGAAAGTACGGATAATACGAAAAGTGAAACTACAACAGGAGTACGCCGTAAAAATCTGAAATCAATCGCACTAAATACAAAAAACACAGCTACAGCAATAGAGGTCCATATAAGCTGTTTTTCAAAAAAAGGGTTATTACCTACCAAAGAATTCATAGTAATAAGCCCTGCCGCCGTTAAAAGGAGTGCTGATACAAAAAGTATCCAGTCAATTCTGGCAAGAAAAGAGATAGCTTTTGTAGGAGTAAACGACTTTGCACGCGTAAGCATTTTAGCGTACTAGTTTCCAAACGGTACTCGCGGAGTAATCTCTATACGAGAAACCTCTCTAATAAACGGATTTGGCCACGTAAATACAACGTCTTGTGTATCATGCTTGTCTATACGACTTGCTGTAGTTTTGGAAGCTGCAATCACGTTATCCTCTCTGTCAAAGATGATAGCTGCTACCTCAATGTCAAACATATCTCTACTTGTTGTATTTTCAAGCGTTGAAGTCAAGCGTGGAGATGCATCTTCACCAGTGAGTACTTCATTTTGCACTTTCGGAAGAGTAGCACGAGGTGTAACTATCCATGACAGTTCACCTACAAATTCAAAAAACGATCGTGATGGTACGCGGTTACCAGTTTCTATACCTCCTTCAAATATAACAAATGTGCTGTTTGGCGATATAAATGTTCTTCCATTTCTTTTTGCAACAAGAAGTCCTTCGTCATCAACCAAAGTAAACGTATATTGAGCACTACTCACACCGGCATCAAAGTTAGAGTTCTCAACTCGTGCTACTGCGTTGTATACACCCGGTACCACTTCGAGTGCTCTCACCCACAGTACAACCGGTTCACTCACCTGAACTGCACAAACTGCCTGACACGAACCGCCACAGTCTACACCTTCTTCGTCTTGGTTTTGAATACCATCAGAACACGATGGTTCTCGATCAAGTAGAAAAAATATTGGAACACCAATAATAAACAGAAGTACTAATACTACTGCACCAAAATAAGTTGTCCTTCGATTTCCTGCCCACGACATGTTTTTAGTATAGCAGAGTGTATTTTATAAAAAAAAGGACCCTACATAGGTCCATAAAGTCAGGGCATACTGTAATAGCGTATGTCTTCAGTACCGCCGAATGGCAAATACCCAGACACATACAGTATAACACAAAACATCCTCCACATAGTGGAGGATGTTTTGTTTCAACCCTCTGTTCTGGCGACTAGCTACTTTCCCCAAAAGAGTATCATCGCCTCAAGAGAGCTTAACTGCTGTGTTCGGAATGAGAACAGGTGTTGCCTCTCCGATAAATCACCAGAACAGAGGGTTGAAAAACATTAATATAATTATGTGATGTTCAAATTTCCTAATGAGAATCGACGAATTAGTACTCCTCGGCTAAACACATTGCTGTGCGTACACCTGGAGCCTATCAACCTAGTCATCTCCTAGGGGTCTCAAACGATTCCTAATCTTGGGGTCGGCTTCCCGCTTAGATGCTTTCAGCGGTTATCCAGTCCCGACATAGCTACCCGGCGGTGCCGCTGGCGCGACAGCCGGTAGACCAGAGGTCAGTCCACTTCGGTCCTCTCGTACTAGAAGCAGATCCCCTCAAGAATCAACGCCCGTGGCAGATAGGAGACCAACCTGTCTCACGCATGTTTTTCACACATTACTGTGCGCATTGGACTGTAGCTTAATTTACAAATGTAAATTGCTGACGTTCAGTCTCTACGGACATATTTTGAACTTTATAGAGGCGGCGAGGTGAGGACATGACCCGAAGGTCACAAACATGGAATTGAACCGATAGAGTTCGGTAGGACCGTTATAGTTACGGCCAGGGTTACGAGAATATTACATTATTACATCCCGTCCGCCTAAGTAGTGTCAATTCCATCCTCACCGCGCCTATAAAGCTCAAAATATTTTCCTCGGTATTGCCCGTACAAAGCTAGGGACTTGCCCTGAGTTTGTCGGAGGGTTTCACCGATATAAGTCAGCTTTTTCTCTCCGCTCCCTGCATCGCAGGGAGCGGAGGACCGCCGTGAATGTTGGTTTTCTATACAAAAACGAAAAGACCTTGAATATCATTTGGTTCAGATTGATTCAGACGCCGATTCAATATTGCTGAAAAAATCAGCAACTGAACGGTCTGAACCCAGCTCGCGTACCACTTTAATTGGCGAACAGCCAAACCCTTGGAAGCTTCTCCACCTCCAGGATGTGATGAGCCGACATCGAGGTGCCGAACACCGCCGTCGCTATGGACGCTTGGGCGGTACCAGCCTGTTATCCCCGGGGTAACTTTTATCCGATAATCTCCGGCGCCATCTAACGGCCACCGTCGGTTCACTATGCTCTGCTTTCGCACCTGCTTGGCATGTACGCCTCGCAGTCAAGCCAGCTTGTGCCATTACACTATCGGCACGGTTTCCATTCGCGCCTAGCTGACCTTAATAAACTCCTCCGTTACTCTTTAGGAGGATAGCGCCCCACTAAAACTGTCTGCCACGCAATGTCCCAGTACGTTTTTGCCGTCCTGGTTAGAAACTGCAATTCAAGAGGGTGGTATCTCACTGGCGACTCAACGCCATCCAAAAACAGCGTCTCAAAGTCTCCCACCTATGCTGCGCAAATAAATCACAGCCCCAATACGAAGCTCCAGTAAAGCTCCCGGGGTCTTTTCGTCTTGCCACGGGTAGGCGGCATCTTCACCGCCATTGCATTTTCACCGAGCTGTTTCTCGAGACAGTCCCCCAGTCGTTACGCCATTCGTGCACGTCTGAACTTCACGTTATTCCACTATTTCTAGTGGCGCTGACTATACCTTCATCTGAGTATATAAGAATTTCAATATCTCGTCTTGAGAATACTTTCTCCTACCGCTTGCATTCATTTGAAATGCAATAGGTAGTATTTTCTGGAACCCATCTATTGTTGTGTGTTTATCTTTTGCCATCGTAAAACAAACTTCTTTGAATAGTTCAAAGTCATTTTGTTTTGATGACAAAAGAGGGTATCGAACAAAGTGCGGAATGACCTTATGTATAAGATCATCAAGCCTTCTTACTTCATACTTAATGGTATTGTCTGTCACACCATCACGAATAAAGCCGCTCTTGAAATACTCTTTCATCATAAACAGTACTTCTGCTCGATCACGATTTTGGCTTACAGAGAAACTAGGTTTAGTTTCCCATCCAACAATGAATTTTGGACGTTTTGAGAACGATACTGAAAAGCATCCTTCTCCATCAATAAATCCAGAAATGTATTCCTCAAGTTTTCTCTTCTTAAGACTCAGCGCCGGCATATTATGGCTAACTAACTACAATATACAAATTGTAACATCGTGCCATCTAGGTCGCCACCAACTGGCAGTGACCTAAGTCGATACGGGGTCATAGTTCTCGAGCCACCGAGAACCAGCGGACTTCCCACGGTATTACCCTTCTCTTTAAACGTTCTGTCCTTGAAGCAGAACTAGAGGGAGGGCTTCACCGTTATGAGCCGGGTTTGATCCGAATGTCACCACTCGGACTGGCAATTCTCTTACCAGACAAGGAAATACGCTACCTTAGGACCGTTATAGTTACGGCCGACATTCACCAGGGCTTACATAGCCCAGCACAGCATCCGAAGACACTGCACCCTCCATGCTTAACCTTCTGGCATTGGTCAGGCGTCACCTCCTATACATCCTCTTACGAGTTCGCAGGAAGCTGTGTTTTTGATAAACAGTCGCCAGGGGTACTTTCGCTGCGGCCCCTCACATGGATTGGCGCTACAAGCTGTTGCTTATACGACACCACCACAGAATGTTAAATTCCACGACGACGCTCACGTTGTTACAAACATCAAATGCTTGTATGCAACAGCGCCAATCCATATGAGGGGCAAGCCTTATCCCGAAGTTACGGCTGCTTTTTTGCCGAGTTCCTTGAGAAACGTTCACTCGTTCGCCTTGGTCTTCTCGACCTGACTACCTGTGTCGGTTTTCGGTACGGATACATATATGTTGAAGCTTAGAAGATTTTCTTGGAAGCGTGCTTTGTCTAATTTACTTTGACCGAAATCGCAGTATTTTGGCTCTGCTTGGAGTAATGAGACCCGGATTTACCTGAAGTCTCCTCCTCACAGTACCAACGCAAATCCAATAATGCGCTAGGCATACTACACTCCGTCCCTCCATCGCACATATATGCAGTCATGGAATATTAACCATGTGTCCATCGCCTCCGACGTTCGTCATCGGCTTAGGCCCGACTAACCCTTGGCTGATCAACATCGCCAAGGAAACCTTAGTCTTTCGGCGGGCAGGGATCTCACCTGCCTTGCGGTTACTCGTGCCGGCATTCTCACTTCCATACGCTCCACCGTGGGTCACCCCTTCGGCTTCATAGCAGAATGGAACGCTCTCCTACCGCCCCTCACATGCAAGCATGTGAGGGGCCCTCAGTTTCGGTACTACATTTAGCCCCGATCATTTTCGGCGCAAAAGTCCTTGATGAGTGAGCTGTTACGCTATCTTTGAATGGTGGCTGCTTCTAAGCCAACATCCTCATTGTCAGAGGACTTTCACATCCTTAAGTGCACTTAATGTAGATTTAGGGACCTTAACTTGAGATCTGGGCTGTTTCCCTTTCGACCAGTGGAGCTTAGCCCCCACAGTCTAACTGCCGAGTTTTAACTTTTGGTATTCGGAGTTTGATTGGTATGACGAGGTTTCCCCCTATTCACACCATCCAGTGCTCTACCCCCAAAAGGAACACTCGACGCCAACCCTAAAGCTGTTTCGGAGAGAACCAGCTATTACCAGGTTCGATTAGCTTTTCACTCCGTACCACAGGTCATCCGATGGTATTGCACGGCCAATCGGTTCGGGCCTCCTGCAACCTTTCGGTTACATTCACCCTGCCCATGGTAAGCTCACCTGATTTCGGGTCTTATGCATGCTACATATAGTTCGCGCTATTCACACTCGGTTTCCCTATGGATCCACTCCAGAGGAGTTTATCCGAGCAACATACATAAACTCGCCGGCTCATTCTTCAATAGGCACGCCATGACGGACGCAAGCGCCCGCTCTGACTCCTTGTAAGCATATGGTTTCAGGTCTATTTCACCGCCCTCTCCGGGCTACTTTTCACCTTTCCCTCACGGTACTAGTTCACTATCGATCTCTCAAGATATTTAGCCTTACCGGTTAGTTCCGGCAGATTCACTCAAGCTATTCGTGTCTTGAGCTACTCAAGAATAACAATAAGAGAGATATGTTGTTTTCGCATTACGGGGCTATTACCCTCTCCGGCTCTGCTTTCCAGCAGATTCAACTAACAACACATTTTGTAACTCCCCCTGCATAAATGCAGAATTGTTACCTTACAACCCCGAGCACATAACAAGTTATGTGCTCGGTTTGGGCTTCTCCCATTTCGCTCGCCGCTACTAAGGGAATACCAGAACTTCATAGTTTGTGAGCTACTAGCTCGGCCCACAAACTAGGAAGTTCGTATATTGGTCTCTATTCCTTCAGGTACTTAGATGTTTCAGTTCCCTGAGTTAACTCCTTGGTATACACCAAGGTATCCGCCAAAGACGGATGGGTTTCCCCATTCGGAAATCTCCGGATCAAAGGTTGCTTGGCACCTTCCCGAAGCTTATCGCAGCCACGCTACGTCCTTCATCGCTCTTGAGAGTCAAGGCATCCACCATATGCTCTTAAATTTCCCATTAGGAAATTTAAAAACCACAATTATAATTTAATGCTTTTAACCACACACTTATAGTGTGTGGACTTACCCGTTATTAAGTTGTCAATGATCATCTGCGTGTGTATGAATTAAAAAAACCGCTTTGTTAGAAGCGGCGTGAGAACAGCACAGAAAAAGCTTCAGCTATTCTTTCCGCTTCGTTAATCTGGTTTTGATACTCATAAACACGTACTGACAGTATACATGCGCCAACTATACTGTCAAATTAGCCATCATAGAAAACTAAGGCTCAAAACACCCTTATCCATAGCCATAATTTCAAAACGCCGTGCTCAAGAAAGCACGACGTTTTGAAACAACTTTGTTTATTGGTTAGTCTTTTCCGTTCAGAACATCGCGTCGAAACTTATCCATTGCACGTCCAGCCGCTTCTGATCCTCCAAGACCAAAAGCAAGCCCAATAGCAAGAGAGATCGCGACTACAATGCCGGTAAATAGGGTCTGTACGAATCCGGTTGCAACCGACAGCTGATCGAGTGCAGCAAGAATCGCAAAGATCCAAATGGACCACTTAGTAACTCGTCCGAGAAAATGTGAAGAGCGCATTTGTGCCGCTTTCGCCGCACCAACAACAACATTCTGCATTACCTCAGCGATAACTGCGGCAACGAGTAGGATCAACACTGCAACGATGACCTGTGGCAAGTAGAGCAACACAACTTCTTGAAGAAATGTATTGACCTGTGTAAGCCCCAGAACATCGAGTGCCGCTACAAGGAAGACAATGATGACAAACCACTTCACCAACCCTCCAATGAATTTTCCTGAATCAAGCGAGAAGCCTGCGCGGCTCATCACTTCATCAAGACCAGCACTCCTGAGTGCATTGTCAACTTTAAGTGACTTGATTACTTGCGAGATGACCCGTCCAAGGCCAGCTCCAACGAGCCAACCAATGATAAAGATCACTACCGCAACTGCCAAGCTTGGAATAAAGTCAACGATCCCCAACCAGAGATTTTGAAATGAATGTGTCAACACCTCGGTCCAGGTTTGAATTAACATACTGCTTATTTTGACCCCGCCGCAAGCGACGAAGTATTGTGCCTAGGCAATAGTACTATTAAACGATTGGAATAAAACCTAGCTACGAGTTATAGCTAGCCGACCTAAACAGTACGAAATGTACATATATGTATGATATCACCTTCCACAATACGTACTTTCTTTCGCTGTGGATAAAAATATCCCAATTTTAAAGAGATTACCTGGTTATAGAGAGTTTAAGTAATTCCAAGCCGGTCCACCACCGTTTGATGTGGATAATCCAAAATATCGCGAATAAGCTTATCGTAGACTGCAAGCCTGTAACGGAAATCGGTTGTTGAAAATGCCGCATATGACAGCTCTTTCCCAAGTTCAGACTCCATATCGCGAATTGCCGACTCAAGAACAGGGCGCTTTATACGGTCTCCAACAATGAGCATATCTACTCTACTGTCACCGTTTTGTATAAACACTCCTGCAGTGACTACAAGATCCAGCTTTCCAATTTTCCCAAGTTTTTTTGCAATATCATTTCGCTTAAGAGGTGCAGTGTTCAGTAAAAAAATCTGAAGTGGATCAAGGTATCGAAACCGCCTGTCGAGTGTCACACCACGGACTTTCCTCTTTCGAGTAACAGTTTTTCCTCTAACTTTTTTTGTAACCTCTTTATAAAAAGAAACACGCTTAACAACTCCAGCAGACACAAGTATTGAAATTTCTTCTCTAGCCCTTTCTGGAGTGGTTCGAACACGCTTTGCAACGTCTTTATTTTCAAACATCTCGTCAGGATTAAAAACAAAGAGGCGTATTGCTCTCACAAGGACTGGACTGCCGAACAACTTTCCCAAAGCCTTCATGGCTCACATTCTACCACTGGAACAGAAGAACGCTACAGTTGACAAAAGCCCCGGTACGTGACCGGGGCTTTTGTCCTTTGTAGGCTGGATTATTTAAGTGTTACAGAACCTCCAGCGTCTTCAACCTTCTTTTTCATCTCCTCTGCCTCCTCTTTCTTCACCCCTTCTTTAAGCACGTTCGGAGCTCCGTCAACCATATCCTTTGCTTCTTTTAGACCTAGTCCAAGAATCTCTTTTACCGCCTTAATAACTTGAATTTTTTGCTCCCCTGCCGCTGTGAGTTCAACAGAAAAGCTGTCCTGCTCTTCAGCTTCACCACCTCCGGCGCCTGGTGCTGCAACAGCGACCGCTTGTGCTGAAACACCAAACTTCTTCTCAAGCACCTTAACAAGTTCATTGAGCTCTAGAACGGTCATTTTTTCAACCTCTTCAACAAGCTTTTTAAACTGTGCTGGTACTTCTACTGACTCTTCGGCCTTTTCTTCTGCTGGCTCCTCTTTCTTTTCAGGCTCTGGAGCAACTTCTTTATTTTTCTCTTCTCCCTTGTCCGCCGTAGCCTCTTCGGCAGAGGCGGATGTTTTCTTTTCTTCTTCTGCCATAATGTTTAACTTTTAGATCGCGCCACTTCGTTTAGCGCAACCGCAAGCCCCTGTATAGGGGAATTAATAATATTTACAAATTGAGCACGAAGTGTCTCAAGTGATGGAATAAGCGCTATATCAGTCATTGCCTCTTTTCCAATAAAGGATCCTTCAAAGATTCCTCCAAGGATTGAAATACTATCCTTGTGTTTTTTAACGAACGTGTGAATGCCTCGTGCCGGTGAAATCTCATCATCTCCAGATGTATATACAAGAGCAAGCTCTCCCGAGAGTTCCGGCATATCTCCCGGAACCTTTGCCCCTGAAAGAGCTCTCTTAACGAGAGTTTTTTTAGCAACTGTGTATGAGACATCCTGCTCGGCAAGTTCTGAACGCATAGCTGTAGTTTCGGCAACTCCCAAACCATGGAAGTTAACAAATACCACAGACTTGGCATTTTTAAGAATTGTCTCAAGCTTCTCAAATATCTCTTTCTTTTTGTCTTTACTTAATGCCATGATAGATTCTGTTAGCTGATTTGAGTGATACGAAAATCGCGTTACAAATCTTCATCCTGTTAAATCCTGCGTAGCAGGTGCGGTGTGCTGCATTTAACAGGGTTCTCGAATATCACCGTCGGAATTAAAAATGCCTCCCTGATATTCGGAAGGTCCGGAGTTCATAATCCGCCAGCTGGCGGATTCGACCTCGGCAGGATTTACGTGCCCCGCCGTGGCGGGATTAACCTGCTTTCTCCAGTCCGTTCCAAATAGATTATCAAGATAAATTATTTTGTCAAATAAAAAATTGGTCGCCCACTTAGGAGCGACCACTATTGGCTGATACCACCGTAAAACCATTACCGCCTTTTCAACTGAAGCCACCTGTCAAAAAGACGCAGTGCAATATAACATACGACAAAGAGTGCGAACGCTAATGTGAACAAGTTGATTTGATACGTCAGCTTTCCAAACCTTGGAGGCCAGACGAACCCATGGAAAATTGAAGTGTGAGCCGCCATAAGCATGATTGCAACTGTAAAGCACGTTCCTCCGATAAGCCCACGCGCTATTACTCTAAGAAGCCCATCCCACTTCAACTCTACAGCTAAGCTAGTCACGATGCTTGCTCCCACTATGCCAATCCATGCGAGGAATTCGGGTCCTGGATAAAAAACAATGATCAATATTTCGAGAACGCCTGCGATCATTGGAAATACCACAAGAAAGATAGGTCTTGCAATTGGATGCATTTATTTCTCCTCTGATTCTACTAAAGCAGCGTCGCTTCTGAAATTAGTAAAGCAAGACGTCCGAGATGCGTCAACTAATCTTGGGCTTTTTTCTTGAGATGTTCTGCCCTCCACCCGATCATATTAACTAGTATTTGTATAAATGAAGCGACTCCCGCTACGGCAAGTACCAAGATCACAAACCATGCGAACGGAGTTAAGAAATATGCGAATATTACGACAAGAGCTGCCCATACACCGAAACACCACGGGCAACTAAGAAGATCTATAATGGTGCGCCGTGGGCCCCCTGATGGCTTAGTGCGAACCAGGACAACCTTACCTTCTGCGGTCTGCATAAGCTCTGTATCTAAGAAAAGATCTCTAACAAATTGAGTCACAAAATCATATACAAAAAGTCTTGTAAGACGGAAGGTGGCTAGCGAGATAAGTACGATATCAAAAAATGGGATAGCTGTAGGAAGTCGTCCTAATGTGTATAGGATCCAAATGCTGAGAACAAGTAAGACTACAAACAGCGCGGAGAATATAAAATTCCAGAGGCCTTGATCATTTTTCATATAATTATTGTATCAGATCTAATTATAATTTCTTGACGATTGACAAATATACTTTTCGTGGTAAATTTGTAAATAGATCGCCGACTCACCGGTTGATTGTACACAAAGGAGACCTGTACATGCAGATGAGCGCACTAATTATCGACGTGGACTATAAGACAAGGCTCAACGCCACGATCGCTCTGCAGAAGCTTAATTTTAAAGAAGCCTCAATTGTTGAGGTCGACGCCATAAGCGACGCCAAGAAAGCGCTGCTGACTGGCACCTTCAGTGTCGTCGTCTCTGGGTGGAGAATTAACGACGCTACGGCAAGGGATATTTTCGAAGGTATGGAAGCCCCTCCACCGGCGTTAGTGCTGATGAGCGGTGATTACGATCGTCCTGAACTCCAAGCCTTCGCCAAACAGATGGGAGCGGAACTCATCCCTCAACCCATTGATCGTGATGTGCTGAAGGCAGCAATCACTAGGGCGATGCAATAATAATCGCCCACCCAAGCCGCGCCGCCCCAAGTAGGGGTCGCGCGCGTTTTTTATTCCCCTACCCCTGGATTAGCAACAGAATCCTTATCATTGAGAGTAACCTCGTAATAGTTAGTTGCTGCAAAAGCAACAAAACTTAGAACAACAATAGCTACAAATCCAGCGGCGAACTTAAAGGATGTTTTATTCAGTATACTTTTCATATTAGAGCTTCTCTATTTCTGCCTTAATAGCATTTACTAATTCAATATCACCGTTTGTGCTTGCTATTACTAATACCTCTTCAAAATATTTCTTAGCGTTTGTAGTGTCGGCAGTATCTCTATAATAGCTAGCAAGTGTAACCAATAAATTTACATCGCCTACTAAGACAGTTAGGCCATCTTTAAGTGTGTCTGCAGCAAGCGTTGTCTCCGTCTTGTATGAATACCTATAAAGTTCATGAAGTCCAAAGTACGCTGATGGGTTATTTGGATTGTTAACTAAGGCGCTTAGAAAATTTGATTCTGCCTTAACGTAGTTCCGTAAATGTAAATGATAAAGATTCCCTAAGTTATTAAGAGTAACTACATTAGTTGGAGCCAATAATATTACATATTCCCACGCATCTCGAGTCGCTTCATAATCTCCGGCCTTCTTATATTGAAGCCCTAGATTAAACCATGTAGCGGCTAATTGTGGATCATCTTGAAGCTCCGCAATTAGACCATCTATATTGTTCCGAACGGCAGAGCGTCCAATTTCCGGAAAATTACTTGCAAATTGTACAACGTGATCTAAGTCTGGGTGCGGAACAGCCGGAGGCTTTATATCCGCTGGAATAGTATTAATGGTCACGCCTTCTTCCCCTTCAAATTTAACCTCAATACCAGAATCTTCATCTCTTATACTCGTCGTCTCACCTGTTGTAGTCGCCGTATCGCCACTCTTTCCACCACCCTGGAAGAACCATAATCCGGCAAATATAAGAATGGCAGCGGCAACAATTGATATAAGTAGTATATGTGTTTTTGACATGGTGGTAATTGTAACAAAGGATTCATCATTTTCAACCAAAACAAAAACCCCGCATATGCGGGGTTTTTGTACGCTGTACCTACAAAGTAGGTATCGACCAGCTGTTTATTGTGACAAGACTTCAGCTGTCATGTTAGCTGATGGAAGACCAATAAGGCCGAATCCGTTTGTCCAGTCATCACTGTCAAGGTCAGCAGTTGTGGTTGCGTTTGGCGACCATAGGAAGTCGTCATTGACGCTTGATAGCTTGTTCGACGCACCACCGTCAATCATGCTGTCCTGAATATTTGCCGTCGTTGACGACATAAGTGCCAAGATTGCTGGGAAGTTTGCGTCACCTTGAAGCTGTGTGGAGATTGAAGCTCCTGCAGCTGAGTTCGAAATTGTTCCTCGAACCTCGAAGTAACGTGTTCCTCCGTCTGGAATCTGAATGGTTGTAGATGCTCCTGTCGACGTATTTGCGTAAACCGCAACGTCAGTCGAAGATGAAGCCCACTCAGTTGTCATGTTTGGCGCTGTGCTTTCCATGGATCCATCTGACGTCAAACCAGATACTGGGATTGAGAATCCTGAATCTGTGTAAGCGAAGATGTTAGGTGATGCAAGGATAGCTGTGGTTGTCGCAAATCGAAGTGTGAACTTGTAGACTTGGATACCACGACCAGCTACTGAATCATCAGCTGTAACACTGAATCGGAGTAGTGATCTTTCACCGTTTGCAAGTGTGTTGGTTGATAGCGCAACCTTTGCAAAGGTTGGGAATGACTGGAACATTCGAACACCTGACACTGCTGTGTCAGAACTTGAGCCAGACTTAACTGATGTACCAGACGATGATCCTGTTCCTTCTGTAGCGAAGGTTCGGTCACCATCGTAGTCAACTAGTAGAAGTGCTCCCTGTGTTCCTGCCTTGCTAATTCCAACTTCTGCAAGATCACCCTTAACTGTTAGGATTTTTTCGCCATCTTTTGGAATGACGAAGGATCCAGTAAGTGTGGTTGTTGCAACAGTGTTGCTTCCGGTAAAGAATCCGGTACCAACCTGAGTTGCGCCATCCCACAAAGTAACCTCTGTGATATCTGATGCAGAACTAGATGCTGCTGGAGCAGTTAGCTGAAGACCAATACGGTTAAGCGTAATTGACTCATTTGTTGCTCGGAGTTTAAGAACTCCAAGCGTAACATCTGTAGATCCTGCTGATGCAACTAGAAGAGAAGGACTTGATGCGTCTTTCTCAACTGTAAGTGCGCCACCAGACTGAATTGTCATAGCACCACTGTTTGCAGTTAAGTGGGTCATGATGATAGTTGAACCACTTCCAAGTCCTACAGCATTCATTGTGTCAGCGTCGTTAATACCGAAGGTAATAACATTAGTTGCAGTTGCACTTGCTGGCACATCACACTTAAGCGTCACAACCTTTGTTGTTCCTGATGGAATAATTAGAGCTGTGTTAAATGTGTATGTATCTGCACCAGTTCCTGATGGATTGATGGCTGTGTCAGTAAGTTTTGTCGTACCGTCGTAGGCAAGACAGTTTGTTGGGTCAGAGCCCCCATCTGTGTACCGGAACTGGATACTTGTTACTCGTACATCCTCTCCAGATTCTGTAGCGTCAAACTGGAAGTTTGCGAATGTGAATTGCTTCACACCTGCAACTACGTTTTGAGCTGTTGGGTCTGCTGCAACTGTAATTGTAGTTGTAGCTCCCTTAACAGTCATGGTGTTTGCAGTAACCGCAGTTGAAAGAGCCGAAAGGCTAATTGTGTTTCCAGTTACTTCACCTGTAATAGTTGTCCAGTCAGTAGATGGCGTTGTTGACGCTGCAACAGTGTCATCATTTGCGAAGTCAGTTGTAAGTTGACCCTTCATCGTTAGGACTGTTAGTCCTGTTGCAAGGGTAACAGTGTCTGTAAACGTAACAGTGTTAGTTGACGCTGCGTCAACTGGTCCTGCGATGACAGCACCGTTCTGGTCAACAAGTGTAATGTTGTCAAGGTCTTGCGACTCGTTTCCAACAGTACTCAAGTTGAATACCATTTGTCCAACTGAGATTGGTTCACCCTTAATGTCGATCTCGAATCCACCAAGTACCTGATCAGCAACATTAATTGCGATGTTCTGTGCTGGTACACTGTTTGACTTAGATACTGATGTTACAGATCCCGCTGAGATTGTAACCTTTGATGCATCGTAGAATGGTGTTCCAGTTGTGAACTGTGATGTGTCATCACTAGCTGTAGCTGTTGAACCAGCTGCTGCTGTGATTCCGTATCCGAAGAGCTCACCAGTTACATAGATGTCAGTATTCTTATCGATATCCATGAGAACTGTTCGGTTAGCTCCACCGATTAGATCACCCTTAATTGTAACTTCGAATTGGAATCCCTTCTTAATTACTATACCGTCTCCGAATGATGCGCTATAGAATTTTCCGTCTGAAGAGATCGCCGCTGGGTACTCTGTACCTCCTGCAATAACAACTACATTGTTCAAATCATCCTTACCAGCTGAACCGGTTTGGTTGAATCGAATGTTTCGTAGTCGGATATCCTCAGCTGAACCAGCTGTGATACGGATTGAAGAGAATTTGTAACCAGTTGTTCCAATTTCCTTTGTGTCACTTGTGTTTGGATCGTCCACGCCTCTATCAGCTGTGGCTGCACCAATTGCAAGTGAAGCGTTTACTGTGTGAGTTGCTCCTCTGATTGGAAGAGAACCTGTTACAGTAGCGCTTGTGTTGATTGACACAACGTCAATTGAAACCTGCTCACCGTCCCTAGTTGAGTTGTCTGAAGCCATAGTTCCGGCAATTGTAATCACCTTTGAAGTTCCAGCTGGGACTGTAAAGTCAGTTCCAACCTTTGCTTGGTGATTTGAGTTTAGTGTTTTTGTTAGACCAATCTGTGTGTCATCGCTGTCTAATAGAACAACGTTTGTGAACACAGCGTCTGCAGCTAGACCTGTTCGCTCAACAAGAATGCTGTTAACTGTTACTGGTCCGTCAGATCCTGCGGTAAGAATTACCTTAGTGAACGGTACTCGTGCAGCGTTGTCAGGAGCTAGTGTGTTTGCTGGCTGTGTAGCCACGCTAACAGTAAGTCCTGTTCCAGCTGGAACCGTTACTACAGGGTCGTCAGTTCCTGGGTCAGTTGGAGTTGTTCCTCCACTTCCTACAAGTGTGTTGTAGTGACTTCGTGAAGAACTACCCCAGTAACCTGTACCTGCTGAAAGTCCAACTGGTGCAAGAACTTGAGCTGCGTTGGCATTTTGCCACTTGATAGCTCCGGCTTTAGTAATACTTCCGAAGAAGTTTGTTTCATTTCCTGGAGATCCAGCCCCGCTTGTAGCAAGTGTGAATCCCGCGCTGTTTAGATACTCCTGAAGACATTTAACATCTGCTCCTGAAGATCCAACGTTTAGGTCTCGTGTGAAGCCACAGTTAGCGGCGCCTCCACTAGTATCGCCTGACTGGCTTGTTAGAACTGACCGCGCTTGTTCAGCTTTATCAGCTGGAATAACTTCAAGTGCGATAAATAGTTCTACCAATTCAGCAAGAGTAATTGCGTGCGCTTTCATCGTTGGAACAACAAAGAATGCAAGTCCTAGGACCATAGCAATACCGATGAAGAGAGCTGCAACTTTTGTAGCTGTCGAATGGTTTGTAATAGTACTCATAATATATTCTAGTAGTAATTTGATATCTCGCCTCGGCGAGATATTTTTGCGCAAACCTACTGTTAGTTTCGACCTACTAATAACTTTGCGCATTAACCTAATAACCCTGACACCGATTTTTATTTAGGTGTCTGATCATAATTCACTTTGCTCATACTATCCCTCGGCACTCTACTTTATCGACACTAGAACACCATGGGTTAGTTGGTAAGAGGATGTTGGACATGCATCAATATCAGTCAAATTAAGGGACAAACAGCAATGTCAGAAGTGATGTACTCACATCAAGCTATGGTTGTAAGCTATGGTTGTATATATAGTTGTCAATGTCCTAAACAGTTTCAGACACAAATAAGAATTTCGGACGGAAATTCCTAGGCTAATTATAGCTGTGTCGAGTTGTACTGCAAAACTTGTTTGTGTGGATAACTAAATACAGAAAAACTTGGAATCACCAAGGATTTCAACCTAATCTGCCTTTAGTACGCCACTGATAGTCGCATACCTAACCATAAAAGTCAATTACAACAAGGGACCAGATATCGCATACAAATTGTCAATAACTAGAAAACAAACAGAGGTTTATGTCAATATTTAGAGTAGGAAGTAATTGCTCCATCTGCGCTCCCCTTCTTTTTTAAGGACACCTTCTTGAACAAGCGCTACGAGCTCGCGCTGAAGCGTTTTTTCACTGCAATCTACGATCGTTTCTCCCACATCTTTCACTGTTATTGGTGATTTATGCTTTAACAAAGCCAGTATAACCTCTCGCCTCTGTGTACGACGACTTCCTGACCGCTTATTTCCTACCTTTTTCTTTGATCTGGTGTCTTTTACAAGACTGTCCTTTATAGAATCAATCCCACTAGCAGGGACTGCCCTACGAACATGTTCCATTCCTACCTCATAAGAATCGGCAAAAAATTCGTCAGAAAGATCTGATTTGCCCGATGAGATATTGTGTTCTTTGGCTTTTATAAACTTAGCAAGCTCAACACATTCACTCTTTAAAAGAGAGAAATTCATTTCAGATATAAAACCACCCATATATGCGACATCAAGAACTGCAATCAACTCCAATAACGATTGAATTAGCTTTTCTGTCCGTAATAGAGAAACGTGATCAAGCAGTTCAAGACTTTTTATACGTATACGTGCACGCACAGGTTCATCCTCACGGACAAAACTTGTAACAATATGTACTGCGGCAGCTAGACGTTCAACCTTTCTATAAACAAAAGCAAAATGGCGGTTTTTACCAAAAAAAACAGGAGACAAAGAAGTATCATTAACTTCAAATACTTTATCAGGGACACTACTTTTGTCTTTTTGATTGTCCATTACTGTGTCTTTTACAAGTGACCTTTATAAAAAATAACACCTGTCCTTTAAACGACTTTTATAGAAAAGACATGTCCATTATATCCCCGCTTTTGTGAAAGTAAAATACAAATACCACTGGAAAACATTTTGTTTAACTTGTATACCCTACTTATATCTACTACGGCCACTTGAATATAATTAAAGGCTAAAAATGTATTATTTTTACACAAATACCATCCACAGTATCTTATAAATAAAGCTTATTTCTTTAAGTGAGCGTTTTGTTTTGTTATTATTGAGAGGATAAATTCACATGGCACGAAAAAAGAAAACACGCGCTTTTACTACAATGTTTAAAGACCTACGGCAGGAGACTACACGTGGAATCCTAGCTATAGTATTTTTTGTATTAGGTATATTTTTGGTACTTGCCGCTACAGAAAATGCTGGAATGGTTGGAGATGCGGTTTATGATGGTCTTTCATTTCTTGTAGGCATTGGGTACTTTGTTGTTCCTGTCGCGCTCCTATTTCTTTCATACACATTTGTACGCCCCCTTGAACAAGACTTTGGTATCGCTAGAACTGTGGGACTTCCACTATTCTTTTTTTCCATTCTTGCACTAATCGATATACTCGCAGACAAGGGAGGAATTGTTGGAAGTCTAATTGTTTCTCCTCTTATTTCATTTTTTGATTTTTATATAACCCTTCTCATATTGGTGGCATTTGTTGTCATATCAATTCTTATTACCCTTAACGCAGAACTGCGTCTAGACAAACTTACACCGTGGGCTTTGTTTAAGAAAAAAGAAGAAAGTCCAGAGGATGAATACGGTACCTATGATTCGTTAGATGAAGATGAAGAGGGCGAAGATGAGGAAGAGGAAGAAGATGATGAGGAATACGAGGATGAGGAGGACGAAGAAGACGATAGAGATGCAGAAGGATCATTCGTGACTGCTATGGGGCCACCAAGCGGTGAGGAATACACACCACCTCCACTGTCTCTTTTGGAACGTGATCGAGGAAAACCAGGTGTCGGAGACATAAAAGCAAATGCAAACATCATTAAGCGAACGATGCAAAACTTCGGCATAAACGTTGAGATGGACGAGGTATCAATAGGTCCTACTGTTACACGCTACGCATTCAAACCAGCTGAAGGTGTTCGCCTATCAAAAATAGTAGGACTTCAGAATAACCTTGAGCTCGCTCTTGCCGCGCACCCAGTACGCGTTGAGGCTCCGATTCCAGGCAAGTCACTTGTAGGTATTGAAGTTCCAAACAGTACAAAATCAACAGTAGGACTTGCCACCCTTATAGGATCTCCTGATTATCAGGAATCAGTAAAGCCGCTTCTCATGACACTTGGGCGAGATATAAGCGGCCTTGGTCGCTTTGCCGACGTAGGAAAAATGCCTCACCTTTTAATTGCTGGAGCAACTGGAGCCGGAAAGTCGGTAATGATTCACTCTCTCATCACCTCCCTTCTGTACAGAAACTCTCCAGAAAATCTCAGGCTTGTAATGATAGACCCTAAACGTGTTGAGTTAACTCTATACAACAATATTCCACACTTACTAACTCCGGTTATTACTGATGCGAAGAAATCCATTCTCGCGCTTAAGTGGGCAGCACGCGAGATGGATCGCCGCTATGATGTTCTAGAAACAGAATCGGTTCGAGATATTGAGTCATATCACAAAAATATTTTAGCTCCGGCCATTAAAAAACTGGGTAAGAAAAAGCACAGAGATGGCGGAGATAAAGAGCTGCCAGAGACAATGCCATACATACTTATAGTATTTGATGAGCTGGCTGACATTATGCAGACATATCCACGAGAACTCGAAGCAGTCATTGTGCGCCTGGCGCAAATGAGCCGTGCCGTTGGCATACACTTAGTGCTGTCAACACAGAGACCGTCAGTAAATGTTATTACTGGACTTATTAAGGCAAACATACCGACGCGCATTGCATTACAAGTATCATCACAGATTGATTCACGTACCATTTTAGATACTGGAGGAGCTGAAAAATTGTTGGGAGCTGGTGACATGTTGTATGTTTCCTCCGACATGGCGAAACCGAGACGTATTCAATCCCCTTTCATATCTGAAGTGGAAGTAAAAAAAGTTGTGACATTTCTTAAGAAAAACTACAAAGGAGACATGGTTGAGTCACTTGACTTAACTGAGGAAAATAATACGTCACTGTTCTCAGGCGGAGAAGATAAGAACGAAGATGGAGATGAACTATATGAAGAGGCTCGAGAGACCGTACTTCACGCCGGAAAAGCATCTACATCTTATTTACAGCGCAAGCTCCGTATTGGTTATGCAAGAGCCGCGCGCCTTATGGATATGCTTGAAGAGAGAGGAGTAATTGGAGAGGCCGATGGGTCACGCCCGCGCGAGGTACTTGAAGGAATAGAAAATGAAGAAGAAAATGCAGAAAATGAGAAAGAATCATGATATGGCATGGACGCAGGGTGGTAATCTTTAGCACCGTAATCGCATTTTTATCCATTATTGCAGGTTATACATACTTTGAGACTCATACGATTGTTCAAGGACCAATTCTTGTTGTTGAAACACCACATAACGGCAGTACTGTAGAAGAGTCAAGTATTGAAGTTGTAGGAACTGCACACAATATAGCTCGTATCACACTAAATGACAGACAGATATTTGTGGACCAAAATGGCGTATTTAGAGAGCAATTGCTCCTACCGTACGGCTATTCTATAATAACGGTTGCAGCGCTTGACAGGTTCGGACGATCTACGAAAAAAACTATTGAGCTTGTATATAAATGAATATAATAATGAGCCATGCGAATATATTTTATTCACCGAGTACTTAGGGTTAAATAACAGTGAATGTGGTATGTTCACGCTAAGTGCTCGGTTTAAGATTTACTAATCTCGTTATACTCGATAACCAAATCTAAGATGCCTAAATCAAAACAACCAAAGAAACAAATGGGTGGAGAGATAGACGACGCAATTAAGCAAATAAAAACAAAGTTTGGTGAAGAATCAATAATGAAACTTGGAGAGAAGCCAAAAGTTTCTATTGACGCTGTACCCACAGGATCAATTGGACTTGATCATGCACTTGGCATAGGAGGCCTTCCACGTGGGAGGATCATTGAAATTTTTGGCCCGGAATCATCTGGAAAAACAACTCTTGCACTTCACGTAATTGCAGAAGCACAAAAGAAAGGAGGAATTGCCGCATTTATTGACGCTGAACATGCAATGGACCCAGAGTACGCAAACAAGCTTGGTGTTAAAGTGAAAGAGCTTCTTATTTCACAGCCTGATACCGGAGAGCAGGCACTTGAAATTACAGAAAGCCTAGTCCGTTCTGGAAAAATTGATGTAATCGTTATCGACTCTGTTGCAGCTCTCACACCTCAAGATGAAATTGAAGGAGATATGGGAGCACACCATGTTGGAAAACAAGCACGCCTCATGAGTCAGGCGCTTAGAAAGTTGACGAGCATTGTCGCCCGCTCGAAAACAGTTGTTATTTTCATAAACCAAATCAGAATGCAGATAGGAGTTATGTTTGGAAACCCTGAAACAACTCCGGGAGGAAAAGCGCTCAAGTTCTATACATCAGTTCGACTTGATATACGACGTATTGCACAAATTAAGAAAGGAGACGAAGTTGTCGGCGGGCGCGTACGAGTTAAAGTAGTCAAGAACAAGGTTGCCGCACCGTTTAAATTGACTGAATTTGACCTTCTCTATAATGAAGGCATTTCTCGCGAGGGAGAACTTCTTGCGCTCGGGGAACGGCTTGATATTATTGCAAAATCAGGTGCATCATATAGCTTTGGTGAACACAAACTCGGTCGCGGCTATGACGCTTCCCGCACATATCTCAAAGACAATAAGAAAATATCATCGGAGCTTATTAAAGAGATACGCGCAAAGCTCGTATAACAAAAAACCGCTGAAGTACTTCAGCGGTTTTTTGTGTAGTGTTGTTGTTATACTCGAGCAAGCGGAAGAGAAAAGGCTCGAACAAAGTCACGGACCAGCCAAAGTCCGACTGCGGCAACAGCAACAACAAGAAGTTGTACTAATACTTCAGTTCCTGTAAATGCCGAGAATGTGAACGAAAAGAACACAGATATATCAGCAATACTTGGCATATTTTCAAGTACATTCGTAACAGAAATAAGTGAAGCCATTGCAAATGCCGCACCAAATAACACAAAACTCTTAAGTGTAATAGGATTTATAAGCGTTCGAAGCATATAAATCATATAAACACGCCTCATTATTCGTTTATTAAGATTTACATTAGACATATTATGTAGATATAGTTTCTGCAATTTTTCTAAACTCCTTTTTCGCCCTATGTATTCGAGTCTTAACAGCACTTACCGAAGAATTCTCAGCTTTTGCAATATCTTTCTGCGGCAATCCCTCTACAAAATGCATGTGAAGAGCTCTTGCTAAGTGGTCTGGCATCCTCGAAAATACAGACACCAAATAGTCAGAGACTTCTTGTTTTTCAAAGCTGCGACTATCAACATCGGGCAGCATCTCATAAAACTCCGGATCAAGCTCTGCGGTTGCACCAGCACGCCTTTTCAAACGCTGATAGTGTGTAAAAGATGTGTTCAAAAGGATCTTATACCCCCACGACTTAAATGACGCTCCTTCCTGCTTCTCAAAACGCGCTGCATTTAAGTAGATTTTAGCAAAAGTCTCCTGAACTATGTCCTCTGCCTCTTCTTTTCCACGGACAACTGTTAGCGACTTGCGTAAAAAAGCGGCCTGATATCTCTCAAGCAACACCTCAAATACGCCCGGTTTTTTAACGGAAAGCGCAAGCAATTCTTCGTCGGTTTTCTCCGACAACGAATCTTCTAGGCTGTTATCGTCTGAGAGATACATATTCTGTGCGCTTGCACTCTACACTGCCCTCCTCTTACTTGCAACACGGAAAGAAAGCCGTAGGTTACGTGCAAAATTATTTTGAAACGTATGGCAAAAGAGCCATAAAACGCGCACGTTTTACAGCATTCGCAAGTTTACGCTGATGGCGCGCAGAGAGTCCTGTCTTTTTCCTAGACAATAGCCGCGAATGTGGATTAAGAAATTTCTTTAGAACCTCGACATCTTTATAGTCGACGTGTTTTAGATCATGTGTGCGTGTTGTTTCTTTCATATAAATATATTCGTACTAAAATGGTATATCATCTGGGTTTATTTCCTCGCTTGGATACTCTGCTGTTTCGGTATTTGAATTTTTCTCAGTTGCCTCTTTGGGTGCCTGACCTCCTCCACCTGCTCGTGGACCAAACTGTACGCGGTCGGCAACAATTTCTGTTCTGTATTTCTTTACACCATCCGATTCCCAACTACGTGTCTGAAGACGTCCTTCAACTAAGGCCGAACTTCCTTTTTTTAGATACTGTGCAACATTTTCTCCCTGCCTTCCGAAAACAACAATGTTGTGAAATTCGGTATTTTCTTGCTGTTGTCCTTCTTGATTCTTCCACACTCGATTGGTTGCAATACTAAATGTTGCAACATGCGTACCAGAAGGAAGCGACCGTAGTTCAGGATCACGTGTTAGATTTCCAAATACGAGTGCTTTATTTAAGTACATGCTGTTACTCTACCACCAATTCCTCAATTGTTCTATCAAGCTCTTCCTCGGAAATAGTAGGAGTTTCTTTTTCACGACGACCGGAAGAAGCTCCACCACGCATACCAATACTTGGACGTGCAGAGTACGTTCGTTTAATAGGGTGCATAGTCTCTCGACTGGTTTTGACAATGATATATCTAAGCATTTCTTTCACAGAGTCAAGCTCTGTTTTAAATGCAGATACTTTCAAAGCTTCAGTTTCAAATTTAATCCATCCGAAATAAGCGTCATCGAAAACATGTTTTTCTCTTCCAATCTGTTTGGAAATAGCGTATGCGAGAGGTGTTTTTCGTGGAAGCTCTTCAGAAATAAACACACCACCATTCTTTTCTATAATTCCTTTTATGTCACTTACATGCGTAGGGATATCTTCTTCTGTAATAGAAGAGAGAAGGTGGTATCCAAGCTCGTACACCGTTTTTTCAGAGTCATCTTCCTGCGATTCTTCGTCTGAAGACTCCTCAACATTATTACTCATATCGTCAGCCATGGGTCATAGCCTACCATAGAACATATGGAACGCAAATCTAGAAAGCAAACATATGCTTAGTATTTTGCACCAATTGCTCACGCACGTGTTCATATTCTTCTCCACGTATATCGGAAATTTTTTTAACAACTTCCGTAACATATCTGGGCTCATTTCGCTTACCACGGTAAGGCACAGGTGCAACGTATGGAGCGTCTGTTTCAGACATAATCATATCAAGTGGAGCATTCATAATTGTCTCATTATATGTTTCTGCAAAGGTTATAACGCCGGTAAATGACAGAGTAAAACCTATATCAAGAAAAAGTTTTGCTTCCTCCCATGTCCCTGCAAAGAAGTGTACGTTTCCACCAACCTTGGCTGTACTTTTTACAATCTCATACGCATCACTATATGCATTCCCGCCTGCGCCAAGACTTCGGATGGCAGGCCTTATATGAAGCATGAGTGGCTTATTAACTTCATTTGCAAGTGTAATTTGTTTTTCAAATGTTTCTTTCTGTTTCTTTTTAGAATCTTCACCGAGACGGTAGTAGTCAAGTCCACATTCTCCAATTGCAACCACAGACTTCTTTTCCGCAAGAGTTTCGTAGTAATCAAAATCAAATATTTCTCCGCGTGCAGTAAACTCTTCTCCGTGACCACCAAGTTCTTTCTTGTCGTGAAAAGACTTGTCAGTATGAATAGGATGAAGCCCTACTGTAGCAAAAACTCCACTGTGTTTTTCTGAAAGCTCTACAGCACTTTGAGATGTGTCGCGCTGTGTGCCAACATTTATCATCCACACGCCGCTGTCCTGCGAGCGCGTAATAACTTCATCCCTGTCTTCATCAAATGCAGAAAAGTTTACATGTGAATGTATGTCAACAAATTTAGGACTCATTGTTCTAATCGAGGAAATAATGAGTCAGGCATCTTATTTTCTTTCGTAGCTTTGATTATCTTTTCTGCTGTTTCTGGCATAAACGGTTTAAGCATTACCCCAATAGAATGTAGAGATACGACAAGCTCCGAGATTATTTCCTTGGCCTTGCCTTCATCTTTCTTAACAAGCTCAAAAGGTTTGCTCTCTTGAATCTTCTGATCTAATTTTGAAATTTGCTCCCAGATATAGTCTGCAGATTTATTGAACTCATACTGATCAATAAACTCCGACAACCTTCCTTCGTCTTTAGATTCTAGGTCAACTTTACCTATATGAGCCTCTGCCATCTTCATAGTTCGTGCCACAAGATTACCTAGCCCATTGGCAAGGTGTGCATTATACGACTCGTGAAATTTCTCCGGAGTTACATCACTGTCTTCAAAAGGGTGCACGTGACGTGCAAGGTAATACCGAACCGCATCAGTACCATACTTCTCAATAAGCACAGACGGATCAATCACATTACCAATACTCTTACTCATTTTTTGCCCACCACTTGTAATAAATCCGTGAATAACAATCTGTTTTGACGGCGTAAGCCCCGCTGAAAGAAGCATCGCCTGCCACATAGCGGCCTGCTGTCTAATTTGATCTTTTCCGGCAAACTGCACAACCGGCCAAAACTTTGCAAACTTCTCCTCGTCCTTTGGCCAACCAAGTGTTGAAATATAGTTTATAAGCGCATCAAACCATACATACATAACATGATCTTCATCGCCAGGAACAGGGATTCCCCACGGCACTCGTTTTTTAAGACGAGACACGCTGAAGTCTTCTAGACCCCGCTCAACAAATGTCTTTATTTCATTAAAGCGAAAGTCTGGAATTACAAAGCCAGGATGAGCTTCATACAGACGCAAAAGATCATCGCCATACTTTGAAAATCTAAAAAAGTAATTCTCCTCCTCAATTACTACAAGCTCCTGATTAGGATGATTTGGACATTTTCCATCTACCAAATCTCTTTCAGTAACAAAAAGCTCGTCGCCTACACAGTAGAGTCCTTTATATGTTTTTTTGTAAATATCACCGCGCTCGTGACACCTCTTCCAGAATTCCTGTGCCGCCTCTTTATGTGACGGGCTGGTTGTGCGAATAAAGTTGTCGTAGCTTAGATTGAGCGACTTTTTAAGAGCATCGAACTTGGAAGCATATTCATCCACATACGCTTGAGGGTCCTTATTCTCTTCTTGTGCACGATCCCAAATTTTTGTACCGTGCTCATCCGTACCGGTACTAAAAAAGACGTCGTCCCCTAACAGACGTCTGTGACGGGCAATTATGTCAGCATAGACAAGCTCGAGTGCAAAGCCGATATGAGGAACATCATTTACGTACGGGAGTGTTGTTGTGATATAGAATGCCTCTTTCATGAGACACTACTCTATACCCTGCTGTTCTTTTTTAGCAAGCTCTTCTTTTTCTTTTCTAATGTCACTTACAAGTTCCTGGACCACTGCGGCAACAGGAACCGACAAGATAATACCTAGGAAACCTGCGAGTTTGGCACCAACAAGAAGCGCAAGTATCACCAGAAGCGGTGGAACACCTACCACCTTTTTAACCACCAGAGGGTAAATCAGATGGTTTTCAAACTGCTGGATAATCACATATAAACCTATAACAAGAAAACCTATTGTTACACCACCATCTACAAACGAGATGGCTACAGCAGGAACTGCGGCAAGAATAGGGCCAAATACCGGAATGAGCTCGAACATAGCGGCGATAATAGCGAGCAGAAGCGCATACTTTACACCAAGAACCGTAAGACCGAGGTAAACCAAAACTCCCACAATAAGTGCAAGAATTAATTGTCCCTGCATCCATCGTCCTATTTTTTCCTGTGAACGCTTCCATAAATCAAGCACGTATCCTTCATGACGACGCGGAGTAACGACTCGAATAAAATTCTCAACACCGGTTTTCTGCATACCAAAATAGAATGCAAATACAGTTATAAATACAAATGAGAAAATTCCACCAAATACAGTGCTTATTGTACTCAAAACATTCCCAGAAAAACTCGATAGTGTCGCCTGAAGATCAGAAACTAACTGCGATAAAGAGAACGCCTGTGTTTGAGATATTAGAAATGTACCGTTTCCTATACCGGGAGAAGAGCTTACCGACTCAACATATTCAGGAAGACTTGAAAGAAAACCTATAAGCTCAGATAGAACCGGTGGAACAAAGAAATAAAATACTATGAACAAAAATCCTATAATAAGGGCATACATCAACAGAACCGATGCAACTCGTGGTATCTTGTGGGCTGTGAGCCATCTAACTGGCGGCTCAAGAGCGGCGGCAATAACAATTGCAGTAAGCAGGATAAGGACTAGTTCCTGTAAGAAGTACAGAAGCCATACAAGAAGTAGAAGAAGTATGGCAATTATTACCGTTTTCGGACTTATAGTGACCGTTATGTTCTTTAGATCCATGCGGTTATGATAGCACCTTACCTTTTCTTTTCCAACGAAAGTGCGCCTAGAAGTTCATCTACTGCTACACGCTCCTGTTTTCCAGTATCTCGATCACGAACTGTGACTGTATTATCTTCAAGGGTTTCAAAATCAACAGTGACACAGTATGGCGTTCCAATCTCATCCTGTCGTCGATACCTCTTTCCAATATTTCCGTGATCATCCCACATACTGTCTGGAATGTCTTTTTTAATGTTCTTATAAATACCGCGTGCTTTCTCAACGAGTTCAGGTTTATTACGCAAGAGCGGAAAAACTGCAACTTTTATCGGCGCTATGTTTGGTGAAAAGCGCAGTACTACGCGCTTTTCACCATTCATTTCGTCTTCTTCGTATGCATCTGCAAGTAACATAAGGAAAGTTCGATCCAAACCTGCAGACGTTTCAACCACATTTGGAACATAACGATCATTTGTTTTCTCATCTAGAACAGAAAGGTCAACCCCAGAAAACTTTTGATGTTGGCGCAAGTCATAATCACCACGGTTATGAATACCTTCAAGTTCATCCCACCCAAAAGGATATTCATATTCAATATCCCATGCATCTTTTGCATAAAATACTAGATTTTCATGCTGGTTAAAACGCAATTTCTTTTGTGAAATCCCAAGCCCTATATAATATTCCATGCGTTCCTTCTTCCACATCTCATAAGCTTCTTTAGCATCTTGAGGACGAACAAAGTATTGCATTTCCATCTGCTCAAACTCTCTTTTACGAAACAGAAACTGGCGCGGGCTGATTTCATTTCGAAAAACTTTTCCGACTTGAGCAATACCAAATGGGACAGAATAGAAACCGGTATCAAGTACGTTCTTAAAGTTAATAAAAATTCCCTGTGCAGTCTCGCCACGCAGATACACATGCTCATCATTCTCATCAAACGAACCTAGTGTAGAAGTAGCCAACAGACTTTTTTGAACGACTTTTCCAAATTTCTTTTTTCCGCATACAGAACACTTGAGTTTGTCTCTATGTTTATCAAAAAGTTCATTTAACTCATCCTCTGTCATTCTTTCATCTGCGTTGACTTCAATGTCCTTTAAAAGATGGTCTGCACGAAGTTTACTGTGACAAGAGTCACACACAACCAAAGGATCATTAAATCCAGATACATGACCACTCGCCTCCCACACCCGCGGAGCAGTAAAGATACTTGAATCAAGAAGAGCTATGTTCTCATGCATCTGCATGGATCTTAACCATGCATCCACAATATTTCTGCGAAGCACAACTCCAAGTGGACCGAAGTCATATGTACCTGCAAATCCGCCGTAAATCTCTGAACCCTGATACACAAAACCTCTACGCTTTGCAAGAGATACTATTTTTGAAAGTTTGTCTTCAGAACTTTTTTCCATTTTAAATAATATTTTGTTACTTAACTTGTTACTTAACAAGTTAAGTAACACTTTTCACACAACAAATCGTACATGGTGCCTTCCTATTACTCAACCACTGTATCATGACCACTTGGTGCCCCTGTATCGGTGGAAAGTCTGGTTGAAAGAGGTTTTCTACTGCTTCCTACTATAGTTTTGGTAAATGCATCGAATCCTGACAAATCCTGCTCACCCACAATAACAGGTCGAGATCCTATCTGACTTATACTTGGCAAAATACCTACCTGAAACGCCACCTCTTTAGTTGCAAGACCCAAGTTTGAACCCGCAGGCAAGTCACCAATGTCCCACGTAACAATACCGCCAACAGGATTAAATGAAACGTCTTCACTTCCCGGAATCACTACACCTTTCCACGAAACGTACGACGGAAGAGTTGAAGTTATTTTTGCATCAGTAACACGATTCGATGAATTGGTAGCTGTCCATATAATAGTGTACGTTGTTTCTTGCTCTGCTTTAGGTGGAAGTGGTCCGACATTAGTAAAAGGTCCTGCAAAATATACAGCACGAGATGTTAGCACCAAGTCTGTGGCAACGCGCACAGAGCGTGTTGCGGTTGACTCTACACGTTCCGGAACTCCAGTGTCCGACAACCGCCGTCCTCCTACACTGACGTCAAGAGTAATGTTTGGATTATTTAGCACTACACCTGAAGAAAGTCCAAAAGGTGCAAATGCAAAGGCCACTCTTCCAGTCTCTCCCGGTTCAATAGAAGAAAGTGCGGAGTCTGTCTCCCTGTTCCAGATAACAGTATTATCCACGGATCTATAGAATCCTCGGTCAACTGTGACCGATGACTTATCAAGTGCAGCCCCAGAAAGTCTAACTTCAATTTCTCCATCAAATACACGCGTAGGTAAATTATTAGTCCATGCAATGTCTGCACGTACAGTCTTACCTCCAGCAGATACTATTTCAGGTGTCTGCACTCCATTAAGTGCCACTTCAACTCCTATAAATGGACGCTTTACAACAACATGTGTTTCTACAGTTCCGAATGCCGCTGCAAGTTTTCGCTCATTACGCTCACTTTGTATACCGCTTAAGAAACGAAATGTTCGCTCTTCATTATCCTGCCCAACTAGGGCTCCTGTTATGGTAAACGTCTTCTCTCCACCCGGTGGTAAATCTCCAAGCTCCCAAATGCTGGTATCAAATGACGGCTCCGGCGAGGAACTTTCAAATTCAAATCCAAAAGGATACTCTGCTTTTAAGAGTACATCTTCAATTACGGTATCGGAGTTTGATGAAACCGTTACTTTAAATTCCATATCTTGGCCGGAGACCACCTCCTCAAGAGACCGCACCGACACTATTATAGGGGCGGATGAGAGTGTTATCTGATAGGTCTCCTCTTTGAAAAAAATTGCATTTGATCCTTGAACCCTATATTCAACCGCAATCACAATAGGAAGCTCGGTATCTTCTTCTCCAAATAGAATCGCTCTAACCGTCTTCTTTACGACTTCTCCAGGTTTTAATGTGCCAATCGATTCGCGATGACGAGGAAGCTCTGTATTCAAGTCCCCAGCGGCACGTGTTCCATCAGGATACTCAACTAAAAGGTCAGCAAGCTCTATAGGAACGGTGTTTTGATTTGTTATTGAAATTTGAAGAGACACTTCATCACCTCCCCCAATAGAAACAGGCCCCTCAACTTGAATGTCAATATTTTCTGCCGATACAACGTTTGAACCGCCAAAAAAGAGATACGCAGATATCGCAAGCGATCCTATAAAAAACAGAGACGCAATAATTAGAAGAAGTTTTAATGTTGATGTGCGTTTTTTCTGTGGCATAGAAGGCTCTTCAGTCGGAGTTTTTCCTCTCCAATGTTGTTGTACCCCGTAGAATTTTTCACGAAGCGTACGCCGAGTTCTTTGCGGTACATTAGATTCATCTCTGGAATAAAGCTTTGTCTTAAGCTCATCAATACTGCCGGTATCTTCGTCCATATGAGACATTATAGCACGCTAAAGGTGGCTCTCGGCGATTGAGTTTCCAATAAGTACCTCGAGTTTGTCTCGTTCACCTTCTGCACATGTAAGTGCCTTTTTTGTAATTTCAGTACTTTCAAGAATAGGTTCAAGGCTCGACGAAGATGGGAGGTATCCAAGTGAGAACAGAATACGAAGTGCCACAATATTTTCTACATCTCGAAGCTCTTCCTGTGAAGCTTTTTCTAAAAGATACTCTACTCCATGCGAAAAAGAAGAAAATAAATAGTCATTTCTACCCTCGCCATGCACCAGTCGTTTTAAAAGCCATATTATGCGTGCAAGTGTATTTAGTTTTTCCGGACTCCCCTTAAGTTTTATGTATAAATTGTCATATGAAACGGCACCGGTCAGTCGAAAAACCTCGCGACCGCGAACAAGAGCAATCCTTGCCCGCGAAAAGTCCTGCATATGGTAGCGCAATTTTGATTTTTCTTTTCTTATACTTCGTGCAACAGCGCGCACAAGTCCGAGTTCGCGCGTAAAAAGTTCGCAATAGCGATTTGCCTCACTAATATCCCTTCCGCCGATGACAAATCCGTCAGTTTGGTAAACGTGATGAGCCATATTACGATTTAATACCAAGTACAACCGATGAACTTTCTGAAAGAGAAACTGGTTCACCGTCTACGCTAGAAAATGTAATGGAAGAAAGTGATGCTGTGTGTTTTATAGCACCCTTCCACTTGTCGATAAGCTCCTGTGTTTCAGGGTCTGCTTGAATGGTAAGTGCAACCTGATCGTGTGGAGAAAATTCTTGCTTCTTTCGCATGTCCTGAATGTGTCGAATAAGTTCACGCACGGCTCCTTCATCTCTAAGTTCTTGGGTAAGAGTGGTATCAAGTACAACCTCCTCCGAAATTGAAGGATCAAAAGAAACTTTTTTTACATTTACTTCGTCTTGTATGAGACTTAAGAGTTCTTTGTTCTCCTCAAGAGCCTTGTTTCGACTCTTTACTGTAAGAAGAGCGAGTGGTTGCCGCACCTTTATTCCGGCGCGCGCACGCGCTTGGAGCCCTTGAGAAACAATATTCCGTACCTCATCCATATCAGAAATAAGTTTGGCCCCTGCATCCGTTGCCTTCGAGAAAGAGGGCCAGCTTGTTAGATGCACACTTTCGGAGTCAGTATCTTTTTTTAATGTTTGATAAAGGTGTTCTGCAAAAAACGGCATGAACGGCGCCATTACTTTTGAAAACGACAAAAGTACATATTCAAGTGTTGCAAGTGCGTCGTCTGCCTCCGTACCTTTAAACCTATCCCGCGAACGACGCACGTACCACGTGGAAAGGTCATCAACAAATACTCCGAGAGGGCGCGTGGCGCGATCAAGTTCATACTGCTCAAGTGTAGAAGTAACATCCCTCACAACTGATTCAGCTCGTGCAATAATCCATCGATCAAGCACATGCTCCGAAGAAGTATGTGCCGTCGTATTCTTATTTCTATACAACATATGAAAGGCAAGTACATTTCCGAGACGCACAATAACTTTTTTCATCACCTCATCAACTCCTTTCTCAGAAAAGTTAAGGTCCTCACCCTTAATGACTGGGGATGAGAGAAGATAATAGCGAAGTGCATCAGCGCCGTACCTGTTTACCACATCCATCGGCTCCGGATAGTTCTTGAGACGCTTACTCATCTTGCGCCCGTCTTCTGCAAGCACCATGCCATTTGTAATAACGGCTTTGTACGGTGCTCGCCCAAACAAGGAGACAGAGAGTACAAGCATCGAATAAAACCATCCACGTGTCTGGTCAATACTCTCTGCAATAAAGTCTGCGGGAAATCCTTTTGGTTTTTTAAAGAATCCACCCTTTGGATTAAACTTATCCAAGTGTTCGAACGGGTAGTGATTCGAACCATATGGCATCGAGCCGGACTCAAACCAGCAGTCAAACACTTCGGATACCCTCTTAAGCTTTGAGCCGTCTTTGCCCCTAAGAACAATTGAGTCAATATTGGGACGATGAAGGTCAGCTTGTTCCGCAATAGTGCTAGCTGAATGTGCTTTAAGTTCTTGAGTGGAGCCGACAACTACCGTCTCACCTGTTTCTTCATTTCTCCATACCGGAAGAGGTGCTCCCCAATAGCGTGAGCGCGAAATCGCCCAGTCTGGAGCTTGTTCAATACCTTTTCCGAAACGCCCGTCACGAAACTCGGGAGGAATCCACGTTGTTTTTTTATTCTCGCGGAGAATCGTGTCTCGCACTTGGGTTACTTTCACAAACCACGAGTGAGATGCGTAATTTAATAGTGGCGTGTCACATCGCCAACAGAGTGGATATGAGTGCGTAATCTTTTCTTTCTTAAATAAGAGTCCATTGTGTGCCAAGTGTTTAATAATTTCAATATCAACCGTCTGGTGACCATGTGGTGAGCTTGTCGAACCATCTTTTGGTTTTACCGGAAGTCCGGAGAAATCTTTTACTTCGGGGGCAAACGTGCCATCGCGCTTCACGTGGTGAACAATTGGAATTCCTTTTTCTTGCGCAAGCTCCATGTCCTCCGCACCAAATGCCGGAGCAAGATGCACCGCGCCGGTTCCATCTTCCATTGAAACGTACGGAGCATGATATATTTTCCACGCATGACTCTTTCCGGAAATATCACTGTCTGTATAGTAGTCAAATGGCGGAGTATAATTTTTACCAACAAGTTTTGACCCTGGAAATGTAGAGATAACTTTGTGCGGACCTTCAAGAATATCTAGGCGTTTTTTGGCAAGAATAATTCTCTCTCCCTCGTATTCAACCTCTACATACTCCTCATCTTTATTGACAGCCGCCGCCATATTGCCCGGGAGAGTCCATGGAGTAGTCGTCCATACCAACAGGTATGATCCTTCTTCAAGTTTAAGTTTTACCGTAACAGCAAAGTCAACGATATCTTTGTATCCCTGCGCAACTTCAAAATTTGAGAGTGTCGTCTCACACCTAGGACAGAGATGCATTGACTTGAATCCTTCGTAGATAAGTCCTTTGTCATAGAGAGTCTTAAACACCCACCATACAGACTCGGTGTATGAGGTATCCATGGTCTTGTAGTCATTCTCCATGTCCACCCATCGCCCGAGCCGCGGTACACTCTTCTTCCAGTCATCCGCATAACGAAGAACGCTGTCGTGCGCTCGTTTGTTAAATCTATCTATGCCGTACTCCTCAATATCTTTCTTTGTGCGAAGGTTGAGCTCAGCTTCAACAAGGTTTTCAAGCGGAAGGCCGTGGCAATCCCACCCCCACTTGCGCGGCACGTGGTATCCCTGCATTGTTTTGTAGCGAGGAATAACGTCTTTAATTGTGCCGGGAACAATGTGGCCGTAATGCGGGAGCCCTGTTGCAAACGGCGGCCCATCGTAAAATACAAATTCCCCTTTCGGAGACGGTTTTGCAAGTGACTTTTCAAAGATGTTGTTCTTATTCCAAAACTCAAGAATCTTCTCCTCCAATTCGGCAACACTGCTTTTTTTATTCGTCTCGTCTGCCATGCTACATTTTTTCGGGAGCTTCTATACCTAAAAGCCACAGTCCATTTTTCATAGTTTCAGCAAATGCATCTGTAAGTGCAAGTTTATACGGCGCCTCGGGACTTCCGTCTATAATTTTTTCTTTCGCGTAGTAGCTGTTAAACGACCCTGCAAGCTCTGTGAGAAATGTCGCCACGTAATGAGGTTCGTACTCTTTCATCGCTCGCTCTACCACTTCAGGGAAACGATAGAGTAGCCGTTCGACTTCGCTCACGGCAGGCCGTTTTACTTCACTTACTGCGGGTTTCTTGCCACTGGTGTCAGGAGAAATACCCTCTGCACGCGCCTTCTCTAAAACCGAACGCGCACGTGCATGCGAATACATGAGGTACGGACCAGAATCACCTTCAAACGATAGAGACTTTTCAAAATCAAATACAATATCTTTTCCCGCAGACTGCTTTAATATTGAATACTTAATTGCACCAACTGCAATATGCTCTGAAACAGTATTGACGTCGGGCATACTTGTATCTTTCATTTTTTCATTCACTCGTTCTATAACAGAGTTAAGTAGAGTCTCTGCCGTAACAACATCTCCTGTTCGGGATGACATCTTACCTCCCGAAAGACGCATCATGCCGTGTGCAATATGAACGACTTTTTCTGCAAGATCGGGATACATAAGCTCTAACGCTTTCTTCACTACCCGAAAGTAATCCGTCTGTTCGGAGGCAGTGATCGTGATATAGAGATCGGACGGATACGTATCCGCCTTCATGACAACCAAACCCAAGTCTTTTGCCTCGTAAGTCGGCAACTCCTCCGATGTTAGAAATACTCTCGTGTGAAGACCATGTTTTTCTCCTCGAAATACAACAGCGCCGTCGCTTTTCTCAAAAACGCCGTTAACGTGTTCATGTACAATTTGCTTCCCAAGCGGCCCCGTTTCACTCTCAAAAAAATAGTAGTCAAACTTCGTACCGAGCTTTTGATAAATCTCCTCAAAATGATCCAGCGACACGCGTCGCCCCTCTTTATAGAGTTCGTTGACTTCCGGCTCGTCTTTGCCGGCATACAACTTTCGATTAATCTCCTCAATCTCGTTTTTCGCTTGCTCACCTTCCTCGTATGCACGCGCGCCTTCAGCATATGCGGCTCCAATACGTGCCGCATCAACTGTTTGGCCACTCGTTTTTTGAAGGCCCCATATCGCTTTTGCAACGTGAAGACCCATATCGCCTTGGTAATTTGCTCGTTTTACTTCCGCACCGGAACACTCAACAAGTCGCGAAATAGATTCACCGATGGTATTACTCATTACGTGTCCAATGTGCATTTCTTTAAACGGATTGGGGTCGGTATACTCAACCATTACCTTTGTATTAGCAAGCGTTGTGTTGTTCCCCCATTCTTTTTTGGAAGCGTGTGCAAGACTCTCGGCAAAAAAGTCACGCGAGAGATGGAAGTTTATGAATCCGGGACCGAGAGCTTCCACACGCTCAACACTCTCTGGTTTATTCTCATTGATTTGAGCCGCAATGCTTTCGGCCAAATCGTGTGGATTTTTACCCGCCTCTTTGGCGGCCACAAGTGCAACATTCGTCGCATAGTCTCCGTGTGATAAATCAGCTGGATGCTCAAGAAGCACCTCTGCGCCAGAAAGTGTAAAGTCGCTCAATATCTCCCCTATATGCTTTATGAGGTCATCCCGAATCATTGGCTTAGTATATCAAAAAGGGCTCAAATTGGGTCTAATAGAAAAACCGCACACCTAGAGGAGACTCACACCCAGATAATCATCATTGCCTGTTGGCTGGCTGCTGTAGAGTACGTTAGAACTTTTTTTGATGAGTACGATCCTGAATTGATGCAGGTCTTAGCAACGATTCGATTTTTGCGTGAAAAGCATGATACCACACCGCCCTACACTACATCAAATTCTCCGCGGCTTTCTTAAACTGCTCAAAGTTTTTGTAAACCTCGACGGATAGACCAAAGGATGCAGCCCCATCAGTATTTTTGATATCATCATCCCAAAAAACGGTCTCTTCTATTTTCGCACCTGTCTTATCAAGAATGTGTTGAAAAAATGAAGCATTAGGCTTCATCGAACCCACATAAGCTGATGAAAAAATATCATCAAACCATTCGCCCAATCTACGATCTTCAAGAAGATTCCTAGTCCTATACTTTTCGTTATTAGTAGCAAGATAGGTTTTAATGTGTTTTTCTCTCAACTTTCTTATTACTGCTGAGAAACGATTATCAATCCGATTTTGTTCTTCCGAAAACCAATAATCTAAAAGTTCATCTACTCCTTTATTCCATCCCCACTGATCGAGGTTTTTTAAAAGTTCTTGTTTTAGATCTGCCTTTCCAACAAGACAAAGCTGAAACTCATTTTTGAAGAATGAATCTGTAGTATCAGTAGATATTCCATACTCACGCTCTAAGCGACTACTAAAACGCTCACCATTGACTATCATCCCGTCCGCATCAAAAATCACTGTCTTGACCATTGATAGAGTATATCAAATACCTAGCTGCTGACCGATGTAGAGAATTAGTCGATTGGAAAAGTGAGTTGCTCGGCTGGAACGCCGAGAGAGCGTCCGTACTCAACAGCATCCTTCCAGGTATTTTTATCATCAAAGTTGATTTCAAATACTTTATCCCTGTAGACAACAACTACATCCCTTTTTTTACAGAAGTGCATGTACCAACCTTGTTTTAAAACCTCCTGCAATTTTACGATTTCATCATGCGACACACGCACTGTGTATAAATGCCATTTGTCACTCGGAGTATCCTCTCTAGGTTTCTGAAGTACCTCTAAAGAATCCAGAATACCTCTATTCTCCAAACTTTCTTCAATAACAATTCCCTTGTATTTATCTGCCATACATCTATTTTTTATAGCCCATGAAGACCTAGGACTCGAACCTTTTACACAAAACTCTCGAGGATGGGGAACTTTTTACACATTCCTCTTATCTCTTCCCGGATTTCTTTTTTCTTTGCCGAATTGTCCTTATTCTCCAAGGTATCAATCATAAGGTGTGCCACGCGTTCACATTCTCTCTCTTTAAACCCACGGGTGGTGATAGCCGGCGTTCCAAATCGAATGCCGGACGGATCCATTGGCTTTCGCGGGTCATCTGCAATCACGTTTTTATTAAGTGTAATTCCAACTTCGTCCAGCACATCCTCCGCCTCCTGCCCGGGAATACCAAGAGAGCCAAAAACATCAGCTAATATAAGATGATTTGACGTTCCTCCCCCAATCATCCTGACATTGCGAGCCTTAAACACCTTTTCCATCGCTTTAGCATTCACAAGAATCTGCTTGGCGTACTTCTTAAACGAAGGATTGAGCGCCTCACCAAACGAGATTGCTTTTGCTGCAATATTGTTCATGTGCGGCCCTCCCTGAAAGCCTGGGAATACCGATTTATCGATTTTCTTTGCAAGCTCTTCGCTCTCCCGAGTCAAGATCATTCCTCCACGAGGTCCGCGAAGTGTCTTATGGGTTGTCGTGGTCATAACATCAAAGCCTTCTGCGAGTGGATTCTTATGAACTCCCCCTGCAATAAGTCCTGCAATGTGTGCAGCGTCCATTACAGTTACCGCACCAACTTCTTTTGCAATTTCAACAAACTTTTTGTAATTAAGCTCCCTCGAATACGCAGAGTATCCAGCAAGAATTACTTTTGGTTTTTCTTTTAAGGCAATTTCTCGCATCTCGTCGTAATCAATCTCTCCCGTCGCAGTGTCTTTCATCTTGTAGCGGACGAAGTTGAAAATTTTGGTGAGATACGTTACCGGATGTCCGTGAGTCAAATGCCCGCCGTGGCTTAAATCCATTCCAAGAACTGTATCTCCCGGCTCGAGAAGTGCAAAGTACGCCGCAACATTGGCGGGCGCGCCCGAAAGTGGTTGCACATTTGCAAATTTGCAGTCGAATAGTTTCTTGGCGCGGTCGCGCGCAACATTCTCAACATCATCTGTAAACTCTTGCCCTCCATAATATCTTTTTCCGGGATACCCCTCTGAGTATTTATTAGTCAACACCGAACCGTTGGCTTCCATTACCGCACGCGATACATAATTCTCTGACGGAATAAGTTCGAGTCCTTCAGCCTCGCGAGTCTCCTCGCCGTCTATAGCGTTATAAATATCTTTATCTTGTCTTTGTATAAAAGAGTATCTGTTTTTCATAATACTTCTGTTACTTTTTTACTAATTTCTTTTTGAATTTCCTCTATACTTTTGTCTGCATCGATACATATATAACTAGCAGTGTCCTCAATATGTTTTTTGTATCCATTGCGCAGTCGTTTATGAAATTCCAATTTCTCTTCATCAAAGCGCGTCATCTCGTCCTTGCGCTCACCGATTCGCTTGAGTCCAACCTCCGGAGTCACATCAAGAAAGACATAGAGATCTGGTTCATACGTCCCTACTATAGCTTTGCTCAATCTAGTTAAAAAGTCCAAGTAATCAAGCCGAACTCTTCCATAGATCTGATATGCAATAGTTGAGAGTCCAAAACGGTTGGAAATCACATTTTTACCGGATTCAAGCGCCGGAATTATAACCTCATTAAGCAATTGCGCACGAGCGGCTAAAAATAAGAGTATTTCAGCCTCAACGAACATACCAGTGCTTTCTTTACTCATTAGAAGGCTTCTCAATTGCTCCCCGATCACCGTACCGCCTGGCTCACGGGTAAAAATCGCCTTCTCCTCTCCTAAAGACTCTTTAAGAAGGGCAATTTGGGTGTCCTTACCCGATCCTTCTCCACCTTCAAGTACAATAAAAGTTCCTCGTTGTGACATGAAATTCTTGGATACGGAAGTCCGTATGCAAGAAGTATAGAGTATAATGCGTTATACAACAATTTGCTCTGTCATGCCTATTTCATCACTTAAACATACGACCAAAAGATTACGAACCGGAGGCACTGTTTTTATACTAAATACCGGTGCGGTAATTACTCCAGAAGCTGAAGCAATGCTTCAAGCGCTTCACTCCCGCTCAACCGGTGGCATTAAAGCGCACCTAAAAGTGCTCGCTGAAAAAGGTTCGGACAAGTTTATGTCGAGTTACTATGTCGGCTACGGACACAAATCAATCGGAGACTGCGGAACCATTACAATCTTCGTTGAAGGAGTTTCAATGCTTGCGGCAAAAGCTATACAAGACTGGAAATTATACTCTGGACAAGAAGCATCTACCCGCTACATCGATTTTTCAAAACAAGTTTTTGTTGACCCCGTTGGAACAAGAGCATCAAATGCAATTCTAGAAAAGTGGAGGCGCTTTTATTTAAAAAGCCAAGAGCCACTCAAAGAGCATTTAAGGAAACGATTTCCAAAAGAAGAAAGCGAGAAGGAAACGATTTACGAGAAAGCAATCGCCGCGCGCGCATTTGATATTATGCGCGGCTTCTTACCTTCCGGAGCGTCAACAAATCTTGCATGGCACACAAACCTGCGACAAGTGGCAGATGAGTTAATGCTTTTGCGCCATCACCCGCTTACCGAAGTTCAAGATATAGCGGAGACACTAACAAAAGCGCTCGATGTCGCCTTTCCAAGCTCATTTGGACATGAGAAGTTTGAAACAACAGAAGCGTACAACAAGTTCTGGATGAACAATGCATATTACTATTCAGAAAAAGCCACTGATACAGTGAAAATTTTGGATGATAGCATTGATAAAAAACTATTAAGCTCATACAAAGGTATTTTAAAGAAGCGGCCTTTTAAGACAGAGCTTCCGAAGTACTTGGCAGAGTGCGGAACACTCCAGTTTGGTTTCTTACTTGATTTTGGATCCTTCAGAGACATCCAAAGACACCGCGCAGTAACACAGCGTATGCCACTTGTAACGACAAAATACGGATTTGCAAAATGGTATCTTGAATCACTTCCAGTAAATGTACGGACAGAAGCAAAGAAATTATTGAAAATGCAGGAAGCTTCTATTAAAAAACTAAAAACAACAAAAGAAATAGCACAGTACTATATTGCAATGGGATTTCAGCTACCAAATAGAGTAACCGGAGACCTGCCTGCGCTTGTGTATCTTGTTGAACTTCGTGCAACTCGCTTTGTGCATCCAACACTTCAAAAAAAGGCTTCACAGATGGCGGCAATTCTCGAGAAACGCTTTGGTAAGTACGGCCTAAAGCTTCATTTAGATAGCGACCCGGGAAGATTTGACAGTGGGCGCGGCAAACACGATATCATTAAGAAATAACATATGGCACTATCTGACAAAGACATAATTGAGAAAAGAAAAAAAGGACTTGTTGTAATTGAGCCGTTTAAAAAAGAGAATCTATCGACTTCAAGCTACGATGTAACGCTTGGCGAATACTACTTTAGGGAGCAAGTGCCACGACACTATCGTAATCTATACAATATTTATAATAAGAAGCACGCTGATGCTGTGTGGGGAACAAAACCGCACAAAGCAGAGGCAGCAGAGAAAGTCTTTTCAGACTTAAACTTTGAATTTAAAGGTATTGGAAAAAAAGAGAAAATAATTCTTCTTGAGCCTGGAGAGACAATACTTGCTCACACAGACGAATTCATTGGAGGACGAAGACAGGTGACCACCATGATGAAGGCGCGGTCATCTCTTGGAAGAAATTTTATTGAAGTATGTAAGTGTGCAGGGTGGGGAGACGTTGGATATACCAACCGCTGGACGATGGAAATAACAAATAATTCAAGAAACTACGTCATCCCGCTTGTTGTGGGAAGACGCATCGCTCAAATTATATTCTTTGAAACAGGAGAACTATTAGGAAAGGATTACACTGAACAAACTTCAAAATACCAATCCTCAACAACTCTTTCACAATTAAAGAAAGAATGGGAGCCAAAAATGATGCTTCCAAAGCTCCACAAGGATAGAGATATTCCTAAAAAATAAAAGCTGGTAGACGTTTCTCTATTTCACGTCGATTCCCATTGATCGGGCGGTACCCGCTATAATCTTCGCTCCTTGTTCAACGTCGTCAGTATTTAGGTCTGGCATTTTCTTTTCAGCAATTTCTCGAAGCTGTGTTTTTGTAACCGTGCCTGCCTTGCTAACAACATTTTTTCCAGAACCTTTATCTTTGCCAATCGCTTTTAAAAGAAGACGTGATGCCGGAGATGTTTTTAATACAAAGTCAAAACTCCTGTCGTCATATACTGAAATCTCAATAGGAATAATATCGCCACCAAGCTCTTTTGTAGCGTCGTTAAACTTAGTGACAAACTCACCAATGTTAATACCCGCCTGCCCTAGTGCAGGACCTACCGGAGGCGCCGGATTTGCTTTACCGGCTGGAATTTGAAGTTTTAATTTTTTTTCTACTTTTTTTGCCATCTAAATCTTTTTAACCTGTAAGAAGTCGAGCTCAACCGGTGTCTCACGCCCGAACATCGGTACAAGTACCTTAACCTTTCCACGCTCCTCGTCAATCTCGCCAATCTTACCCTCAAGGTCTTTGAACGGACCATCGACTATAACAACAGGTTCATCAAGTGCGAGTTCAATTTTGTGTTTTACGACTTCAGAGCTCATGCGCTTAAACAAGCTGTCAACTTCCTTCTGTTCAAGAGGTACTGGATGAATTCCTGAACCAACAAAACCGGTCACACGTGGAGTATTACGAACAACATACCACGAATCATCGGTAACGATCATATCAACGAGAATATAGCCGGGATATATCTTCTCTTCTTCCTCAACGCGCTTACCTCCCTTGATCTTAATTTTCTTTTCTGTAGGAACGGTGACACTGAAGATGCGATCTTCCATACCCAAAGACTCAATACGCTGCCGAAGATTTCTCGCAACGGCATTCTCATATCCAGAGTACGTATGTATTGCGTACCAGTTTCGTTTTTGTCCTGTTTGCTGTTTTGCCATTCTAAATTACAAATTTGTTAAGAAGTGAAGAAAAAATGAAATCAAAAAATCCCAAAAATAGTGCAACAACAATTGAGACGCTGATCACAAGTATAGTGAAGATAAATGTTTGCTTTCGCGTCGGCCACGACACATGTTTCATTTCTCCACGTGTATCTTTTATGTAGTTTATTAGTTTTTTCATATTTTGTATTAAAAAACACCCCGCAGGGCTTTCTTTATGGGTATATTACTCCTTCTTTTGAAAAAGTCAATATGATGGATTATTTAGCGAATTTCGTAGGTAATACTTACATTCGAGACAATCTTATTCTCTCCAGTTGGAATTTCAGGTACTGACGAGACTGACGAGTCCCCACCAACTGATTCCATTGTAGAAAACCGTGGCGAATACCCTCTTCCAAACTCGTTGAAGCTTACAATTCTCACAAGCCTCACATCAAGATCATATGCCAATACATCTGCCTTTTCTTTTGCGGCATCAATTGCTTTCTTGCGCGCTTCTGCGACAAGCACATCCTCGTCCTCGTTGGTAAAGTTAAGCCCACTTACCGTGGTGACACCAACCTCACCAATGCCGGATAGAATCTCTCCTGCCTTTTCTGTGTCACGCACTTTGACCATGATAGTCTGCGTTACTTCAAACCCTTTAAGAATACGCTCTGTAGGCGGACACGGGAAAGTAAAGCACGTAACCTGCTTAAATTCGTAACGCGGAAATACATTAAACGCCGTAGTCTTTATATCCTTCTCGTCAATGTCACTGTCTTTAAGAAACTTGATTGCAGTGTTTGTCTTCTCTGCAGCCGATTCCTGCGCTTCTGCCACCGTGAGCCGTTCCTCCGTTACCGAAAAACTAAACGTCGCAATGTCCGGCACAGCAAATACTTCACCCTCACCGGTTACCGTAATAGTGTTTGAGACAGGAACGCCGCCACCGATAAATCGAAACTCTTTAAAATCCGATACAACCTGCACAGCGAGGAAAATTGCAGTAAACAGAAGAACAAGCTCCACCCCTCGACGCACGTGCTTGCTGTGTAATATGTGTGTTTCGTTTTCCATATATATTTTTAAATGCTAATTGAGAATCGATTATATCATAAAAGAAAACGAGGCGGTCTTTTTCAAGACTCGCCTCAATGTGATTGGAATGGAACAACATTATTTCCAGTTTTCACCCGCGGTACATGTTTTCGTGGACTGTTTACGCGACCCATTTGCGCTAGCTGAAGTGATCTGGCAAGAATCGCTTCATGCGCCGGAGTGACTTTAGTTGGAATATTCCGATATCTCGGCTTACGCGGCTTCTCAACAGGTATCCGGAAAAACTCTTCGAGGAGCACGAGTTCACACTCAACAAAAGCTCTACCAATTGCCATTGCCGCACGCAAAACAAAGTACCCCAGAGACCATACGACAAAGTACCCCAGAGACCATACGGCAAATACAGCCGCAAGAAGTGGAACACCAACGAGAACGAGAAACGGGATACATACTGCAGGATGCAGCGGCAATCCTACAATGAGGAGACAAACTTCTTTAAGAGTGTTCATACCTCACCTCGCTTTCTGCGCTCTAGTATGCTCAGATTTCGCCGTATTTGACGAATCAAAAGAATGAGAATGAAAGCAACAAAGCCGACTAGCGCAAGCACGATGACAGTGTGCACAAGGCCCATAGATATAGATATTACCATCACCCCGAAAAAAACTACAGCGAGATATACAGAATCGCCAAGTGAATGACTTTCGTACCACATAGACCTTCTCCAACAATTCTAGCCATCGTGACTACTCGATAGAAGACTTCTTGTCTATAACAACTATGCTATATAGGCAAAATGAAAGCAAGCAGGTGAACATTCGCAAAACTGTCTGGACACCTATATGCTAGGATACAGATATGTACAATCCGCAAAATCTAAACGAGTGCGAGAAAGAAAAACGTAAGAAGCACCGCGGAACCATCGACGTAGCAATGACGGCAGTCGGCCTTGTCGCTTCAGTTTCAAGCATACCGCAAGTAATCAAGCTTTTTGAAACACAAACTGTAGAAGGAATATCGCTTGCTACACAGATTATTGCACTTAGTGCAGTTGTTGCATAGTTTTTTTATAGCCTTTACATTAAAAATAAACCTCTTATGATTACCTCGTTTCTAAGCAGTATTGTGCTTGGAATCGTCATTATTCAGATTTTGAGTTATCAATAGTATATGACTGTTATTGCCCTCTACGCATTTGTAAGCGTTATCGTAGTGAGTTTAATCTCACTTATAGGAATTGTTACCCTATCGTGGAATAGGGAGTTTCTCCAAAGAAGTATTTTGGTGCTCGTAAGCCTCGCTGTAGGAGCACTCTTAGGTGACGCGTTTATCCACCTCATCCCGGAAGCATTTGCAGAAATCGAAAACACGGCAATTGCCGCTCTCTGGGTCATTATTGGAATGTTGTCATTTTTCGTACTTGAAAAGTTTCTTCGATGGCACCATGGACACGGAGAGGGGCACGAACATGACGAGAGCGAGCACAAGATACAACCACTTGGTTTTCTCGTTCTCACGTCAGATGGAATCCATAACCTCCTCGACGGTATCATTATCGGTGCGAGCTATTTTGTAAGTATTGAAGTCGGTATTGCAACAACGATTGCAGTTCTCCTCCACGAAATTCCTCAAGAGATCAGTGACTTCGGTCTTTTAATACATGCTGGATTTAGTAAAGCAAAAGCGCTTGTTGTAAATTTCCTCACTGCCCTGTCTTCATTTGTGGGAGTGGGAATTGTATTTGCTATACAAAATGCAAGCGAAACATTTGTTCCGCTTGCCGCCGCATTCTCTGCAGGAGCATTCATCTACATCGCAGGATCCGACCTAGTGCCGGAACTTCACAAAACACGAGAGGTTAAGCGATCTCTTATCCAACTTACAGCAATGCTTGTTGGAATCGGACTCATGTTCGCCCTCCTTTTACTTGAGTAATATATTTTGGGGCGACCGCTGGGAATCGAACTAACTTTACAGGGGTGGCTGACAGGATTCGAACCTGCGACCACTCGGACCACAACCGAGAGCTCTACCGCTGAGCTACAGCCACCATTATTATCGTAAGAATCTTTGCAGACGACTTTGTTCGCCTTTATACCTATGAACTAGATGATGACAGTTATGACAAAGCCATGTCAAGTTTCCGACATTGTTATTGTTTCGCTGTCCATCAATATGATGTGTTGCAAGGACTCTTCTATCTACTGTTTTGCACATGGTGCACACTGGAGTAATACCGTTGCGAGCCAACATACTTCTATATGCATACTTGCCATGTATCCAATTCGCATGTTTTGGGCCAATAAAGACTGAATTACGCCATTTCGTTTGGCACGACTTACTACAAAAGAATTTATTACTCTTAGAACGTTGAAGTGCCTTAGGTTGTTTGTACACCTCTTTATCACATAGAAAGCATTTGACAACTTTTCCCTTTCTCTGACTTTCATGGAGACATGATAAAGAACAATACTTACCAAGACCCTTCTTAACAAAACTTGGTTTTGTTCTAAATTCTGAATTGCAGACTTTACAACGTTTGATGATAGGCACCTTACTAGCTTATCAGAATCTGTAGACAAGGTAAAGGTACGGGTTTGTGGATATTAACAGTTTTAAGTGTTAACCGTTACACCACGGTCGCCATGTTTTGTTACTGAACTTGTTACTTAACAAGTTCAGTAACACTTTTTTGTCCCTATCGATAGTTTGGAGACTCCTCCTTTATACCAGAGCGATGGTTAGTAAGTCTAGCAAGAGCAAAGAGTAAACTTGAAAGTCGGTTGAGATATGCGCGAGTGTGTTCACTGATCTTTTTTTCACTTTCTTCATGCACAGCGACTACTCGTCGCTCAACCCGCCTCGCAATTGTGCGAGCCACATCGAGGAGTGCGGAAAGCTCAGTGCCTCCGGCAAGTGAGAAGTCCGTAAGCGGTGGCAACTCATGCTCAATCTTGTTTACGATCTGCTCCACGCGTACCACCTTTTGTTTCGTAATTTTCTTGCGAGCTCCCGCGACTTCCGCCTGTACGATGAACAGATTTTGTTGTACTTCCCGCAGGATGTCTGACGTTAAAACCTTCTTTCGCTTTCCCACAAGTACCCCTCCTTCCTGTGTTTTTCGTGCTTCTACTTTGCAAAGTCCTAAAAACGAATTAAGTTCATCAAGCGAGCCAAGTGCTTCCGCCACAGTAGAGTTTTTAGAAATTCGCTTTTTCGAGCCAAAAAGTGAAGTTTTACCCTTATCTCCAGTTCGAGTATATAGCATACTCAAAGCCTAGCACAGAGGTTTCAATAAACAACAAAGGGCTCAGTGTTAGCCCACAAAACCACTTTCATACGATATATCGTATGAAAGTGGTTTCGTTCAAGAGAGCTACAACTTGGCTAAATGGCAATCAACATCCTTTTCGACAGTCACTAA